>OFGG01000011.1_pt1 | contig 171045 bp, 144 predicted proteins | sample 1521701 | NCBI WGS metagenome assembly OFGG01 (sample SAMEA3504081, study PRJEB24116) | mouse gut metagenome | biome: mouse gut; feature: mouse-associated habitat; material: faeces | place: Denmark | collected 2011
AAGCCTCCACGTCATACGCTTCAAACACATATTCCCTGCTGGAAGATACAAATATAAGTATCTTATCAGATGCCCTTTCGCGGAGAATCTGTGCTGTAACTTCCATTATCAGGCCGCCCAGCCTGCCTGGGAAAAAGGAGACCATATTCCTAAATAAATCTTTATATTTTCTACGGTTCTCTCCTTATGTCGGCGTTTTATACTTAAACCATCAAATAACAGCACAGCATGCTGAATTTATGATATGAGGAGGATTTTATATGTGGAAATTTTTAAGAGAATACATCAAAACTCCAGACACTATTGGAGCTGTCGCTCCCAGCAGCAGACATCTGGCAGCTGCCATGACCGCTTGGATCGATTTTGATAAAGCAAAGTGTATTGTAGAATATGGAGCCGGAACCGGCATATTTACCCGGGAAGTGTGTGCGAAAAAAAGACCTGGCACGGTTTATATTGTGATTGAACAAAATGACCGTTTTTACAGCATGCTCCAGAAACAATTTCATGGAGTACCGGGTGTAGTACTGATCCATGGAGATGCCGGAAACGTCTGCAAGTTTTTAAAAAAGCTGGGCTTCCCGCATGCGGATCATATTATTTCCGGCCTGCCCTTTACCTCCCTGCCGGAGCCTGTGTCCCGCAGGATATTGTCCCAGACTCAAAAAGCTGTCGGAGCAAAAGGCGTATTTACTACCTTCCAGTATACTCTGCTCCGCAGGCAGTTCCTGGAGGAATACTTCCATATCCGGAAAATTGTACGCATCTGGCGTAATCTGCCTCCGGCATATGTACTGAACATGAAATTAAAATGCAGTGACGCGGATACAAACGTTACTATGGACGGCTCCCAGGCCGCCAATAATAACAATGTAAACTGCTCCGGGGAGGGTTTATGATGTGTTTCATTTATTTTCTTCTGTGCACACTTCTCCCCATATGTATTCCGGTACCAGAAGCCGCAGTGGTACTGTGGGGAACGGATCATATTGGCAGTCTGCAGGCTTTTTTACTTGGTGTCACAGGTTCCGTGCTGGGCCTTGCAATCATGTATACCCTGTCTTCGCTGGCGGCCTGCCGCATTTTTAAGGGCAAAAAAGAAAGACAGCAGGCCCTTTGGCTGCATCGGCTGACAAAGCAGCACCGCTGTAAGGCCCTGGGTATACTATTGATCGTTCCCCTGGTGTCCGATGAGGTACTATGCGCAGGCTCTGCACTTTTAAAAATACCCTTGTTCCAGTTCCTGAAAATTGGTATAATTGCTAAAATCATATCTGTCGGAATGATTTCCTTTTCAGGTTCATTCGGTGTCTTATGCGGCCTGGAACACTGGCAGATCATTGCCGCTGAGCTTCTAATGATGTTTCTTGCTTCGGCAGGCCTGCAGTATTTTTGCAAAGAGTCCGGCTAAGAAATGTCAATAGCTAATTTAAAACAGCGTCTGCCCCGTCCAGAACCCCGGAGGATTTACGGACGCAATCCTTTCGCGGCCGGAAATTTTCTGCTCATGTCCGGGTGCCGGACGGGGCAGATGCGGAACTAAAAATAAGAGGATGCAAAAAGAAACCATGAAAGAATTTATACTGATCGTTGATGATGATAAAGATATCTGTAAACTTTTGGGCATCTATCTGGGAAATGAGGGCTACCGCTACCTTGCCTGCGAAAATGCCAGAAAGGCTATGGATATACTGGAACACTATCAGGTAGATCTGATCCTTCTGGATGTGATGATGCCAGGAATTGACGGTATCAGCGCCTGCCTCAAAATCAGGGAAACGAACAAAATGCCAATTATCTTCATGTCAGCGAAGTCGGAAGATATGGATATCATACAGGGACTCACAGCCGGCGGTGATGATTATGTGACCAAGCCATTCAAACCCATTGAGCTTCTTACCCGCATCAAGGCCCAGCTCCGCCGCTATAAGCAGTACAATGAGACAAAAATACCCTCACATACGCTTCAGGCGGATGACCTGACGGTAGATACCAAAAGCCGCCAGGCCTGGGTAAGCGGGCGGGAAGTCCGGCTGACCCGCAAGGAATATGATATTCTGGAATATCTGCTGCGAAACCGGGGCCAGGTACTGACGATGTCCCAGATTTATGAAGCGGTGTGGCACGAAGAATTTTTTCACTCAGAAAATGCAGTGATGATGCATATTGCAAATCTGCGCAGCAAATTGAACTGGGACGGTGTGCATCCAGATTTTATTAGAACATGCTGGGGAAGGGGGTATCAGATATGACCGACTGGAAAATGATTCCTGACTATATCCTGATCAACAGCATTGTCATTGCCGGGACAATCCTGGTACTTTTTCTGGTTTACAGGAGATTGTCAGTATCTTTCAGGAAGCGCCTTACGGTATATTTTCTGAAAGCCGCCTGTCATTCCCTTGTTATCAGCCTGATTGTACTGGCTGCGGAATATCTGCTGTTTTATTATGGGCTGAGGGAATTTTTCTATCATCTGGGCTCACAGCATGGCGCTGCCGCCGAATATCTTCATACTGTACTAACAGCAGCGCCCCCTCTGGCATGCTTTGTGCTGTCTTTTTCTGTCAGGATCAACCGCAAAGTAAAGTACGTGGAGTATCTTTCCCAGGAAATCCAGCTAATCCGTGAGGAAGGCTTTGGAAGAACCATGGAACTGCAGGGCAGTGATGAAATTACAGAACTATGCGCCAGCATCAACGAGATGTCAGTCCAGCTCAGTGAAAAACAGGAACTGGAAAAGAAACAGCTGCAGAGCAAAAATGAACTGATCACCAATGTCTCCCATGACCTGCGCAGTCCCCTCACTTCCATTATCGGCTATGTGGATCTGCTAAAGCAGACGGGACCACAAGACCAGCAGCGGTTCGCTGAATATATTGAGGTGGTGGAACGCCGTCTGACGGGACTGAACGTGCTGATCAATGAACTGTTTGAATATACAAAACTAAACTCTGCCGAAAAGATAATGAATCTGCTTGATAATATTCTCCGATAAAGGCACTTGATCTTTTACCAAATCCCTCACAAAATCAAATGCCTCTTTATGCCCAACTGCCTCAATATGCTCTTTTAATGGTTTCCCGTTAATTGTCAGTCCACGCAGAACCATATCCGTCTCACGCAAAGTTAAAGTATTCCCTTCAATTGCATTAGAATTATAGGTGTATTCAGCAATAAACTCCTCCGTCAGACGTTCCAATTCCCCCTCCGTCAGCGGACGTCTGGAATCCAGTTCTATTTTCTTCCTATCTATGGCTGTCAGCAAACTTTCTGTTGTCTTAAACCGTCCATCCTCTGGTTTTTTCGCATCTGCCGGAATCATCCAACTTCGTCCTTCTTGTGTAACCCCTGAAATCTTTCCTTCAGAGCAAAGTACACGCACTCGTCTGTCTGAAATCCCCCACTTTTCCGCTGCCTGCTTTACTGTCATATACACAAAAATCTCACCTCTCTTCCCTCAATAGTATATCTCATTTTCGGAACAATCTCAACTCAATAGGAATAATATTTTAGGCTTCCGGGTATGAAAAAAGCAGGATATCTTCGCAGATTTTCTGCTTGAATGTGTCGATGTTGGACAGCGGATATTGAGCTGTTAGATTGGATTATTTTTATCTTCTTGCGTTTTGCTATATAGCAGCATTATCATACCTAAAGCTTTTTCAGTCGACATTCCTCTGTTTCCAAGTCTATAGCTTACTTCCCTAAAAGTCTCTGGACTATTTAACATATATAATGTTTCAATTTCTTTTTTAAAGGCTTTTATATTTGCAATATTTTCACTCATTAAAAAATCATCAATACAATTTTCTAAGTCAGAATAATCCATAGACCAGTTAAAATAGTGTGACATAAAATAACCAAGAGTACTAAATTCATGTACGTTCATTTATCTAAATTTTTACAGAATAGTTTCAATCCACTCATCTACCCTCTCGTAATACAGAAATAGTTCCGCAGGAATTCTGGTGGTATCCGGGGGAACTGGTGTCTGTATGACACAGCCTTTCAGTGGAAGTCCATGCGATCCTGTTTCCTGATCGGGTTTTAAGCGCATCATGAGAAAATGGGAACTTCCCTGATGTGTTTCCGGGCGGGATTTCAAATATTGTTTGGAGTAGAAGGTAAGGTCATAATTTTTACTACATTCATATTCTATGCCGATATAGCACATTCCTTTCGGGCAGCACCGCTCCAAGGCGTCATAACTATGTTTTGCTGCCTCTTTCAACTGCTCCGGAGAAAACCTTTCTGCCAGTTTGGGATCGTTCAATTCTTCTTCTGTATTTTTCCACACGTCTATCAATGCAACAGAATTTATATGGCAAAACACCTCATCTCCATGACTGTCCAAGAAACAGAAAGAACGGGATTTCCCGGCATTTAGTGTAACAGTTTTTTCTATTATGTGCTGAATGGAATTGGGCCTGTGCGTTATAGTAACGGGCATTTGAGGCAAAAAGCCGGGCAGTTTCTCAGCATCTGCTATGTTCAGCGTCAGCAGCATAAGATTGTCCCAATCCATATCCTTCAGCCATTCGGGAACTGTCCATCCCGCACTCATCATATCAAAAAACAGCTGGAACATCCCATAAGCATCAAAATTCATAGGACTTCCCATGCCGCCCTGTATTTTGAAATGTTCACCTCCGAGACCAAGATCGCTGCAATGCAGATAGCTGTTTTGGAGGCTTTCCTGTTCTTTCAACATCCTCCTGCGGCTATAGGTGCCTTTCCTGTTCCGGCTTTTCGGTTCCATGTATGGTTCTATAATGTATAGTTTTGTCTCATCGGATAAGGTCATGCCGACAATGTGGTATTTCTTACCCTCCTGTTCTACGGTTTTCCCAATTACAAGAATATCCCGCCAGTTTGAGTGGAAACTTTCTAATAAAGAAAAATTCATTAGTCACACCCCCGCAAAATCTAATATGGCAATTATACCATCTATGCCGAAATAATTCTATAAGGTACAGAAGGCGCTCCGCAGTAAATTTGTGTCTTTCATTTCAGTTTCTCGAAAAAACCTGTGGCAAGCAGCCCAATCACACATACTGTGATACCCGAAGGGATCAATACAAGATACACCGCCCCATGGAACCTGTCAAACAAAAATCCATATACCATCTGTCCAATGGGCTGGGCGCACATCGTGACAGCGGCTGTATAAGCCATAATCTTCCCAAGCAGCTCATCCGGCGTATTCTGCTGGATCATGGATACCGCAAAAATAGAAAAAATACTGATTGCAACCTGCATGCCGCAGAAAGCAGCAACAATCACAACATATCTGATAAATGCGCTGGAAGGAAATAGGAATACAGCTCCTGCCGGAAGGATACAGATGCCGATTGCCGCCAACACATAGGATAATCTGCCGGATCTTAGCTTCCCCGTAAGAAGCCCTGCGGCAATACTTCCCAAAATAGTCGCCACCGCCAGCACGCTCTCCGCCCCGCCATAAAATTTTGCGTCCAGTCCCAGCACAGTCCGCACAAGAAAAGGCAGTCCCACCAATGTAACCCCCATGACAAAAAAGCGTGAGAGCGCTGCCAGAAGCAGCATCTTCATGATATCCGGCCTCTCCTTTGTGATAAACCGGATGCTGTCAGAAAAATCAACTTTTACCATGGACAAAACATTTCCCTTGAATTCCCTGGCCTGGTGGCTCAATTGAATAAAACATTCAAACAATGCCGTAATAAAAAAACATATAACACTTGCGTACATCACCGGTTTCAACCCTGCTGCCGCATACAGAATACCGCCCAATAAAGGCGCAGTCAAATAAGAAATGGACGCCACCTGATTTACAACCGCATTTCCCTTAATAATGTTGTCGCCTGACAGCATCTGCGGGATACAAGCCTGTACCGTAGGCGTCTCAAATGCCCCAAGGACAGAGAGTACAACCAGCAGCACGCCGATCACCGCAATGGCATTCCTTCCGGACAAAAAAACTGCCGCGCATAAGACGGACATTCCCGTCAACGCATCCAGCGCCACCATGATGTTCCTCCTGTCTGCCCGGTCAGCCAGAATGCCGCCCACAGGCGATAAAAGGATCGTGGGGATCGTCGCAATGGATAAGATACCCGCAAACACAGCCGCTGAACCGGTCACTTCCAGAACATACATAGACAGCGCCAAACGTAATATATAATTTCCAAACAAAGAACTTGCCTGCCCCAGTACAAGGAGCGTAAAATTTCTCGTAAACAGTTTCTGCTCCATGCGCTACTCCTTCCTATCTTCCCTATAGCCTCCCAGTATCCGCTCTGTCCGCCCAGCCATCTCATCCCCTATAATCGGAAGCCCCATTGCCGAAAGAACCTCCGCGACAAACCGGCATTTATGCCGGATTTCTTCCGCATCCGCCGGAAACACGTTCGGCAGCAGCCAGAAATTGACAAGAGGCAGCAGTTCAGAAAGCTCCTTTGCGTATTCCGTCCGGATGGAACCGTCACGCCGCCCTTCCTCGATCAGTTCCAGCCATAAAGGTGTCAGCACCCGCCGGTTCGCCTCCACAGCGGCCGCCAGAATGCGCGGGTCTTTCAGGATAGGGATGGCCTGTATATTGATCTCCTCCCGTTCCCTGTCAGCCCTGTCAAAAGCAAGCACTTCCCGGATCTTCTGCAGTCCGTTCAAATCGGAACGCTCCCTGACTGCCTCAAAAGGATTATTTTCCAAAAACATCTGATCCCCCAAAGCGTGCATGATCTCTTCCTTGCTCTGGAAAAAGCGGTAAAACATCCCCTTTGCGCCCCCTGCCAGCTCCATAATATCCGTAATGGCAGTTTCCTCAAAACCTTTGGATAAAAACAGTTCCTTTGCCGCAGCTAATATCTCTTTCTTCCACTGTTCCGGCTGTTTTTTCACTGGCCTTGCCAATTTTCATTCACCCCTTCCATAGTTATTGACCTTAAGTCAATAACTATTATACACAGAATCTGCCCACATGTCAATCACTTCCGCAAACCCTTTCCCTTCCAAATGAAAAAAGCATTCCATGAAAAAAGGACTGAAAACGTCCCCAGCATTTTCAGCCCTTTTTCCCGATTCAGATAAGTAAACATACTTCCCAAAAACCATATCCTCCAGAAAATCCATCAGCCTGCTTCCATAACCTTTTGCCTGATATTCCGGTAAGATAAACAGCCTGCAGATCTATCAGAATTCCGGATTGGGTCGAAGACCACCGCCTCCATTATACAGCATGTGCATGCAGGATGGAGCTTCAAAAATCTCCTCTGTAAACCTCTCTCCACTCTTCCTGGGTCAGGCGGTCGGAATGCCACCAGGTATCTTCAGAATCTGAAAAGACCATCTGGTTGGATATGTACTGAAAGCCCCCTTCCTTCAGCGGACGGATTACCACTCTGTGTGTAAATGCTCTGGAAGTATTCCCGTGGGGATATACCCCATTGACCAGGAGCGCGACTGTTCCGTCCTGATTTTCCGTACAGTCCACCACTTCCGGACAGGGAATTTCCGCGTATTCGGTCTCAAAAAATCCCCGCGGCCTGTATTCATAGGCGGCCGTCTCAGGAACATATATGGTTCTGGCGCGGAGTGTCCCAATGTCCACAGGAAAATATGTCCCCACCACCGTCTCAAACAGGTCTTCCGGGATCTGATAGACTGCCCCCACCCCTAAATTTTTATCTGCAGTATAAGGAAGAGGCCGGTTGAAATATATGGGATAAAATCTGTCAAAAATATCATAAAAATCCAGATCTCCGTAATCTTCCTGGCTCCAGTTACAGAGAAATATATTATTCTGTTCATAGCCCACCGGCAGAAGACAGGTTCTGTTCATTTCCCTGCATTTTTCATCCAGGGGCGCCACCCGCAGCGCCGTCTGCTCCGAAGTATCACTGAGTGTAAATACATAGTTCTCCTCCGAAAAATAACTTCCCTCAAAGATAAGATACCCTTCCTCCGTGTACTGCCACAGGTCAGCCTGATACTGTACTGTGCTCCTGTTCTGCAGACAGCCCTCCAGGTCATATTCGTAGTATCCCCTGACAATATTTACCCTGCCGCCCTCCGTCTTCAGATCAAATTTCCGAAATCCTGACTCTGTAACCACGATAACCATGGCCTCCGCGCTCTCTTTTTCATCCACTGCCCTGCAGAAATCCCATATCTGTTCCGGTCTCGTCATGTCAACCTGATTTTCACTGTCAACTGCCGCATAGCCCCTTTCCCCAAGTCCCCCCACAATGCGCTCCATCATATCCAGGCTGCCAGTAACGCCTGTCTCCACAGCCTGCTCACAGATTTCCCCATATACCGCCCCTATGTCCTCTGCCTCCCCATGGGTATCCACATCCTCAGAAGCCCTCTCATTCTCTTCTGATGCCGTCCCCATATCCGGTGTCTCCGGCAGGCTGCCGCTGCAGCCAGACAACGCCAGCGCCAGCAGCATCACAGCCGCCGGCGCTGAGAGATACCGGCCGGCTCTCCGGAACCTGCCTGTCTTTTTCCGCACCACAACCTTTTTCTCCTCCCTGTTTCCTTTCCCCTGCTTCTTTTCCCCTGCTTCTTTTCCCCTGTTTCCTTTCCCCTGCTTCTTTTCCCCTGTTTCCTTTCCCTTGCTTCTTTTCCCCTGCTTCTTTTCCCCTGTTTCCTTTCCCCTGTTTCCTTTTACTGCATTTTAGGCATAGGAGCCGTATAGAAGCCCAGTTTATGGAAATTATACCAATCCCATATGGCTTCTTCCTCTGCAGCATGCAGCCCAAGCAAAATCTCTTTGGCAAACTCCAAAGGGGCTGTGCCATTGGCCGTCACAATATTTTTATCGCGGACTGCCTGCTTTGGGATAAAATTTGCCCCTCCCGTGTAGGCATCACCCGCCCACTGTCTTATGTCATTCAGGTCGTTGCCTGTGTGGGCCACAACATTCAAAACACCTGCTGTACCCAAAAATCCAGCGGCATCACAGATTCCGCCCAGCAGTTTTCCTCTCCCGGCACAATCCACAGCCAGTTCCTTGATCTGCTGTGTGTTTTCACTCCTCCATGTCATGCCCCCGATCAAAATAAGAGCTTCATAATCCTTTGGAACAGACGCCGTATCATAATCGGGCATCACCTTAAAGCCCCCTATGGACTGGACCGCATCCCTTGAAGCAGATACTGTCTTAATCTCATATTTTCCCTGCCCCAGCATGGAAAGAGCTGACGAAAGGTAAGCTGCCTCCCAGTCGGCATACTGCTGTAAAATGACAAATAAAATAATTTTCTTCATGCTGCTGTCTCTCCTTCAAACTATATGCGCCTTGTGATATGAAATAAAATCCTCTTTTGAGAAATCCGGCAGATATCCGTACTCCTCCAGAATAAGCCTGATCATAGCGGCTGTTCTGGCCTGGGTGTTGATGCTCTTTGCCGGGTTAAACTCGATGTCGGTAAAATAATTATATTCTAAGATATCTTTGATTTCATCTGCCGTGAGAGATTCTTTCACTGCGGCAATGTAGATATAATCATAAAACACCGTCCGTGGCTCCAGAGGAAACTCCTCCCCCTGATAGCAGAACGCCTTAAGGTGTCCTGAATCCTGCAGCCTTTTATCCCGCTTCGCCTCCCTCGGCGGCACCTGAAGCAGATCAAGATAGGGACCGCCGCCCTGAAAGACCTTGGAGCTTTGAAAAATATTCTCCAGAGTATGCTGGTTCAAAGTAAGACTGAAGGCACTCAGCTTTACCCCCAGATCTTCCCTGCTTTTGGTGCTGATCTCCAACGGTCTTGCATCCGGATCCACCTTTAGAACCGCACTGTGCAGGCTTTCGATGGACTTTTGTTTCTGGGACACCGCAAAGCCGGGAAACCATTCAAACGAATACATTTTACTGACGACTTTCTTTTGTTGCATATAAAATACGGGGCGTTCCGCCATTTGATTCCTCCTGTATCCGCTGACCGCGGCGCAAACAAGGGACTGTCAGGAACTGCTAAAAGTATGTACCATTGAGATAATCTTCATAATCGCTAAAAGCGTCTTCTTCGTCATTCTCTAGCAGATACATAAAACAGCCCTCAATGATATCCACCCAAGCCGATAACCGTTGTGTCTGTTCTTCCGTCAGCAAATTATTGCTCCCCAGCATTCCCTCAGGAGCCATCCAGACTCTTGTCAGGTGTATGATGGCCGCAATATCCCCCGCCATTTCTCTGTCAACGGCCGGAGCCATAAATTCCTCTTTCAACACCCTCAGACACTCCATAACCTCAGTGAAATTTTCTTCCCTAAGCTCACCGTAAAAGGGCCTGAAACTGCCAAGAAATCCCTTCACCCACCTGGGATCGTGAATATTTTCATTCCGCATGGAATGAAAAGACAGTAATTCTTTTGCTTCGCTTTTCTCCATATCTGCCTTTACCCTCCCTGTTTTTATTGCTGTCTTTTTATTATACCGCAGATGCTGTCCAAATGGTACAAGGAAAATACGGCGGCAAGGGATTTAAAATGGCGTTCTATTGCGTAGCAAACCAATTTCTGCACCCATAAAAAACCGGGACGCGGCGGCTGTCTGATAGCTGCCGCGTCCCGATTTTTAATATCGTCCCTTTTTTGTTTTTTATACAATCCATAATGAAAACGATACGATATATTATCTCCTATCCTGTCGTATTCTGTATGTAAAATCTACAAACTACCAGCAAAAAAATTTCCTCTGCGGATTTCGGTCACACAATCCGTCCAAGGGCAGCGCATTCATTATTCTTCTTTCTCACTTTTTAAGTCCATCTTTATTCTCCGTTTCCTGTAATTCCTCTAACATGATTTTCTCAATTTTGATAATATCCGGCTGCGTTGGCGTAAAGCGTACCCCTCTATGTAGCAGATTGATTATTTTCTTTGCGTTCTTCTCCAATTCCTGTATCAGTTTAGGGTCTACAATTCTTACGGGCTGACCGCCTTTGATATATTGGCCGTCTATATATCTTGCGATCACAGGAAACATATCTTGAAAGAGAAGCACCGTTTTACGGTCAAAGACTTTCACAATCTTAATCGTGTCTGTAGGCTTGTGCTGTTCCTGCTTTTTCATTATCAGACGTTCAAATTTTTCTATTTTTGAACTACATGGCACTAACCAATATAGCCCCGTTTTATTGTCCTTGACAGCGAAGTAATGCGGACGCTTTGTGTCCACATAATTGACTTTCAAATAGGGGTCTTGTATCTTTGCGAAAAAATCATCTGACACAAAATATAGACTTCCTGTCACAATTTCCATAAGCGGCTTTTCTCCCTTGTACAATTTAAGCCCCCTGCCATTTAAGGCAAGAGGCTTAAAAACTTTTTCACGGTCTATTTATTATCCGCATGACCGGGAGCGGACTACTTTTTCACGATCTATTTATTATCCGCATGACCGGGAGCGGACTACTTTTTAAGGTAGTTTCCTACCTGTTACTATTATTATACGCAAGCCTTGCAAAAATGTCAACACCACAAAAAATTTAATATGAAAATTCGTACTGTTCCGGCTGCTTCTCTGTCTGTAAAATGCTATCTATGTTCCGGGCTTTTCGATAGGCTACATAGAAAAGCTTTATCTTTTGGTAGGTAGTGACGTTCTTTATAAGCAACGCCATATCAGATAGCCGCTTTTCCATTTTTCTAGGCTGTCCTCCACCTGTACGATTGCCGTGGTAATTTCCTCTATCCGGGATTTTAGGGAAGAACCCCTTTGACTTCTAGCTAAACACCGTGATGAAGGTATCATACTGCTAGGGACAGGTCTTGGAATTTACGAACTCTGCGAATTGACTGAAACCGACCTTAATTTTGAAAACAAGATACCCAATGTAGATCACCAGCTTTTACAGAGCGCGGAAACAGGCTACTACATAGAGAAGCCCAAAACGCGAAACTTTACCTGTCCACTGTGAACAGCACATATCTTTTTTCTTCGGCTGCTCTTTTCCAGAATTCAATGCTGCCCTGAAGGTATTCCCATGTGTACTCAAAATCATCCTCGTCCAGTTCAAAGCCATAGTCTTGCACATCTATCCTGTAATAGCGCTCACGGCATTCCTCCCTGGTCTTCTGCGGAAGTGCTTCGGCTATCTCGGCAACCTGCTGCGGTGTCTTCAAGATCATATATTCATCCTCTTCCGCCTCAAGTGTAACTACCTCCCCGGAAAGTCTCCTCAAAAGCCCGTACAGAAATTCTCCTCCAAAAATCACATTACACAGGGGCGGATACTGATTCTCAAAATTAAGATTCCCGTCCGTAAGCATCCGATGCATGGCGTCCCAGGACTTATCCAGTTCACATGTATACTCCGGGTACTGATCAAAGAATAGCTCTTCGATCTTTTCATGCATGTATTCGGCCCTGTCTCCTCTTTTTACCTGACGCAGCTTCTCCACGTCCTCTTCACGCAAAGCAAATAAAACAGCCAGACATCCCATATAACGCCCTCCTGTCCAATTCTGAGAAATTCTGAAATATTGTTATATCCTTATCCCGGACCATTTCCGGCCCTGCAGCAATAACTTTCCCCACATCCGGATCCACGTTTCAACCATAACCTTACTCTACATCCTGAGCCATGTTTCAGCCATAACCTTACTCTACATCCTGAACCACGTTTCAGCCATAACCTTACTCTACATCCTGAGCCACGTTTCAGCCATAACCTTACTGTCGCTCTGTGCGGTTCACTGAAGCCATCATGCTCTCTTGTGCGTCAGACATGCCCTTTCTCTCTGTGGGCTGTAATGATCGTGTAACTTCCTGCATTCACAGTTATGGTGCAGCCCTCAATGTGAACATACCAGTTTTTCCCCTGACGCTCTATAACAGCACTCTCATCCAGTATTTTAGAGCGGCACCAACTCACCACATCCCCCTCTGAAAGCGCAAGATTCCTTCTGATGCGTTCCATGCCCATTTCTGTGGTATGGATCTTGTCCGCATTCTCTATCAGGTCATTTTTCATCAGTGCGCCAACTCACGCTCCTCCCTGGAGCGTGCGTGTTTGAATTTTCCCACACGCTCCAACATTCTGTTCACTCAGAGAAATAATACTCTTCCATTCCTGTAAGCACCGGGATTCTCTCCCCGCATTCGGGACAGGTATATGTTCCAAAGTAGCAACGAAGTTTTTCCTGCCCTTCCTGATCCTTCAGCAGGGCAAATAAATTGAACAGCCAGAGCTTCGCATCCTCCAGACTCTCCCCATCCCAGAGCTCAGTGGGCCTTTCCGCCTCCTGAATCCGCTCTGAAACAACACTATCGCCGAATTCCATGTCCTCATCCCAGAACTCACAGCTGGGACACCCAATATAACAGGAAGCAAATGCAGAGAGAAATAGCATATACGCAAACTTCTTCTCCCCCAGAATTGCCGTAACCGCAACGGCAAATTCCTGCCGGCACCCCGGCTCCTTCTCCAGCACATACGCCAAATGCTCCGCCAGGAAATTAATGGTCATAACACGGATGTGCAGGGCGGCGTTCTCCCAGCTCTCAAACACCTGCGCTTCCGCCGGCCTGTCCCCAAACACATCTGTGGCAAGGCAGGAACCTGCCATCAGAATCCCCCGGAACGTCCACTCCAGGTCCCTCTCCTTCTCCCAGTCTTCCATAAGCATTGCCAGGTAAGGCAGCGCCAGCCAGGATGCCGGGTAAAAACTCATCTGATGGCAAAGATTTTCGCAGAGATTGTCAAATGCCATCTCATAATTGGTCTTAGGAGAGTTATCCAAGCGGCGCAGTTTGATTACCTCGGGGGCCTTTTCCTTTTCACTCATCAGTGTCACAATATAATCATATATACTGCCGTAAGCCCCTCTGTACGTCTCCCATAAAGGTGAATTAAAGTCCTCAGGCATATAGGGAGCATACCCTGGCTCCTTCCCCGCTTTCCGCCCTGTGAGCCGGAAAGGCACACCTGCATGAGCTTCTGTTTTCTTTGCTCCGCTTTCTGTCATCTGTTCTTACCTCCTGTTCCCTTTGTATCGTCTTTCTTTATGACTGTCCAGCCAGCTCCGCCGTACCGACGCTGTCCTTCACCTGTCCAGCCAGCCCCGCCGTACCGACGCTGTCCTTCACTTTTCCAGTTTTAGCCGTTCCTTACTTCCTCAAAATAATCAAATGATCAGTTTCCACAATATCTGCCTTGCCATAATTCTGCTCAATCCACTGAAACAGCGTCGGTTCCTGCAGGGAAAGCGTATAGGACAACGCATACGCCGGATGTTCCCCAAAAGTCTTGTCATACACAATAACATTCGGAACGCGGTCAGGATGCTCCTCATAATAATAGAGAAACATCTCATTAAAAACCGTAGTTCCCTGGGTGGAAGGCGTTGCCGCCAGGGTTTCCATCTCCACATAAATCAAGCTTTCGGCACCGATATACAAAACTCTGTCATCCCTTTGGATATACTGCTCCAGATCCAGGTAATTTCTGTTCCAGACCTCTGCAGTCTCCGCCAGAATCCAGATTCCCTTTTCCGGCCCTGCCCCCATCTTTTCCAGAGACGCATTGACCGTCACCGGCAGGCATCCGGACACACGTATCAGCACCAGGCGGCAGACCAAAAGCCCTGCCAGAAGCATTCCTCCCGTCCCATACCGAAGAAGAGAAGCGGCCCTCCTCCACACAGTCCCTTCCGCAAGTTCTGCGCAGTACCGATCCAGGATCAGAAGACTCCCCAGCACCCCCACAAATGCCTTCGCATACGTGACATTGGTGTCCATGTTGGTCACAAACAGCACCAGGGGAACGGAGACAAGCCCCGGAAGTACAAGCAGGTACAGCCACCGGGCCATCCTCCTGTGCCCCCGGATTCCCAAGACAATTCCAGGCAGCAGAACTGCCACATAGCGCACCTGAAAATAAAACTGATTCTTGTCCTCAAACAAAAACCCATAGACGGCCTTAGCCTGCATCAATACTGCCGCCAGCACAAGTGCGGCCAGCAGCCACCGCCCGGCCCAAACCCCCGCTGTCCCGCTTACGCCCAAACCACGGGACAAGCCGCCTGTCCTCCCGGCAGCCCCTTCTGATCTTCCTGCCACGTTCACGCCTGCGTTTCCAAAGCTGCCAGCCCCTGCAGAGAACATGCCATTCCTGCCCCCTGTACTTCCGGCCAAACCCTTCCGTCCCAGGAACAGCCACCCTGCACCGCCCACGGCCATTGTAAGCCCTGCACCCAGCAGAAGATATCTGCCGTAAGACTCTGCCTGAATCCCCGCCTGTTCCAGGTACATAGCCCACTTCTCCCCCATGGTATACACACCGTGGGATGTATCCAGAAAGATATAGGAGACGTACCGCATCAGCTCCTCAAAAGACATATAACTGAACAGGTATGCCAAAAACATCCCCCCGGACAGCAGCGCACCCAGCGTGAAATAAACACTGCTCCGCCACAGAGCTTTCCGCCCCTCCCCAGGCCGGATATGCTGCCTTTCCAGCACACACAATGCCAGAATATAAAACGGATACAGGAGAATCATTGTGGGATAGCAAAGCATGGAACCCACCAGCAGACATCCTCCTGCCACAGGCAGAATCATCCTCGGTTTCTCCGCTGTAAAGTAGGCGTAAAGCGCAATAAAAATTCCCAGCAGGCACCAGTAATGCATCAGTTCAAACTCAGGGCTCTGCACCCATTTTGGCAGAAAATTCAGGTGTATGATCAGGATACAGAAGGCAGAAAACTGCCGCAGTTCCTTCCTGAGCTGATGATACAGAGCCAAGCCCATCCCAGTGTGAATAAGCACCCCTGCCGCTCTCAGAAAGACGATCAAATACTCCGTACTTCCCCATATCCGCACATGAATCGCCGTAAAAAGAGCTGCCAGAAAACCACTGAACTGATGAGGTTCCCACATGTCCCGGACCAGCCTGTCACCGGCCGCCATCCGGTATCCCAGCGCCACAGCATAGGACTCGTCCAGATCCAGACTGATCCAGATTCCCTTCAGGAAAGACAGGACAGTCAGCACTGCCAGAACAGCTTCTGCCGCCTTGACCGCCATGCCGGCAAGTTCTTCTTTTTTTCTCACTTGGCTAAACATCCCTCCTCATCCTCTCTTCCCTGACTGCCTCCTACTTATCCAAGTCTTTCAGGTACATCCTGGCCTCATAAGGGCGCAGAACCGTCCCCGGATCCTTCTCCGGATAGTTGCTGATCAGCAGTTCTCCTGCACTGTCCAGCTCCTCCAGAGCGACCTTTACTGTCTTTCCATAAAAATTGCAGAGCACCAGCAGCTGTGAATGGGCATCCGTCCTGGTGTAGGCAAAAATCGTTTCGTCCTCCTCCAGAAGCATCCTGAATTCCCCATCCACAAACACAGGATATTCCTTCCGCAAACGGATCAGCTTCTGATAAAATCTAAAGACAGAATTCTCATCCCCCATCTGTTGTGCAGCATTGATCTCCCTGTAATTTGGGTTCACTCTAATCCAAGGATCCCCGGCTGTAAATCCCGCATTTTCTCCATCGTTCCACTGCATGGGAGTCCTTGCATTATCCCGGCTTTTGGCATGGATGGAGCGCATGATTTCTCCTTTTTCAAAGCCCTTTTCCAGTCGTTCCCGGTACAGATTCAGCGTCTCAATGTCCCGGTATTCCTCAATCCCATACCTGACATTGGTCATCCCCAGTTCCTCCCCCTGGTAGATATAGGGCGTTCCCTGCATTCCGTGCAAAAGCACCGCCAGCATTTTCGCGGACTCTGCCCGGTATTCCCCGTCGTTTCCCCACCGGGACACGATCCTGGGGAGATCATGGTTATTCCAGAACAGGCTGTTCCATCCCTTCCCATACAACTGTGTCTGCCAGCGCCCGAAGACTTCCTTCAGCTTCAAAAACGGCAGGGGCGCCAGATCCCATTTCTCCTTTCCCTCCATCTGGTCCAGGCAGATATGCTCAAACTGGAATACCATGGAAAGTTCACTGTTATCCGGACTGCTGTACAGCTTCGCAAGCTCTACGTCAGCCCCCCAGGCTTCCCCCACCGTGACCAGGTCAGCCTTCTGGAATGTCTCCCGGCTGAGCTCCCTTAAATACTCGTGGAGTCTGGGCCCGTTACACGTAATTTTCTTATCCGGCTCCTTGGCGATCTGGTCGATCACATCCAGTCTGAAGCCTCCCACACCCTTCTGAGTCCACCAGTTGATCATGTCGTAGATCTCCTGGCGCAGCTTGGGATTCTCCCAGTTCAGATCCGGCTGTTTTACAGAAAACTGATGAAAATAATACTGCTGCACCTCCGGCACCCACTCCCAGGCCGGTCCTCCGAAAGCTGCCCTCATGTCATTGGGAAGCTCCCCTTCCACGCCGTCCCGCCAGACATAATAGTCGTGATAAGGATTTTCCCTGCTTTTTTTCGCCTCCTGAAACCAGCGGTGCTCGTCGGAAGAATGATTTAAAACCAGATCCATAATAATGCGGATATGACGCTTTCCCGCCTCCTTGATCAGTTCTTCCATATCCTCCAGGCTGCCAAACATGGGATCAATATCCTGATAATCAGAGATGTCATATCCATTGTCATCCTGAGGAGATCTGCACACCGGAGAAAGCCAGATGGCATCTATACCCAATTTCTCCAGATAATCCAACTTTGAAATGATCCCCTGTAAATCTCCTATGCCATCCTGATTGCTGTCTGCAAAACTGCGGGGATAAATCTGATAGATCACCGCACTTTTCCACCATTTATTCTGGCTTGTCCTATCCCTCTCTGTCACTTTAACCGCCTCCCTTTTTCTCCAGCGGATCTCTCCATCATACCCGGTGGCCCGCATAGATTTTCTCTCTTAAAATTATGGCTCTGCGCTGGAACCTTCTCCATCATGCTTATGGTTATCCCAATGGGTTTTCCCCTTAGGGACGCGGCTCCACACTGGAACCTTCTCCATCATGCTTATGGTTATCCCAATAGGTTTTCCCCTTAGGGACGCGGCCCTCCGCAGGAATGTCCTTCTCCATGATGTCCATGGCCTCCGCAGGAGTGTCCTTCTCCATGAGGTCCGTGGCCTCCGCAGGAATGTCCTTCTCCATGATGCCCATGGCCTCCACAGCGGACATCAGGATTATAGGCGAGACGACCCTCCAGCAGAGCCTCCACGGCTTCATCCGCGCTGCCGGACACACCCCCATAAAGCCGGATCCCGGCCTCAGCCAGAGCTGCCTGAGCGCCTCCGCCGATTCCGCCGCAGATCAGCGTATCCACCTTCAGGGCAGAGAGCACTCCCGCCAAAGCCCCATGTCCATTTCCATCCGTGCCCACAACCTGGGCCTCCGCCACTTTTCCGTCCACGATGTCATACACCTTAAACTGCTCTGTATGACCAAAATGCTGAAACACCATTCCGTTTTCATATGTGACTGCAAGCCTCATCTTTATACCTCCTGCAAACTTTAGAACACATACCAACTGCCTTTTTCTAATTTAGGGATGTGATTCTTTCAAAATATAAATCTGCAGCACACTGTTTTTAATACTGCTCCTTCATTATAATCTCATTTACCCCATTACCGCAAGCCATTTTTAAGAAAACCCCTTCCCACCATCCTCCCTCCATGCTATACTGAATACCGTGCCAGCTCTGCCGCAACACTGCTTCCTTTTCAATCCAGAGGCAGCTTCCGTGTTGTTATAAGGGCTGGAATATATGTTCCAATCATTTGTGAAAGGATCCAGTATTCATGAAAGTATTGATATACGAAAGTCTTCCTGTCCATGGGGCAGAAATCCGAAAAACTGTTTTTATGCTGGAACAGGGATTTCAGAATGAATTTGACGAGATTGACGATAGAGCAGTACATTTTGTCCTCTTTCATGAGAACGACATTCCTGCGGCAGCCTGCCGCGTCTTCTGGGATGCGGAAATGAACTCCTATATTCTGGGCCGTCTTGCTGTCCTGAAACAGTTCCGGGGCCAGAACATAGGAGCCTCCATAGTGGAAAAAGCAGAAAATTACGTCCGGTCAAAGGGCGGAAGAGTCCTTTCTCTGCACGCCCAGTGCCGTATTTCCGGTTTTTATCAAAAGCTGGGTTTCACGAAATTCGGTGAGATAGAAAACGATGAAGGCTGCCCCCATATCTGGATGCGGAAATCCATCTGAGAACAGCCGCCTGTCATTCAAAAGGCCTTTCAACGACCTGTTACAAGCCCCCCTGAAGGCTGTTTTACTGATGATAATAGCTGAAAAAGTCGGCAATCTTCTCTGTGGCTTCCTTCAGCACCTCAATCCTGGGCAGGTAAACTACGCGGAAATGATCCGGCCGCTTCCAGTTAAATCCACCCCCGTGAACCAGGAGAATTTTCTTGTCCCGCAGCAGATCCAGGGCAAATTTTTCATCATCTGTAATGTGGAACCGCTCGATATCTATCTTGGGAAACATGTAGAACGCCGCTTTGGGTTTTACACAGCTGATTCCTGGGATTTCCGTCAGGGCATTGTAAATATATTCCCGCTGTTCATATATTCTTCCGCCGGGCACAATATAGTCATTTACGCTCTGATGTCCTCCCAGCGCCGTCTGTACAATGGACTGAGCGGGCACATTGGAGCAGAGACGCATATTGGAGAGCATTTTCATTCCGTCAATATAGTCCTTTGCAATCGCCTTATTGCCGCTGAAAATCATCCAGCCTATGCGGAACCCGGCAATCATATGGGATTTGGACAGACCGCTGAAGGTCACGCAGAACAAATCCGGCGCCAGAGAGGCAATGGGAATGTGCTTTTCCCCGTCCATCACCAGGCGGTCATAGATCTCATCGGAGAAAATAATCAGCTGATGCTCCCTTGCAAGTTCCACAATCTCCTGCAGCACCTCCCTGGGATACAGGGCCCCTGTGGGATTGTTGGGGTTGATGATCACCAAGGCCTTGGTCCTGTCGGTGATTTTATTCCTCATATCCTCTATGTCAGGATACCAATCAGCCTGTTCGTCGCACACATAGTGCACCGCCCGGCCCCCTGCCAGAGTGGCGCAGGCCGTCCACAGAGGATAGTCGGGAGAAGGGATCAAGATTTCGTCCCCGTCGTCCAGCAGGGCGGACATACACAGATTGATCAACTCGCTGACGCCGTTTCCCGTATAAATATCCTCGATGGAGACATTGGGAAATTCTTTCAGCTGTGCATACTGCATGATGGCTTTTCTGGCCGCAAACAGGCCATTGGCAGGGGAATATCCCTCACACTCCGTAAGCTGCTGCCGCATGTCGTAAATCACCTCATCCGGAGTGCGAAAACCAAAGGGCGCCGGGTTTCCAATGTTCAGCTTTAATATCTGTGTCCCCGCTTCCTCCATCCGAAAGGCTTCCTCCACAACCGGCCCCCTGACATCATATAACACATTGTCCAATTTTGTTGACTTCTTAAACTCTCGCATCTTTTTCTCCTATTCCAGTACCGCCCCTGCTCTCCTGCGCCCTTGCGGGGAATATAAATCCAGCTGCGTACAACGCAGCTGCCTTTTTATTCCGGGCGCCTCCGTTCCGGGGCTGTTTTATTATTCCAGTTCCGCCCCTTCTCTCCTGCTCTCCGACTCCCCTGCCTCCTCTTCTTCCATCTCCTGGCCCATTCTCTCCAGAGCTTCCTCTCTGCCCATATCCTCCAGCCTGCGTTTGCTGCAGCCGGGCATGGCAGGCTCAAAGCCGCAGACTCTTTTATAAGTACAATAGGTGCAGGCCTCCTGATTTCCCTTCTCATAAGGATTCAGAGAAATGGTGCCGTCCAGGATCTCCCGCCCGATCTGTGCGATTTTATGGCTCACATACTCGGAGACGGTCTTCAATTCCCCATCGCTGAGCACAGAGGACCGGGCGGAAAAGCTGCCGTCCTTTTTTCGCTCCACAGGAATCACATCGGACTTGTCCTCCATTTCCCTGTCCAGAAGGTTTACAATCTCCGGCGAACTGTTTACCACACCATGCATGCGCAGCTGCTTTCTGATCTGTTCATCAATCTCCTCCGGGGACAGCTCCACCGGCGTCTCCACGGCAGGATCGTCGATGTGATAATACAGCAACGCCGCCGGAACAATCTCCTTGTCAGGGTGTTTCTTCGCCTGCAGCTCCATGGCGGCATTCATATACACCACAAGCTGCAGCTGCAGGCCATAGTACAGAGCGGCCAGGTCAAACTTTTTATTGCCGGATTTATAGTCGATTACCTTCACATACACCTTTTCCCGGTCTTTGGCCACGTCCACCCTGTCGATACGCCCCTGCAGGCGCATCTTCTCCCCCTCTGAAAGAGTCACATTGACACTCTCCAGGTCATCGGTATACCGGAAAGAAAGCTCAAAGGAATCCGGTTCAAAGCTTCCCCTGGACAGCTGTCTCTGAAGGGTAAGCACTGTCCGCACCAGGATCCGCCCCATACGGGTGATGGCATATTCATTCCGGGCGCTGCTGTACAGCACCGTACTTCCGTAAGCCGCCGCGCAGGCCTCCAGAGCCTCCGCCACCGTGCGCCTGGCAAACTCCGCCGGAAAGTCAAACCAGGTATAGCCCTCCTCCCCAAGTCTGCGGGCAAACTGCTCCAGAACCTCATGGTATACATTCCCCATGTCCACATTTTCAAAGGAGAAATCCTCCCGCTCCCTGAGGGTCAGGCCATACTCCAGAAAATGCCTGTAGGCACAAGCCGCATAAGTCTCCAGACGGGTGACACTGTTCTCCAGCTGCACCCCGTACAGAGCCCTTGCCACCGCCGCCGACAGCCCACTGTCCTGGTAGCGCTTAAAGGCTGCCTCCGTCAGAAAACGGCGCCTGGGCTCCAGTTCTTCCTCTCCATACACCTGATAGATGGTAAAAAACTCCGCCTCCCTCTCCGGAGGCAGCACCCCCTCCGCATATTCCCGCAGCTCCCTGGCCAGGTATCCCGCCCCCTCCTGCCTGGTTGCAATCTGTTCCAGAGGGCTGCGCAGCTGGGGACATGCCACGGTCAGACCGGGAAAGATCTTTTTCACCACCTCCACAAGGTACGCAGGACGGATGGACTTTCCGGCGCTGTTCACCTTGGCAAAGGACAGATAGAGTCTGTGAGAGGGCTTTGTCATATTCAGGTACAGATAAAATCTCTGTATGTACATCTGCTGCCGGGGACTGGGCGCCAGTTCCAGCTGGGATTCCCGCAGAAATTCCCGATCCATATCCGAGATGATTCCCCCCTTGGAAGCGGCTTTGGGAATGTTGCCGTCATTGACTCCCAGAAAAAACAGCACCTTGATCTGTTTTAACCTGGTCCTCTCCATATCCCCCACCAGTACCCTGTCCACATTCTGGGGAATGGTACCCACCTGTATCTCCCCAAACCCGGCTTCCAGGATCTCCATAAATTCCTGGAGGGTAATTTCCTCCTCCCCCAGAAGGGCATAGACCTGGTCTAAAAGTTCCATCACCAGACGATAGATCTGAGCATACTCCTTGGCCCGCACCAGCTCCCCTGCCTCCTCAAACCGGGTCTGGAACACCGCCAGTTTTTCCTGTACTCTGTTCTGTACCAGAAAGTCATACAGGGCATTCAGATACACTTTCACCGGCTCTTTTCCCCGCAGATGCAGCATTTCCACCTGTTCCATCATCCGCTGGCGCAGGCCGTTCATCTGCGCCAGCTCCTCCTCATCCCCTTCCATTCGGGATGTCTTCCAAGTAAAAAGACGGCTGTAGCTGCGGTATCCTCTAACGCCGGTCTGCAGACAGTAGTTTTCCAGTCTGTCCGTCTCCTCCCAGTCCAGATCCGACAGACCGCTGCGCAGGTAGTGAAACACAGCTTCATAGGAGAAATCTTTTGCGTACAGCTCCAGGGCGCTCTTGATATACTCAATCATGGGATTCAGCACAATCCCCCTGGTCCAGTCAAGGTAAAAGGGAATCTCCATCTGGGCAAACTCTGACTCCACATAGGGCGCATACCCCGCCAGGTCTCCCATAATGACCGCAATATCCCGGTAGGCAAGGCCTTCCTCCCGGGCCAGCCTGCGGATCTCAATTCCCGCCTGGTGAACTTCCTCCCTGGGCCCAGAGGCCTCAAACATCTGTACCTGGCTCTGCTCCTCCTCAAAAGAACTGTTGCTGTAGCGGAAAAGACTGCGCTCCAGATGCCCCAAAGCAGGCGCCTGCCGGAATCTGGAATTTACATTGTACTGCACCCGGAAGCGCCTCCCGGTCCGGCCCCGGCCCGCCGAAACAGCTCCCTCTCCTTCAACGCTTCCTCCAGGCAGGCCAGCCTTCCCCGATCCTGTCCCATCCTGCTCTGCCCCCTGTGCGGAAGTCCCAGGCAGGATAAACACATCCTGCACTCTGTCCGTTCCCGTCTCTGCGGCAAGCCTCTCCAGATCCGCCGCCGTCTTCTTGCTCAGGTGGAAGAGCTTCTGCTCCCCGTCCTGGACGTAAGGATTCTCCCCCGCCCCCAGGGTAAGTGTGACAATGACTTCCCCGCAGAGACGCATAAGCTCGGAAACCACCCTGTTCTGTATGGGCGTAAATCCTGTAAAACCGTCAAAGACCACCACGCTTCCGGGCAAAAGTTTTGACTTGTGCAGCCTGCGGCAGAGCACGTCCAGCGTCTCCTCTGTGGTGATAAAATTTCCCCGGATATACTCCACAAACCCTTTGTATAACGTCTCCAGATCCCGAAGCTTCTGCACCAGGGCGCCCCTGTTTCCGGCAAACTCAATCAGTTTCCTCACATCCTCCGTGCCGATGCCGTACTGCATAAACTCAGAGATGGCGCTTTTCACCTCATGGATATAGCCCTGCCTGTGGAGAAACCCTCCCAGAACCGGCAGTTCCTCTTTCAGCTGAGCCGCCACCCTCTGGAGTACCAGGCTCTTTCCTGTGTCGTCCAGTACCGGAATGTCCTGCCCGCCCACCTCCTCCAGAATCCGGTGTCCCAGGCGGCCAAAACTGAGCACGTCTATGTTCAGGATACCGCCCTGGTCGTTCAAAAGCACCAGATCCTTCTGGGTCTGCATGGTAAACTGATCCGGCACAATCACCAGAAAATTCTGCCTGGGGTTTTCTCCCGCCCGCCTGGTAATCTCTTCATACAGCTGCCGGCTCTTTCCCGACCCGGAAGGGCCGAAGTAAAATTGAAGGCTCATCTTATCTTCTCCACATAGAATCTCCACAGATAGTCCGCCGCTTCCTCCGCATAATCAATTCCTATCCTCTTTCCCGCCTTGATCTGCTCCTCTTTCACCGGCACACCCTCTGTCACATAAAAGGAAGAACTCTCCACCATGTCCAGACTATTGTCAGCCCGGGTGATTCCCATGGCAAGGCACATCTTTCCAGGACCGTCCGCCAGATGCTTTTTCAGCGAGGAGGGGCATTCTGACAACGCCCATGCCGCCTCCCCCTTTTTTATCCGCCTTCTGTTGACCTCCTCCAGGCGCAGGGTCAGCATCCGCTCCCGGGACTCTTCATCCGCAGGCACCACGCTCCGAAGCAGCACCGCCTGGGGAATCCCCTCTGTCATGGCAGCTATGTTCATGCAGCTGTACATGCCGTAGATCAGATACACATAGGAAGTTCCCCCAATATGGTACATGGGTTCTGTCCGCTCTGTGCGCTTTCCGCCGTAGGTGTGGGAGCCTTTGTCCGACTCCCCCATGTAGCTCTCCACTTCCGTGATGATTCCCCGGACCACCCCCGCCGCCGTCTCATGCACCAGTATCTTTCCCAGCAGTTCCCTGGCCACCGTGATGCCGTCCCGGGTGAAAAATTCCCTCCCCAGACGTCCAGGCAGTCCCTCCGGCACTCCCGTTTGTTCCCTTGCCCTATCCCCTTTTTTGTACCCTTCTCCCATCATGCCCAAAACACTCCGCCCCCAAACTGTCCAACCTGAACAAGTACCATTATACACCTTTCCCCCGGACCTGATAACCACCAGTTTTCATAAATCACAAATTTTATTCCACCCGTTCCCCCGCATGCATATCAGGCTCCTGTCTCTTTGGCTTCAAAGTCCCTGCGCAGAATTCCATAGACGCTCATATCGCAGATACCCTGATTATTTATGCCTGCCTGGCGCTGGATTCCCTCATGGAGCAGTCCGCATTTCTTCATTACCATGCCGCTGTGAGGATTATTCACATCATGCTGCGCCGTGATTCTGTTTGCCCCTACTTCCAGGAATAAAAAGCGGATAACCTCGGAAAAACACTCTGTCATAACCCCCCGGTGCCACCAGGGCCTGCCAATACAATATCCCACCTCCGCCTCAGATATGTACTCCTTCCAATGCACCACAGAAATGCTTCCGACAGGTTCCATGGTTTCCTTCCACACAATCGCCCACTGATAAAAGGTGGGGTTGTCATTCTGCTCTACCCAGGAAGCCACAACCTGCGCCGTAACCTCCTCCGACTGATGGGTGGGCCAGGTGAGAAACTTTGTCACCTCCGGGTCACTTGCCCAGTTACGGAACATTGCCCCTGTATCCTCCGGCACAAACGCCCTCATAACCAGCCTCTCTGTCTCCAATGTCCTGCTGCCTAAGTGTTTCATACTTCTCCTCTCTGCCTGCTGCGGCAATGCCATACTTCCTCCCATGCTTCCCTGAGGTGTAATTCTCTCCCGCTCCCATATCCAGGGATCAAAAAAACCGGCGCCGGAAGCGATATGCCTCCAGACACCGGCTGGTTCTCAGAATTCCCGTCAAAGCGATTCTGTCAGATTCCCAGGAGTAAAATTCCACAGTCCTTTGTCACTGGGATCTTTTTCATGGGAACTTTTCCGGTGTCTGTGTGAAAGAACTCCCCAAAGGAGGACATTCCAGAATTCCTGACTGATCCTACGACAAAAAGACCAACGCCCTGCTGCTGGCTCTGGTCTCCCTGAATCATATTCACTGCCGCAAAGAATCTTTCCATTTCCGTCTTCCTCCAAAAATCGGTGTTTCTTTCTGCTCCTCACTGACCCCGTGAAAAGTGTTAGACCTAATTGTACTCACTTTCCGAAAAATGTCAAGAGCCAATTCACCTCAAGTACCGCCCAATGGTCTCGTCGCTCCAGACCTGGACCTCAATATATCGCTCCGGCCCACAATGCCCGTCGTCATTCCAGTCCTGAGGCAGGCCATACCTGGCAATAACATCCAATATCTCCTCATAGTTGTACACTTTCCGCCGGTACTCTTTTCCATCGTCGATAAAAGGGCTGAATGTAGGCATGGAATCCCCGTAGGTGAAAGAAATTGTGCGCTGGTCAAATTCTTCCACAGGAATCTTGAGAAAGGCTCCTTCCTCGAACCAGGTGCTCAACCAGGGGCTGTGCTCAACCACCAGGTAGTAGGGCACTCTGCGTTCCATCCTGCCGCCTTTCTTCACAAACTCCTGCCGCAGAATCTCCTCACAATTCCGGCGGTGCTCTACATACTGCAGGTCCCGGCCGGCACTCTGAGAACCGGGTTTCTCCTGTCTGATCCGGCTCAGAACCGCTTTTGCCTCCTCCATGGGCAAGTCGGAAAGATTCCGGAATGGGCCAACGCTCCTGTCATAATAGTGATACAAATTCATGGCTGCTTCCTCTCTTTCCGCAAACATCCCATGGTTCTTGTCTTTCTCCTTCCGCCTCTCCAGGGGCAGGTCAGGCCTTTTCCTTCCGCCTCTTCAGCAGGTCAGGCCTTTTCCTTCCACCTCTCCAGGGGCAGGTCAGGCCTTTTCCTTCCACCTCTCCAGTGTGGGGAAATACGCCATCAGCGCCGCCTTCGCCTCTTCGTTTGTCTTCGCCCTTCCCCCTTCCACCTCAAAAGGTGCGCAGGATTCCGCCATCTCCTCCATAGTGCAGACCTGGGCAAAGGAACCATCCTTATAGCAGTAGCAGCAGTAAGAAGCGTTTTTGCTGCCATCCTTTTCTGTCCCGTACTGTTCCTCCTGCATGGGCATTCCGCAGCTCTGGCAGATTTTCAGATTCTCCATCATTTTTTTCTCCTTCCATTTTTTGCCACAGCCTTTTCTTTCAGCTGTATAGGAGAATTATAGCTCCTTAAATATGACAACTGCATGTCATATTCAGAGAATCATGAAAAAAACTTTTCCGTCACATTTTCTGAAGCAGGCAGTTCCCCATACAGGTAACAGCTTATATCCACCACTTGGGAGTAAGTTCACCAAGAGTAACGATTTCCTCTGCGTCAAAATCCATCAGCACTTCAATCTCCTGATAACTGTTGGGCATGAGCTGAACCATCAATTCTCGACAAGCGCCGCATGGCGCGCCGACTTTTCCATCCGGCATGATTGCAAGAACTTTTTTTATTTCCTGTTCGCCGTTTGTTATCATATTAAAAATCGCATTTCTTTCAGCACAGATTCCCAATGTAGAGCATGTATCCACACAGACGCCCGTATATATTTTTCCTGAAGATGATAGTATTGCGGCGGCAACTCCCCCCGCATCTACATAATCTGATATTTGCCGTCCGTTCTGTACAGCTTTCGCCGCCTGAAACATTTCTCTCCATATCTGTTCCATAATAATTTCCTCCACGCTTTTTCCTGCAATCCACAGGCGGGAATTTTTTGCGTTTCGCCCAAACCCGCTTATGTACTAAAGGCCTTATAAATATAACTGCTGCATCAGATGGAGCCGTCTCGCCAGCTCCGCCTGGTACAGAATAAATTATATCTTACTGTTAAAATAATCTTGCGTAACCTGTAATTGCTTCTTTAAGATTTCCTTCCACATATGCGGATGAATTTCTCCAGAGCCCTTTGAAACTTTTGTCAGCCTGATATCCCCATCATTATCTATCTTGCGATAAAAATAGTGGTCTGTGTCTTTATACAACTCCCACCCATCCTTTTCACAAAACCTTTTCAGCTCTTTCCATTTTGGCACTGTATCATTTCTCCTATCTTTTGTGGATCATCAGCAATCAACGCCTTAAAGATATATGGAATATGCCCCTTTCTGTTTGGACTATGCGAATATTTTTCGTATTCGTTATAGTAATCCATGGAATATTCTAAAATGGACTGTCCTAGTTTCAATCGAGCATCCTGTTCATCTAAGCCATTCTCAACAAGATCTATCTCATTTAGTGATAATGTAACAGAACCATCTTCCTCAACATATTTCGTTACCGTAAACTGATACACCTGTAAAATTTCGTTAACTGTTTCCAGATTTGAAAACCACATTTTATCCCTTGTACGCTTTATAAATTTAGGCTTTTCATGTATTACACTGTCGCAGACAGCACTCCACTCTCTTCTTACAGTAGTAGCTTGTTCCATCAGCATATCTGTCATCTCCTTTACGCACCTCCATTATAGCAAAAGTGTACACTATGTCAATAGTGTACACTTTATTGTATGAATATTACACCTCTTTATTCCACATTTTTATTATTTTTGCTTCGGCGCACCGGCCGGATAATGGGAGCTTGTCAGGATATTTATGTTCCAGCGCCTGAAAATAATACTGACTCCTTTGACCACTCCTGCCAGAAGGGAGCAGCTTTTTTGATGCAATCCACAGGCGGGAATTTTTTGCGTTTCACCCAAACTCACTTATGTACTAAAGGCTCTATAAATATAACTGCTGCATCAGATGGAGCCGTCTTGCCAGCTCCGCCCGCACAGATTCAGGTTCCAACACTTTCGCTGACGGACCGAAGGATAGGATCAGCCCATACACCCAGTCATCCAGAAAATAGCATATTTTAATCAGAAAATCTCCCTGGGGCAGAACTGTGATCTCCTCTTCCTCAAACTTATCGTACACCCGCCAGGCTTCCTTTTTATGGATCCGCATAACAATGACGGGCATCTGACCACTTCCTGCTGTACCTGGTACTTCCTCCTGGGACATTCCTGTCTCACCTGCACCGCCTGCCGGACGGGACACAACCTCCTCCTGGGACATATCTTTCTTCCCGGCCGTGTCCGTCTCCCAACCTGTCCCGGCCAGATCGTTCTCCGGCCGGCCCAGGAGAATGCCATCCTGTGCAAAACTCTCCTCCAGGACCTGAACTCTCTTCATCCGCCGCACCTTGAACATTCGCATGGCCTGTCTGGTCCGGCAGAAAGCTCTTACATACCAGGTATAGTCCTTAAAGAGAAGCTGTACCGGTTCCACAGTTCTATGACTCTTCTCGCCATACTGCCCATAGTAGTCAAATGCCATCACCCGCCTGCCCAGGACTGCCTCCCGAATCCTGTCAAAAAGCTCCTGGTTTCTGCCGCTCCAATCCGAAAAGTCTATGGAAACCCAGTTTACAGGCTCCGCCCGGAAAAACTCCCCCAGCTTGCGCAGGATTTCTCCCTCCTCCTGGGCTCCCACCTCCTGCAGGCTCACCAGGGCCGCTAAAATCCTGTGCTGCTCTTCCTGAGAGATCATCATCCTGTCCAGGACAAAATTCTCCGTGAGACTGATGCCTCCGTTTTTCCCCTTCCGGGCATACACAGGGATCCCCGCCATACTGAGGCTCTCCACATCCCGGTAGACAGTCCGAACGGACACCTCAAAACGCTCCGCCAGTTCTCCCGCCGTCACCGTTCCCTTATTCATCAGTACATAAATCATGCCAAGCAGACGGTTTATCATCCCATATCCTTCCTACGCAATATATTGGGGGCCTGCCCCATCTGGCCTTTTCCTTATGCTCCCTTTTTTGTGCTGTCAATCATATTTCTGGCCATTGCAGTGTCAATTCCAAATATACTTCTGTATCCATATCACCATTATATCATAGTTCCCCTTTTTTACAACCTGTCTCAATCTGCTGCCTCCCGTTTCTCACAGGTACCATCATAATTTCACACCCACAATAACATATGCAAACCACAAAAACGGCACCCCCTGCTCTCACATAGCAAGGGCGCCGTTTTTACCACGGTTTTCGCCGGAAACAGACAGAAACCTACTGTCGTGCCAGCTTAACTGTTCGCATTTTGTCAGATACTTTCTTGCATTTTCCTCTTCTGTTACACCACAACATTAAATTTTCTTAATCCGAACTGCTTATACTGGCTGACAAATAAATTTGCCGCATCCACCAGTCTTTTCTTTATGTCTGTCAGCTTCTCCTCTTCCTTCATACTCTCATAAAACAGCTTGGCTTTCGCTGCCTCCCCCAGGCTCGTTATACCAATCCCGACCTCTTTATCGGCATTTTCCGCGCTAACCCGGCGAATAAAACAGTCACTTTTACAGATACTTTCCAGTGCATTAGCTTTGCTCTCAAACGCTTTGCGCAGGTAGCTCAGCTCCTCCTCCATCGTAGCCTTTCGGTAATGCCCCTCCACATTCATGTCAACGATGTACCTTTCCCTTGTGCCGTTTTCATATCCCCTTACGATTTCATCATAGGCCTTTCCATATGCCTCCAAAAGCATGGATTCCTTATCCTTCATAGATACATAAGGGTTATGATAGTCCTGGGATATCACTCCGGAGAAATAGTTCACTTTATCCACAAAATTCTCTTTCTCCGGGAAGCCATCTTCTCCATAAGCCACCGGATCCTTCGGGGCCTGATGCCCGTACACTATCTTAATACTGCTTTCCTGATTGTTTTTCTGGAACATCTGTTTATATGCTTCCAGCCCTTCTTTAGAGATATTCACTTTAAGAGGCTTTTTTTCAACGTCATATCCCAGTTCCTTCAGCAAATCTGAACCCTTCCTCAGGCCCCCTTTTGCAGAAAGATCCGTCCACCCATAGGATAAAGCCTTTGATGACTGTGCATGATTTACCTGGATAAACATACTGCATCCCCTCCTTTTCAGCCCTTACATTTTTCCGCACTGTTTCTTCATGGCTTCTAATCATGAAAAATATATTGATATTACTATTTCAAACATATAATACTACTTGGAAGAAGCACTGATATACGCTATTTCAATTACACACAATTGAATGTGCGGCCCTGTTATGCATATACAAACCCAAAATATGAACACCTGATATTTTTATATCACTACTTATATCTTATTGATATATTGTAATATATGCACATATAAACTGTCAAGTTATAAATGAGTATTTACACAACTATCATATGTCCAACACTTATATTCCTGTTCACAGCTCAGTTTCACCACACATAAAAATAAGCATAGCCGTTGAAAACCCTATATTTCCTGGTTTTTCGGCTATGCTTATTATAAATCAGGCATCCTTCAGAACAAGCTCCACCGGGCAGTGGTCGCTGCCCAGGACTTGAGTGTGGATCCTGGCATCCTCCAGACGCCCTTCCAGCTCCTTAGAAGCCACAAAATAGTCAATGCGCCATCCGGCGTTCTTGGTCCTGGCCTGGAACATATAGGACCACCAGGAATATATCTCCTTCTGATCCGGGTAGAAATAGCGGAACGTATCCAGGAACCCGCTCTCCAGCACTTTCGTAAAACAGTTCCTCTCCTGATCCGTGAATCCTGCGTTCTGATGATTGGTCTTAGGATTCTTCAGGTCAATCTCCTGGTGAGCTACATTGAGATCCCCGCAGTAAACCAGGGGCTTTTTCTCCCTCAGCCCCATCAGGTACGCCAGAAAAGCCTCCTCCCATTTCATACGATAGTCAAGCCTGGCCAGTTCTCTCTGGGAGTTGGGCACATATACTGTCACCACATAGAAATCCTTGTATTCCGCCGTGATCACACGCCCCTCATGGTCATGTTCTTCCACACCTATGCCGTAAGTGACCTGCAGCGGCTTCTCTTTGGTAAAAAGCGCCGTGCCGGAATACCCTTTTTTCTCCGCATAGTTCCAGTACTGAAAGTAACCGGGCAGATCCAGTTCCAGCTGCCCCTCCTGCATTTTCGTCTCCTGCAGGCAGAAAATATCCGCGTCCGCCTGCTTGAAATAATCCAGAAAGCCCTTCTGCATGCAGGCCCTCAGCCCGTTCACGTTCCAAGAAATCAGTTTCATTTTATGCCTCCCATCCGCCCTGTCTCCTCAAGGAACCTCTTCTGAGGAACGGTTCCCTCGCCGGACATTTTCTTATTTTCCTTCCGCCATCTTCAGCTGTGCCGTCACCAGGTTGTAGTAAATTCCCTTCTTCTCCAAAAGTTCATTGTGCGTACCGATCTCCGCAATGCTGTGCTTGTCAATCACCACCAGACGATCCGCTCCACGTAAGGTAGACAGCCTGTGGGCGATGGCAAAGGTGGTTCTGCCCTCAACCAGACGATCCAGAGCCTGCTGGATCAGAAATTCGCTCTCTGTGTCCAGAGCCGATGTGGCCTCGTCCAGAATCAGCAGCCTGGGATTGTTCAGAATAGCCCTGGCAATGGCGATCCTCTGCCGCTCGCCCCCGGACAGGTTATAGCCGTGCTCCCCCACATAAGTATTGTATCCATCCGGCGTCTTGCAGATAAAGTCATGGGCGTTGGCCGCCTTGGCCGCCTGGATCACCTCCGCCAGAGAAGCGTCCTGTCTGGCAAAACGGATGTTGGCCAGGATACTCCCGGAAAACAGGAAAGTCTCCTGAAGCACCACCCCGATCTGGGAGTGCAGGCTCTCCGCCTTGACATTGCGGATGTCCACTCCGTCGATGGTAATCAGTCCCTGGTCCACATCATACAGACGCATAATCAGATTGATAAGGGTGGATTTTCCCGTGCCGGAAGCCCCCACCAGACCGATCATTTCCCCCGCCTTCACCTCAAAGCTCACATTTTCCAGCACCGGCTCATAGCTGTGATAGCCGAAGGACACATCCTGAAAGGAAAAATCCCCCTGAATAGGAAATTCTTTGCTGTCCTCCCTGTCCGCAATGGCAGGTTCCTCGTCCAGCACGTCATAGATCCGGTTCAGGCTTGTGATCATCTGCATCACCATCCGGGGCAGGTGGGTCATCCACTCCAGGGGCCCGAACAGATAGCCGCAGTAAGTGATAAACTGCACCAGCTGGCCCATGGTAAGCCTTCCGTCCAGCACATCCACACCGCCGAAATACACCGCGATATAAGTTCCCGCCCCCAGCAGCAGGGTGATAATGGGAAAAAAGACCGCCCAGAACGTCTCATTTTTCCTGCTGATGGCGGCGAACTCCTCCGCCTTCTTCTGGAAACGCTCCGCCTCCCTTTCCTCTTTCCCGAAGCACTTCACCACCCGCATGCCGGAGATGATATCCTGAAGACTGCTGGCCAGGTCATCGGACTTCAGCCACTGTTTATGGAAAATACAGTGGATATGGTGCCAGAAAGCCCTGGTGATCACCACCACCCCTGACACAAACACCAGGGACATAAGGGTCATCTTCCAGCTGATCAGAAGCATCATCACCAGAGAGACAATCATGGTCAGCAGGGTGGAGAACATCTCCCCGAACACCTCCTCCATAAACATCCGGATCTGGTTGGTATCCCGGGCCACCCGGTTCATCAGCTCCCCCGGTTTGCGGTTGTTGACAAAAGACAGCGAAAGCACCTGTATCTTATAATAGATCTTCCGCCTGAGGCTCATGCCCAGGGACGTGCCCAGATCCACACAGTTCCAGTAACGGAATACCTCCAGAAGGATCCTGGCTATCAGCAGGAAAAAGGAGATTCCCACAAAGGTCCACAGATCCGCCCAGGTGCCCTTACCTGTGGACAGAGCGCCGTCGATAAAATTCCTCTGCACCAGGGGCGTGATCAGATTCACCAGAGCCGCCAGGATCATCACCAGAGAGATCAACACAAGCTTCCCCGCAAACTCCCCTGAGAGGTCCATGAATTTTTTCAGGATATCCGCCTTCCCCTCACAGTACGGGCATCTGCTGGTGCCGGGAAGAGCTCTGCCGCACTTTTCACAGTATTTCTCATACTCCATGCTTTTTATTCTCTCCGGCTCCCCTCCCTTTTCCAGGGCGGCAATAATGGCCTGAGCCCCCCGGACCGCGTAGGATACCCGGATAATGTGGCGCATGGAAAACCGGGCCGCGCAGACCATCTGGCCATCCTTCTTTGCCACGGTCACAATACCGCTCTGGACCTGGTGCTCGCAGCGGATCTTCTCACATTCCTCCAGCCGGAAGGAGGCGGCCAGTTTCTCCCCCTCCAGAACCAGGAAACGCTCCCCCGTCACCGCCAGATAGGTTTTCTCCGCATAGACTTCCCGGGCCAGTTTTTCCCGGCTGTCAAAATTCAGGTCTACAGGGACGCAGTAGTACAGTTCCTCCCCTTCCCCCAGGGACAGGGCCCTCATCTGGGCCTCGTCCAGTTTATATAATAATTTCATATGATTGTAAAAACCTTAAATCCTTTCTGTCCGCACAGACAATCTCCTTAGATAAAGAGATCCAGTTTCTTACGCTCCATCACACTGAGCGCATAAAAATCCGCAATTTCATAGCGGTTTCCGTCGATGTCCGTCACCATCAGCCTGGCATCGCTGAGATTTATCACCGCCTCCCCGCTCATCTGGGTGGTAAAACGGCAGGCGCCGAAAGTAGTAACCACATTCCAATAGGCATACCCGTACTCGTCCTTCACGTCCAGAACCTTGGTGATCACCGGCATAAAATAGCGCAGCTTCAACTGCTCCCGCAGCATCTCCTGCTGATCTGCCGCCAGGTCTGAAAGTTTCTCCACCAGACCGATCTCCTTAGCCTTCTCATCCGCCTCCCGAATAGAGATAAATTCCTCCGGATTTGTCAGGGGAAATGTCAGATATACCCCCACTCTGTCATACTCCTTCTCCTTCGTCTTCAGAGAGACAAAGCCTCCTGCCGTTCTGGCAAAGACAGCGTTATCCCTGTTTAGAAAACGCATTTCCAACAGCTCTTCCGACTCTTTTTTCAAATCTTCCTCATTAAAATCCTGCAGGTTCAGCAGATCCTGCCCCCCGCCTTCATGTCCTTCCATCTATTTTCTTCTCCTTTTATTCTCTCTGTCCTGATCCACCCGCCTGTGAAAATTCCCAGGGCAGATGCACCGTTCCTCTCTTAAAAACTGTCCCTCACTCTATTCCCCGCATGGCAAGAGCCTTGGTCTGCAGCTCGCTGAGCTTGTAGAATGTACCCTTTTTGGCCAGAAGTTCCTCATGGGTGCCGGACTCGGTGAGCTTACCGTCATCCAGCACGATCAGGTGGGTGGCGTTGCGCAGGGTGGAGAGACGGTGTGCAATGGACAGCACCGTTCTGCCCTTCTCCAGGCGTTCCAGAGATTTCTGAATGGCCAGTTCCGTCTCCGTGTCCACCGCGGAAGTGGCCTCATCCAGAATCAGAATCTTCGGATCCGCCAGAATTGCCCGGGCAATGGAGATACGCTGTTTTTCCCCGCCGGAGAGAGAACGGCTGGAGGAGCCCAGCAGCGTATCATATCCCTGGGGCATCTTACAGATAAAGTCATGGGCATTGGCCTGGACTGCTGCCCGGATAATCTCCTCCCGGCTGGCCTCAGGACGGGCATAGGCAATATTTTCGGCCACTGTCCCCATGAAAATGTATGTCTCCTGGGACACCATGGCCACATTTCTGCGCAGCTCCCGGAAGCCGTACTGTTTTACATTGATCCCATCCACCAGGACCTCTCCCTCCTGGGTGTCGTACAGCCTGGAGATCAGGTTCACCAGGGTGGACTTTCCCGCACCGGAGCGTCCTACAATGCCGAACACCTCTCCCGCCTTCACATGAAAGCTGATGTCCTTCAGAATGGGCTTGTGGGACTCGTAGCCGAAAGTCACGTTCTTCAGCTCGATCTCCCCCCGAAGGGTTTCCGGTCTCACAGGATCCGGCACCTCCTTCACCTCCGGCACCGCGTCAATGATCTCAAACATACGCTGGGCCGAGTTCATACAGTTGGTGTACCAGCGGACCATACGGGACATAAAGTCCAAAGGCCCCTTCATCTGCCCCACATAACCCGAGAATGTGATCAGCAGACCCATTTCAATATCCGCGCCCCCGATAATCATGGCGCCGCCCACGGCCCACACCAGGAAGCTTATGCTGTCCTCCACCGAACAGTAAAGGGCAAAAAACTTATTGTCACACCGGGCCAGATCCATCTCCGCCGACTTCAACCCGGAATTGTTTTTGGAAAACCTCTTCATCTCCTGTTCCTGCTGCCCGAATGCCTTCACCACCCGGGCGCCGGTGAAGTTTTCGTTCATCTGCCCCCTAAGCCGCCGGTTGGCCCGGTGCCTTTTGCCGTAGTAATGCCACAGATGGGGCAGCATCCGTCCGCTGATAACCACAAGCACCGGCATCAAGGCCACGGACACCAGCGCCAGCACCGGGTTCAGCAGAAACATAATCACCGTCATGGCCAGCAGGTTCCCCACATTGATCAGAAAATATGGGATACCGTCTATAAAGAAATGGGAAATCTCCTCCGCGTCATCGGACACCCTGGTCATCAGTCCTCCGGTCTGCCTTCTGGAGTAAAAACTGATGGAAAGCCTTCCCATGGAGGAAAACACCTGACTCTTGAGCTTTGCCACCACCTCCGGGGCGATCCTTGCCGTGAGCACACCCTGCAGGATACCCAGAGCCTGCACGGAAATCCTGGCCGTCAGCATGGCGATCACCAGCACCACCAGAGCGGTGCCAAAACGTCCGGCCGGAAGATGCAGCAGCGTCAGAAATTCCTCATCCCGGGCCAGCACCTTGTCATACAGCACCGTACCGCTTAAGTAAGGCCACACCAGATTCAGCCCCGCCGTGCCCAGGTAGCAGAGCATCATCACCGCAAGAGAGAGTTTATATGGTTTAAAGTAGGAAATCACCCGCAGCAGAATGGAACGCTTGTCCATGCACTTGGGACAGACTTTCCTCTCCTGGTCGGGATAGATCATGCCGCACTTGGGACAGCACTCCTTTCCCTGCTTCACATCCAGGTCTTCCTTTGTAACTTCCTCTCCCTTCTTGACCTTGTCCATCACCCGGCAGAGCCGCTGAAAGGCTTCCATTCTGGTGTTGGAAAAATGGCAAAGGTTCCTCTCCACTCCGTCCATCTGCGCCATCAGCACTCCCGTGGCCACCTGCCGGAGCACTTCCATCTTCCCCACCTTGCTTAAATCAAAAATCTGCAGGGCGGGCTCCTGTGCCTGGGTTCCCGCAGGGAAACTCCCGGCAGCTTTTGCCCGGGATTTCCCGGAAGCCGCCGGGCCGCCGGGCCCTGTGCCCGGCTCCGCCGTAAGCCATCCGCCATAGCCGCCGAAACGGTACTCTGCCTTCTCCGAATAGGGATATACTCCATAGAGCAGTTTCTCCCTGGTCAAGGCCACAATAGAATCACAAAATCGGTACTCCTCATCAAAGTCGGCTGCGGCAGCAAAGATTACATCCTCTTTGCCGATGCCGTACTTCTGAATCACTCTGATAAAACTTTCCGGTAAATTCATTTTACCCTCCACTTTCTGTCCCGGGCCGGTGTGCATGCAAAATATACCCTCAAGCAGGAAAATGCCCTTGGAAAAGCTCCTTCCCTGCCCGCCGCGCATAAAAAAAGACCACTGCTCCTATGGACGCGGTGATCTGTCTTTCATCTCTATTTCCATGCACTGATACACATAGACTGTCGATATACTCAATCTACTCCCCCGGGAGACAACTCTTTCTTTCTCTGTAAAATTATCATGGTATCATTGGTCCTCATTTTGCTGCCTCCTTTCTTAAATTATTATTGTTTGCCAAGATAGGTTCAGTATAAGCTTCTCGGAAAAATATGTCAACCGTTTTTTGTGCTTTTTTATGTCCTTTTTTCCGGCTGCCATTCTGGGTACGGATATGCAAAAACTCCATCTGTTCTCCCCTTGCATCCCCATACATTTTATGCTATGGTAATATTTCCATACAGGTATTCCGCTGCCACAGTTCCAGGAATCATATCATGACAAAACTGCCTGCCAAAGCTAAGTCCAGCGGACTTAAAAAGATTTCATCAAGGAGGAAGCATGAACGAAAAATTGGACAGACTCAGACAAAAGAAATTATTTTTATTTGATATAGACGGCACCATCGCTGTCGGAGACACCCTCTACAAGGGCACCGCCGCGCTGCTCCGGCATATTGAATCCATTGGAGGAAGGGCTTTTTATATCACTAACAATTCTACCCGCAGCGGCAGGGACTATGTGGAGAAATTCCGCCGCTCCTTCCACCTTGAAACCCAGGAGGAACAGTTTGTCACCTCAGGCTATATGACCCTGCGGTTCCTGGCAGAGAATTTTTCAGACAAAAAAATCTTTCTTTTGGGCACCGCCTCTTTTGCGGAAGAACTCCGGCGCAGCGGCCTTCACATCACCGAAGAGGCTGAGGAGGGCATAGACTGTGTGGTAGCGGCTTACGACAGCGAGCTCACCTACGGCAAACTGGTGCAGGCCTGCAGGGTGCTCTCCACCACCCAGGTTCCCTTCTACGCCACCAACCCGGACCTGTGCTGCCCCATTGACTTTGGTTTTATCCCTGACTGCGGCGCTATCTGCGGCATGCTCACCGCCTCCACCGGCAGGGAACCTGTCTACCTGGGAAAACCCAGCCCCCAGGTGGTGGAACTGTGTCTCTCCCTGTCCGGCTTCTCCAGAGAAGAGACTCTGGTGGTAGGGGACCGGCTCTACACCGACATTGCCTGCGGCATCAACGCCGGAGTGGACACCTGTGTGCTCTTTACCGGTGAAGCCAGGCCCTCCCATATGGCGGACACCCCCTACCCTGCTGACTACTGCTTTGCCGATATACAGGAGCTCTTCCTGCACTGTGCCCCGGCGGCAGAATCCCCCGGCCACCTGTAATCAGTGCAGGGATGGCGCCTGCCCTCTCAGAGCGCTTTCTCGATTACTCCAAATCCCAGGGGATAGGGCCCTGTGTGTACGCTGATGGTGGCTCCGATCTGGTAGATGGGAATATCCTCTATGGAAAATCCTCTGGCCTGCAGTGTCTCCAGAGCATGGGCCCTGAAATCCACCGCCTCCTCATAGTCGTACCCAAAACCAATCGTGATGCTAAAACGGTCTACCCCCTTACCGCTCTCCTTGAGATATTCTATCAGAAGTTCCAGGGCCTTGTCCGTGGTGCGCCTTCTGCCCCGCCCAATACCTGAAGGGAAAATCTCCCCCTCCCTCAAGGTGATAACGGGGCGGATGCCCAGGACGCTGCCTGCCACCGACGCCACTTTTCCAATCCGCCCGCCGTGTTTAAGGTATTCCATGTCTCCCACGGTAAAAAAGATCCTGCCGCTTCCCTTGATCTCCTCCAGACGGGCCGCCGCCTCCTCACAGCCCATGCCGCTGTCCCGCAATGCCGCCGCCTCCAGCACAAAGAGCCCCTGCAGCACCGTGTTCACACAGGAGTCAATGACGGTGATTCGAGCCTCCGGGTACTCCTCCAGAACCGCATTCCTGGCATTCACGGCCGACTGCATGGAACCGCTGAACTTGGTGGTGATACAGATACAGATCACTGGCATCCCCTGCTCTGCGTAAGGCATGAAGACATCTATATAATCCTGTGTGGAGGGCATGGAAGATTTGGGATACACGCCTTTTTTGTCAACCATCTGCTGGTAAAAGTCCCTGATTCCAATCTCCACATTTTCCTTATAATAATGTTCATCGTCAAAGGAGACATAAAATGGAACAACCGTAATGTTTTTCTCTTCTGCAAGCTCCTGGGGCAGGTCGCAGGAGCCGTCACTGATGATATGAAATGCTTCTTTCATTCGCCATTACCTTTCCCGAAAGTATATTTGTATGATATACAATACCACTTCCTGTCCAAAATAGCAACAGTTTTTCCTCCCTTTATTTCTTCCTGCAGCATCCATACCCCGACTCGTAGTTTTCATAACCGCATGCGCGGGCTATTCATCAGCCGCTCTGTCTGAACTGTTACTACCCATTACCAGGCGCACCACCCTGCTGAAAAATGACATTGCCAGGTAAGACATAATATATTATAATACTTGAGAATAGATAACTGTTACGGATTAACAAATCCAGACAAGTAAAATGTAAAGAAAACCAGTTTATGGAGGTATTATGCTGCACATAAAAATAACCAGCGAAATATCCAATGAATTTGTACATGATATAGACGCATATTTTGATTCAACATATGACCCTGACTGGATAGATAATGATTTTTCCAAGGCTCTTATTGAAGCTGTTGACAAATCCCATGTGGTTGCCCCAAGAATTATTGACAGCCCTTATCTGGGATATGTGGATCCAACGCACTTATCCGGCGGAGTTAAATGTGTATTATGTCTTATGTTCGATTCTAATAGAAACTTTGATATAACTGTATGTGGGGATAACTGCGCTGAGTGGATTCAGTCTGTCGCTGCTAATAAGGATATAACAGTAAAATTAGATTATCTTATGAAATTTGTCGATAAAAAACCTTTTGATATTCATGTCATGAATAATGATTCCTACCCGTGCAGTGCGAAAGAATTTGCTGATATTTATTGTGAGGTGAGATAATGCGGGGTATACACTGGTTAAAAATTGTTACAAAAGATTGTAAGTACAACCTTACTCTCCGGCGTAATATTACGGTTGTACGCGGCGACAGTGGAACCGGTAAATCTTCTATAGTAAAGCATGTACGTAGATACCTTGAATCTAACGGCGACTACAACATTACCCTCGAAAGTGACTGTAATGTTGTGGTTCTTAGCGGAGACTTTGAACTGGATTCCTATAAATTATCCAAAACCAACAATTCAATCATCATAATTGATGAGGGAGTGAGATACCTGGGTTCTAATGAATTTAAGCATTGTGTGGAGGACTCATCAAATTATTTTGTTCTAATTACCAGATGCAATCTGAGCAACCTGCCTTTTAGCTATAAAGAAATATACTCCTTGGTAACAAGAAAAAATAATGGAGAATTTATTACTGAGAACCGTGAACTGTTTGAAAATCATGTGACTTCCTCTGTTAAAATGGATTGTATTTTAACAGAGGATTCCAATAGCGGCAGGGATATAGTTAAAGGAAATATTTGGCTCCAAAGTTGATAGCTCATTTGACGGCGGTAACAGTTCATTACTCACTTCAATCAGAAAACATTGCGACCGCGGTCTTTCCGTCCTTGCTATTGCTGATGGTGCTGCATTTGGCAACTATATAGGAGACATACTCTCCTACATAGAATATTCAAATGTCCCCTGTGTGCTGTGGCTACCTGAGTCCTTTGAATATGTATTACTACTATCTGGAATTGTGCATAGAAATGACATCCCCAAGATATTGGACGAACCTTACAATTATATTTATTCTGAAGAATTTATTTCCTGGGAAAGATATTTCACTCATTTGGTGGAGGAAATATCAAGTGCATCCGGTCATCATTATAATAATCATTCCTTAAACAAAAGATACAAAACAAGCGGCAATATCATAAAGTTTATTAACGCAATGCCCAAAGAAATTCGGCCATAATGTGTAATTTTAAAAAATCAGAGCAGAAAATTAACATCATCTTATGGTCAGGCAGCGCAAAGTATGATAAAATCATACATGGAATAACTCATTTGGAGGAATTTTTTCCATCCATTCACACAAAATTCAGGAGGGATTTTCCATGAACACAACACCCATCACCATCCGCAATGAATGCGCTTCCGTTACCTGTCAGGCCCACGGGGCAGAACTGCTGTCCTATAAGACTGCCGCAGGAAAAGAATACATGTGGCAGAAGGATCCCCAGTACTGGGCCAAGACTTCCCCGGTGCTCTTCCCCTATATCGGCGCAGTGCCCGAGACCGTCACCATCCACGGCACCCAGTACGCCATTCCCCGCCACGGCTTTGTAAAAGACGCAGATTTCCAGGTTGCGCGCCAGGATGAGGACTGTGTGGTATTGCAGACTCAGTCCAGCGATTTCACTTCTTCCGTCTATCCTTACGATTTCCGCTTTACCGTAACCTTCCGCCTGACAGGCCCCGCCCTGGAAGTAACCTACGGCGTGGCCAACTTAGGCAGCCAGGAAATGCCCTTCCTGGTGGGGGGACATCCCGCCTTTTTCTGCCCCATGGAGGAAGGAGAAACCTTTGAGGAGTACAAGCTGGTGTTTGGGGACGAAGCCGTTCCCGATCTGCACCTGGCTTATTCCCTGTTCGACAATGACGCCATCCTTTATGAGAACCTGCAGAACCGCAGTGTCAGGCTGATCCATGGGCAGACAGGAAAAGGCCTGCGCTTTGACTTCCCTGATTACCCCAGTGTAGCTTTCTGGACTCCTGTAAAAAAGGACGCTCCCTTTCTCTGCATTGAACCCTGGTGCGGCGGCACCATGGACCAGGTGCCTGACACGGATATGCTGAAAAAGAAATATGTCCAGTTCCTGGCTGGAAACAGCGCAAAGGACTATCGCTTCTCCTTTATGCCCTGTTGATCCAGGGACGCGGAAGATCCCCATTTTACAGGCTGTTTGTCCGGCTTATTTGAAAAAGGATATCCAGGAAGGCGGCCCGCTTTAAGCCGGGCCGTCTTCGCTTTCTATCATCTCCCCTTGCACATATTTTCGTTCCATTTGGTGCCTCAGTTTCCTGTTCTCCACTGTGTCAAAGATAATGGAGAAATCGTAATCTTCCGGGTAAAGTTTTTCCGCCGCCACCAGAAGTTTCACCCTCTTATGGTTGATCCATATCTTCTTCCCCGGCAGCTGTACCTGCAGCACGCCTTTCTCTGTGGCTTCCCGGCACACAATGCCGATCTTTTTGTCCGGCAGCACCATAACGCTGTCACCCCTGCCGTATTCACTTCCGCCCCTCTTTTTTGTCGTCCCTTCCTGAGCCCGGATAATCCGCGGAGCAGCCTCCTTCTCCAGTTCCTCCGACAGGCAGATACCGGCCAGATCTTCCCCCAGGACACCGTCACTCCCCAGGATATTTTCCTTCAGGGCATCCATTTCGCCGGCGGTATTTTTCCCAGGGACGCACCTTCCCTCATATGCTGCCCTGGCCGCCCTTCTGAGCATGGAGGCAGGCATGCCCAGCCTGCCGGCAATGTAGAAGGCGCAGCTCTCCCCCGCCTCCCCTATGACCATCTGGTACAGGGGCCTTAAATTTTCCCTGTCAAATGTCATTCTGGCATTGGCCACCCCTTCCTCCTTCTCCGCATAGGCTTTGATCTCCGGATAATGGGTGGTCACAAGATACAGGGCGCCGCTCTTTTTCAGCTCCTCCAGAATGGCCACGGCGATACCCATGCCCTCCGCAGGATCCGTCCCCGACCCCAGTTCGTCCATCACCACCAGGCTCTCCCTGTTGACCTTTTTTAAGATATCCAGCACATTCCTGATATGGGCGGAAAAGGTGGACAGATTCTCTGACAGGTTCTGCCCGTCCCCAATGTCGCAGAGGAAACCGCTGTTCATACAGATTTCCGCCTCCTTACAGGTCACATGAAGCCCACACTGAGCCATCATGCAGTTCAGTGCCACCGTCTTCACCGCCACCGTCTTGCCCCCTGTATTCGGGCCCGTTATCACAATCCCGTTTATTCCATCCCCCATGGAAAACTGCAGCGGCACGCAGGTCTCTCTGTCCATCAGTGGATGCCTGGCATCCCGCAGCCGAATCCGCCTCTCCCGGAGAATCTTTGGCTCCGTGCCTCCCCAGGACATGGAGAGTTTCCCCTTGGAAAAGATAAAATCCAGCTTTTCCATCATCCTGATGTTCTGTTCCATAGCCTCTCTATGCTCCGCCGCCAGGGCGGAAAGCTCATAGAGAATCCTCCTCACTTCGTTTTCCTCGTCCATGCGCAGTTCCTGCAGCGCCTCATAGCATCTGGCGGAGGCGGAGGGCTCTATGAAAAGAGTACTGCCCGTGGAGGATTTGTCAATAAGCACGCCGCTGACTTTTGATTTGCACTCTTTCTTCACAGGAATGCACACATGCCCGTTCCGAATTGTGCTGAAACTGTCCGACATGCAGTCTTTCTGGGCGCGCATAACCCCATCCGCCTTCTCCCGCATCTTATCCTCCGTGCGCATAATGTCTCCCCGAAGATTTTTCAGCAGCCCGGAGGCATTGTCACAGACCTGCTCATTCCAGATTCGGCTGCGGATCTGCTCCCTCACATCCTCCAGGGGCTCCAGGTTCTCCTCATAATAGGCAAGGGAGATTCCATGCATTTTCCCCCGCTCCAGATAGTCTTTCAGACGGGATACCGCCACCAGGGCCGAGGCCAGTTTTTCCAGTTCTGCCGGAGCCAGGCACTGCCCCCTTTCCGCCTCCCCCAGCAGCTCCCGTATGCCCTCCAGGGACACCAGGGGCGGTGTCTGACACTTTTCCAGCATATTCCTGGCCTCTGTAGTCTCCCGCAGTCCCGCCGCCAGTTCCCGCTCCGACAAAAAGGGCGCCGTCCCCCGTATGACCTCCCTGGCATACTCCGTCAGGGCACACTCTTCCCATTTCCTCTTTACCTTATCGAATTCCAGAATCTTCTCTGCCTGATACATTTTTACCTCCCTGTCCATAACATCTCCGCATCTGCCAGAATAAACCTTCGCCTGTGACACCTGTTACCCACAGCTAAAATCCCATGGGCCGCAGACTCTATACAACAACAAAAAAGCCATGGTGTCTGCCCTCAAGGCATATTCCACCATGGCCATAAATGTTCCCTTCCAGGCCCCCTGTTCCAGAGCCTGGATACCCCCGCTCTCCTCTGGGCGCAAAAAAGGCATGACCATACAGCCACGCCTTTCCTCCATGAACATTTAGAATATAGAATCATAAGCATCTTGTAAGGCAGATACACCGGCTTCTTCCAGCCGGCATAAGGGCAGACTTCAAGCGTACACAGTACACAACTGCCCGGCAGCTATTTAATTTGCTGTATCCCTTCCGCCCACAATGCTAAACATAAAATCCTCCTTAATCACACAACATAAGACGCTTCTGCCCCGGAGAGTTCTCTTCCCTGGAGCACACAGCCAGTTTAACACAAGCTCCAGACCATGTCAACCAGGCTTTTTGTTTTTTGCTAGAATCCTCTCTCTTGATCAGGCACTCTTTTCCCCGGAACGCAAAACCATACTGAGCCAAAGCATTTTCTGCCGTGTCCGGAGGATGCTCTCCCCTCACCCAATCCGCTCTATCAGGCACTGTTCCTGGAAAGGCTTCACCACAAAGGCATCCGCTCCCAGCTGCCGGGCCTGTTTCACGCAGCTTTCTCCGGCCAGCGCCGAGAGCATGATTGTCTTGACTCCGGAATACTCCTCCTTGATTCTTCTCAAAGCCGCTATCCCGTCCATCACTGGCATCATGATGTCAAGCACGCATACATCCACGGTCTCACTCTGCAGAATATCCAGGCACTCCTGGCCGTTCCTGGCTTCCAGGACGATGTGCCCGCAGCGAGACAAAATGTCTTTCAGAATCATCCTCATGAAATCCGCATCATCCACGATCAGGACTCTTTTGCCCTCACCTGACAGAGGAGCCGGAACATAATCGAAGATGCTGTCCGCCTGGCTTTGGTTCAGACAGGCTTCCTGATACTCCCTGCCGCTTTCGCATTCGCTTTGCTCCCTTTGCGCCAATGGCCTGATGCCCAGCAGTTCGTCGGCGCTGACCCTCAGGACTTCCGAAATCCTGGGCAACATGACGACATCCAGGTAGGAGATTCCCATTTCCCACCGCGACACTGCCTGGGGCGTGATATTCAAACATGCTGCCAGTTCCGTCTGCGTCATATTGCTCTTCTGACGATAATCTTTAATCCTTTTTCCGAAATCCATAGTGTTCTCCTTTTCCGCATCACTTATCTTATACGCATTCCTCCCGGGTCGGCTTACCTTCCTGTCCGATGCTGAATTCAGTGTAACACGCCCGGAAGCTCTGCGTCAAACAAGCCGCAATTGTAACACGCCGCTTCCGGACACCCAAAAGCATTTGCCGTCTTCCAAAGCATTAACGTCTAATCATCTATTGATAATACTGTGCCTGTGCATTCCACAGCTCCAGGTACTTCCCTCCCTCATCCTTTAAAAGCGCCTCATGGCTGCCCGTCTGCACTATGCGGCCTTCGTGAAATACAGCAATCTTTTCACAGAAACGACAGGAGGAAAGCCTGTGGGAGATATAAATGGCCGTCTTGCGTTCTGCAATTCGGTCAAATCCCCTGTAGATCTCATACTCGGAGATGGGATCCAGGGCTGCCGTGGGCTCGTCCAGAAGAATAAAAGGCGCGTCCTTGCAGAGGGCTCTGGCAATGGCGATTTTCTGAGCCTCTCCGCCGGAGATCTCAACCCCGTCCTCATAGTCCTTATACAGATAAACGTCCAATCCCTCCGGCATCTGCTCCAGACGCTCTCCCAGGCCCGCCTCCCAAAGACACCTTTCCACCTTCTCCCTGTCATAGTGACAGTCAGCCGCCACATTCTCCCCCAGAGGCAGAGAGAACAGCCTGAAGTCCTGAAACACCACAGAAAACAGTTTCAGATACTCCTCCTGACGAAACTTCCGGATATCCACACCGTTCAGCAGAATCTCCCCCTTGTCCGGGTCATAGAGCCGGCACAGCAGTTTGATCATTGTAGTCTTGCCTGAGCCATTCATGCCCACAATGGCCAGACGCTCCCCCACCTTTAACTTCAGGGAAACATCCTTCAGGGCATACTGTTCACTGCCGGGATAGCGGAAAGAAACATTCCGGAATTCTATTCTGTACTCCCCGTCACTCCTCTTCTCCACCGGCAGGCTCCCCTTATACATCTCGTTCTCCAGCTCCAGAAGTTCCATGGTGCTCATGTGTTTTTGGATGTTCAGAAACAATTCCGGAATGGTCTTGGTGAGACTGTCCAGCTCCCCAAACAGATTCCTGATACAGCCCCCATACCGCAGCACATTGCCCATGGTCACGGAGCCTGCCAGCGCCAGCAGTCCCACAACAATATACGCCATACCTTCCAGAATCTGACCTGACGCCACCTGGCAGAACTGGCTCTTTCCCAGGCAGCCGCTGAGTTTTTGATACGCCGCCAAATCCTCCGGCAGGTTCCCATTGTCCAGCGCATACTGTTTCATAAGGTCATGAGCCCCATAAATCCGCACATCCTTTCCATTCTGATAATGAAACCGGCCTCCTGTGGCGAACTGCCATCCCAAAAACGGCGCCCGCCCCCCCATACTATTGATAAAACAATCCAGCCTCTGATTAAACTGAGCCATCCAGCCTGTGGCCAGAACCGTAGTTACTGCACTGACAGCCACCGCCGCCAAAAGCGTCACCCACGTCCCTGCCAGCTCCGACGCGAACATTACACCCATCACCGGAAATCCTACTGCCACAGCCCCTGCCAGATTCAGAGCACTGCGAAGAATCTGATCCACGGAGCCAAAGACGGAGTAAAGACCCGCGCTCCAGTTCAGATCCTCCTGAATCCTCCGCTTCAAAATCTCGCACTCCGGGCTATTGATCCTGGAAAAGTCCATGCTCAGCATCTTCTCCCCCGTCAGCGCATGATACCGCGAATATAAAGCCGCCTTCTTTGCTTCGGCCCGCAGCTGCAGCCAGCTGACCACATTGCTCAGGAAAAATATTACACCACAGAAGACTGCCGTCACCTTAAAAATCTTCTCAAATCCACCGCCCCTGCTCAGAGCATCCAAAATATACGCCGAAAGAATCAGAGCCAGATACCCCTCCGCCACCTTCAGCAGATGCCCTGCCGCACAGAGCAGAAGCCAGCAGGGATCCAGCTGATTCACCATCTTTATCACCGTTTTCGTATTCCTAAGATGCTCCTTCAAATCCGATACCTTTCTCATTGCCCATCTCCTGTTTTTTGGCCCCATAAGGTGTTCTAAGCTCCCGTTCCTTCCTGTTCCGCCTGGTAATAGCTGCTCTGTATACGAAACATTTCCGCGTACAGGCCGTTTTTCTCCATAAGCTCCTGATGGCTGCCCATCTCCACGATTTTTCCTCTGTCTAACAGCACGATCCTGTCCGAGAAACCAGTGCTGGCCAGCCTGTGGGAGATAAAGACAGACGTCTTCCCATCACTGAACTTCTGATACGCATCGTACACCTGACTCTCGGCAATGGGATCCAGGGCCGCCGTAGGTTCATCCAGCACCAAGATCCCGCCGTCCTGATATAAGGCCCTGGCCAGCAGCAGTCTCTGGTCCTGGCCCCCGGACAGCTCCACGCCCCCCTTTTTCAGATTTCCCCTGTACTGATCCAGGGTGATGCCCATTTCCTGAAACGCATCCCACATATCCGCCTTTTTCAGCGCCTCCCGCAGCCTGTCCTGGTCCACACACGCCGCCTTCTGCAGCACAATACTTTCGTCCACCCTCACCGGCGGAAAGAACACTTCCTGAAATACCACCGAAAACAAAGAATACCGCTGGGCCCTGGAAAATTCTGCCGCGTTGATTCCGTTAAAATAAATCCCACCCTCCTCCGGCTCATAGAAACCACAGAGCAGCTTCACCAGAGTGGTCTTTCCCGCCCCGTTGGCCCCCACCAGCGCCAGCTTTTCCCCAGCTTTGATCCGGAGATTCAGATGGGAGAAAACCTGCGTCCGGCGCTCCCTGGAGTGATAGGAAAAACTTACATCCCGAAATTCTATGGAAACGGGCCGGGCCAGTTCGCTGACATGCCTGCTGCCCTGGGAGACATTTTCTTCCGGCATTTCCAGATAATTGCGCACCCACTCCGTGTCCTCGGAACTCTGCTTCAACCCGGCCAGACCGGAGGCCATCTCCCGGACAAAACCGGAAAAGCCCGTTATGGCGCCGAAATACAGCACGAAATCACTGACCGCCATATCCCCCTGGGATGCCGCGTAGATCAGATAGGCGTAAGCCCCCAGATCCCTGACAAGATTCAGGGCTCTTCCCAGCAAACCGTTTTTCCATACCCACACCGCCCGGCGGCGCTCCAGCTTCTCTTTCGCCCCCACCACGCCGTCCATCCTCTCCCGGAGCCATTGTCCCATTCCAAAAATCCGTATATCCTTTGCCGCCAGAACATCTCCCATGGCCGCTTTCATGTAATTGTAATGCTTCCCTGTGACGGCCTCCTCCTGCCTTAAGCTGTTCTGAAACCGGTTCTCCCGCAGATCCAGAAGATACCCCAGCCCAGCCAGGCCCAGCAGAATCAATACCATGCCCCTGTTTAAGATTCCCAGCACCGTGGAATACAGCCCAAATGTCAGAACAGTGCCTGCAAGCCCCCCTACAATAAAGATGAAACGAGAGCTGGCGGAGTCGTCGCCCTTGTTTTGAACCTCCACCCCTTTGCGGAAATCATCCCTGCCTTCCTGACTCTCGGCATAGGCATAATTTACCCGCAGACTTTTTAAGAAGATCTTGAAAACCACATTCTGCCTTTCCATATTCAGCATCATGTCGCTTCTGGCCAGCATGGCCTGGGAGATCCCTTTGGCCGTCAGATGCACCAGGGTATAACCTGCCAGCACAAGCACCAGCTCCTCCGGCGCGGCCTCCCCCTCTATCAGCCCCAGTGTCACCTTGGGAAAGTAAAGGGCCAGCATATGAAAACAGGGATACAGCAGAAGATTCCCTGCAAAGATCCAGAGAACCTTTGGCTCATTCTTCAGATAATACTTCCCCCAGAACCATAAATTTGACACTGTGGAATGCTTTTTCCTCTCCATCCATCCTTCTCCTTTTCCGGCGGATAATCTCCCTTGCCCTGTCCCGCCTCCGATTATGGCTTAATCATAACAGACTCCTTTCCTGCCATAAACCTTTTGACACGAAAGGTTTTCTGGAGACATGAACGGTTTGGCTCCGGTCCGCCTGGGGGACTTTGGACTTTTTGAAGCCTGTCCCGCCGCCCTCACAGCGGCAGCAGCACCTCCGTGACAAACACACCCTCCTCGTTCTGCCGGTCCAGAAAACCATGATATTTTTCCACCACTCTGTCCATGCGGATAAGACCATAGCCGTGATCCCGGCCGGCCTTGCTGGTCAGGTACAGACGCCCAGCCTTTCTGGGATTTCCTTCTGCGGAATTCATCACATAGATATACAGCTGGCCTTTCAGCACATCCATGTACACCCGCAGAAAACGGTTCTTCTCTTCCGACGTCTTCATACAGGCCTCCATGGCATTGTCCATCATATTGCCCACAATAATGCCCAGATCCACCTCCGACACAGACAGCCTGTCAGGAACCACAGCCTTGGCCTCCACCTGAATCCCCTTGGACCGGGCAAGAGAGAGCTTGCTGTTCAGCAGCGCATCCATTGCCACATTTCCCGTCCTCACGATACTGTCCACGGCCTCCAGATCCGCGTCCAGCTCATTTAAGTATTCCTCCAGCCTGTCGTACTCCCCCAGTGTCAGGTGAGCCTTCATGGTCTGGATATGTGTCTTCAGGTCATGCCGCCACCCCCTGGTCTGGCGGTACATGTTTTCCACTTCCTCAGTGTGTTTTTGTACCAGATCGTTCTGATATCTGGCAATTCTCCTGTCCACCGTCCTCCGGATGAAGAGAACGGCAAAGAGAACACAGAGCCCCATGACCCCTGCAGCCCCCAAAACCATCACAATCCCTCTATACATCGTTTCCTCCTGAAATAAGCCATAAACCGCCGATTCACCTGCTGATAGAGACGCCTGCTGACAGGAATACTGCTCCCGTCGTCAAACTCCACGCTTCCCCTGTCTATCCGGCGGATATTGCCGATACGGCACAGGTAGGAACGGTGGCATTTCATAAATTCCTCCGGTTCCAGTAGACTTTCCATCTCCGAGAGACTCTCCCGCGCCTCCAGCTCCTCCGGCACTTTCACCCGCCCCACGCAGCAGCCTCTGCCCCTGGCCTCCACATAATTAATGCGCTCCTGACTGATTTTCAGAATCCCCTCTCCCCCGTGCACCGTCACAAAACGCTCCTGTCTCCTGCGCTTCAGCGCTTTTTCCATGCAGCGCTCCAGTTTCTCCTGACTCAGGGGCTTGACCAGATAATGAAGCGCCTCCACTTCATAGCCCTCCTCCAGATAATCGCTGACCCCGGTGGCAAACACAATCACAATATCCCCATCCGCCTCCCTGACCCTTCTGGCCAGCTCCATACCGTTTATGCCGGGCATCTGTATGTCCAGAATAAGCACGTCATAATCCCGCTCCTCCTCATACCGGAACCAGAAACTCTCCCCGGATCCAAAGGCTTCCACTGTGACAGATCTCTCCTGTCCCCTGCGCCATTCTTCCAGATAATGGACCAACAGATCCCTGTGGGGTTTTTTGTCCTCGATCACTGCTATTTTCATGACTTTACCTCCTACAGCCGCAGCCTGCAGCGGGCATAAGCCCACCAGTTTTCTCTCCTCAGCAGTTCCAGAAGCAGCCTGCCTTCCAGAACCGCTTCTCGAACCAGCTCTTCCCCGACCTCTTTTCCCCCATACACCACGCTCTCATATTCTTCCATAAAACGAAGCATTTCAGCCATATCAAAACTGCCCGGCTCTTCGCCCGGTGCCTTCCGGAAAAACGCCCTCTCCCGCAGTTCCTGCAGGGTTTCCCCAGACTCTCTCTTCAGGCCCAGCAGGGAAAGGATCTTCAGATTTCGGGAGACCTCCAGGGCAAATCTCTCCTCTGAGCTCATCCTGCCATATCGGTACCGGCGCAGCACACCGGCCCCCCAGAGCATCAGCAGATATCCTGCCACGGCAGCCAGAAGTCCCGGCGCCGCCAGCCTCCCAAAACCAACGCCTGCACCCTCCTTCTCTGCTTCCGCAGACTCCTGTTGTCCGGACCAGCCTTCCTCCGGCGCCTCCCTCCCAGGCTCTCTATCCTCAGCCGGATTTCCGACCTCCGGCTTCTCCCCAGTCTCAGGCTGTCTCAGTTTCCAGGAAGGATACCGCAGCTCCCCGTAACCCGGCGTGGGTTCAAAGGGAACCCAGCCCACTCCCTCAAGATACGCCTCCGGCCAGGCGTGGGCCATATTGGAGAAAACGGCGGTCTCCCCCTCCTGCACCGGCACACAAAATCCCTGCACATAACGGGCCGGAATCCCCTCCGCCCTGGCCAAAAGCACAAAAGCAGTGGCAAAATATGTGCAATACCCTTTCCTGGTTTCCAGAAGAAAATAGTCCAGAAATTCCCCCGCATCCGTAACCTGGTCCGGCAGAGGCCCCGGCGTCAGCGTATATGTGTAGGAGGAAAGTTCCCTTTCAATCGCCTGCAGCTTCTCCAGATCCGTCCCTGCCTGCTCCGTGATCCGGTCCAAAAAGACAGCCGCCTCCCGGGACAGCGCAGCCTGACCGGACTGGCCTTCCCCCTGGCGCTGACCATCCTCCCAAAACGACGCCGCTTCCCCAAGATACTTCTCATAAATCTCCTCTCTGTACTCCTCCAGGGCCCCGGCGCCGTCCCCTTCTTCGCTCCCATACCATCCCCGCAGCTCCTCCAGAACCATCTGATCCGCCCAGGACATCTGCGTCCCCGGCCATCGCTGCCACAGTGCCTCCATGCCTGAATCCGCAGTCGTCCCCTGCCGCCCGCCCCTTTCTCTGTCCAGGGAGCGCTCCTCAAGAAACCGATAGAATTCCTCCAATCCCCCGTTCATCTGAAAATAGTGCAGCTCATACTCCGTCCCATATCCCTGGCACTGTTCCAGCTGCAGACTGCCGCCCCGGCATTTATAGGCAGGTCCATCCTGGATCTTCCAGGTCTTCAGCGGCACAAACAGACAGCCCGTGGTGAAATCCTGGTATCGGATCCGCAGTACCGCATCCTGCAGGTAATCACTCCTGTACACCCCTCCAAACTCCCTGGCGGCATCCAGGGTTTCCGCCGCATCCAAAAGCATCTCCGCAGAATCCCCCTGGTATTTCTGCCCCCATCCCCTGCCGTCAAATACATTGTACACTGCCCCTGTGAGATATACCGTTCCAGGACTGCCGCTCAGAAGCTCTAAGGTCATAACTTCCCGCTCCTCTTCCAGGAGCCCTGCCCCCAGTTCCCCCTGGTCTGAAAAACCGCTGAAAGCCATCCCAAAACCTTCTCCGCCGCCCCAGGACAGCTTCTGCCCCCAGGATGAAAGGGTCTCCCGCAGCAGCCTGTAGATATTTTTTGCCCACAGCCATTGACAGGGCTCCTCCGGCAGGGGGATACTTCCCATAAGCAGCAGATACAGGGCCAGAAAGGGCAGAATCCGCAGCATATATGCCCTGGCGCTCCCCAAGCGGACCTTTTTCCACCGCTCCTGAAGCCATTCCACATACACCCAGACCACATAGCAGAGCCCAAACGCCATCCCCAGGTGGGAAAGCTTCCTTCCCTGCACCATACATAACACCGCCCCTGCCGACAGAAACACTGCCGCAAGCCTCTTCAGGCGCGGCAGCTTTTCCAAAAGCACCTGGGCCAGGTAGCACAGCGCAACCAGCAGGGCAGTGTGCAGGTATGGATAACCTTCCTCCGGCCCAGAACCTGCCCCTTCCATAAGCCAAGGAACATACCGCCCCAGAAAATCCAGGCTCTCCCCCGGTCCCACCAGCCACACTGCTGTTCCCAGCACAGACACCGCCCCTGACAGGCAGAGGAGCTTTCCCCGCAGAGGCAGAAAATTTACCCCCGCCAGAACCCCCAGAACCGCCCAGGCCTCCAGCACCAGCCCGGCCGTCAATTCCCCCAGGCCAAGAAACCCTTCTCCCCCAAACAGGACCACGCCCACAAGAAGTCCCCCGTTTGCCAGGCGGTATACTCCTTTTTCCCCAAAACGAACTATCCCCGCCATCACAATACTCCCTCCAGCACCCCATCCAGAGGCACCTGCACAACCTTTCTTCTGCCGTCCCCCTGCCTGATATAGACCTCCTGACTGCGGTCCGTGACGGCATAGAGCACTGCCAGAAGACCTTCTTCCGCCAGACGCCCGCTGAGCTCCATGATCCTTTCGTTGAGCTCATGAAAAATAAAAAGCCCTATTCTGCCGTCCCGGAACACACCGCCCCACAGCATCTGCTCCAGCGTTCCCAGACAGTCTTCTCCCGGGTCAAACACCACCCTGTCCACTTCCTGGTAGAAGGCGTCAAACTCCCTCATTCCCCGCCCCTGCCGCCGCTGAAGCCCCCCCTGCCCATAACACACGGAAAAAGCCATCTCCTTCCCTGCAAGAAAAAATCCCAGCGCCAGCAGCACCTCCAGCATTTTGTTTTCCAGAGGCAGATAAACATTCCTGTCCCCGCTGTGGCGGGTCATATCGCAGAAAAGAAAGATTCCCTGCTTCTCCTCCCCCATCCTGGTCCTGACCTTCAGCTTTCCCTCCCTGGCAGCGGCCTTCCAATGCACCTGTTTCATGGGATCCCCCGGCACATAATCCCTCACCACCACATCCGGATCCTGGCCGCCGGAGGCCTCTCTCTGAAGCACCGCCTGGAATTCCTCCAGACTTTTCAGCTCTCCCAGAGATATCACCCGGGGGCTCACCAGCGCTTTGACCGTGCCGGGATTGGGGTAACAGACCCGGAACAATCCCAGAAAATCCGTCACCACCACTTCCTTTACGCCCACTTCATATTCCCCCCGGCAGCGGCACAGAATCCTGGTCTCAAAGGAAAAACGATCTCCGGGAAGCAGCTCGTATTCTGTGTCCCCGGGAAGATCCTCCACATAAGAAAAGTCCGAAAAAAGCCTGATACTCACACTGGCATATGCGAAAAAATCTTCATTTTTCAGAATAAAAAGATAGGACTCCGGACGGCCGCAGACCATGGTGCGGCTGCCGATCTCCTGATAGATTTTAAACCGGCAGTAGACACAGGCGATATACCCCAGGCAGACCAGGGGCAGCAGGCTCACACCGAAAAAGAAGCCGTAACTCACCGCTCCGCCGTAGAAAGTAATGGCCGCCAGAGACAAGATCCAAAGCCCGAAAAACATCCATCTGCGCATTTTCATCCTATTCCCACACTTTCTCTCTTCCCGGACAGACTCAGACAGGTACCTTCGCCTTCAAAATAAGGCTCTGCAGAACAGCCCCGCCGTCCGCCTTCTGCACCCTGGCCTCGGAGGACAAGGTCAGCCGGTGCAGCAACACCTGCCGGGCAACGGCCTTCACATCATCGGGCTTCACATAATCCCTCCCCAACAGAAAAGCTTTCCCCTGGGAGGCGCGCAGAAGCGCCAGAAGCGCTCTGGGACTGGCCCCCAGCACAAAGCGCGGCTCCTGCCTTGTGAGCGCCACCAGATCTTCCATATATCCCAGCACAGATTCCCGCACCTTCACAGCCCTCACCTGCTCTTTCATTCTCAGCACATCTTCCCCACAGCATACCGCCTCCACTCTCTGTGGGGTTCGCCCTGCCAGGAACTGTTCTGCCATGCGGATCTCCTCCGCCCTTCCCGGATATCCTATGGACAGCCTCATCATAAAGCGGTCCATCTGCGCCTCGGGCAGTGGGTATGTGCCCAGAAATTCCACCGGATTCTGAGTGGCAATAACCATAAAAGGACGGGGCAGTCCGTGAACCGTTCCATCCACTGTCACCTGCCCCTCCGCCATAGCTTCCAGGAGGCTTGCCTGGGTCTTGGGGGCCGTCCGGTTGATCTCGTCCGCCAGAAGAATCTGGGTCATAACCCCGCCGGAACGGTATTCAAATTCACAGGTCTTTCCATTGTAGACAGATACCCCAACCACATCTCCCGGCAGCGTATCCGGCGTAAACTGGATCCTTCCGAAGCTGCACTCCATGCTTCTGGCAAGGGTTTTTGCCAGGGTGGTTTTCCCCACTCCGGGCACGTCCTCCAGCAGCACATGCCCTCCTCCCAGCAGGCAGACCAGCAGATTCTCCACCACCTCTTCCCTGCCCACAAAAACACTGTTGATATTCTCTTCCAGTTTCTTCGCCAGTTCAAATCCATCCATGTACATCCCTTCTTCCTTTTCCGCAATTCTTTATCCTCACTTCCGGCACGCAAAAAACACATCCGGCCGCGTCTCTTCTGACCTTTGCCCCCATTATACACCGGATCCCCCAGTTTGATAACAGCCAATGTCACTAAATCAGAGTTTTCCAATCAGTCCTCTCACCTTTTGCACACTGCCTGTTTTCAGGTTCGCGGATTTGTGGTATATTTTATGGAAGGGGATAAAACTGTCTGTAAGGTGCCCCGAAAGATTTCGGCACAGGCAAAAAGCAGTCGAATACAGGGGCGGAAAGGATATAAAAAATTATGGAGTTTCATTTTCTTGGCGGAGCTATGGAGATAGGAGGCAGCTGCATTTATGTCCGGATTGCCGGAAAGGGAATCCTTATGGACTGCGGCATACGGCAGTCCGGCACCAAGGACCCCATACCGGATTTCCGCACAGTGCAGGAGAACGGCGGCGTGGACGCCATCCTGATAAGCCACGCCCATATGGACCACATCGGCACCCTGCCCATCATCAGCAGGGCCTACCCTGCCGCCCCCATATACATGACGGCCATGACAGCGGACCTGACCCAGGTGCTGCTGTATGACAGCCTGAAAATAATGAACAGCAGGGAGGACGAGATTCCCCACTACTCCCAGCAGGATGTGCTGGCCATGCTGAATCGCATCCGCACTGTGGGGTTCCAGACCCCCTGCCCCCTCTTTGAAGGATTTACCCTGACCTGTTATCCGGCAGGCCATATCGCCGGGGCCGCCTGCCTCTACCTGGTCACGGAAGAGGGAAGTCTCTTCTATTCCGGCGACTTTTCCGCTTTCTCCCAGCGCACCATCGAGGGAATCCGCATCCCCAGGCTGCGCCCGGATGTGGCCATCCTGGAATCCACCTACGGCAGCAGGCTTCACGCCAACAGGCAGGTGGAGGAAAAACGGCTCACAGAGCTGGTGGGAGAATGTGTCCGCCAGAAGAAAAAAGTGCTGATCCCCGCCTTCGCCCTGGGCCGGGCCCAGGAAGTGCTGCTTCTCCTGCGGGGAGCCATTCAGAACCAGGAGATCCCTCCTGTGCCGGTGTATGTGGACGGCATGGTCCAGGATATCAACCGCATGTACACCAGAAACCCTACATACCTGAAAAATTCTCTGGGCAGGCGCATCCTGAAGGGAATAGAACCTTTTTACACAGAAGAGATTCGGGCTGTGGCCCCTTCCCAGGACAGGGCGGCGCTTCTGTCCGAAAGCGGCCCTATGGTGCTCCTCTCCAGCTCCGGCATGCTCACCGGAGGCCCCAGCGCCCAGTATGCAAAGGCCCTGGCTCCCTCCGAAAATGCCTGTATCATTATCACAGGATACCAGGATGAAGAATCCCCGGGAAGGCAGCTCTTGAACCTGTTGGAAAATCCTGACGCAGGGACTCTCACGGTAAACGGCTCCATGGTCCCTGTGAAATGCCATGTTGAGCAGGTGGGGTTGTCCGCCCACGGTGACAAATCAGAGATCACTGCCCTTCTGGAACGGCTCTCTCCCCGGCATGTATTTCTGGTACACGGAAATCCGGAAGTGATACAGGAGCTGGGAGGGGAACTTGCCGCCGCAGACTATCGCCGGCAGGTCTATCTGCCCCAGTGCGGCCAGTCCTATGAGCTCTCCCTGCACGCAAAAAGGAAACAGCTTTCCTCCCAGCTCCCCCACACCATGGGGATGGAAAACCCTTTTACCCGGGAGGGTGAAAAACTTCTCTGGGATTTCTGGCAGAAGCACTATCCGGGCAAAACCTTCTCCCTGTGGCAGGTTGCCAGTATCTGGCATGGAAAAATGGCCTCGGTGGAGGATTCCATTCTTCAGAATATGCAGCGCATCCTTCTGGAAAGCCCTTATTTTTCTCTCAACCCAAAGCGGCTCTTCCTTTTTGAGGCTAATACCCCGGAGGACATCGCCCAGGCCCTGGCCCCAAAAGAGATGACGCAGCAGGATCTGGCAGAACGGATCAGGGACACTTTCTCGGATTTTTCTTACCGGAAAATCAATTTCCACAACGACCGGCGGGAGATCCTTCTGCAGTTTGACTATCCCGACGCCCAGAATGGGGAAGCCTTCAGCGCAAAGGCGGAGCGTTTCGCCGCCCAATGGGGCTGGACCGTAAGACTCAACCCCTCCATGAACCACAATGCCGCCCTCCTGCTGCTCACATCCCTTTTTGGGGAGAGACTGTCCAAAACTTCCTACTACCCGGAGCGGAAGTGTTATGCGGTCACACTGCTGCCAGAAAAGGGAGCTTTCGAAGACGACCATCCTGGCAGGCCAACATGCTTAACTGAAAAAACAACTCCAGGGCACAGTTCCACAGCAGAAACGGACACACAGGCAGCGGAAAGATTCCAGGCAGAGACCGGCTGGGCCCTGGAAATCAACGGCAAAAACCTGGCCGGCCGTTCCCTGTGCGGAGCTCCGCAGACAGGCCCGGAGCAGATGAGCAGAGAAACTGATCACTTCATCCCTGCCTCCTCCAAAACCCAGAGCACAGAGCAAAACCTGGCTTTTTCCTGCATTGACCAGACCTTTGCGGACCTTCCCCACAGTCCGGACAAAAAAAGCCTGAAGCAGGATTCCCAGGGCAGGTACCTGGAAGTCAGCTTTACCTCCCCCATGCTGGGAAGAAGATACCATGAACAGCTCCAGATTCTCTCCAACCAGACAGGCTGGCGTATCCGCATTGCAGACAAGGTAAACCAGAATGAACTGTTCAAAGCCGCCCAACTGCTGTGTATAAAATACGGCCTGACCACCGTAAAAAATCCCTCCTACCTTCCGGCGCAGAAAGCCCTGCAGCTGAAACTTCAGGCGGCGGCTGCCCCGGAAATTCAGGAAAAATTTATGACAGAATTCCAGGAAAAAACCGGCTGCTCCTGTACCTTCACCGGATGCTGACTGGCCAAAGTATCGTATTTTCCGTCTGGCTGACTGGCCAAAAAAGGCACTGTACTTCCCTTTTCAGAATGGAATATTACTTCCGTCCTGAAAAAAGAAGTCCAGTGCCATATTTCGGCTTTCAAATATGTTTCAGATAAATTGTCACCATTCAAATCCGAACATATTTCTGAAGCTGGGGATATTCATTGACATGTTCACGCACATAGCATCTTTTAAATGCCGCAAATGCAGAATCTCTACTGAGCAGGCTCTTAATCATCTGCATAATTACTTTAGACTCAGGATTCCTATGTAATTTTTCAAGCTGCTTATATAAAATGTTCATTTCTTTCTGCAGTAATTTTAATCTTTGATCACTTCTATAAGTCCTCATTCCTGTATTCTTTAATGAAAATACTTCTGTTATCAACAGTGCCGTTCTCTCTTGAATTTCATGGCCCAAGTTCAGTATTGTAATCATTACATCATCGTTCACTAGCGAGAATGACAAGACCTTTTCAGGATCATCTTTGCAGCAATCAAGAATCCCGTCATCATACTTACCACTATTTTTCACTCCATTACAATGACTACATGACCAGAAAAGATTTTCCCAGTCAAATTTTCTCTCTGGATATTTTCCATTTTTATGCGGTAATAAATGTTCCACATTTGGATCCTGCAGTTCTTTCATTTCACAAATATAACACTTATTGTGGAAATCCTTTTTCAGTCTTTCTATCACATCAGGCTTATCATGCTTTCCGTTTACTTTTTTTGCTTCTTCCGCCAAAGAATCCGGGGCAGGAAACGAGCGTTCTATTTTAACCATCTATATCCTCCCGGTTCATAAATTCCACCTTCATCTTCTGGTATTCTGTTGTTATACCAATTGCAAGATAGTCCGGCACTTCATCAAGATAAAACTCCAACTCGGCAATTTCACCCAGCTCATCATCCAACAAATTTTCTTTGTATACAAGCTCCTTATACCTCTCAAACTTTTCTCTCAAAACTTCTGACAACTTATCTACTTTAAAATATCCCTCCACAATGCCATCATATGGTATATTACCTAATCCATGTTCAACCAATGTTTGTTTTTCCAAATCATAAATCACAGCATTGCTTATGCTGTTCAATATAAACGGAGAGTGAGATGTCACAATAAACTGAATATTAGGAAAAATTTTCGTCAAAAACGGCAAAAAGTTTTTCTGTAATTCCAAATGCAAATGTGCCTCAATCTCATCAATCAGAACAATACCAGAAAGCTTAAAATCAAACGAGCGCTGTATCTGACGCTGCATACGCATCATGATATCCAGTACAATATCAAGCACCGCCTGATAACCGCTGGATAGAGTATTGAAACCAAAAGGCTCTTTCCCCTGCTGCAAGATATAAAATTCATAGGTTTCTTCGTCAAATTCCAGTTTTACGGTTTCATCATCAAATATCTGCTTTAAAAGCTGTTCCAATTGAGCAAACCATGCATGAATTTCATCTGCTTTCTCTGCTTTGTTATTGCTTCTTGCCAGTGCCTCTGTCATTTTTAAATCCAATAAATATTTTACAAACTCCATGCGCGGAAATTCGGTCAATTCATAGCTGTCTTTTAACTGCACCTTCTCGATATGCTTAGGCTGTTCTGCCTGAAACACTCTGTCCGCCTTATAATATGCTAAAATATAGTTGTACTTCCACGTCAGTTCCGGAATACTGTCTATTTTATTATTAAGCTTAATATCCAACTCTTTTTGGCAATTTTGAAAAGCATTCTCCCTGCTTCCTCTAACAATCAGATCCAGATATTTTGCCAACGCTTCAACTACGCTTGTCTTTCCGCTTCCATTCTTCCCTGTCAGAATTAAATGCTTTATTTTTCCGTCTGACAGCGGAATAGAAATATTCTTTAAATGCCTGATGTTTTTAATCGTTAAATATGTAACAAAAAATTGTTCCATCTGATCCTCCCGCTTTATTCAGCATTCTCCCCTAACCCGGACATGCCGGAACCAAAAATCTGTCAATTTGAGCGGGAAGGCGTTGTTAAATTTCCAATACAATCTTCGGACATATTGGCTACTCTTCCATACAGATACAGATCCACCCACCTGCCTTCAAGGTCCTGGCACTGGCTCCGCTGGACGCCCTCAAGCCCCATTCCCAGCTTCCTCAGCAGACTCTCCGAGCCGGAAGGGTTAATAGTTTCCGCAAATATCTTATGGACGGCCATCTCCCGAAAGGCATACTCTGCCACAGCCCTGCAGGATTCAGCGGCATACCCTTGTCCACGGTATGCCCTGTGAAAGAACCATCCCATTTCGTACACTTTCATTCCATACTGGCTGAACAGAATATATCCAATTACTTTGCCGCTTTCCCTGAGAGCCGCCGCCACTGCGCGGCCCTGTCCAATACAGAAATCCATCAAGAATTTTTCCGTCTTCTCCAGGTCATAGGGCGGTTCGCTGAATTTCATGGTATCTTCATCCCCCAGAATCTCATACAAATCTCCCCTGTCTCCAGGACGAAAATCGCGTATCAACAGCCGATCTGTCACAATATGCATTCCAAAGATCTCCCTTCCGCCCCCATGTCTCCGCTTACAGCACCACCATTGCCAGAGTCCCTGCCGTAATCAGAGCCAGACCTGCGGCGGCCTTCCGGGAAAGTCTCTCGTGGAACACCACACATGCGAAAGCCGCCGTCACCAGGATACTCAGTTTGTCTATAGGAACCACCACGCTGGCGGGCCCATCCTGAAGAGCCTTGTAATAGCACAGCCAGGAGCCGCCGGTGGCAAGACCGGAAAGACAGATAAAGCCCAGTTCCTCTCTGGGTATCTTCTTTACCTCCTGCCCCTTCCCCTGAGCGAAAACCATCACCCAGGCCATCAACAGCACCACTGCCGTGCGCACGGCAGTCCCCAGATTGGATTCCACGCCGCTGATACCAATCTTGCCCAAAATGGATGTCAGGCTGGCGAATACAGCGGAACCTGCGGCAAAAAAGAACCATCCGGCGCCTTTCTTTCCCCGCTCCGCCCCCATGTCCTTCTTTTCAATCATCAGAAAGGTGCCCGCACCGATGAGCACCACCCCGGCTCCCTTCCCCAGGCTTACCTCCTCCTGCAGGAATACAAACGCAAGCAGCATGGTGAGAACCACGCTGGATTTGTCAACCGGAACCACCTTGTTGATGTCCCCAATCTGGAGCGCTTTAAAATAGCACAGCCAGGAGGCCCCTGTGGCCAATCCCGACAGCACCAGAAATGTCCATGTCCTGCCGTCTATACTGCCCAGCTGTCCCTGAGAGCCTGCCACAAATACCATCACCCACGAAAACACCAGCACCACCACCGTCCGCAGGGCAGTGGCCACTGTGGAATCCGTCTTTCTGATACCGCATTTGGCCAGGATGGAAGTCACCCCCGCCAAAAGAGCCGAGCCCAGCGCATATGCCATCCACATAAAAATACCTCCCTCCAGGCGCACCCACTCTCCGGAAACCGGACAGACCATGCCAGAGACACCTCTGGTTCCGATCCGGAAAATCAAAACTCAACAGGCTTGTATTCCTCCATATTCGGAACAAATGTATTGCCGTAAAACGCAAAAAAAATGCTGCTGCACTCCTCTTCCGAACATATTTTGTAATAAAGTCTGGTTCCCTCTCCCTCGATTCCCAACTCTACTTCTACTCCGTCATCATCCATGCAGGCCTGCACATAGCGCACCTTATGCTGCGCCTCCGGCGCCGTCAATACCACAAACTCACCGGGTATCACAAACATTTCCTGCAGGCAGCCCATAATTTCCTCTTTTCCGAAATCTTCCAGGTCAAGTTCCTGGGTCTCCAGTGTAAATCCCTTCTGGCTCCCCACATTCTCAAATACCATTTCATTTCCGTCCTTCTGCGGCAGCATTATGGCTCCTCCTTCTTAAATACAGATAAATCAATCCTGTGTACTTATCCTGTGGTAACTAAGGAACTGTGAAAGAAGGAATCTTAATTCTTGACAGTTCCTGATCTATGAAAATTATAACACCAAATACACGGCCTATCAATCACAGAAATCTTAAGATTCCCCATATTTATGAAAACCATAGTCCACTGCCTGAAGCCTGCCTAAAGCTCATTCCTTTCAGACCGATTGTGCCAGGAATTATATCTCCGCCTGGAGCGTCTGCCCCTGGCCAGAGCACAGCTCCCTGCGCCGGGAAGGGCAATGGCTGCCCCTAAAAGAACACGCCTTCCAACCCAGCCTCCCTGTCCGCGCACCTCTTCCACCGCCCTCACCTTATTCGGCGCATCCCCCAGATTCTCACCTTTCTCCGAAACCGCTATTTCCTCCCGCCTGCCTGTAAGGGTCAGAGCCGTTTTTCCCGCAAAATGGCCGTCATAATAGTACTCTACATCCACATCCTCTATTCTTTCCCCATAGACCAGTTCAATATTCAACCGGGACGGATCCGAATTGTTTGGCACCACCGCGCTTTCCATCCCTGCCGGCACAAGTCACCAGAGTGTTCCTGGCCGCATTGGTATATCCGTTTTTCCTGCAAAAACTTCAAAGAAAACACCGCCAGCCAATGCGCCGACGGTGCCCCATGTAAAAAGCCTGTTTCTAATAATCTAATAAACCAACCCATTCAATACCCTGCCTGTCAAGGGTATCCATATGCCTCAAGGCGCCCCTGCTTACCAGCAGCGTCCATGGCGTCCGCCGTGGTGGCTGCTCCGGGAATAGCTGGTCCGGCAGCCGCCATGGTGTCCGTAGTAAACCACCTGGGTATTATTGCTGGGCGCAACCACGCTGGGTGCTGCACTGTTGTTGGCGTTGTTATTGGCAGCTGCGTTATTGACAGCATTGTTACTTACAACCGTGTTATTGACAGCGTTATTGTTTACCGCCGTATTGCCGGTGTTCACTGTCGTAGTGATGGTTCCGCCGCAGTGTCCTCTGGTTGACCAATGGTCACATACTCCGTCGCCGTCGCTGTCCACATACCAGCAGCTGTCGCAGTATCCGTCTCCGTTGCCGTCTGTAAACCAGCAGTTACCGCAGTAACCGTCTCCGTTGCCGTCTGTAAATCCACAATTATCGCAGAAACCGTCTCCATTTGCATCCACAAACCTGCAGCTTCCACAGATGCCGTCGCCGTCCACATCACCGAACCCACAGTAATCGCAATAACCGTTCAGATCCAGATCTGTAAAATGGCAGCTGTCACAGAACCCGTTGCCGTCTCCGTCTGTGAAACCGCAGCGGTCGCAAACGCCGTCTCCGTTTGCATCCACAAACCTACAGAGACCACAGATACCGTCGCCGTCCGCGTCACCAAATCCGCAGTGATCGCAGATGCCGTCTCCGTTTGCATCCACAAATCTGCAGCTGTCGCAGATGCCGTCTCCGTTTGCATCAATATAGCCGCAGCTGTCGCAGATGCCATCTCCGTTTGCATCCACATATGCGGCGCACCCTATGCTCTGTGCCGACACAGCAGCAGATGCTGTCATCGTTCCCGCGCTCATGGCAGCTGCAAAAACTGCCACGCCTGCCAGTAATCCAATTCTGAGTTTCATCGCAAAATCCTCCTTTACCTTCTCTCCTCTACTACCCACCCTTGTACGACCCGCACCAATCAGCCATGCGTTTCACTTACACTAAATTTCATTTACTATGCTGTCATTATCCGGCGTTACCGCCGTATCGCCTTATGCTGCCCGAAACACTGCGCCAACTGATTTGTGCCGTCTCCAGAACGAGCCTGCAAATACATCCCCTGCCCTCCCGCATCATGGAACTCTTTCTGCAGCCCCTCCTGCTATCAGGCAAATCTTTTACAGAACCCTTTCCTGTCAACACCTTAACCCTACCAGAAAATACCTTTTCTGTATGTAACCAGGTCACATTAAACTGCCTTTTCTTACTTCTTTTACAGATATTCCTGAAGCCTCAGTTTGTCCACGATTTCTACCTTTCCCCTGCCCAGGGCCAGGACCCCCTCCTGGGCAAAATATTTCAATACCTTTGTGACCACCTCCCTGGCGCTGCCGATATTTTTCGCAATCTCGTCATGGGTGATTCTCAGAGAATGTCTCTTCTGCCGCAGCATCTCGTCCCAGAGAAAGATCGCCACCCGCCTGTCCGCCCCCATAAACAGTATCTGCTGCATGGTCCACACCACATCCGAAAACCGCTCCGCGGCCTTTTTATACATATACAGTTCCACATACGGATTGACATTCATAACCGGATGCAGCACGGCCACAGGGATCAGCACAGCCCGGACCTCCTCCACCGCCTCGATAATGACCTCAAACTGAATGGCCTCCAGCAGACATGAGGCGGTGAGAACACAGCTCTCCCCTCCATAGACCCGAAAGAGCGTCACCTCCCTGCCCTCCTCCGACACAATATAGACCCGCATGCTGCCCGACAACACCAGAAAAATCCCTTTACACTCTGTCTCAGAGCAGTATATCACCTCCCCCCTGCGGTACTCGGTCTCCAAACTTCCACCCAGGAGGCTCTCACTCTCCTCCTCCGAGAGTTTATCCCAGAATGTAAACGCCTCTCTAAACATCTTGTCATACATGGCCGGCACCTCCTGTCTGTCTTTCTTCCATAATAAATAAAAGTATGTGTCCGTTACCTGGAATAATCCAGAACAATCCGAAACGATCTTCTCTCCGGCGGTTGTCTCCCCCGTTCCCATATGGTATACTCAGGGGAAAACAGCAGCTGTGGCTGCGGAAAGGAACCCCATGACACAATACAGGAAACTAAGTGAAAAGGATATCCATCCGGAACTGTTCCGGGACTTTATCCGCCGTCAGGATGTGACCGACTGCTGGAGAAAGGAAAACGGCAGGTGGGTGATAAAACCGGATCCCTTTGTGGATGACTGGTCCCAGGAGGACTATCTCACCCTTGTCCGCTGTCTGAGGCACACAGCCGCCTCCGGTGGCTTTGTGTACGCCGCTTTTCCTTCCGAGAGCCTGAAAGGGTTCGCCTCCGTGGAACCTGGCCTTTTCGGAGGGGAACAGAAATACCTGGAACTGTCCAGCATCCATGTATCCCGGGACATGCGGGGCCAGGGCATGGGCCGGGTCCTCTTCCGGGCTGCGGCGGAGTGGGCCAGGGACATGGGGGCGCGGAAGCTGTACATCTCCGCCCATTCTGCCGTGGAAAGCCAGGCTTTCTACAGATCTCTGGGCTGTGTGGAGGCTCAGGTGTACAGTCAGGAGGCCGTGGAAAAAGAACCTTACGACTGCCAGCTGGAGTATAACCTGCAGACTCCCGGCTGACAGGGCCCTTTCCCATATTTTTACAAAATTCCCCTTCCCCGCCCTTGTTATTTTCCCCGCCGGGCATTATAATGTGGCTATTGAAGCCGTCCGGGCTTTACCAACGGCTTCGGAAAGCATTATCTCAGACAATTATTAAACAATGATTAAAGAAAAGCGAGACCACTGATGAATCTGTCCGATTTGACAAGAAACGCGCAAATGCTCCAGGGCTCCTATGCCAAAAAAGGCTGTATGCGCTGGTGGCATTCCTTCTGCGGGGTGGAGCCTGAGAGCGGGGAAGCGCGCACTTTTTTTGTGGAATTCTATATCATCAATCCTGCCCTGGGAAGCACCCACCCCATTCTGGGACAGCATCCTTATTTTAAGAAAAGGGGCATGAAGTCCTCCTATGCCCTGGTGAAAGCCGGTGTGTTTCCCCGGGAATCCGGCACGGACGGAAAGCAGTTCCATGCCTTTTACCCCATATCCTCCCTGCAGGCCGGGGGCAGCCCGCTGACCCTGCAGCTCACCGACCAGGAGGCCGGTGTCTGCCTGTGCAGCGAAGACAGGCTTTCCGGCGCCGTGGAGGTATCCCGGGAGGAGGCCAGACACCGCTCCCTTATGACCGACTGCGGTTCCATGGAATGGGATCTGGAAGTCCGCAAAGCGGTCTCCTGCCACACAGGGGCTTTGGCCGGCGCCTTCTTTCAGGCTTTGAACCTTCTGGACAGCTACTGGCATGGGGAGGGCATCCGCAGTTTCTTTCAGGGCAGCGTCACTCTGGACGGTGTAACCTACCAGGTGACTCCGGAGCTCAGCTACGGCTATGCGGACAAGCACTGGGGGCACGGCGCACCGGACTCCTGGTTTCAGTCCGCCTGCGGAAAGCTGAAAAGCGGGCGCACCGGCGGGGAACTGCGCCACTCCGTTCTGGCTGTCAGCAGCTACACCCCCAGATTCCTTCTGTTCCGGCTGCGCCCCAGGCTTATGATCCAGCTCACCTACATGGGAGAAGATTTTGAATTTCACCGCTGCAGATGGGAGACAAAGGAGACGGAAAAGCGTTTTATCTGGCGCATTGTAGCCAAAAACAGATCTTCTGTGGTAAAAGTTACGGCCAGCTGCAGAAAAGAGGAAATGATGCCCCTGCGCTATGAGAATCCCCTGGGAACCAAGCCGGGAAAGCCACTGCAGGGCAGCGCCTCCGGCACAGGAACCGTACAGATCTTCCGAAAAATTTCCGGCGAGCGGGAGCTTGTGGACACCCTGACCCTGGAGAGCGCTCTGTGCCTGTGGGACGCCTGTACCAGACCGGATAGTCAATAACCCCCGCAGGCAGCCAAAGCGGGGGGACTGACCTCCCTAAACCACCGGGCAGTTCTATGTCATTCTTGCCAAATCTCCGTTTCTGTGATACTATGGTGATGTATTTTTTAAACATGCCCCGGTACATCACTCGATTCACATGTGGAGAGTCTCAGATGAATACAAAAAAGAATTCTATACAGAGCACCATCTACCTTCTTCTGCTGCTGGCAGCCATCCTCGTACTATTTCAATGGTATACGCTGCAGAATCTGATGCGGATCCAGAACCAGAATCTGAACTATGCCGTAGACACGGCACAGCAGAAAGCCATTCACCTGGAGTCTGAGCTGGACAACGCCCTGAACCGTATCAGCACCTACGCCCATTTTCTCGGGGAAAGCCTCACAGAACCCCTGGTCACGCCAACAATGCTGGCACAGATGGAAGCCAACTCTCTTTTTGATGCCTTCCGGTACACAGATACCAAGGGCGTCAACATCACTTCTGACGGACAGACTGCCGACGAGTCCAGCAGAGAATATTTTCTCAGCGGCATAAAAGGGGAAAGCGGTTCCTCCGTCCTCTACCACGCCGGTATCTCGGGCAAAGCCATGATCAACTTCTACGCCCCCATCTACTATAAAGGAGAAATTGCAGGAGTCCTCCAGGGAGCCTATTATGCAAAACAATACCTGCAGACCATGCTGGCCTCCAGCCATTTTGGCGAAGATATCAACGTCTACCTGTGCACCAAGAGCGGTGATTCCATCGCCAGTTCCGACGGCGTCATCCACGAGGGGAATCTGCTCAACCTGCTGTTTCTAAACGGCGTCATCGACAAAGAGACTGCCGCTGCGGCGGAAAAGAGCCTGGATAAGGGAGAAGCCTGCGCTTTTATCTGCGATGATGAAAGCAGCGCCAACAACATCTGCATTATCCCCCTGCCAAAGAGCGATTATGTGCTGATCCAGACCTTTCCCCAGAACATAACTCAGAGCATGATCGGCGCGGCCAACCGCACCGGTATGATGCTGGAAGCGCTGCTGATCGGCTTCTTCGTCCTGTATATTCTTCTTCTCATGATCCAGGAGCGCAAGGAAAAAAGGCGGTTAAAAGAGCTGAACCGGGAATTCAGCTATGTGATCAGCAGTGTGAAGACTCTCTTCACCCGCTTTATTCTGGCGGACTTTGAGGAGGATACATACCAGTACCTGGCCGGCACCAGCCCTGAGAGGGACGGCTTCGCCCCCAGGGGCAGATATGAAGCTTTCGCCAGACATATGTGTTCCTACCTGGCCGAAGAGGAGGACCGGAATAAATTTGCCCTGCTGTTTGACAAGGAGAAAATCATCAGCGCCATGGGAGAGACAGAGTCGGATCTCCTCCATGAGTACCCTGTGACCAGAAACGGCTCCAGGGAGTGGGAGCATTTAAACATTATCTGTGTGGAGCGCAAAAACGGCAAGGCCTCCAAGGTACTGTTCCTGCGTCAGAACATCACAGAACTGAAGGAGAAAGAACTGCGCATTCAGGCCCATATCTCTCTTGCGGACCGCAAAGAACGGCAGTACCGCGTGGCCATCTCCTCCGACTCCATCTGCACCTATGACTTTAACCTGACCCAGGACCGGATAGATCAGGATATTCTCTGCCAGGTGGGAGGCCAGGCCTACTCCCTGCTTCAGGAGACAGGTCTGCAGGTTCCCTGCAGGGCCTCGGACTGGTTCTCCCTGCGGAAACCTTTCATCACGGAAGAGTCCCTGGAAGAATACTCTCAGATTATCACCGTGGATCAGCTCCAGAAATGTTTTGACGACGGCTGCCTGGAAGTGACCATGGAATACGGAAGCCGTTTTCCTGCCGGGCGCACGCTGCGGATCAGGCAGACTTTTATTATGACAAAAGATGATTCCACCGGGGATGTTATGGTCATGGTGGTGACAAAGGATATCACGGAACAGGTCAGGAAGCAGATGGAGCAGACCCAGGCCCTGAAAGAGGCCCTGATGCAGGCACAGCACGCAAGCCATGCCAAGTCCACCTTCCTCTCCAATATGTCCCACGACATCCGCACCCCCATGAACGCCATCATAGGCTTCTCCATGATCGCCCTGAACCACATTGAGAGCAGGGCGCAGGTGAAGGACTGTCTCCAGAAAGTGCTCTCCTCCAGCAACCACCTGCTCAGTCTCATCAACGACATTCTGGATATGAGCCGCATTGAGAGCGGCAAAGTGCAGATCAAAGAGCAGGAATGCAACATTTCCGAGCAAATGCACAACCTGGTCAATATCATACAGCCCCAGGTAAAGGCAAAGCAGCTGGATCTGTTCATTGACATTTTCGACATTGTCAATGAGGATATCATAGCCGACTCTCTGAAGATGAACCAGATCTTCCTGAACCTTATGAGCAATGCCGTAAAATATACCCCCGCAGGAGGCGCAATCCGGCTGCAGATCTCCCAGAAAACCGTGTTCCGCCGGGGATATGGCGACTATGTTTTTACAATCAAAGACAATGGTATCGGCATGGATCCCGAGTTTGTCAAGCACATTTTCGAGCCTTTTGAGCGTGAGGCCAGCGCCACCCAGAGCGGCATCCAGGGCACGGGCCTGGGCATGGCCATCACCAAGAACATTGTGGATATGATGAACGGCAAAATCACCGTCAAGAGCGAGAAAGGCCGGGGCAGCGAGTTCACGGTGGAGCTGAGCCTGAAACTGCAGGATGTGCAGAAGACCCAGGAACAGGTAGCCCAGCTGAAGGGCATCCGTGTGCTGGTAGTGGATGACGATAAAGATGCCTGCAAAGGTGTCAGTAAAATGCTCCAGCAGCTGGAAATCCGCTCCCAGTGGACCACCTCCGGCAGAGAAGCCGTGGAGATGTCGGAAAAAGCCTACCAGGAAGGGGATCCCTACCACACCTACTTTGTGGACTGGCAGATGCCGGTGCTGAGCGGTGTGGAGACCACCAGACAGCTGAGAAGCATAGCCGGGGACCAGGTGCCCATTATCATACTCACCGCCTATGACTGGTCGGACATTGAGTCGGAGGCCAGAGAAGCCGGCGTCTCGGCCTTCTGCGCCAAGCCCCTCTTTCTCTCTGACTTAAAGTCCGTTCTCCTGGCCTCCAGTCACCTGGTGGAGACCGAGGAGGAAGCTCCCTCCTGGACCTCCGCCGACTTCAGCGGCAAAAGGGTGCTTCTGGTGGATGACATTGAGATGAACCGTGAGATTGCGGAAGAGATCCTGTCGGAGATCGGTGTGGAAGTGGAGCATGCCCCCGACGGCACGGATGCTGTGGCCATGGTCAAGGACGCGGGAGAAAACTACTATGACGCCGTATTAATGGACGTACAGATGCCCATCATGAACGGCTATGAGGCAACCAGGCATATCCGCGCTCTGCCCAGGAATGATGTGAGGAAACTTCCCATCATCGCCATGACCGCCAACGCCATGGAGGAAGACAAAGAAGCCGCACTGAAAAGCGGCATGAACGCCCATATTGCAAAGCCTTTCAACATTGATGAATTTGTAGCCGTACTGGGAAAATATCTGCAGTAATACACTGATACACTCTGACAGTTTCCCTGGAACCAAACCGTAACCGCTGTATACAGAGCCCGTCCTCTGGGGAGAAAGAAAGCATGACATCAAACACCTACCAAGTTCCCTGCATTTTTCAGCAGCTTCAGAAAAATCCAGCTTCCACAGCCGCGCCCCTGAAGGTGACTGTCCCCGGCTCCAAGAGCATCACCAACCGGGCCCTGCTGCTGGCCACCCTGGCGGAAGGGGTCTCCACTCTCCGGGGAGCTCTCTTCTCTGACGACTCCAGGCACTTCCTCAAATGCATCCAGGACCTGGGTTTTGAGGCCCACGCGGACGAGTCTGCCCGACAGATCACCGTAAAGGGGCTGGGCGGTGCGCTTCCCCGGCGGGAAGCCAGTCTCTATGTGGGCAGCGCAGGAACCGCCGCCCGCTTTCTCACAGCTTTCCTGGGCGTGTCCACAGGAGTATACCACATGGATGCCTCAGAGCAGATGCGCAGGCGCCCTATGGCACCTCTCCTGAATGCCCTGAGAGAGCTGGGATGTGAAGTGGTTCCCGGGGAGGCAGGAGGGGAAGGCCATTTTCCCTTCACCCTTCGGGGGCATGGATTCCAAAAAGACCATATCCGCATCAACATTGACGGAAGCAGCCAGTTTTTAAGCGCCCTTCTCATCTCTTCCTGCCTGTGCGGCAGGGATTTTACCACCTGCGTGGAGGGCTCCCACGGCATGGCCTATATTGAAATGACCCTGAAGATGATGGAACAGTTCGGCATCCGCACCCACAGCCCCTCCCCCGGCACTTTCCTCACCAGGGCAGGACAGCGCTGCCGGGCTCTGAACTATGCCATTGAACCCGATGTGTCCGCCGCATGCTATTTCTATGCCCTGAGTCCTCTTCTGAACATTCCCGTACTGGTGGAACAGGTACATTTCGACTCCCTGCAGGGTGACAAGGACTTTGTAAACATTCTGGTTCAGATGGGCTGCAGCGCCGCTGACACGCCCCAGGGCATTCTGGTGGTACCTCCGGCAGGAGGAAAATTCTCCGGCGTCACGGTGGATATGTCCGCCTGTTCCGACCAGGCCATCACCCTGGCCGCCATCGCCCCCTTCGCGGACAGCCCCACCACCATCACCGGCATCGGGCACATCCGTCTCCAGGAAAGCGACCGCATCGCCGCCATGGCGGCGGAACTCTCCAGAATGGGCATAGACTGCCGGGAGGGCAGCCACAGCATCACCATATCTCCGGGCCTGCCCCGCCCTGCTCTGGTGGACACCTACGACGACCACCGCATGGCAATGGGCTTCTCCCTCACAGGGCTGCGCAGCCCCGGAATTGTCATAGACAACCCCGGCTGCTGCCGCAAAACCTTTGAGGGATACTTTGAAGTTCTGGACGGGGTAGCACAGACACTCCTGAATTGCTGCGCTGACTCCGCAGACAGATAGACAGGAGGGGATTTGTTTTGGGATATATCGCTGTGATTCTTGGAATTTTTTTCGGTGAGCTGTGGATCAAAAACCGCATCGAAGCCAAAGAAAAAAGCGAACCAGCACAGAGCGGCAAACAGAATGCCCGGAAACTCTGTGGAAGCAATCTCTTCCTGGTCCGCAGATACCACAATACAGGAGCCATGTTAAGCCTGGGAAAAAAGCGCCGGCTCCTGGTGGTCACAATCTCTGTCATATTTTCCGCTCTGCTCACGGCGGCATTTCTGTTCAGCCTGGGCAGACGGGGGAATGTACTGCTGCGCACCGGCCTGGCCCTGCTGCTGGGCGGCGCTTTCAGCAACACCTATGACCGTTTAAAGCGGCAGTATGTGGTGGATTATCTTTCCCTGAATGTAAAAAATAAATCTGTCCGGAAAATCATCTTTAATATCTCCGATCTCTGCATTATCCTTGGGGCGCTGTTAGCGGCGGCAGGAGTTCCCTGACCACCTGGGAGAACACTCCTTCAGATGACCAGGGAACCCTGACCATCTGAGAGAACACCGCTCTCCCACGCCAGGAATCCCCTCCTGTCAGTTATAGTCCACACGCAGAAGACAGAGTCCCTGCGCAGGCGCAGTTGGCGCTGCCTTCTGTCTTTCCGGTTTCTCCAGCACCTCTTCCACCTGCCGGACTGTCATCCTGCCATATCCCGCCTCCAGAAGGGTTCCCACCATAATCCGCACCATATTCTGCAGAAAACCCGTCCCATGGAAATCAAAATATAGATATTCGCCCTCCTGGCTGATCTCAATCTGATCCACCTGCCGCACCGTAGACTTTTTCATCCTGGGATTTGTACAGAAATTCCGAAAATCATGTTCCCCCTTCAGCACTTCCGCTGCCTGCCGCATCAGCTCCAGGTCGGGCATCTCCTCCAGAGGAGTATAGTACTTCCTGTCAAAAACCGGCTTAACCCTTCCCCAAAAGCAGGTATACCGGTAAGTCTTTCCTGTAGCATTATACCTGGCATGGAACCTGGGGGAGGCCTCCTGCACCCCGCACACGGCAATGTCCTCCGGCAGATATCTGTTCATATAGTCCTGAATTTCCTCACAGGTATAATCCGTCTCCATCCACCCATTGGCCGTCATGCCCCTGGCATGAACACCCCCGTCGGTGCGCCCTGCCCCGATGACCTCCACTTTCTGACCGCACATTACCTCCAGGACACTTTCCAGCTTCCCCTGTATGGTATTCTGTCCCGGCTGCCGCTGCCATCCATAATAACGGCTGCCATCGTACTCAATCAAAAATCTGTAATTTTTCATCTCTTCCCATAAGCCTTCCCCCAGTCCCTTTTAAAACCTAAATTCCCCTATTTCCGTTTCTGCATCACTGTCTGAAAATTGTCCTCCCGCAGAATGATTTCCAGGGCCTGCCGGGCAAGCTCCTCCGCCCCTGTATCCGGGGTACGCCCCAGTCCCAGATCCACCGCCTCGATAATCATGGGCAGATACCTCATGGAGCCGCCCTTGTCCAGGACATTCTTCGTCACCTGCGTCAGCAGACTGTAGGGTATCCGCTCCGGCACCACCCCTTCGATCAGGGCCGGGTATTTGATTCTCAGGTGATCCACCAGCACTTTGGTGATATCCGGACAGAGAATCTCACGGTATTTTTCCCTGATCACCTTCTCCAGCATTTGGAACATATGCCCCATGGTATCCCCGTCCACAGACTCCAGCTTCTCATCATAGATCACATTCTGCCATGCCAGGATCATAAATTCTTTTCCATCCAGTGTTATGTCATCCCGGAACCGCACAACGGGCAGCCACATTCCGTCCAGGGCAAGGTTTTCCCGCAGCTCCCTCGTCCGCTCTGCATAGGACTGGTCCTTCATAAAAGCAGCTACTATCTCCTGACCAAAGCACATTTCCAGCGGTTCCAGCGCCATCCGCAGATTCTTCCCCAAGTCGGCCTGCATCTCGGGTACCTCTCCCATGCCTGCCTGCATCTCCTTGGGAGCCCCCACCCCCAGCAGCCAGTCCGTGCTGACCTCCAGAAGCTGCGCCATATCCGCCAGCATGGAGATGTCGGGAAAGCTCTGGCCCCTCTCCCACTTACTCACCGCCTGGGGCGTAATCCCCAGACGCCTGGCCAGCTCCTCCTGTGTCATGTTCTTGTTCTGTCTACAGTTTGACAGCCTGGCCCCAATCTGCATCCACTGATTTTCTTTTTCCGTCATTTTTTTCTCCTTTCCCTGCTCTCCTTTTTTGCCTCCGCCGGCCGCACAGCCTGCCCTGGCAGAATTTCCTCAGGCGGCAGCCCGATGATTCAGGCTTCTGTGCTGCCTGTGTTTACAGTATAACAGAGAAAAAAATTACCGTAAAGCAACCTTCTGTTTCCTCCAGGCTAAACCGTTATCTCCGTCTCCACCCCAAGGCATCTGGCCAGAATCTTCTTATAGGGCCTGTCATATCCCCCATGCACCACCTGGGCGTTCACACTGCCGTCCTCATGAACCGTAAAGCGATACTGATGGTAGCGTCCCTCCCTGTAGGCAAAGTCTTCCCCATTGTCCAGGAAATGGTCCCAGCTGCCCTCCCCGGGGTACACATCCAAAAGCAGAGTGTCCAAAGAGACCTCCTCCACATAGGACCGGGGCTCCATGGCCGGGATGGCGCTGCCCGCCTTCACATATATGGGACAAGTGTCCAGAGGGGCCTCCCGCAGGAACCACACAGGCCCTGTGAGTTTTTCCCCTGTCCAGTAGTCATACCAGGTTCCCTGGGGCAGGTACACCATTCTCCGCCTCATACCCTGATTCACCACAGGGGCCGCCAGAATCTGGCTGCCCAGAAGAAACTCGTCGTTGCACTCCCAGGCCTCCGGATCCCCCTCATAATGGTACACCAGGGGCCGCAGAATGGGCGCTCCTGTGGACTCTCCCTGGAAAAACAGATCATAAATATAGGGAATCCAGTGATAGCGCAGCTTTACATATTTCCGGTAAATGTCAAGCACCTCCCCGCCGAACTGCCAGGGTTCCTGCCTTCTGGTGCCCAGAGCGGAGTGGTTTCGGAACAGAGGACAGAAACACCCAACCTGAACCCAGCGGGCCAGAAGCTCCGGCGTAGTGTCCGCCCCAAAGCCTCCCACATCCGTCCCCACAAAAGGCATGCCGGAGAGCCCCAGGTTGCACAGCTGGGGAATGGCCATCTGAAGATGGGCCCACAGGCTGTTATTATCCCCTGTCCAGGCGGTAGTATACTTCTGACTGCCTGCGTAGCAGGCCCTGGTGATCACAAAAGGCCTGCGCCCGTCCAGACGCTTCAGGCCCTCATAGGCCGCCTTTGCCATCAGATGTCCGTACACATTGTGCATCTCCCTGTGGTCAGTTTCCCTGTCCCCGTCTGTGAACACCACATCATCCGGCAGAGGACCGTTAAAACTGGCAGGCTCGTTCATGTCATTCCAGATCCCCCGGACCCCCATGTCCAGAAGGAAAGACTGCTTCTCCCCCCACCACTGCCGCACTCTGGGGCTGCCGAAATCAGGAAATGCCGCGTCGCCGGGCCATACCGCGTTGATATAGACCTCCCCCTGAGGTGTCCGGACAAAGAATCCCTCCCTGACTCCTTCGTCATAGACCTCATACCCCTGCTCCTTCTTCACGCCCGGGTCATTGATGGTGACTGCCTTGAAGCCCATACCCCCAAGCTTTTTGAGGAAAGCCGCCGGATCCCCCTGATAACGGCCCTGATTCCAGGTGAAAACCTTAAAATCCTGCATATAGTCAATGTCAAAGTGGATCACATCGCAGGGGATATCGTTCTCCCGCAGGCCAAGCGCCACCTCCTCCACATCCTCCTGGGTGGTGTAGCCCCAGCGGGACTGGTGATATCCCAGAGTCCACTTCTGAGGAAGGGGACAGGTTCCCGTGAGGTAAGTATACCCCTCCAGCACTTCCCGGATGGAATCTCCACCGATATAGTAGTAGTCCAGGCTGCCTCCGTCTGCGCCGAACCAGTAATAGGCCTCCGACTCCTGCCCCATATTAAAATAGCTCTTAAAGGTATTGTCCATAAAAATTCCGTACACATGCTCCCTGGTGCGGGTGATGAAAAAGGGAATACTCTTATAGAGAGTCTTAAAGCAGTCCACATGGGGGCTGGGATCATCCGTATTCCACATCTCATAGTCATAATGCCTCTTGTCCAGGAATCCCGTCTTCTCCCCCAGGCCGTAGAAATGCTCCGACCCCTCCATCTTCTTCACCACCTCAAAGGCGCACTCATGCAGCCCCTCCAGGGGAGAATGGCCCTCGCTCTCCAGAAGCCTTACAAACTCCTGGCTGACCCTGCGCAGAGGAACTCTCTCCCCTCTGTAGTCTGCACAGGTCTCCCTGCCGTCCCTGTCAAAAAAGTCCGCATAGAACCCGTCGCTCACCCGCAGGGACACTTCCCCCGTGCGGATCCACAGCCCATCCTCCTTTTTTTCCACATCCAGGGATACAGGAAGACTTCTGCTGCCCTCCAGGGCCTTGGAAGCTGTCCGCTGGGCCTTCATTCCCCTGTACACATTGATAATCCGGGGAGTCACGGCCTCAATCCGGACCTCCTTCCCCTCAAAATCCAACACAACTGTCTGTCCGTCCACCTGGTAATCTGTCAAGTTTCCAAGTCTCATTTCCTACTCCTGTTATCTATTCTATATGCTCTGCCCCAGCACCAGGCTTTGGATCTTCCTGAAATCACCGTCCATAACCCGGTAGGTAGGTTCCACTTTTCCATAGTCCCTGGGAGAGATATCCGTATGAATATACAGAGAATCCATTCCCACATGGCGGGCCCCTGCAATATCCGCCTCCTCGTCATTCCCTATCATAATGCACTCTGAGGCCTTCAGGCCATACTTTTCAAGCAGCCTTTCAAAAAACAGCGGGGACGGTTTCTTGCAGCCCTGTTCCGAGGAGATAAAAATGCCGTCAAAATATGTTTCAAGCCCCAGCATGGCAATCTCCGGCCTGGTAAAGTCCCTCTGGGCATTGGAGAGCAGGTAGATCCCCCTGCCGCGTCTTTTGAGCTCTTTGAGAAAATCCTCCACCCCCTCATAGGCCCGCAGGAATTCTCTGGACAGCGCCCGGAAAGTCACCGCTGTCATTCTGGCCTGGCAGGCCTCACAGCAGACTCCCTTCTCCCTGTAAAGTCCGGCAAACACTTCCGTCAGATCCGGCTCCGGATCCCTCCCCCCGATCCTGGCGGCTTCCTGCCGTTCCAGCGCCCGGAAAGCGGCCTTCAGCTCTCCGGGACTGTAGGCCGCCCCCAGGGCCGAGTAAATTTCACTCATCTTGCCCCAGAGACACGGATCCTCCTCGTCCGTCCGGATGTCCGCAAGTGTACCGTAAAAGTCGAAAATATAATTTTTATACATAGCTCTTCCTCCCGAACAGGGCCCCGCTCCTCTGGGATGCCCCAATCCGCCTTTTGACAGTCCAGTCCCTGCAAAAAGGGGTAAAACAAAACCGGCCCCTGATTCACCCGGCACCATCCAAGGAAATCCCTTTGAATGGCGCCGGGCAAAGGCAGGACCGGTCTGTCAGAGACAGTGTGCCGAATACCTACACCTCTGTCCTCAGTGCGTCATAAACCCGCAGAATCTCTCCCACGCTCCATGCCTGGGCAAAACATCCCTTGGAAGAAACGGGATTTGCGCCGTCGTAAACCTCCGGAAGCTGGCCGATACAGCCCTCCCGCAGGGCGGCGCTGATATATTCAAGCTGTCTGGCCACACAGGTCCTGGCCTCCGGGGAGTACCCATTTACCTTCAGGTATGCCAGGTAATATCCCCCCAGGGGGAACATCCAGACCGTCCCCTGGTGATAGGCCAGATCCCTCTGAAGCTGAGGCCCCCCATATGAAGGATGAAACTCCTCGTCAGCCGGATCCAGAGTTCTCAGTCCGTAGGGGGTGTACAGCTTCCGGAACACCACCTCCACCACCTGTCTCTCCTTCTCAGGGGAAAGCACGGAGAAGGGCAGGGCCACCGCCCAGATCTGATTACAGCGGATCTGCAGGTCCGCTTTGTTTCCTGACACCAGATCCTTCAGACAGCCCGCCTCCTCATTCCAGAACTTGCGCCCGAAACTCTCTCTGGCCTGCTGCGCCATCCATGCGTAGTCCCTCTCATCCTCCAGGTGGAATTTTTTGAACTCATCCATAATGCACAGGGCGTTGTACCAGTATGCGTTGACCTCCACCGGTTTTCCGTGCCTGGGCGTGGGCAGAATATCCCCCACCCTCACGTCCATCCAAGTCACCTGGTCATAGTCCTGGCCCGCCATGATCAGTCCGTCCTCATCCATTTTAATGCCGAAGTCCGTCCCCTTCACATACCAGTCGATAATCTCCGCCATGGTCTGGTAAGCGCTCTTTACCAGCACCGCGTCCTGGGTTCTCTCATAATACTCATACACGGCAATGATAAACAGCAGGGCGGCATCCACGGTGTTATACCTGGGCGCTTCCTTTCCCTCAGGGAACAGATTGGGCATGAGGCCCTTTCTGCAGTAAGTCATAAAAGTCTGCAGAATGCTCTCCGCCGTGCTGTACTGCCTGGTGGACAGACAGCAGCCCACCATGGCGATCATGGTATCCCGGCCCCAGTCCTCAAAGAAAGGAAAACCTGCAAGAATGGTCTGCTTGGCGGTGGAAGAACGGTAGGAGATAAACTGATATGCGCTGGCCGCCAGCTGTGCGGCTGTCTCCTCCTGGAACCCCGCCTGCTCCTTCAGCAGCTTTCTGTGCTGTCTCACATCACACAGGATCTCCTCCATGGAAGGCAGCTCAGCGGAAACCCCGTAAACCATCTCCAGCGCTGCCTCCTCCCCGGCAGGCACCTTCAGAGAGACGGAATGATTCACCGCGGTAGCCCCAGTCTCACGCCTTCCGTCACATTCATCATAGGCATAGTAAAGGTTATCATAGTATGTCAAGGGCAGCTCCCGGAATTCTCCGTTGGTCTGGAAGTGCAGATTCTTGCCGTTGGAGCTGATCATCCCGTCCTCCACCACAAATTTCTGCTCTTCGGACAGAAGGGCGCCCTTGGGCACAAACTGCAGATGGGGCTTCACCTCCAGCTCCACATCCCTTCCGGAACAGTTCCTGATCTGGTAAGAGATCCCCACCGTATTGGTCCCCTGCATCAGGCCTATGGTGCGCACCACCTCCACACCCCTGACCAGATAGCTCCACTGGGGATAATCCTCATAGAAAAATCCAGCCTGATAGAGGTATCCCTCCTCCCTGTCCTTGGGATCCGTGAAATCCTGGCTGGAGATATGGATCCTGCTCTCCCCCAGACACAGTACCTCCTCCAGTCTGTGGATCATGTTGTAGCGGTGGTTGGGAGAATGCAGACAGGCCATCAGCACCCCATGGTCGTTCCTGGCGCAGGAACCTGTCATGGTGAGGGAGGAAAAACCTCCCAGACCATTGGTCATCAGGAAACAGTTCTCCTGTCCACGCTCAAATGTCTTCCAATCTTGTTTCCCATATATAAATTTCATACTACGCTTCCTCCGCCGGCTTACCCTGATCTGCTTTCCCGGTCTTTCCCTGCGCTGCAGACTGAACCGCTTTTCCGGATTTTTTCTGCGCTGCAGACTGATCTGCTTTCCCGGATTCCTCCTGTACTGCAGCCTGATCCGCTTTTCCGGTCTTTTCCTTCTTCTCAGACTGCTGTTTTTCAAGCAGCTTCTGCATCTCAAGCAGCTTCTGTTCCTGGCGGGCCTTCAGCAGATCCAGCAGTTTCTGCTGCTCCTCCTCCGGAAGACGGAAGCTGATCCTGGTGAGCTGGTAGATCTTCTCCGTGATCTCCCTGGAGAGCATCTTCCAATCCATACGCCATTCCCAGTTTCCTCCCAGAGTGGAAGGTTTGTTGATCCTGGCATCCGCGTCCAGACCCAGATAGTCCTGGATGGGAATAATACAGGTATTGGCACTGCTCATCATGGCCATCCGCACAAAATCCCAGTATTTCTCCCCCTCGGGCGTGCCTGCATTGTCCATGTACTCCGCCGCAAAGTCCCTGCTCTCCTGATCCAGCCCCTTGTACCACTGGACAAGAGTCTCATTGTCATGGGTTCCCGTATAAACCACACAGTTTCTATCATAGCTGTGGGGCAGATAGTTCGTCTTCTCCCTGGGGTCAAAGGCAAATTCCAGCACCTTCATGCCCGGATACCCGCTGTCCTCCAGAAGCCTGGCCACGGAATCGGTCAAAAAGCCCAGATCCTCCGCAATAATCTCTCTCTCTCCAAGGCCGCTTTTCAGCGCCCGGAACAGATCCATTCCCGGCCCCCGCTCCCACCAGCCGTCCACCGCAGTTTCCGCGCCAAAGGGAATGCTGTAATATTCGTCAAAGCCTCTGAAATGATCAATTCTCACCACATCATACAGCTTGAAGCAGTGCTCCATCCTCTGCTTCCACCACTGATAACCGGTTCTTCTGTGGAAATCCCATCTGTAGAGAGGATTGCCCCAGAGCTGTCCTGTCTCCGAGAATGCATCCGGAGGACAGCCCGCCACAGCTATTGGCTGGAACTCCCCGTCAAACTGGAACATCTCCGGGTGAGCCCAGGCGTCCGCCGAGTCAAAGGCCACATAGATGGGAATATCGCCAATGATCCGGATCCCATTTTCATTGGCGTAATCCTTCAGTTTCTTCCACTGGACAGAGAACTGGAACTGGAGATATTTGTAGAACTCAATGTCAAAATAGCATTCTCTTCTATAGTAGTCCAGGGCATTCTGCCAGCGCTTCCGGATGTCCTCGGCCCATTCGCCCCAGGCCGCCCCCTCAAAGCGCAGCTTCACCGCCATAAAGAGCGCATAGTCCTCCAGCCACCCTGCGTTCTCCTGGACAAAACGGGAAAACTCCGGATTGGCGGCTATCTCACTGCGCTCATAGGCAAGCCTCAGCAGCTTAAACCTGTTCTCATAGATTTTCCCATAGTCCACCCTGGAGGCCTTCTTCCCAAAGTCGCACGCCTCACATTCCTCTCTGGTGAGCACCCCTTCCTCCACCAGCGCCTCCAGGTCAATAAAGTAAGGATTCCCCGCAAAGGAGGAAAAAGACTGGTAGGGAGAATCTCCATAGCTCGTGGGGGACAGGGGCAGAATCTGCCAATAGCTCTGCCCTGCCTCCTTCAGCCAGTCCACAAAATCATATGCTTCCCTGGAAAAACAGCCGATGCCGTACCTGGACGGCAGGCTGGATACCGGAAGCAGTATACCGCTCGCTCTCTTCATAATACCCCCCTGTACTTTTCTTATGAACAATGCAGCTCCACTAAGTCACGGCCCGCCTGCCCAGAAGCATTCCACTTCCGGCCTGGACCAGGATCTCCTCCCCGGGCACAGTGCTCCTGCGGCAGTCTGCCTCCCTGCCGTCAGCCAGTATCTCCCAGACAGCAGACTCCTCAGCCTGCCCGGGGACAAAACCATAGGCCTTTCCCGAAGCGTTGTAGAGCACCAGCAGTTCCTCCCATTCCACGGCCCCCCTGCCGTCCTTCAGGGGCCTGTTGTCCACATGGAAAGAGACCACTCCGTCCTTCAGAATCTGCTTGCGGGAAATCCGCTCCACCGCCTCAGGGGACTTGTCGCACAGGCCGGGAAGCCTTTTCCTCAGTCTGATCAGTCCTCTGTAATATTCTACCAGACTGCCGAATTCCTCCGTCTGACCCCACCGGAGCATATTCACCGCCGGGGCGGAACAGTAACTGTTGTCCTCCCCATGCTTTGTCCGGCCGAACTCCTCCCCTGCCTGCAGAAACAGATTGCCCTGGCAGGTAAAATAGATAAACGCCGCAAGCCTGTTGGCCTCCATCACATCCTCATAGGGAAAATTAAACGCCGCTCCCTCACCGTGCATGGAGAGCACCAGCTTATCCCACAGGGTGTAATTGTCATGGGCTGAGACATAATTGATAATCTGCGCGCAGCTCTTGGGGATAAAACAGGCTCCCCCATCTCTCCAGCCCGTCACCGCGTGGAGAAGCTTTGACTCCAGTTTTGACGCCCCATTCACAAATCCGGGCTCCTCCACATGGAACACACTCCCCTTAATGACATCCCTGGTATCGTCGCTGAAAATACCTATGCCGTCCTCCAGAAGCCCCGCATTCACCTTCTGTGCCGCATTGGTTCCCTCCTCCATGGGGGAATCATCTGCGCTCCAGGGCTCCCCATAGAGCATTTTTTCCCCGGGACCGAAAGCCTCGTCCAGCTCCCGGCGGATTCTGTTCATCAGCTCCACCGTCAGCAGTCCCATGAGATCAAACCGGAAGCCGTCCAGATGATATTCCCTGGCCCAGTACATCACGGAATCCGCAATGTAATTGTCCACCATGGCGCGCCCTGCGGCTATATCGTTCCCGCAGGCGGAGCCGTTGGAGAGAGTGCCGTCCTCCATAAACCGGTAATAATACCCCGGAACCATCCTCTGGAGCCAGGAATCCCCTCTGTGGGTATGGTTGTAGACCACGTCCATAATCACCCGGATGCCGCTTGCGTGCAGAGCCTGGATCATCTCCTTGCACTCACGGATCCGCACCAGACCGTCCACGGCGTCTGTGGCATAGGAACCCTCGGGGACGTTGTAGTTCACCGGATCATACCCCCAGTTGAACTGTTCCCCATCCCCGGCTTCGTCCACCGATCCAAAGTCAAAAAACGGAAGCAGATGTACATGGGTAATGCCCAGACTTTTCAGGTACTCCATGCAGGCGGGATGCTCTCCCCCCTTCCCCGGCACCGTAAAAGCCTTGTATTTTCCGCGGAAAGCTTCCGGCACACCGCTGGCCGGATCGTGGGAGAAATCCTTGATATGCAGCTCATAGATGATCCGTTCCGGCCCAGGCTCCGGCGGACAGTCCGAGTCAAATCCCGGCGGATCGGTCTTTCTCAGATCCACCGCCAAGCTCCTGTCCCCATTGCAGCTGCAGCCCACCGCATAGGGATCCGCCGTGCGGACTTCCCGTCCTCCTGCAGTCACCAGATAATCATAGTAGGTGCCATGGAGGTTTTCCGGAAATTCCCGGTGCCAAACCCCCTTTTCTCCCCGCTCCATCTCCTTCTCTATGTAGGCAGGAGACGTCCCGTCCTTATAGAGACGCAGACAGAGCCTCTCCGCCAGAGGGCTCCACACCTTAAATACCGTCCTTCCCTCCCTGCAGTCCGCGCCCAGATCCTTCCCCTCATAGCAGAACTGTGCGTCAATCTCCTCACTGGCAAACACTAACTTACTGTCACCCATTACTTGTTCACTCCTAAAAAAATGCTGCCACAAAATAATACGTGATATTCTGCAGCAGCATCAGTATAGTTATACATCATTTTACGCGTTGCTGTCAAGGCAATTCTGCCCTGTACACAGGAACTGTCCCTTATCTTATCCCTTCACGGCGCCTGTGACCCCTTCCACATAGCACTTCTGGGTCAGCAGAAACAAAATGGAAATAGGAATGGAGATCAGCACACAGCCGGCATAGAACTGGGTGTAGTAGTACTCCACATACTCCTGCTCCAACATGGTCCACAGGCCAATGGCGATGGTATAGTATTTTGTGTCATTGCCCATGATAACCTTTGCAAAGATATAATCCACCCAGGGGCCCATAAAAGCCGTGATCAGCGTGTAGGTGATAATGGGCTTGGACAGGGGGATGGTGATACGGATAAAAGTATCCCACTTGGTAGCGCCGTCGATGTAGGCTGCCTCGTCTATGGACCTGGATATGGTGTCAAAGAAACCCTTTGCCATATAGAATCCAAGTCCTGCACCTCCTGAGTACACAAGCACCAGAGAGAGCTGCTTCAGGGTACCAGTCTCCAGAAGGCCGAGTCCCTTCAAAATGTAGTACACTGCGATCATGGACATGAATCCGGGGAACATACCCAGGATCATGGCAATGTTCATAAAGGGCTTGCGCATTTTAAACCGCAGACGGCTCATAACATAGGACACGCACAGCACAAAGAACGCCGCCAGAAGGGTGCTGAAGATGGCGATAATGAAGGTATTCATAAACCATCTGGTAAAGTCAATGCTTGTGCCCCCCTGGATCTTGCTGTTGACACCCTGGATCAGCTCCTTGTAATTGTCCAGGGTAAATCCCTTTGGCCATATATACGTTTTATAGGAACCACCCTCCGCACGGAATGAGGTCAGTACCACGTAAAAGATGGGCAGCACCCAGATTACGCTCAGGATCGCCAGCAGAATATGACAGGCTGAGTTGGTGATAAACCTTTTCATCTTCATTATTGGAAAGCCCCCTCATCTTTGTAAGAACCTGTTCGGTGATAGGTCAACAGTGACAGTGTGGCAAGTATCACAAACACCAGAATACCTATGACGGCTCCCAGGTTGTAATCCTTTTGAGTAATGGTCAGCTTATACAGCCAAGTGACCAGCAGGTCGGTCTTGCCCGCGTAGTAGTATTCCAGAGAGTCAGGACCGCCTCCCGACAGCAGGAAGATCACGTTAAAGTTGTTGATATTCCCGGTGAAGGAAGTGATCAGGTTGGGGGTCATGACAAACACCATGTAGGGAAGAGTAATCTTCCTGAAGATTGTGGCCGCATTGGCCCCGTCAATCTTGGCCGCCTCATAGAGGTCCGCCGGGATATTCTGCAAAATACCTGTGGTGGACAGCATGGTGTAGGGCACGCCGATCCAGATATTGATGCAGATAATGGTGATCTTGGCATAGAGAGAATCTGTGAAAAAAGGCACCGATTCTGTGACCCCGATAATGCCAAGCTCCCTCAGAAGGACGTTCACCGGTCCGTTGGCGTTAAAGATGGTCCTCATGGTGAGCAGGGTAACAAACTGAGGCACTGCCACCGACAGCACGAACATAAACCTCCAGAAGCCCTTGGCCCTGGTACCCTTGCGGTTGATCAGAAGAGCCAGCAAAAGTCCCAGAATATAGCAGCTAACCGTTGCCGTCACCGCCCAGATCAGCGTCCACACCAGGACAGGCCAGAACGTGGCTGCCAGGGAGCTGCTGGAAGACAGCATGGAGGCAAAATTCTCCAGTCCCACCCAGGAAAACAGGTTTCCGGGAGGCTGATGACTGTGGTCATAGCTTGTAAAAGCGATCAGAATCATGAAAATCAGCGGAACGATGGTGAAGACAATGATTCCGATAATGGGGAAAGTCAGCAGGAACGCATGCAGGTTTTCCTCCTTCAGGGACCTGATATCATCCATAAAAGTAGGAATCTCCTGCCCTTTCTGTCTGCGGATCTGAGTGCAGTAGGCACTTTTGGCGGACATGCAGGAGAGGAAAATCACACCCGCTGTCAGCACAAAAGTGATGACGCCGTAGAGCAGGCACAGCATGGAGTTGTCGCCAGTGGAGTACTCATAGATCCCCAGGGCCTCATTGTAGACCTGACCCTGTTCCACCGTGCCCAGGGTGATAAAATCACCGATGGCGCCGATGCCGAAAGTAAACAGAAAGATGAAATACAGTACTTCCAGTGCCAGGAAAATCAATCCCCTGACCACCTGTTTATTCAAAATGTTTCCAAGGCCGAACACCAGAAAGGAAAGCCTGGTGACAGTATTTCCTTCCTTCATTATCTTCAGGGCGCCCGCATCCCTGGGTTTATCAAATTCGGATGCAGCCTTCTTCTTAAAGATTCCCATCTTTAACCTCCTTCTTGGAATCTGTACTATGACTATATCGAAGAACACACATGCGTAAAGAAATGTCCGCAGACAATCTGCACAGAGATTTTGGCTGTTTCTATAAATATCTGCCGGGATAATACGGGGATACCGGCCAGGCGGCACCCCCGTATCTATGTAATCCCTGAAAGTCAGGATTTATTCTGCCGTCATTGCCGCAACAAATGCGTCAAGTTTCTCCTGCACATTGCTCTTGTTGATCTCGCCGCTCCTGATCTCAGTGGGGATGGCGCCTGCGTAGGACCAGTACCTGGCACTGAACACGGAGTTGGAAGGCTGTGCCACGCTGGCCGTGTTAGCCTCGTTTACCACAACGGTGGCAAGAGGATCCGCCAGAACGGACTCACTCTGTCCTGCAGCAGTGTTGGCGGGAACCTGTGCGGAGAGCTCATAGCGCAGAAGCTGGTTCTGCTCGTTGCCCAGGTATGTTGCAAAGGCAACTGCCGCCGCCATATTCTTGGACTGAGCATTCACGCCGATAGCCTTGGAGCCATAGAAACCAAGGAGCTGATAGTCATTGCCGTCGGGATTGAAAGTGGGAATCACAGCCATGCCCATATCATCCCCAAGGATGTCATGGTACAGATCGTAGTTCCAGGAACCGTCAAACCATGCTCCAAGCCTGTGGCTCTCCACCAGCTCAGATACAGAGATCTCGCCGTCATAAGCACATTTCGGGTTGTTGATCAGGTCAATCAGATAGTTGGTCACAGCGACACCTTTCTCGCTGTTCCAGTCCACACCTGCGGAAAGATCGCTGCCGTCGGGTCCGAAAATACTCAGGCCTGCACCGTAATAGTAGCAGCCAAGCTTCCAGCCGCCTGAGGACTCAAAGTAGAAGTTGTACACATTGTCAGCCGTCTCCTTGGCCATAATCTTCTCCAGGGAAGTAATGTCCTCCTCGCCCAGAAGCGTCTTGTCATAGTACATAAAGAACGTATTGTGGGTAAAAGGAATTCCATACACTGCGTCGTCCACCATCACAGTGTCCACAACAGCCGGTGCGATATCGTTCTTCACCATAGCCTCAGTGTCGCCGCCCAGACGTGCCACTGCGCCTGCGTCAACCAGAACCGGAAGCTGGTCACTGGCAAACATAAATACATCCGCAGCCGCTGCCACATCCTTCGTCACCTCGTCCTGGCACTTGTCCTCGCCCACAACCTCGGTGGTCCAGGTGATATTCCACTCAGGATGCTCTGCCGCAAAGGCCTTCTGCATCTGATCCATGGCCCCTGTGTCAATCTGGTTCTGAGGGCACCATACCTTCAGGGCGATGTCCTGGGTCTCACCACTTCCTGCCCCCCCGTCTGTGGATCCGCTGTTTCCTGCGCTGCCGCCCTCGGCACTGCCGCCCTGTGCGCTGCCGCCCTGTGAAGACTCGCTGCTGTCATTTCCGCAGCCTGCCAGAGCCGTTGCGGCCATGGCCGTGATCAGTAAAGTTACCAAAAGCTTTTTCATGATTTTTCCTCCTTAAAAATTTTTAAACTTTTAGAAAGTTTCCTTAAGTTTCGGCTAAAAATACATTAACACAATTTCATGAGGCAGTCAATCATAATTTTAGTAGTTATTACTGTCCGACCCCCCTGTTTCGACACGTTTTTTGTGCATTATATCAGCAATCCCGAAACTTCTCCGCAATAAAGTGTCGAAACTTTCCGTTTGTATGTTTCGCCGCAACATATTCACGGCATTCCGTTCCACTTAGGCCCTCTGGCCGCTTATATTCACGGTTTTACATCTCCTTTATGGCGGATGCCACTAAAAAACATGCATTATTATCTTTTATTTCGTTTTACTCTGGAGTGGAAGTTTCGCTGCCATCCTTGCTTTTTTCCCTGTGGCTTGCTATAATCTAATCATACAGACGAAAATTGCCGTCATTTTTAACAAAATTTTTCTACCCTTTTTCAAACAGGAAAACATAGACGTAATACTCTCAGGAGGCCAATATGGTAACAATAAATGATATTGCAGATAAACTGGGCATATCCAAAAGCACGGTCTCCAAAGGCCTCAACAATGCCATGGATGTAAGCGAAGAAATGCGCAGAAAGATCCTGGAGACGGCAGTGGAGCTGGGCTATGTCAACAGGCGCCAGCAGAAGCGGGAGAAAAAGCTCTGTATCCTGATTGAGAATATGGACTACAGCACACCCAACCAGTTTGGCCACGACATTGTGCTGGGCTTTAAGCAGATGGCGGAGCCGGACGGATGGACGGTGGATCTGATTCCCATCAACATTGACTTTCAGAGAGGAATGCCCTACGGCGTGTTCATGCTCCAGGGAGGCTATCAGGCATCCTTCATCCTGGGGCTTACCCTGCTGGATCCCTGGATGCAGGAACTGCGCTCCTCCCAGATCCCCGCCGTCCTTTATGACAACTATATCAAAGACAATCCCAATGTGGCCTCCGTGGGCTGCGACAGCCAGGAGGGATTTGACCTGGCCGTGCGGCACCTGAAGGAACTGGGCCACAAAAAGATAGGACTGATCTCAGGTCCTCTGGAGTCCTACATTCTCAAGGCCAGATACAGCGCCTACCTGAATGCCCTGGACAAATACGGCCTGGAGATCAATGAAAGCCATATCGGCCTGGGATATTTTGTGGCGGATTCCACCAGGACTTACCTCCCAAGACTTCTGAAGCAGGGAGTCACCGCCATTCTTTTCTCCCACGACATCCGCGCGCTGTCCGCCATCACAGAGTGCAGAGACAGGGGCATCCGCGTTCCTGAGGATGTGAGCATTATAGGTTTTGACGATCTGCCCATGACAGAATACACCGTTCCCTCCCTGACCACCATCCGCCAGGACAGAACCGCCCTGGGCAAATGCGGCTTCTATGCCCTTTCCTGCCTGCTGAACAAGGTGGCCATCGGCTCCATCCTGCTGCGGGCTCCCCTGGTAGTGAGAAATTCCACCGGTCCCGCCCCTGAAAAATCCCCGGAATAAGGCCGCCGGAACCGACCTTCTCCCTGCCGTTTCCCTCTGAACCCCAGAACCTGCCGTACAATACAGGGCGCGGAAAGCTTTTAAAACCTTTCCGCGCCCTTCTGTTATCCCCCTATACTCTGTCTACTCTCCCAGAAATGCCAACCTTCTCTCCCAGCTGCACCCTGGTCTCAATTTCCCTGCGGGAACTCTCCAGAAGATCCTGGTCGGGAACCACTCTTCCCTTCTGAGTCATGAGAATCACCGTAGAACCTCCGAAAGCAAAATGTCCTTTTTCCTGTCCCCTGGCCACGGTCTTATTGCCCGGGTTATTCTCAATCTGTCCCACCAGCATGGCTCCCACTTCCATCTGAAGCAGCGTCCCAAAATTCTCCGAGCGCAGCAGGCAGTACTCCCTGGTATTCTCCTTATACACAGGAAACCTGTCGCTGGCTGCAGGCTTCACTGTGTGGAACACTCCCGGTATATGCACATTCCGGGACACCTTGCCCCCGTCCACATAGATATACCTGTGATAATCCGCCACCTGCAGCCGGAATATCCACACATATCCCCCTTTGAAACGCTCTGCCAGCTTCCGGTTCCTCAGCAGACTGCCCACCGTATACCGGGCATGCTTTACATGAAATACACTGTCTTCATCAGCTTTATAAACTTTCAGCAGGCCGTCGCAGGGGCTGACAAATATTTCCGGAACCGGTTCCACCCACCGGGCCGCCTGAGCCAGTCTCCTGGTAAAAAAATCATTGTAAGAGACAAATTCCCTTTTCTCAAACTCTTGCATAGGAATGGAATGACTGCGGATAGTAGGGCCAATCAAAGCCTTCGACAGGCCTGAATTCAAAAACGCCCCCCCTGCCCTGGAAAAAGCCGGGGAAATCAAAGGTCTGACACAAAACCTCCCCACAACATTTCCATACAGAGCCTCCAATAGACTATCCTGCATGGATTTTACCTCCGTTACATTCCCTTCCCTGTCTGCCACTAAACGCATTTATTCCCCTTCCCCTTTCTCTGCTTTTGTCCCCGCGCACCCGCCTGGGACTGATTTCCAGCTTTTCTCTGTCAGTGCATGTGGACCAGATCCCACCAGCTCCTCCAGGCAAATACAATCACACCCACCGCAAGCGACACCAGGACCACAATCAAAAACACCTGTTTTACAGAGGGCTTGCGGAGTTTAAAATCAAAAACAAACAAAAACCCTACCAGGGCAACCAGAATATGCAGCGCAACGGGAAACGCCTGACGGCTTGGAAACAGAGGGGAAACCACGAACAGGAGAGGCAGGGCAACCGCCATGGAAGTAATTGGAAGACCCTGGTAATACTTCCTGGCTTCCTCTGTCTGAGCCTGGCGTTTGGCCTCCATCACATTGAAATAACCCAGCCGGATCATCCCTGCCAGACCATACAGCACCAGAATTGCCATGCTGTAGATATGGTTCATGCCCAGCTCATAGCAGATTACAATGGGCAGGGCCCCAAAGCACACAATATCACTGAGGGAGTCAATCTGAATGCCAAAGCTTTTCTCGTCCTCGGTCCGGTTCTTCTTTGTTCTGGCAATCTTGCCGTCAAACATGTCGCAGAGCCCTGAAAATGCCAGACAGAAGATAGCCCACCGTGGATGTGACGAGACCGCACAGAACATTCCTATGACAGCCGAAGCAAAGCTGACATAAGTAAGTATTACCGTATAATCATAGAATCCTATCACAAAAACCCCTCCTCATCTCATATCCCCATTCCCATTTTCTGAGCTGTCAGCCCTGCCGCCTCAGGCTGTAATAAAGCTGCGCCGCCACCGTAAAAAACGCACTGATCAAAAGCTGACTGTAATATCCCAGTCCTCTGGAAAAAACCATGGCGGGCAGCAGCACTGACCGGAAAACGGGCGCAAATATCTTTAAAAACAGAGCCTCGCTGATCCCCATCCCTCCGGGAAGCGGAAGCATATCCACCGATACGGACACCACGGCCTGCAGGAGCACCACATCCCATATGGGTGTCCCCTCCATGCCAAATCCCAGATAAACCATCCATGTCACGGCAAACAGCGCAAAACGCTGTACAAAAGTAATCAGCACCACATGAACAATCACCTTTTTATGTTCCTTAAGGTATCCCGCCGTCTCCCGGTAGACCTGCATGGCATCCTCCAGCTTTTTCACCCTCTCCTCCCTGTGCCGGAGAAAGTGAAGCCGCTCAAGCCATTTCATACCTATTTTAAGAATCTGTTCTGCCAGAGCCGGGTGGAACACCAGCACCGTCATCAAGCCCACACAAAACACATTCAACAGCACTCCCAGATAAAATACCGGAAGAATTTCCTCCAGATAACGGTGCAGAAAACCTCTTCCGAAAATCAACACCCCCAGTCCAATAACCACCAGCACCAGCTTATATGTGATCGTCACCACCATCAATATCACCGTGGCAACAGGAATGGGTATCTTTTCCTTCTTCATAAAATATATCTGCATGGGCTGGCCGCCTGTGGCGGAAGGAGTAATGCAGCTGAAAAAGAAACCCACAGAGGAGAAAAGAAAGCAGATTCTCTTTCTCAGGCGGATCCCATAGGAAGTGAGCATATACCACAGAATAATAGACTCTCCCCCTATGAAGAACACCACAAGAAAAACACCGGGGATCATCCATCTGGCATCCACTTTCCTTATGGCCTCCCCCATGGCCTCCAGATCTTCCCCATGAAAAACGCCGTAAATGGTGAGCACAAACACCGACAGCACAAATATCCCATTCCAGAAAACCTTCTTTTTCGTCTTCATCCCCTGTTTCCCCCTCTCAGAATCGGAAACAGGCCATTGACCTTGTCAAGAAGTTTCTCATACAGCTTCCAGATGCCTGTGTTCTTCCCTATATAAAAGCAGGCCTCCGCCAGCCCAATTCCCCCGAACACATCCACCACCACATGCTGTTTTGTGGTCAGCGTAGACACACAGATGAGCAGCGCCATCAGGCAGGAGAATCCTCTGTACCACGCAGGTATATTCTTTTTCCCCCTGATCCCAATATAGCAGAACCAGCTCACAAGGCAGTGGATGGAGGGGAAAAGATTGTCAGCCGCATCCGTCTGGTACAGCCCCAGCACCACCTGATTCCAGAATCCATCCGCCTCCACCAGAGGTCTGGTGTTGGTGGTGGGCAGCAGCAGGTAAAACCCAAGGCAGACAATCCTGGAGAGAATATCTCCTGCAAAAAACTGGCATACTTCCCTCTTTCCCTGCCTGGCAATGAGGACATAATTTATCGCCCAGAACAGGTAACAGCCCAGATAGACCGCCACCGACGGAGCCCAGAACGGAATCAGTTCATCCAAGGGACTCTCAATATTATAATGATGCCATTCCCCCGCCACCGTCCTGGAGCCGAAATACACCAGCAAATTGACGGTCAGCGCAAATATAGGAGGAAAGATCCCATTTTCAGGTATTATTTTTTTCAGTATCTCTCTTGTTCTGCCCATATTTCTCCTGTCATATCCCGCCAAAAATCTCCACCCTGTCTGGAGATTTCCGGGAAACTTCACCTGTTTACAACAGTACAAAGTATAACAAGCTTTTTAACGGGCTTCAAGATGATTTTTCTTATCTTTAATAAATCTTTAGATAATTTTTAACAATGGACAACGCTTGACAAAACTGCCCTGCCTCCTTATGATGGGATATGATAACATCCGGCGGTATCCCGCAGGATAAAACATTATCTGCCAAAAGAAAAGAGGAACACCATATGAACCTACATAAGACCAAGCCCTCCCCTGCTTCCCACACTGTGGACATGACTGTGGGAAACCCCTATTCACTGATGATAGGCTTCGCATTTCCCATTCTGCTGAGTCAGATTTTCCAGCAGCTCTACAACACGGCGGATGCCCTGATTGTGGGCAACTTCCTGGACACCAACGCCCTGGCCGCCGTCACCTCCTCCGGCACACTGATCTTCCTGCTGATCAGTTTTTTTATGGGAATCGCCATGGGCGCCGGGGTGGTAATTTCCCGATATTTCGGCGCAGGCGACATGGAGCAGGTGTCCAAAGCCATACACACCATCATGGCATTCGGTCTGGCCAGCGGCATTCTCCTCACGGTGGTGGGTGTCTTTTTCACTCCAACCTTCCTCCAGTGGATGCAGACAGATCCGGAAGTCATGCCCGATGCGGTGGAATACTTCCGCTTCTACTTTTTAGGCTCCCTGGCACTGGTACTGTACAATCTCTGCCGAAGCATTATGAACGCCCTGGGCGACAGCCGCAGGCCCCTGTACTATCTGATCTTTTCCTCCGTGCTGAATGTGGCGCTTGACCTGCTCTTTATCGCCGTATGGAAGAAAGGTGTGTGGGCCGCCGCACTGGCCACCGTCATTTCCCAGGCGGCAAGCGTGGTTCTGTGTATGATCCACCTTCTGCAGAAAGGCAATGTCTTCACGGTGGAGCTGTCCAAGATCCGTTTCCACCGGGACATGCTTCTGGAGATCATCCACTATGGCCTGCCCTCCGGCATACAGAATTCCATGATCGGTCTGGCAAATGTCATTGTGCAGTCCCAGATCAACTCTTTCGGTAAACCGGCCATGGCTGCCTACGGGGCCCACGCCAAGATTGAAGGCTTTGCCTTCCTGCCCATCACCAGCTTTAACATGGCCAGCACCACCTTCATCAGCCAGAACCTGGGGGCCGGACAGCACGACAGGGCTAAGAAAGGTTCCCGTTTTGCCATCCTGGCGGCGGTGCTGCTGGCGGAGGCCATCGGGGTATTCTGCTTCATCTTCTCCCCTACGCTGATCGGCTTTTTCGACCAGACACCCCTGGTGATTGAGCTCGGCGTAAAACAGGCACGGACGGCCGCTCTGTTCTACTGTCTCCTGGCCTTCTCTCACTCCGTGGCGGCAGTCTGCAGGGGTGCGGGAAAAGCCTTTGTACCCATGCTGGTAATGATGTCAATCTGGGGCGGCGTGAGGGTATGCTATATCGCCGCGGTAATGCACTTCACCAATGATATCGGCTTTATCTACTGGGCCTATCCCCTTACCTGGGGCATAAGTTCCGTGATCTATCTCATCTATTATCTGTGCAGCGACTGGGTTCACGGATTTGACAAAGCCTGATATACAAAGAGCAGTAAATGTGAGACAGCCTGGGCTGAATGGCCCAGGCTGTCTCAATCTATATCTCCTTCACGCCGCTTCTTTTCGTCACTGGTCCACGCTGTAGTTAGGTGCTTCCTTCGTGATATGGATATCGTGAGGATGGCTCTCCTTCAGGGAAGCGGCAGAAATCTTCACAAACCTGCCGTTTTCCTTCAGCTGCTGAATGTTCATGGCTCCGCAGTAGCCCATACCGGAACGCAGCCCTCCCAACAGCTGGTAAACCGTGTCTTCCACATCCCCCTTGTATGCCACTCGTCCTTCCACGCCCTCCGGAACAAGCTTTCTTGCATTCTCCTGGAAATAGCGATCCTTGCTGCCGTTCTCCATGGCGGCAATGGAGCCCATGCCCCTGTACACCTTGTACTTCCTCCCCTGGAACAGCTCATATTCCCCAGGGCTCTCTTCACATCCCGCGAACATACTTCCCATCATGCACACGTCCCCGCCGGCAGCAATGGCCTTTGTGATGTCGCCGGAATACTTTATGCCCCCGTCTGCGATAATGGGCACATTATGCTCTCTGGCTGCCTCATAGCAGTCCATGATGGCCGTAACCTGAGGCACACCGATGCCCGCCACCACGCGGGTGGTACAGATAGAACCGGGGCCTATGCCCACTTTCACCGCATCCGCGCCGCTCTCAATAAGGTCTTTTGCCCCCTGGGCCGTTGCCACATTGCCTGCAATCACCTGCAGATCCGGGTATTTCTCCTTGATCATCCTGAGACAGTTGAGCACATTCTGGGAATGCCCGTGGGCGCTGTCCAGAACTACCACATCCACCTTGGCATCCACCAGAGCCGCCACGCGCTCCAGAACATTGGCCGTGATCCCCACACCTGCGCCGCACAGCAGCCTGCCCTGCTCATCCTTTGCCGCAAGGGGATACTTAATCGCCTTCTCAATGTCCTTAATGGTGATAAGGCCTTTCAGGTTAAAGTCCTTGTCCACTATGGGAAGCTTTTCCTTCCTGGCCTTTGCCAGAATCTCCTTGGCCTCGTCCAGGGTAATGCCCTCCGGGGCGGTGATCAGCCCTTCGCTGGTCATGGAATCTTTGATCTTTTTGGTGAAATCTGTCTCGAATTTTAAGTCCCGGTTGGTGATGATGCCCACCAGCCTGCGGCCCTCGGTGACGGGAACTCCGGATATGCGGAACTTTCCCATCAGTGAGTCCGCATCAGCCAGTGTATGCTCAGGAGTCAGAGAAAAAGGATCTGTGATAACGCCGTTCTCAGAACGCTTGACTTTGTCCACCTCTTCGGCCTGGGCCTCAATGGACATATTTTTATGGATAATGCCGATGCCGCCCTGCCTGGCCATGGCAATGGCCATACGGTGCTCCGTCACAGTATCCATTCCTGCGCTCATCATAGGAATGTTCAGTCTGATCTTCTTTGTCAGCCAGGTTGTCAGATCCACCTGGTTTGGCACCACCTGCGAAAACGCAGGCACTAACAGCACATCGTCGAAAGTAATGCCTTCACCGATTATCTGTCCCATTTTCCATCCTCCTGTGTGATTTGGTTTAGTGAGTAGATTATAATGTTCATGAGTTTACCAAAATTTTACACTGATGTCAATGAAAACTTCTCCTGTATTTCTGCCCGTATTTCTTCCGTTCTCTCCCCTGTCCTCACTGCTCTAATCGGTAAACACCTTCCTGGGAGCCACATTCTTCATGGCCTTGACCAGCTCCTCCGAGGGGCTCAGAAGAATTTTTTCGTTTCCTTCATAATACATGGCATAGCGCCTGTCGGGTTTAAGTTCCAGGCCGATGCTGTAATCTTTCTGTTTGGCACTGCGATTCCTGAAACTGTCCAGCTGGTGGCTCTTCACCGGCGCCAGGATCTCCATCTTGTCCAGCTGATAGACGGCCATACGCTTCCTTTTTGTCTTAGCCATAATCTTGTCCACTGTCAGTTCCTTGTCCAGGTAGAGATACTCATATTCCAGATCTGTAAACAGGTTCACAAAATAAGCTCCCACACCTGTGAGGATAGCGCCGATCAGAGCCAGTGTCATCACTGGCGGCATGACAAACATTGCCAGTATGAACACCACCGTCATGGCCATCAACAGACTCTTAAAAATTTTACCCAACAAGGATGTCCTTGCCTTTACAAGGCATTCCACATACGTGTCACTCATCTCACACACCTGTCCTTTTTCGTATTTTTTATTCCATCTCACCCATCATATACTATCCGGCTCCAACTTTCAAGAAAACTTTCCAAAGTGCCCCTCTTTTTATCCTTTTTTTAGAATCTGTCCAGAATCGCGTTCTTGACATTGTTCCTGCAGGCTCGTATGATTGACTTGTCAATAAACAGGAAAGGTGGAACTGTCATGCCGCTGATGGATGAATTCAGGGAAGAACGGGAAGCATTAAAGCACAAGCCTCTCAGGGAGAGACTGTCTTATTTTTTCTATTACTACAAATGGCATCTGGCCGCCGTGGCTGCCGGAGCTTTTCTGATCCTGTCGCTGGTCGGCCAGCTGGCAGGACGTAAGGATACCGCCCTTTACGCGGTCCTGGTAAACGGAACGGAGCTTGCGCCCGGGGGCCAGTACAGCCAGGGCTTTGCAGACTATCTGGGCCTGGATTTACAGGAAAGCCAGGTTATCTTTGACGCCTCCCTGCGCATCAATCCGGGCGGGCACGACCAGATCACTGTGGCCTCGGGCAAAAAGCTAATGGTCTATGTAGCTTCCAACGAAGCAGATATCTTTATCTCCGATCCAGCCACCATGGAGCTCTATGCGGTCAATGGTATCTTCTACGATCTGAGAGATTTCCTGACGGAAGAACAGACTGCGGCGTACAGCCCCTGTTTCTACTATGTGGACCAAGGGGTGATGGATGCCATGAAAGACAACCTTGACTACTCCTATAACCCCGACGGTCAGGATCCCAGAGATCCCCTCACCATGGAGGACCCTGTGCCCGTGGGGATCTTCCTCGACAATGCCGCCGCCCTGAAAGAAAGCTACTCCTTCTCCGGCGGCCAGGCAGTCATAGCAGTGGTGGCAAACACCCAAAGACCGGAAGCTGCCCGCAGCTGCCTGGACTATATACTGCAGCAGCACCTTACAGCAGCTCCTTGAGCTGCTCCTTCACCTGTACCGGATCCGCTTTTCCTTTCAGGGCTTTCATGACCTGCCCCACCAGGTACCCCAGCGCCCGATCCTTTCCGCCCCGGTAATCCTCCGCGGATTTATGGTTGGAGGCAATCACTTCCTCCGCCACTCTGCGCAGGATTACCTGGTTTCCGGCTGTCTTCAGTTCATTTTTTTCCACATATTCCACCGGATCCATGTCTTCCTCAAATAAAACCGCAAAGACTTCCTTGGCCACAGTGGTGCTGATGACCCTGTTCTCCACAAGAGCTATCAGTTTCGCCAGATTTTCAGGGGAAAAACGGATTTCCTCCGAATCCTGTCCCTTTTCCTTCAGCAAACGCAGCGTCTCCCCCATGAGCCAGTTTGACACCTTTTTGGGTGGACTTCCCAGGACAACGGCGGCCTCAAAAATGTCTGACATCCTCCTGGAAGCCGTAATGATTCGTATATCATATTCCGGGATCGGATACTCTTCCAGAAAGCGCTGTCTCTTCTCCCAGGCCATCTCCGGCTGTGCCGCCCTGATTCTCTCCAGATAATCCTCCCCAATCACCACAGGTACCAGGTCTGGCTCCGGAAAATAGCGGTAGTCCCGGGCTTCCTCCTTGGAGCGCATGGGATGAGAGATCCCCTTTTCCTCATCCCACCGCCTTGTCTCCTGGATCACCGCTCCCCCGGACTCCAGTATGGCTGTCTGGCGGTTACGCTCTGATTCTATGGCCATCTCAATCCCATGGAAGGAGCCAAGATTTTTCATCTCCGTGCGGGTCCCCATCTCCCGGGCTCCCCTGGGACGAACGGACAGATTCACATCCACTCTCATGGAGCCCTCCTGGAGCCTGCAGTCACCGGCCCCCAGATAGCGGATGATCAGGCGCAGCTTCTCCAAAAAAGCCACCACCTCCCGGGCGCTGCCCATATCCGGCTGAGTGACAATTTCTATCAGCGGTACACCGGCACGATTGTAGTCAACCAGAGTGCATCCCCCCTGCTCATCATGGGTCAGTTTTCCTGCATCCTCCTCCATGTGAATCTCATGGATCCGGATTCTCTTTTGGGCGCTATTCCAGGACTTTTCCGCCGGAAATGTTTCTTCTGCAGAGTCTGACTCTCCCCCGGATGGAAGTTCTCTCTCCAGCTCTATCTCAATATACCCATCCCGGCAGATAGGAAGGTAGAGCTGGGATATCTGATAGCTCTGGGGGTTATCCGGATAGAAATAATTTTTTCTGTCAAACCTGGAAAATCTTGTAATGGTACAGTTGGCTGCCAGTCCCACCGCCACCGCGTATTCCAGCACCTTCCTGTTCAGCACAGGCAAAGCCCCGGGCATACCTGTACACACCGGGCAGGTATGGGCATTGGGCCTGCCTCCGAAGGCCGTGGAACATCCGCAGAATATTTTTGTTCTGGTGGCAAGTTCCACATGGACTTCCAACCCGATTACCGCTTCATATCCCTCCACCGCTTTCTCTGCCGCCTTAGAGCCTTCATTTCCCTCACACACTTTCCCACCCTCCCTTCAGGCCTTCTTTTCCCCTGGGTACTTTCCTGCTCCCCTCAGGAGTTCCTTTCCCCTGGGCACTTTCCTGCTCCCTTCAGGGGTTCTTTTCCTCTGGGCACTTTCCTGCCCCTTTCAGGCATTCATAGGCATATGCCGACCGCAGCAGCTTTTTCTCCTGAAAACATGCTGCCACCAGCTGCAGGCCCACAGGCAGGCCGCAGCCACCTGTACCGCAGGGAACACAGATCCCAGGCAGACCTGCCAGATTGGCCGAAACAGTGTAGATGTCCCCCAGGTACATCCTCACCGGGTCGGACAGGCCCTCCCCCACCCTGGGCGCGGCAGTGGGAGCAGCAGGTCCCAGAATGCAGTCATATCTCTCAAAAGCCCGGTCAAAAGCAGTTTTTATCATGGCTCTGGCCCGGAGAGCTTTCAGATAGCAGGCATCGTAATACCCCGCGCTGAGCACAAAACTCCCCAGCAGAATACGGCGTTTCACCTCTGTCCCAAACCCCCAAGAACGGGTCTGCCTGTACATCTGCTGCAGATCCCGGGCCTGTTCCGCCCGAAAGCCATACTTGACACCGTCAAATCTTCCCAGATTGGAACTGGCCTCCGCCGAGGCAATGACATAGTAAGCCGGAACCGCATACTCTGTAAACCCTAAGTCGAACTCCTCCACCAGTGCGCCGTTTTTCCGGAAAACCTCCGCCGCCCCCAGCACGGCCTCTTTCACCCGGCGGTCAAGCCCCTCCCCAAAATAATCCCTGGGAATCCCTATGCGCAGATCTTTCACCTCAGGTCTCAGCGCAGAAGTGAAATCCATATCTTCCCTGCTCACAAGTGTGGAATCCTTCCTCCGCTGTCCTGTCTCTCCGCCGGACATGGCTTCCAGAACGGCTGCGCAGTCCTCCACCGTTCTGCCCAGGGGACCTGCCTGCTCCAGAGAAGAACCGTATGCCACCAGCCCATAGCGGGATACGGTGCCAAAAGTTGGCTTCAACCCCACCACACCACAGTGGGAAGCCGGCTGGCGTATAGAGCCCCCTGTGTCGGAACCCAGGGCAAAAAAGCACTCCCCCGCCGCCACAGCTGCCGCAGAGCCGCCGGAGGAACCCCCCGGCACATGCCCCGGGCTGCAGGGATTCAACGTAGGGCCGTAAAACGATGTCTCCGTGGTAGAACCCATGGCAAACTCGTCCATATTTGTCTTTCCAATCAAAACTGCCCCTGCCCTCTCCAGATGCTCCACCGCCTCCGCAGTATAACCTGGCACAAAGGCATCCAGCATCCTTGATCCGCAGGTGGTCCGCATTCCCGCCGTACAGAGATTGTCCTTTACAGCCATGGGCACCCCCGCTAAAGGGCCGTTAAGCTGCCCTTCTTCGATCTTTCTCTGCACAGTCCGGGCCTTGTCCAACGCTCCCGCCCTGTCCACGGTCACATAACAGTGAAATCTGTCCTCCACCGCCTCAATCCGGGCCAGCACCGCTTCTGTGGCTTCCACTGCCGTGGTACTGCCTTCCCTGATGGCCTTTCCCAGTTCCACTGCCGAAAGGGATAATAAATCCATGCTTCTACCTCATCCATAAAGAATATTGCTATAAAGAACATTGCAGAAACAGACACTTCTTTAGCGCGCATTGACCTTATTTGAATCATTTTATTGAAAAGTTCTGGGCACCACAAACATACCGTCTCTGCCGGAAGGCACACTGCACCTCCTGTCTCCGCCCTCTCCCTCCAGATCTTCCCGAAATACATTCTGCACCGGAAGCACATGGGACATGGGTTCCACCCCTTCCGTGTCCAGCTCCTCCAACTTGCCAATAAGCCCAAGCATTTTCTCCAGATCCTCTGCCGCCTGCTCTCTCTCCTCCTCCGAGAGAGTAATCTGGGCCAGAGATTCCAGACGTCCCATGCTGTATCCGCTCATGCTGCCCATTTCCTTTCTTAACTTCAATTTATAATATTACAAATCATTGCAATCACAAGTAGAATTAAACAAATTAATTCGCTTTTTATCGCATAGTTAAACCATTTATATTTTCTTATGACCACTGTGGAATTGTATGTAATTTCTGCTGACAAATCATCTTCAATCTTTAGTACATCGCTATCTGAAATATCCATTTTTGCATATTGTTTATATACCGCTTTGATATATTCTCCTTTATTGTACTTTGAAATATCCACATAAAAAATTAAATTATCATATGCAGAATGCTTTCCTTTACTATTTACTTTTTTACCCATTTGAGGAATAAAAGAAATCAAAGACATTACTGTTGACAACACCATACCAATACAGACTATATAAAATAAAGTAATATTTTTATTTGTACTGTTTATATCCCATAGAAATGACAAACATGCCACATTGAATGCAATCAATGCTGCATTCTTTGTTTCAGCGTGTGTCAACCAATTATTTACATTAGCAAATACCTCTTTTAATATCTCTTGTATGATTTTATGTTCTTCACCGTTCATTTATTTATCTCCTTTAATTTATTAAAGATAATTCTTAAAGTATTTTTAAAATCTTCAACTGCACCCTCAGAAAATTGATCAATCTCATCTTCTTTTATCCAACGAACCGCTGAATGTTTATTCCCTTTGAAATTTTTTATATCAAAATCACTAACAATTTCAGCCATAGTTATAATTCCTTTATCTTTTCCCTGCTCACATTCTACTTCATACATGACCAAAGGTATTGGTTGGACATCATTTCTACTCTTATTACACTGTACTTCAATCTGTATTCCAAAATCTTTTTGATATTCCTCCTCAATCTGTTCTTTCAATGGTTTTTCCAGTGTACCTTTGGCACACCCAAACTCCCACAAACCTGGAAATTTTTTTCTATTTTCAGCTCTTTTCATTATAAGTACCTTAGTCTTGTTTTTATCATAACAAACCGCTACACAATGCAGTCTCAACAAAAACGTAGGTTCCAACAAATGTTTGAGGTCTTCTTGAGATTCCTTAATTATCCTGTCCATTCTATCAAATTTATCCTCTAACTTCTGATCCTGCATAATCTTATTTAAAGCATAATCAACATCAGAATACATTTCTTTTTTTAACAGTGGTTCCGTCTTGTTTTTAAGATATTCCTTCACCAACTCGCTATTCTCAATTTCATCATAGTAAAAACTATCATCAAACGATGTCCCCTCAAAATATTTATCATCATAATACCAGATGATAGGATATAACCTGTTCTGCCATACTCCTTTTAAACGCTTATAGGTAATAATATGTATATTTCTTAAATAATCCGTATTTCGTGACAACAAATATGCCAACTCATAATCAATCACTAACCTTCTATCTTGTGTATTCGTTTTAACCCTGAAACCAGTGTCAATATCATTCCCTAAAAACTCAAATAAGCCATATCCTTCCTGCAATTTAAACCTTTCAATTATATTATCATATTGTTCTAATTTTTTTAAATTTTCGCCAATAATAGCTATCCAAGCCGATGCCTTTACAGAAATAATGTTTTGCATTTTCATCAAATCTCGTTCTAAATCATGTAACTCCAATTTGTCAAAAAAGCTCCCTTTCTTTAACTGCATCACCATATCAATCATTATTTCAAAAATTTTACTGATATATATAAAGATATCGTCTTTCTCTTTGATTGGCACCAGAAAAATTACCTCATCCCCCAAAATTCTCCACATCTCTGCACTGGGCATTTTTTTGACAACTCTCTTTTGAATTTCACTAAATAGCGCAATTATTACTTGGGACCAGCCGGTAAAATTTAATGTTTTATATGCTGTAGAATTTACTATATCAAAAGAAAAGAACAATTCAACACTCCTTCGTTCCGCCAATACTTCCTTTTCCTGGTTCAGATGTTGAATCTGGCTGCCATAATCCTCTAGTAATTTTTTTGTCTCTTCTTCTACCATTTCAAATACCCCAAAAACTTCCCTCTATTTGATGCTGCCTCCACTGACACGTTAAAATATTCCGCTATTTTGGATGTATCCACCTTATTACCAGCCAAATTATCATTCATTACCTTTAAATATTCTTCTTGAGGCATTAGAAAGGCAGCAGCAAATTCATTAGCCTGATACTCTTTTTCTGAGCTGCCTGACCTTTGATACGTATTTTCATCCTGAAGTTTCCATAATGCTTCATTGGTTAAGTAACCCATGTGCAAAAATAGATGTCCTAACTCATGCGCAATCGTAAATCTACGTCTTTTTTCATCCTGAAAGGGCGAAACTAATATTCTAAACGAGTCGCCCTCTTTCCTTACTTCTCCGTCTGTACAGCCAAAATCTGTCTGTATTTTACCTCCTAACAAGCAAACCAGCTTATCAATATCCTGAATCGGAACTTTAATGTTAAAAATTTTTAAAATATCCTGCGTTAATGAATTTATCATAGTCCTTGTAGCATTATCCATGTTTTCACATCCTTTTCTTATAGACATTTGGCTCACTTTAGAACATATGTTTCATTATATTTTACCATAATTATATCTAAATTACAAGCAATTTTATCTCTATACATGAATTATTAATCACCTTATTCATCCGAATCACCAGAAAGCTCCCATTGTATCTTGGCAATCCAATGATTTGCATTGCAATACAAGAAGGGTATTGGATTAGCAATTCACTTCCAAACGATCAAAATGTGAATGCGCAAGCAGACACCAAAGCACGTAAGCACAAGTTTTGCGAATGTGGGAGAAAAGATGGCTGCATCTTGAATCATTCATCCGCACAGGTGGAATAACGAAAGTAAATTTGTTCTTCAACCAAATATATAACTTACCACAACTCATATATTATATTCGATAGTTTCATCCATTGTGTCGCATTTTCCTTTTCCATGATCTCCACAGTATTCTTGCAGTTACCGCAAAGCGATCTGCCCCGCCATCACATTAGAGTCCTAAAACGCTGCATTCGCCAATTCACAGACTGCACTTCTATTTGTGTGTTTGAAAAATCTTCTGAATTTTGCCATGGTCATACTTCCCCTTCAAACACAGTGACAGCGGGTCCTGTCATATAGATCTCATTTTTCTCCCTGTCCCACTCTATGAACAGCTCTCCCCCAAGAACCCTTACTGTAAGCGCATTTTCTGTAAATCCGTTTAAGATGCAGGCTGCCGCCACGGCACAGCAGCCTGTGCCGCAGGCCAAAGTTTCTCCGGTTCCACGCTCCCATACCCGCATAAAGCAGTGATTTCTGTCGGACACCTCCACAAACTCCGTATTGACCCTTCTGGGGAAGCGGGAATGGTTCTCAAACAAAGGTCCTATCTGTTCCAGATCCATTTTTGCCACCTCTGTCCCAAAGACCACCGCGTGAGGATTTCCCATGGACACGCAGGTCATACGGAAAGTTCTTCCATCCACCTCAATGGGTTCATCCACCACCCTGTGCCCGGATGCTTCCACCGGTATCAGGGCAGGCTCCAGAATAGGGCTTCCCATATTTACCCGCACACTGGTCACGCTTCCCCGGCCCCCGGGTACCGCCGGATCCTCCTCCACCTGCAGGTCCAGATGCCGTACTCTACCTCCGCTGGCTATGGATATATGCCTCGCATCCGTGAGCCCCTTGTCATATACATATTTCGCCACACAGCGGATACCATTTCCGCACATTTCCGACCTGGAACCGTCAGCATTGTACATTTCCATCTCAAAATCAGCCTCACAGGAGGGATTGATAAAAATCAGCCCGTCCCCTCCAATCCCAAAATGTCTGTCGCTGAGCTTTCTTGCCAGCGCCGGCTTGTCCTGATCGTCAACGTGCTCCGCAAACCCGTTTACATATACATAGTCATTTCCGCAGCCCTGCATTTTCGTAAACTTCATTTTCTCCTCCTAAAAAGTCCCTTTTCCTACCGTATCCATCCCCACAGCACTGCCAGATATTCCCCACAGAAATACATGCCCCGAAACCAGATCAGCACAGTGCCCCACCAGAAGGGCCAGGCCAGGCGGCCGCACCGGTCCAATATCCTTCTCGCCAGAGACAGAGCGGCGCAGATACACAGAACCATGGTGCCGAAAGCCGCTCTGGCAGGATAATGGGGAGCGAGCAAAAAGGCTCCCCAGGACAGCAGAGCACAGGCACACAGAAGCACACTCCTTCTTCCCACCGCCTGCTTCCCCACACATACGCACATCATAAACAATGCCCCCAGTACCAGCAGGGTTGGAAACAGGTAATCCAACGCTCCCTTTGCCTCCCCATAGCATCTGAGAAAAAGCTGCCACAGAAACCCATATTTCCGGGACTCCACCAGACTGCTGCGCACAGCGTTGCCCGGAGCCACAATACACAGCACACTTCCTGCCAGACAGGCAAGATTTCCCAGCACCATCCAGGGCCTGATCTTCCTGCCTTCTCTCCAGACAAACGCCATAACCGCCCCGCTCAGCACCCAGACCCCAGGACCCATGTTCTCATTGCTCCAGCCCGCCGCAAGGCCCAGGGGCAGAATCCAGAGTGTAATCCCAGGCAGCGCACTGGGTTCATCCTTCTCCGCTCCCTCCCCCTTGGACCGTCCCCCCTTCCAGGGCAGGAAGCTTCCCTCATCCGGCACCTGTCTCAGATAGCAGTGCACAAACCCCAGCACGAACACCGTGGTATAGAGGTAATTGGCCGCTCCCGACTGCCAGAACATGGTCATCCGCCAGTCCGCATTCAGCCCCAGAACCATGGACAGCGCGGCCAGAAAAGCCCACAGCCCCCTCTGCCCTGCCACACGGCACATCAGAACTCCCAACAGGACCGTCACAGCCACATTCAACAGATCTGCCGCCCATTGGCCTGCCATCAGCGTCAGCTGCAGAATTCCGTGGGCAATGCTCCTGCCGCCCCAGTTATTGTAATGCCATATCTGGCTTTTCACAATATCCCAAAGTCCCGTAACTGGTGCGGTGTCATACAGCTTTGTGGAATACCATTCATCATCCATGGTAAATACGACTGCTCTGTGCGTCTGATAAATAACCAGAAAGAAGACCACCGTCAGCACGGCCGTCAGTCCCCTCATAAGCTTTTGTGTTTTCTTGTTCATCCCTGCCTCCGCAAAAAATTTTGGTCCGGCTTGTCCGGGTCAGGAATTGCCGAAAAGTCAATAACTCCGCCGCAAACACGGCACTTGGCTCATTGCCCGCAGCAGTTCCTAACCTGCTGCAGCCAAAACCACAGGAATAATCCTTCCCCCAGGCACATATCTATTATAAAGAAAGTTGTCAAGGTAAAAGCTTAAGGGGAATATGGATGAGTGCTAAAACAAAAATCGTCGTACTTCACATGAAAGAGCTGATCTACACAGGAATCTTCGCAGTCCTTGGAATCCTCTTTGTGGTTCTTCTGGTTATGATGTTCCTGCCGGACAAAGATAAGGAGGACACGCCAAACCCGGAGCCCGACATCACACAGACAGCCTCACAATACATACCGGGCATCTACACCACACAGCTGGTACTGGGCAGTGAATCCATCGACGTGGAAGTCATTGTGGATAAAGACACTATTACCTCCATTCGTATGGTAAATCTAAATGAAGCCGTAACCACCATGTACCCGCTGCTCCAGCCCACCTTTGACTCCATCTGTGAGCAGGTCTACGAGCGGCAGTCTCTGGAAGGCATCACCTACAGCTCTGACAGTAAGTACACCTCTCTGGTGCTGCTTGAAGCCATACAGAGTTCTCTGAACAAGGCCGCCGCAGCACCGCTGTGAGGCAGAGAACCACCGGATCACGCATCCGGTGGTTTTTGTTCCTGGTGAAAATCAACCCTGGAGCTTTTCCAGTTCCCTCATCCACAGGCCATTGCTGGCATCGGAGGGAAGGCGCAGATCCCCCCTGGGAGACAGTGCCACACTTCCCACCTTGGGGCCGTCAGGAAGGCAGGAACGCTTGAACTGCTGTCCCAGGAACCTGGCATAAAAGACTTTCAGCCATTTTAGTATTGTGCTGTCCTCATATTCACCTGCAAAGGCAAGTCTGGCCACCCGGTACACTTTTGCAGGTGGAAAACCGCAGCGCAGCATATAGTAGAGGAAAAAGTCATGCAGCTCATAGGGCCCCACCAGATCCTCCGTCTTCTGCATGATCACACCGTCCACCGGAGGAAGCAGTTCCGGACTCACCGGTGTATCCAGAATGTCCTCAAGCACCTCACCAAGCTCTGCCTCCCCGAAGGAAGCGCCAGAGCCGAATGTGTCGGCATAATATTTCACCAGGTGACGCACCAGCGTCTTGGGCACTCCTGCGTTCACGCCATACATGGACATATGATCCCCATTGTATGTGGCCCATCCAAGAGCCAGTTCGGACATGTCTCCTGTTCCAATAACCAGACCCCCTGTCTGATTGGCAATGTCCATGAGAACCTGGGTCCTCTCCCTGGCCTGGGCATTTTCATAAGTCACATCGTGCACATCCACAGCCTGGCCTATGTCCTGGAAATGAACCTCCACAGCCTGCCTGATATCCACCTCCTGCAGTGTGACATTCAGCGCCCTTGACAGCCTGCAGGCATTTTCATAGGTTCTGCCCGTGGTGCCGAAACAGGGCATGGTCACTGCTGTAATATCCTTTCGGTCAAACCCAAGCAAATCAAAACAGCGGGCTGTGACAAGCAGCGCCAGCGTGGAGTCCAGCCCTCCGGAGACACCCACCACTGCATGGGATAACCCTGTGGATTCAAACCTCTTTTTCAAACCATAGGCCTGAATGGACAGGATCTCTTCACAGCGCTCCTTCCTTTTTGCTTTATCACCCGGCACAAAGGGCATGGTGGTAAAAGTCCGTTCCAGCCTTGTCTCCTCCACCTTCAGGCAGAAAGGCACCCTCACATAGGGCTTTTGGGGCCTGCTGCCAAAAGTTCCCATGCGCCTTCTGTGAGCCAGTATCCTCTGTACATCAATATCGCCGTAAACCGTGCCACAGGCAAAGCGTTTTGTCTGGGACAGAATGGTGCCGTTTTCCGCAATCAGGTTGTGGCCCCCAAACACCAAATCCTGGGTGGACTCCCCCTCCCCTGCGGAGGCATAGACATATCCACAGACCAGGCGCGCACTGGAGGACTTAACCAGAAGCTCCCTGTACGCATCCTTGCCCACTGTCTCGTTGGAGGCGGAGAGATTGGCAATGACCGTGGCTCCCATCATGGCATGATCAATTCCCGGAGAATTGGCCACCCAGAGGTCCTCGCAGATCTCACATCCCACCGTGAGCCCCTGGACATTCTTACAGTCAAAGAGAATGTCCGTGCCGAAAGGAACTGTTTTTCCTCCCAGCTCGTAGGATACTGGGGTCCCGTTTCCCTGGGTAAAATGCCGCCCCTCGTAAAATTCTGCGTAGGACGGAATATTTGCTTTGGGTACCAGCCCCAGAACCTCCCCTTTACACAGAACCGCAGCCACATTGTACAGCCTTCCTTCCCGCTCCACAGGCAGCCCCACCATCACCAGAGCCTCCCTGTGGCGGGTTGCCTCCGCCACCCTGAGAAGCTGTGCGGAAGCTTCTTCCAACAGCAGCTGCTGCAAAAAATAGTCTCCGCAAGTGTATCCTGTCAGGCACAGTTCCGGAAAAACTATGATCTTTGCCCCTCTCCCACAGGCTTCCTCCATCCCTCTGCAGATCACTTCCGCATTATAAGAAGGATCTGCCACCTTTATCTTCGGCGTCACCGCCGCCACCTTGACAAAACCCTGTTCCATTCGCTCCTCTTTCCCCGCCGGCGTCAGGACTGCCCGCACCGATGGCACAGATTTTTCAATTCCTCCACGCTGAACTTATAATGTTCTCCGCAAAACTGACAGTTTACCTCCACTTCCTGCCCTTCTTCTATCATATCCTGGATTTCTTCCCTCCCCAGGCTGATCAGTACTTTCTCGATTTTCTGCCGGCTGCAGTTGCAGGCAAACTTCACACTTCTGGTTTCCAGAATCTCCGGTTCCAGTCCTTCCAGTACCTGCCGGAGCATCTGCTCAGGGGTGCTGCCCTGATCCAGCATGGATGTCACGGAAGTGATTCTGCTCAGGTTGCGCTCCAGGATTTCAATCACGGATTCTTCCGCAAAAGGCATCAGCTGAACCATAAAGCCCCCCGCCTGCCGGACTGTATTGTCCCGCTCCATCAGCACTCCCAGTCCCACAGAGGAGGGAACCTGCTCCGAAGTGGCAAAATAGTATGTCAGATCCTCTGCAATCTCCCCCGTCTGAAGCATAGTCTGCCCAACATAGGGCTCTTTCAGTCCCATATCCTTGATCACTCTCAGTGTTCCGCGGCCTATGGCCCCCGCCACATCCAGTTTTCCTGACGCATTCGCCGGAAGAACCACTCCCGGAACAGTGGCGTAACCCTTAACTGTGCCCTGGGCATCCGCAGTCACCATCACTCCCTGCATGGGGCCGTCCCCCTTCACCTGCAGGGTCAGAAGATCCTTCTCCCCTTTCAGCATACATCCCATCATGGCTCCGGCGCTCAAAAGACGGCCCAGGGCGGCCGTCACCACCGGGCTTGTATTATGTGCCTGTCTGGCCTTTTCTGCCAGCTTCTTTGTGGTACAGGCAAATGCCCGAATCTGCGCCCCTGCCCCGGTGGCGCGTACAACACAGTCCTCCATGCCCCAACCTCATTTCTGCAGCCCCGCTGCTTCCTTTCCTCTCTCCCGCGCTACAACATACACCCGCTGGCTCCTGTCCGTGACGGCCCCTCCGGTATCCGCGTCCATCACTTCCAGAAGCGTCATACCCGCCTCCACCACCAGTGCAGTGATCTGTTCCACTCTATAGCCGCGCTGCAGGTGTGATTCCGTAAATCTCCGGAAGTTCTCCCCCTCCGCCCTGACAAACACCGTCAGGCTGCACTCGTTGATTTCTTCCTCCACATCATAGAAATTTTCCCAGATAAAGCTGCAGTCCTCACGGTTTTCCGCTATGGTGCACTCGCCGATTACCTGGCGGTATTTATAGTCCGTGTTGAAATCAAAGATAAAGATTCCGCCGGGGAACAGATAATTATTTACCAGTGCAAAAACTGCCCCCAGCTCCTCCTCTTCCAAGATATAGTTCAGGGAATCGCACACGCTGTACACCGTCCCCACCGTGCTGTACAGTTCCAGTTCCCGCATGTCCTGCTGCAGGTACAGAATCTCCGCACCGCTTCTGCCCTTTTTCTTCATGGCCACATTCAGCATGGCTTCCGAAGCGTCCACTCCCACCATGTCATACCCTTTTTTGTACATCAGCTCAGCGAGAGTGCCTGTGCCGCATCCCAAATCCACCACCAGATTCCTCTCGGATTCCAGAAGTCCTTCCGTTTCCCGATCCGGCTTTGACACACCATACTTCTTGATCAGGTTCTCCAGGGTATCCCCCCATTTTTCATATGGCACATTGTCCATCAGTTCATCATATACTTCTGCAAAATCCCCATATTCTTTCATGTCCCTCTCCACCGTATATCCCTGTCCTCTGCCCCGGCCGTAATCCCCAAAAGGGGGAAAGCCCGCGTTCGTTGTCCCGGGGCGCTTCCTTACTCGCCCACAGCCATGGCGCACCACACACCAGCCCCCAGGGCAATTATGCCTGTGACAGCGCTCAATATGGTCACAGCGGGAAACTCACCCATCAGCAGGATGGCAATGGGCGAAGATAAGATCAGCCCAATGATGGCCCAATAGGCATACAGAGGAAATCTCTCAAAGATAATCTCCACAATCTTTGCAATCCCAAAAATACCCGCCACCATACCGATGCCAAAGGGAACCAGAACGCCGCAGCCTGCGAGAATCCCCTCCATGTCAAAGGCGGCCAGCGCCGTAAAAAAGTCCTTGATGGCATTTAAAATCGGATGATAGAAACCCATCAGCATCAGTACCATGGAGCCGCTGACACCGGGTATAACCATGGTCGCGGAGGCAATAACCCCCACCAGGACAAGCTTCACCACACTTGCGGCGCTGAATGTCAGATCTGCCGCCGCCCCTTCTGTCTCGCCCATGGCTGCAAGGCCCACCACAAGGACAAAAAAGAGGATTCCCACTGCCCCATGCCCCGCCTTAATGCCTCTGCCCTTGACTTTCTTCCAGATGGCCGGAAGCCCGCCCAGGATCAAGCCTACGAAAAGCAGGTTGGTCTGAATGGGAAAACTGCTGAAAAGGTAGCTGAGTCCAAAAGAACTGCCTGCAATGGCAGCAACCATGCCCAGGGCAATGGGCAGCAGGAACAAAACATTTTGCTTGAACTCACTGAACAGATGCGTGATGCAGTGGATCAATTTGTCATAGATTCCCATGGAAACCATCATGGTTCCGCCACTGACACCGGGAACAATATTTGCAATTCCGATTACCATACCTTTTACAAAACTTTTAATCATTGAACTTCTCCATTCTCTATTTTTTCGGGAATTGTTGCTGTACAGTCAAGGATCCTTGACTTTCCCACATATGTTCCAAGAAATTCCATCAATCTGTCCATCTGTTCATCCGTCCCCACGGTAATGCGCAGGCAATTGTCAATTCTGGGCTTCTTCCAATAGCGCACATAGATCCCCGCCTCCCGGAGTGCCGTAAACAGCTCTTCTGCAGGAATGGACTCATGGGACGCAAAGATAAAATTTGCCCTGGAATCCGTGGAGGAAAATCCAAGTTCTGCCAGTTCCCTCTTGATTCTCTCCCTGGTAAGTATGATTTTACCGGTGACAGACCGGAAATAGTCCTCATCCCTCAGAGCCTCCGCCCCCAGAACCTGGGCAGGCAGACTCATCGTATAGGAATTAACTGAAAACTTTACGTCATTCAGGCAGGAGATCAGCTTTTCACTGCCAATGCAGAAACCGATGCGCATGCCCGCCATGGCCCGGGACTTGGAAAAGGTCTGTACCACCAACAGATTGTCATACTTCTCCACCAGAGGCAGCGCGCTTGTTCCCCCAAAGTCCACATAGGCTTCATCCACAATAACCACTGCGTCCTGGTTTGCCTGCAGAATCTTCTCCACTGTCCCGATACTCTCCAGAATACCCGTGGGCGCATTGGGATTGGGAAAAATCACTCCTCCATTGGGCTGACTGTAGTCCTCCGGCCGAATGCGCAAGTCCTCCCCCAGAGCGCAGGTCCGATAAGGTATCCTGTACAGTTCCGCCCAGACACTGTAAAAAGAGTAGGTGACATCGGGGAAAAGAATTGGATCTTCACTGTTGAAAAAAGTCAGAAACGCCATGGAGAGCACGTCGTCTGATCCCACCCCCACAAAAACCTGTTCCGGCCTTACATGATAATATTCTGCCAGGGCATCCGTGAGAATGGAAGCCCCCGGATCCGGGTACAGCCGCAGGGCATCCAGGTCAATCTTCCCCGCCGCTCTTTTCACACCCGGCGGCGGTGGATAGGGACACTCATTGGTATTCAGTTTAATGATATCCGGCTTACGGGGTTGTTCCCCGGCCACATAGGGTACTGCCCTGCGCACATTTTTTTCCCAGCTCATTCCTCACCACTCGCCTTCCTGCGTTCTCTCTCCAAAAGCATACTCCTGCAGCTCCTCAGTCCCCGATCCCGCTTCCGCAGCTATCCTGCCCAGCTCCTCCCGGTAGACAGCGGCCTGTTCCGGAAGATTCATCCCTTCATAGCACCGGATCAGGCCCTCCAGCCCTTCCCTGCCGCCGGATGAAAGCGTCAGTATGGGCCTGGTTTCGTATACTGCATTATAATACCATATGGCCGCCTCTTCCCAGTCCTTCCTCTCGGCATAAAAATGTCCCAGTTCACAGCAGATCTCCGAACATGCCTCCTCCGCCAGCACCTTGGAAGTGTGCTTGAAAAAGGCCACCACATCCCCCGCCTGCCTGGCCGCCCTGGCCACCACACAGCAGGCCTGTGCCATCTCCTCCCCGTCCCGTCCCACATCCCCGGCGGAGGCGGCAAAAAAGTCCCTGGCCATGGCAAAGTCTTCCTCGTCCCCTGCCAGCATCAACTCCCTGGCATAGAGACCGTGGAGCTTCTTTGGCGGCCGCCACCCTTCGGCGCAGTGCCTGCGGAAATTTTCCAGATCCCGCTTTGCATGACTCTCCTGGGGCAGATGGGTAATTACAATGTCACTGTCATACACCACCGGCTCCAGGCGCACACTCTCGTGGATGGGGGATTCCCAGACAAAGTCACGCTTTCTCTTAAACAGTTTGGGGCGGTATTCCTCATCAAAATTATAGACCGTGCCAAACCGGAGCTGATTGGCATACTTCATCTGGACAATCTCAATCTCAGGCAGCAGCGTCTCCTTCAGCATCAGAAATCGTCTTCTGTTCTCCTCTGACAGCACTTCATCCGCATCCACTGAATATATATATTCCATGGCGGCCTTGGAAAAGACATAGTTTCTGGCAGCGCTGAAATCATCCGTCCACGGAAAGTCATACACCTTGTCCGTAAACCTGCAGGCTATCTCCTTTGTGGCATCCCGGGAGCCTGTATCCACAATGATAATCTCCTCTGCCAGATCCGCCACGCTCTGCAGACACCTTTCCAGTATCTTTTCCTCATCTTTTACAATCATACATATGGATATTGTAATCATCCGGCACCCCTTCATCCTCTCAGATAATCATAGCTATCATACCAAAAACCCGGAAAGGGTACAACCATTATCCGCCAAAAAATTCACATTCTTACCCTGGAACCCTTCTGTTCACCCAAAAGAACAGGGTCTTTCCCAGATGCCTTCCAGAAAGACGGACACCCAGAAAGCCACAGTGATATAGGGCAGGAAGGGGACCGGCTTTTTCAGCCTGCCCCTCCTGCCTATGTTCCCTCCTGCCCCCTGCACCAGGGCCAAAAACATCCAGGCCAGAAGCATATGGCCCAGAAATCCTTCCATTCCCATACCCAGGGCAGCTTCCACCACTCCACAGACACAGAATGCATAACAGTCCGCCCTGCCGTACATTCTCCCAAACAGGCCCAGCTGCAGCACCCAGAAAACTGCCAGGGACACAATTACTTCTCCCCGGACGCTCCCCAGGGAAACTGCTCCTGCCGCCAGAGCAGGCCACCAGGTAAAATTGTACACCTGGCAGGTCAGGACATCCGTCACACAGGCCAGGAGCAGAGAGCCTCCTGTGACAGCGAGCGCCAGCACCAGGGCACTGGGTTTATCTCCTGCCGCTTCTCTCAGCGCAGCCCCCTCCAGCAGAGCGCAGACCACAGTCCAGGCCCACGCTCTGCCGTCCATGGGCAGGCGTCTGTCCCACTTTGCGATGAAGGCCAGGCCAGCCAGTACGATTCCCAGTATCACCCCTGTCATCTCAGCCTCGTTCTGAACTCGTCCAGTATGGTGCCGTCAACCCCCATAGTGCTGATGGAAGGGTGTTCTTCCAGTTTCTTATCCCCTTTGAAGGCCCTGACCGTGATGGTATAACTCTCTCCCTCCGGGGCGTCAATGGGAACCATAAACTGCAGCTTCTCCTCCTTTTTGTAATCCGGATCTTGTTCATAGGAAAAGCTCTGATTGTACTGTGACAGGAAGTGAGGAAACTCCACTTCCACTCTGTCGGCATAGCCCCATGTGGTTATGTGCAGTATCCCGCTCTCCCCCCGCTTAAAGAGCGGTTCATGGGGCGCAAGAATTCTGGTGATCTCCGTGTCCAGGGCAAACTCCGTCACCCTCCAGGTCTCCTGGGTTTCATTGCCCACATTGTCCACCGCATATCCGGTCACGGTGAACTCTCCGTTAAATACCGGCTCCTCCTGCGTCACCTCCACCCGTACGGTGCCGTCCCCGTCCGGCCTGCAGATAAGCTGGCCGAAATTGTCCTGATTCTCTATCTCCAGATAAAAATCCCTGACGCCTGAGATCTCGTCCCGTGCTCTGACCTCCAGGACAATGCTGCCCTGATTTCTGTCTATCAGTTCCAGCCCCTGGAAAGCATCCAGCCCCGTTATCACCGGCGGCCTGCCATCCCCAGTGAGCTTGACAGCATGGGTGCGGTCCTCTTCCTCCGGCGAATATCCCACTTCCGCCCCCAGGGATGCCCCCGCCCTTGGAACCACCTGGATTGTTTTTCCATCCAGGGCCGCGTCCAGGGTAAAAGCCTGATAAAAATGCAGGCAGGCAGCCTGATCGCTTCTGGAAGCCCCTGTGTACATGGCGTCTTCCATCACCGGACTCCCATTGGCCTGCCGGATAAAATCCGAGGGGTCCAGGGCCTCTGTGGAAGAAAGGGGCAGGGTGTAGGGCAGTTTTGTCACATGACTCTGTGTCTGTCCTGAACCTGTATCCGCCTGAAAGATCTGATAATTGATCTGGTAGTCCCCTCTGGCAGGCCCATGGAGCCTGGAGTCAAAGGAGAGCAGGAAGGGCGCAGTGCCGTCAGCCCTCACATAGTAAGTCCTGTCAGAGGCAGGATATATATTCTTGTAATCCTTTCCACCCACCACACTGCTGACCTGGACCATATCCGTGGATATCTCCCATGCCAGGGGATCGTCCTGCCGGATCTCCACATGCACTGTCTCGGACAGATTGCCCGCCCGGTCTACCGCGGCCATGTGCAGATACTGGGGATATGGCCCCAGGGGCACTGTGACTTCCGGCTCCGCCAGAGGCGCATGGACGTTTACGGCATTGGCCGCCGTCACCTCGGTGGCGCTCTGTGTATCCACCAGGTACAGATATCCCTTCACTCCTGTCACCAGGAGGTTTTTTGTGATATTGGAGGTGCAGAGCAGTTGCCCTGTGCGCATGGAGTAGGACTCCGCCTTAAAATAGTATTCTGTCCCCCTGTCCTGCACCGGATCGAATGTTACCGTGACAGCACTGTCCCCGGAAGCAGTTTTCTTCATACTCTCCTGCCCAAGGGCATAGGGCGCCTCTCTGTCCGCGGCGGCAGCTCCCCTCAGCTCCTGCCCCTCCGTCATCCCGGTACCCACACCTTTTATACTGGCACTTCCGCTGCCGTTTCTAACCCCGGCCTGTCCCTCCTGGGTCACAGCATATGTGTCGTTCACATAGCTGGCCCCGCCGTACCCCGGCCTGGAGGAAACCACCTGTCCTTCCTCATAACCGCATATAATATTCTCACAGGCACAGCGTACATTGGAGATACGGGCCGTGATCCACTGTCCGGTATCCATAATGGAGCTGTTCTGGTATATGGCTTTAAAGACAATACAGACTCCCTCCGTCCCCTCCGGCAGATCCAGGGACAGGGTTCCTGAGAACTCAAACTCTCTGGTTATCCCATGGCTTGTGCCGTTCTGGTGCAGATGAATATTCTTCCTTTTATAGATGCTCTCTCCCTGAAAACGGGCGTCCGAGTAGGTTCTCACATTTACCTCCCTGTCGTGGATCCGGTTTTCCTGCTCCCTGCAGACCACCTCGCTGTGAGAAATACTGCCTGTGCACTGGGCGGAACGGGTGGTGTACTCCCCCACAGTCTGTCCCAGCGAATTCAGCACCGTAACCTCCAGCGCCTCCATCTCCGCGTCCTCCTCGCCCCAGTCAGAATAGTAAATATCCAGCTCAAGCTTCTTTCCTCCCTGTACGTTGATATATTCTCCTGGGCCTCCCAGCTGGATCCGGAACCATCCTTCCGCATCCCCCACGGTATAGTTGTGCCCTCTCATCTGGGCAAAGTTCTCCCCCCAGGAGGGGGTTATGGCATAATTGTTAAAAGAGCTATACGCCATGCCCTGATACAGGCTCCCTGGCGGAGACAGCACTCCGGCCTCAATGCATTCCGGCTTATGGCTGTGGACTATATACTCCCCTGCAGCGCCTCCTGGCCAGCCGCCTCCGCCTCCTGCCATGCCGTCCTCCCCGCTGCTGCCGTCCGTGGTATTGTTGCCGATGCCGCCCTCCTGTCCTTCTCCCTGGGATGTGGCGCCCCCGCCGCCCCCTGCCACAAGGAGCGTTCCCTTCAGACTGGATACCACACTGGTCATCCCCCCGCCGTTTCCAAAGTCCGTCCCCCTGCCCCCGCCGTTGGAGCCGTCCTGACCGCCAACCTGAAATGTGATCACTTCCCCCCTGGTGAGATAAAATTTTCCTCCCACGCTGCCGCCTTTCCCTCCGGCGCAGGAACCGAAATCCCCTCCCTGAGCTCCCTCCGCCTTAAGCAGGTAAAAACCGGAGGAAGGAACTGTAACACTGTGGCTTCCCGCACCGTCCCAGTTCAGATCCAGACCTGCCTCCGCCTCCACGGAGTCTGTGACACTGGATATCTGGGCATATGTGGCCCCACCGTCAGCACTCTGGTACAGCCTGTAAGTCTTGTCCTCCCAATCCGGCTGGGACCAGAACAGGTCTGCGGCCCCGCGTCCATTGTTGGCGGTGTAGTTCTCCACAGAACGCAGCTTCAGTTCCACCCATTTCGCATGGAGCGTACAGTTTTCCGCAGGTGTAAAGTCCTCCTGTCCGAAACCCGCCGGCTCTGTCAGTGCGGCGTCCAGGAACCAGCCGCCGAAGACTGCATTTCCCTTTACCGGGGTGGGAAGCTTCACCGGATCCAGGGAATATGCCGCCGCCATCCTGTCCTCATCCCCCATGCCTCCCAGAAACAAATATGTACTGCCCTCCAGACGTCCCCCCACCGGCGGCAGGATATCCCACCGCAGAAAGGTCCGGGTGCCTGTCACAGGGGGCAGATACTCTCCTCCTGCCACGTCAAAAGATACGGTATATCCACTGGGAGGGGTAACGCCACCTCCGGACTGATCCACCGTGTACGCGGCGCCGTATCCTCTCTGAACCGGATTCTCCCCGCTGTAGCTGCCGCCGCAGGCGTCAAAGACCAGGGTGGACTGAATCTGCTCCCACTGGGCGTAGAGGACCACCGTGCCCTTGCCGGAGCTGTCGGAGGTGTAGTTTTCCGTGGTCAAATTCCATATCTGGGCGCCGTCGGCATAAAATGTGCCGGTTCCGTCAGGCTTTGTATTCCACCCTGCAAACCTGTGCCCCTCCCTGGTAAAACTGTTCAGGGACAGGGTGTTTATGGCGCTGACCGGATTTCCCTCATATATCCCGGCGTTATTGTACATGTGAAAACTGGGAGCCATATCCCCAATGACACGGTATCTGTCATCCCCGTTTCCCTCATACATCACCCTGTATCTGTTATAAGAAACCGACTGGCAAAAGTGAGAGGGCATACCTGCGGCCTGCTCCAGATGGCGGCAGTCGGAGGCAGGGCACAGGTAATAGTACTCCAGATTTGTGTCAATCTCTGTAATACTCCTGGCCGCCGCGCTGCTCATATAGACCAGCCTGTCCAGGGAGCTCCCGCAGTCCGCACAGTGTGCAACCCATCCGGAAAAATAAGGCCTTCCGCAGCGGCTTCTTCCATACTGCACGCCATGGTAATCCGCCCAGTCGTCCCTGCCCTGGATGCACCTGCTGTAGGGATGGGCCACCCGCCACTGCCCCACGGGCACTGTGCCGCTGCGCTCATAGGCATAGGAGTGTTCCCCTGTGCCGGGGGATCGCAGCGTGGATGGAACTCCTGTGCGGAAGCTGTCCTGAACATTGTACCAACAGCTGTAGAAGCCGTTCCCCGTTCCCTCGCTCAGAGGACGGTCCGTGGTCCAGGCCCTGCCGTCCGGTGAGAAGGACACATAGGGACTGGCATAAATGCTGCCTGCGCTGACAGATCTGGCCGGAACCAGGGTCCACAGACCTGCCAGCAAAAAAAGCAACAGCAAAGCTCTGAATTTACTCAATCTCCCACCTCCTGTGTACATATCTTGACCACCCGCAGGCTCCCCTGGGCCAGTCCCTGGTAAAACAGCTCCACATCGGACTTGTCCAGGTATACATTCACTCTCTGGGCGGCGGTGGTTCTGTCCCCGTTGGGAATCGTTTCTCCTGACGCGTCAAAGACCTGCTGAATATACACCTCCTCCCAGGAGATAACTTCCTCCCCCTCTCTGACAGAGTAGATATGTATTCTGTCCCCGGCCCGCAGAATCCCTCCCGCCACCTGGTATACATCATCCGCCTTAAACCCGGCGATAACAGGCTCTGCCATATGGCCAAGAACATCGCTCACTTTCTCAAACATGCCCTCGGTGAGCACCACGCCGGGCTCCACATCGTACACTGCCGCCAGGTCCTGGATCTGCTCCAGGACAGTCAGCGCCGTCCGGGGAATATACTTTACATCCAGCTCCCCCTTAGAAAAATACTCCGCAAAATTCTCCTCTGTAATCCTCTGCCCTCTGGGAATGGCAGCCGCCGCCATGTACACCGTGCCTTTCTCGTAATCTGCCAGCATGCTTTTCTCCATCTGGGTCAGTATCACAAACACCGCCACCGCAGCCACAAGCGCCGCCAGACTCACACCTGCCACCGCCCTGGACGCCGTCCCCTGTTCTTTTTTCCGTTTCGATCCTTTCATTTTGTCCTTCCTCTCTCCCCGGTTTTCTGACATTTATTCCATCCACCCTATGGAGCAGAACCGGAAGCCCCCATCACCTGGTGATATCCGCCAGATTCCCTTTGTGGGCCTCCACTTCAATTCCCAGAACGCCCCTCAGCATAAAGGCGATCTCACTGTACACGGAGGTATTTTCAATTATCCTTCCATTAGGCGCCTCCACATTTCCCAGGACACCGCTCCTCTGAGACAGGACGCCGTTTCCGTCAAAATGGTATATCTCCACATTCTCCCCGGTGACATTGTACACCGTGTACTCCACCACCCGGACCTGGGACGATATCACTCCGCCGTCTCTTCCCCTCCAGGCCTCATCAAGGTTCAGATTTTCTCTTACCGCCCACCTGTAAAGCCCGTAGGAAGCTCTGGGATCTTCCACCAGAATCTTATGGGATATGCCATACTCCTCCAGATCCACCACCGCCGAGGCCAGGTTGGAAGCCGCCAGAGCATCCTCCAGATACAGCGAGGCCGTCCGGTACAGCTCCAGCTGCAGAAAAGCACACAGGTACACTGCCAGGAACAGCAGGAAAAACAGCCCCACAGTCCATCCTGTGGTCCCTGGCTCCCTGGCCATGGCCGCACTCTTAATGCTTTGCAGTGGACACTCTTTTTTCCGTAAATTCATAACCGCTCCCCAAAGTTCCCTGTATCTGCAGCACCACCGGCTCCCCGTAATCCACCTGCCAGGTGGTGGTACCGTCCAGGGTGATCCCAGTGATCCCTGCCGCCTCAAGCTCTCCCCAAAGAGCCGCCCGGTCGGCATCGGTGAGCGTCCCCACCGTCTCCATCCTCAGAATATATTTTCTGGCGATCTGTCCCGCCGCTGTCTTCTGCTGTATCATCCTGGCACTCTCCAAATAGCTCAGCATCACCACCGTCATGGCCAGCATGCACAGTCCTGCCGCCATCAGATCCCCTATGCTGCCTTCTTCCCTTTTCAAGCTCCCACCCCGGTAAGAATTTTCTGGGCCTGTGCGGACAGAGAATCCACAATGTCTTTGATAAACACTTCCAGCCTGTCCTTCATAACCACGCAGAGAAGCAGCGCGATAATACACAGTCCCACCGTCACCAGAATGCCGTCTATGCCCGGTTCCTTCTTCATTCCCTTTTCCATCAGCTTTTTCAGGGCCGTCCCTGCCATGATCTTGTATTTCCACAGTATATTTTTCATATGATAATCCTTTCCTGCCCGCCCCGGCCAGGTTACGGGCATCCAATCCATCTGTCTGCCACAGTGCACATGCCAGACTGTGATAATTTTTCCTAAAATCCTGCCGCAGCCCCAAACATATGACTCACACAGGCATACAGGGCAATCCCCAGCACCACCGCCAGAATTCCCAGCTGGTAAAACGTAATGCTCCTGTCAAGAGCGCCCTTTTTTCTCTCCAGCACAGTCTCTTCCATATCTTTGATCTGTTCCCCGATATCCCCCAGAAGTTCCAGGGCCTGGCCTGACTCCAGAGCCTGCAGAACCGTCACGCAGAGGGTGTCTATATATCTGTTGTCAAATTTCCCCTGAAACTTATCCAGGGCTTCGTAGATATCCGCCCGCAGGGCAATATCCCCCGCCAGTTCCATCAACGCCGTGTGCAGACGCTTTTCCCGCACACTGCCGCAGCATTCCACCAGAGCATCGGTCACATAGATTCCCGCCCTGATCTGGATCTCCATGGCGTGATAGATCAGCTTCAGTTCCGGCAGCAGCTTCTCATTGTCCCTGTTGTTCAGATACACCAAAAGCAGTACGGGCAGAAAATACAAAAATACACAGGACGCCAGGCCATACTCCCAGGAAATCCTGCCCATGACCGCCATTCCCGCAGCCCCAAACCCCAGACGCACCGCAAGGAATCTCACCGGCGTCATCCGACTGCCATAGTGGAATGTCCCCCCGTTTTGGGAGAGCCATCTGGCCTTTTTCCCGTACCATCCACCGTCCCTTTCTCTTTTTTTCAAAAATCCTGACAGTTCCCGGTAAGTGGATAAAATTCTTTTCTGTGGATCTCCCCTTCTGCACGGCACATACACCGCCACAAAGGTCAAAACTGCCGCACAGACCGGCAGCAGCCTCAGTCCGTAAAATACAACCGCCTCTCTCACTTCGGCTCCAATCTGCCCGCTCTGCGGGCCAGGTTTTTCTCCTCCTGCAGGCCTCCTGCACAGCGCCCACTCTTTTTCTCCTCCCGCAGGATTCCAGCACAGCGCCGCGCCCATCCCTTTCTCCTCCCGCAGGCCTCCTGCACAGCGCCGCGCCCATCCCTTTCTTCTCCCACGGCTCCCGCCCGCTGTCCCGCGCCGACGCCAGGACGGGACCGTGAATGTCTCAGCGGTGAATCCGGCTCACCTGCCCCAGAAAGAGCAGTCCTATCACGGCAAGCACTCCCAGTCCAATCTTCCCCGGCAGGGTGCCTGTCAAAAGCACCGCCGCCGGCATCTGCACCAGGCTGCCCACAGCCGCCAGAACCACAAACGACAGCCCCAGCAGCAGGGACATATTCACAAACGCCTCCCGCAGCATTCCTTTTCTGGCCTGGGACACCCGCAGGTATTCTCTCAGGCTTCTCCTGCTGCCGGAGACCAGTGCCGTAAAGTCAGCACAGTACCTCTGGCTGATCTCCATATTTCTGGCAAGTTCCTTAAATTTCGGATGCTCAATTTTCTCCGCCATGGACAGCAGAGCCAGACTCACATCCCCCGTGGTCTGGGCCTCATAGTAGCACCCATCCAGCACACTCCTGATGGGTTCCTCCATATAGCGGCTCACCTGGTGGAACACAATAGTGACCTCACCGGAAGTAATGCTGTAATTGCCCAGAAAATCCAATAGCTTCATCAGGTGGTCATTGACCGCTCTGAGACTGGCCGTCCTGAAATACCGCAGAACCGCGAATTCCACTGCCAGGAATCCTCCTGCCCCGGGGACTGCCGCCCCAAGCCCCAGCAGCCCCGAGCACACCAGGGCGGAAACCGCCGCCCCCGCCAGGCTTACCGCAATCAAGCCCTCCGCCGTGAGACCTGGAAACCGCACTTTCAAACCGCAATAGTTCATCTCCCTCTCCAGGGACGCCCACAGGCCATCTTCCTGTTTCAACAAAAGCAGTCTGTGCCTTCCCTCCAGGTTCCTCTGCCTGGCGGCGGCCTCCATGTCCCCTCTGGCCTTCTTCAAGTACTCCGCCGAGCGCTGGGGCAGACGGACTGCCCAGAACAGCAGCCCAAATCCCAGCAGCAAAAGTAAAAATATCATCAGTTTCACACCGATTCCCTCCCAAATATCTTCGTATATGCCAGGCCCCTCCGGCCCTCATCCCATCCCCCGCATGTAAAAATCTCTTTTACCCTGTAGTGCTCCATAAACACCAGGGTGCGGAAACAGTCCATCATCTTCATCAGCTCATCCCGGGAGTAACGGCTGCCATACATGGCATAGTCCACCAGTTTGTCCGGCGCCTTATCGGCGGAGGGCGCATGGATGGTGGCGGCGCAGAGCTGCCCTGTATAAGCGGCGTTCAGCAGATACAGCGCCTCCGCTCCCTTCACCTCACCAATAATAAAGAAATCCACATCCATGGTCAGCCCGGCTATGCTGATCTCCTCCAGACCATAGCTCACCTGCTGCTCCCCGCTTCCCGGCAGGGAGTGAAGAAACATCATATCCGGGTGATATTTTGTCGTCAGTTCGTCCGCCTGCTGCGTCACCAACACCGCCATGTCATTGGGCAGTGTCTCTTTCAGGGCATTCAGCAGCGTGGTCTTACCGGAGGAATTGCCTCCGCAGATCAGGGTGGAGCCTTCCCGAAACCTGCTCACCAGAAGCTCTGCGGTCTCTCTGTCCAGCATTCCCTGTTCAATCAGCTCCCCCACCTGGGGAAAGGTTCTGGGAACTTTTCTGATACACAAATAAGGCTCGTCATAGGTGTTTACCAAAGGCATGGAAATGGTGAATCTCAAGATAAAGTCCGGATGGCTCTCGTTGTCCGTGAACCGCTGGATAGCGTTTAGATTAGAAATGTTGACCTGATTTCTAGTTGCAATATAGTCAATAAACTGTCTGTATTCCCCTGGGGAGGAGAAGGCCGCTCCAGCCTCCATCCTCTGCCCCTTCCGCTTAATGCGGATATTGTTATAGCCCACCACCCTGATATCCGACACTGTCCTGTCGTCAATAAGTGCGGACAGTCTGGAGTAGCCGAAAATATACTGCTCAAATGCCGTGAGCAGCCGCTCCCTGCCCTCCTGTGCCAGGTCATAGTAGGCCGCTATATGGCGCGCCGCCTCCTCCAAAAAGGCTTCTCTGCCAAGCTGCCCTTTTTTCATCTGCATCAGAGACTGCTGCTTTCCCGTGGTGTAATCCTCCACCAATTCCTGCAGCAGCTCCTCCTCCCGGGCACTGTTTTCTGTTTTTATGCTCCCATCACTCTCCTCCTGCATGCGCAAAAAGACACCGTGCACCTGCGCTCTCCGCGCCTGATTTCAATAAAACAACTGATAGCCGGCCGATTGAGGCCTGAAAAAAACCAAGAAATACAACTGATATTGTTGAAAAGAAGATGCTCAAGGTCGACTCTTGAGTGCCTTTACTTTACACCTGCAGGCCAGAAATGTCAATACCCGAAATTGGATTTTTTCGAGTTTCATGTTGAGTTTTTTCTGAAAGGGTGGTATAATGAGAAAAATTCAGACTTAGGAACTGTAGAAAAATAAATGATACAGATTTCACAGGATATTTCCTCGAGGGTGCGGTAAAAAAACGCAGGCATAGGGCTAAAGGGAGACTTTTTATACCGTGCAGTCGGAGAAATAGACAAGTCAGAATGTGTCAGTTATTTTTCTACAGTCCCTTACCATCAGGACATTCCAGGGAGGAAAGGAATTATGTTTGTTTTACTTGCAGGCGGACTGCTCATTGTCATTGTGGCCGTTATTATCGCAGTGGTATCCAGCGTTACCGCAGCCGTTGCCGTTGAATCCGACATTGAGTCTTAGACCGTTTTCTATTTTCGCAGCAATTCCGGCAGAGCGGGGAACTGTTGCGTCACCTGTTTTCACACAGCCGGGAGTGCCCGGAGCCGCAGGAAGAGATTCTGCCTCTTCCCGCTGTTCCGGGCACTCCCTTTTTTCGGGTTCCCCGGGCCCCGCCAAAGCCCCCTTCTCTTTTAGGCAAAAGGATTTTCCGTGGAATAGAGCACACCCTTGGGCCTGTTGTAATCCAGGTCTTCCACGGGCACCCCTATGTATTTAAACACCTCATACAAAGCCTTGCCAAAATGGCCGAAAGCCACCGCCCCGTGGTGGGGGAAATTCTTCTCAATCAGCACATGGCGGTAGAACCGTCCCATCTCAGGAATGGCGAATACACCGATACTTCCAAAGGAACGGGTGGCCACCGGCAGCACCTCCCCCTGGGCAATATAGGCCCGCAGCAGATTGTCCGCCGTGGACTGAAGCCGGTAGAAAGTGATATCCCCGGGCACAATATCTCCCTCCAGAGTGCCCTGAGTGACCTCCTCCGGAAGCGCCCTGGCCATGATCATCTGGTACTTCATGCTGCAGGAAGTAAGCTTCCCGGCGTTGGTATTACCGCAGTGGAATCCCATAAAAGTGTCACCGTGGGCATAGCTGAATTTCCCCTGGATGGATTCCCTGTACATGTCCCCGGGAACCGTGTTGTTGATGTCAAGAAGCGTGACCACATCACCGCTGACACAGGTTCCGATAAACTCACTGAGACAGCCGTAAATGTCCACCTCGCAGGACACAGGAATTCCCATGCCGGTGAGACGGCTGTTCACATAGCAGGGAACAAAACCGAACTGGGTCTGGAACGCAGGCCAGCACTTTCCGGCCAGGGCCACATATTTGCGGTATCCCCTGTGATCCCGGACCCAGTCCAGAAGGGTCAGTTCGTACTGGGCCAGCCTGGGCAGAATCTCCGGCTTCCTGTTCCCTGCTCCCAGCTCCGCGGCCATCTCCTGAACCTTGGCAGGGATTCTCTCGTCCCCCTCATGCTTCTTAAACGCTTCAAAAAGATCAAGCTCCGAATTCTCCTCGATCTCCACCCCCAAGTTGAACAACTGCTTGATGGGCGCGTTGCAGGCCATAAAATTCAAAGGTCTGGGGCCGAAAGAGATAATTTTCAGATCACCCAGTCCCACCAGGGCTCTGGCAATGGGAATAAACTCATGGATTCTGTCCGCGCACTCCTGGGCGGTGCCCACGGGATTTTCCGGAATATACGCCTTCACATTGCGCAGCTTTAGATTGTAGCTGGCGTTCAGCATGCCGCAGTAAGCGTCCCCCCGGCCTCCTGTAAGGTTCTCCTGTGTCTCCTCAGCGGCGGCGATGTACATGGCCGGACCGTCAAAATGTTTTGCCAGAAGTGTCTCTGAGATCTCCGGGCCAAAATTTCCCAGATAGACACACAGAGCGTTGCAGCCGTTTTTCCGGATGTCCTCCAGGGCCTGCACCATGTGGATCTCGCTCTCCACAATGCAGACCGGGCACTCATAGACTCCCTCCCCACCGTATTTCTGTGTGTAAGCCTCCATGAGAGCCTTCCTCCTGCCCACGGACAGACTCTCCGGAAAACAGTCCCGGCTCACCGCCACAACACCGATCTTTACCTGGGGCAGCAAACCTGCCCGCTGTACACTGTTCATCTTTCTTTCCTCCTGTATCTGCTATATTTCTGCGCCCTGAAAGTGCGCCTGGGCGGGCTGGCCCGATTTCCACTGCTCTTTCCAGGCCCCGGCGATAAGCCCGTGCCCTGCCGCCGTGGGATGGACGCCGTCAACAGTCCAGCGCTCCGGCGGAAGCTCCCTCCCCGCCCGGTCAAATACTTCCTGCAGGTCAATATACTCCAGGCCAAACTCCTCCGCCAGCTTCTGGGTAATATCCCGGCGGAGCTTTACCTGGCTTTCAAACATCTCCCAGTGCTCCCGGGTGGACGTGCCCGGCGTCACATAAGCCCCCATAAGGATTATCCGCACCCCCGGCAGCGCCGCGGCGGTCTCCTCCAGCAGAATCCGGTACACTTTCTCAAAAAGCCCAGGCTCCACCCCGTTCCCGCTGAGAAGCTCATGCCACACATCGTTGACTCCCACCAGGATCGTCAGCACGTCCGGCTTCAGATTCAGACAGTCCTTCCTCCATCTGGCCAGAAGATCCACCACTCTGCTGCCGCTGATGCCGCAGTTCATCACCACGCACTCCTCAGCTCCGGCGGTAAGCTCCGCCTCCAAAAGCCTGGGAAAACCGCTTCCCATGGCCTGGGGATCCTCATAGCCGGCCCTTCCGCAGTCCGTGATGGAATCCCCCTGAAACAAATACCTCATCTCCATTTCCTCCTTGCCAAAATCATCAGACACTCATCCTCTGAACCGGTTCAGGCAGGCATAGAGCTCCTGGATTCTGGGCTTTGCCAGACCGCAGGGAATGTAAGAGCTGCAGAAAGGCTTCCACCCTTCCTTCTCCCAGAGCTGCCCCACCTGCTCCACCACCTGGCGCACAGTCTTCTTTCCGTCCATAACCTCCTCCAGGCCATACCGCAGCAGATAGGCCAGGGCCGTCACCTGCTCTGAGTCCAGAAGCTGTTCCAGATACCTGACATTGACCTCCTCCTTGTCCAGGGAGAAAGACTCCAGACCGTAGGACTTTACCTTCATGTGCTCATGCCTGCAGTCCCCGCGCCTGGACCCGGAATGCTGCCCCCGGCGGTACGCAGGAAGCACCCTGACAAATTCCGGCACCTGGAAGCCCGGAGCCTGGATCCTGGGGGCAATGTGTCCCTGGCAGAGCTCCTTCACCCGCTGGGTGATATCCACAGGCCGGTAACAGTCCATCATCAGAATGTGGTCCGCAATGTAGAAGAAGGCTCCGGAGCTTCCTGCCACCAGCACCGTGGAGATTCCGGCCTTCCCATAGAGTTCCAGAGCTCTCTCCAGAAAAGGGGTAATGGGCTCCTTATCCCGGCGGATAACCTGCTGCATAAACTCATCCCGAACCATGAAATTGGTGGCGGAAGTATCCTCATCAATGAGAAACAGTCTGGTGCGGGCCTCAATCCCCTCCACCACCGCCGCAGCCTGGGATGTGCTGCCGCTGGCGTCCTCCGTGGAGAACCGGGCCGTATCCTTTTTGTTGGGCAGATCATTGATAAAGAGGGAGATGTCCACATTTCTTATGGAGCGCCCATCCTCCGCCCTGAGCTTTACAGCCGTATCGTCGGTGATGACAAATTCCCTGCCATCCCCCTCAATATGATTGTAGATCCCCATCTGTATGGCCTCCAGAAGGGTGGATTTCCCATGGTAGCCCCCTCCCACAATAAGGGTGATCCCCTCCGGCAGAGCCATGCCTTTGATCTCCCCCCGATGGGGCAGCGTAAATGTCCGCTCCATGGACTCAGGGGAGGTAAAGGGGACGCTGTCCGAAAGAGGCAGATCGGACACGCCGCTCTTTCTGGGAAGGACGGAGCCGTTTGCCACAAAAGCCACCAGTTTCTCCTCCCTTAAAATGCGACGGACCGCCTCCTGGTCCTGGGCCAGAAACACCACGCTCTCCACCTTTTTTGCATCCAGCCTGCCGTAGAACAGACTGTTCTCCATGCAGCGGGGCAGAAAATCAAACAGGATCTTGTCCAGCTCCCCTGCGTTGATGGTGCGCCCAAAGGCCGGAAAGCCCACGTGAAAGCGCACTGTCAGGCCGCTGTCCGTGATCTCACAGGCGCTGCGCTCCAGAACCGCCTGGCCGCAGCGGCTGATGGACAGCAGACCGCTTTTGCCGGATCCCTTTGCCTTAAAATTGTACTGTTCAAACTGTTTGGACACCTGCCTGGTAAGATAGTCCTGCAGGGCAATGCGACAGCAGTCCTCCTTGTAATACTGAGCGGGAAATTTCGCCAGGGAATGGGGGATCTCCACATGGAGACTGGAGGGAGAGGCGAAAGGATCTCCCTGGACATGGTCGATCACCAGGGTGTACCGGTCGAATTTCCATGCCCCTGCCAGGGATTTATAGGCCGGGTAGCCCTTGTGGTCTATGGAGCGCAGCAGCGTGCGCAGTTCATTCTGTGTTTTCATTTTTGCCAATTCCTCTCTTTCCTCATGGGCGCCCCAGGCCGTGTCTCCCCTGGGCCTGCCCGGAATGTGTAAAATTCAATTCACACCCAGAGATTATTATTTCATTTTCCACGGGTTTTTGCAACCCCCAGAACCTTCCTTCCAGATAAAAATCGGCAAACACCCCCTGAAAGCCCTGCACCCATTACGCATGCAGGGCCCCACCGACTGCTTAACCCTAAGGAACTGTTAAACCCTTGCAGCTCCGTCCACCGAGAGAATTTCCCCCGTCACATAAGCCGCCATATCGCTTGCCAGGAAAAGGAACGCATTGGCCACATCCTCCGGCTCCCCCACCCTTCCCAGGGGGATTGTGGCAATCAGGGGCTTGATCATCTCCTCCGGCAGAGCCGCCACCATATCCGTCCTGGTAATTCCAGGCGCCACTGCATTTACACGGATATTGTCCTTCCCCAGCTCCCTGGCCAGAGATTTGGTGAGCCCGTTCACGGCAAACTTGGACGAAGGATACGCCGCGCCGGAAGGCTGGCCATAGATGCTGACCATGGAGCTGGTATTCAAAATCACACCGCCCCCCTGGTCCCGCATAACCCTGGCGGCAGCCTGGGCACACACAAACACCCCATTTACATTTAAAGCCATGGTCCTGGCAAAGTCCTCCGGCTTATAGTCGTAGATGCTGTCCCTGGCAGAGACACCTGCGTTGTTCACCATAATGTCCAGACGTCCGAAAGCCTCTTTCACCGCCCCAACGGCCTCTTCCACCTGCCGAGGGTCCTGAAGATCCGGACAGAGCCCCATGACCCGGTACTGAGGGTTCTGGGCCTTCAATTTCTCCAGGGCTTTGTCCACAGTCTCCTGCCTGGAACCGCAGAGCGCCACCGCCGCCCCGTTCTCCAGGAATAATTTTACCACCGCGTATCCGATACCCCTTGTGCCCCCTGTCACCAGAGCGGTTTTTCCCTTTAACAATTCCATCTTCCCTACCTCCTTCATTCCGTCCTGCGCCGTCCTTGCCCATTCTGTCAAAAAGCATATATCCTTAAGTCATGAGAAAGCGCGTATCAATTTTGCAATCAATACGCGCCCTCACTCCTCATAATCCATTGGACTATACCTCCTTTATTTAATTTTGCCTCTTCCACCTCTGCCCTGCGTGCCTTTCCACTCCTCCTTTTTTACGGGTGTATTGCAGCGCCCTGACTGCTGTTCTCAGTGTCCCTGCTGCCTTTCTGTGTCCCTGCACGTCTTCGGGTACCTTTCCGCCGCTTTCACTCTGTCATCTCCTCTGTACCCTGTGGAAGTTTTTCTGTCTCTCTGTTTTGTTTGTGAGTTTATTATAGATCCGCCAGACCGTTTTGTCAATACTATTTTTAAAATATTTTTTCTTTTTTTCAAAATTCTTTTTATAGATCTGTATTTTCAGTTTTTTCTCCCCTTTTATACAAAAACTCTGCATTTTCCACAGGGGAATTTGCCGGAAAATAAAAACTCCCTCCCACCGGAACAGATCTGTTCCGGCAGGAGGGAGCTTTACGCCGGAGGCAGCGGAAATCTCCGGTAAATGTATCATGCCAATATACTACTTTAGTTTCAGACCCTTGAGCAGATCCCCCAGGGAAGTGCCCACGGAACCGCCGGAACTGTAGTGGGAAGGCAGCTTCTCCTCCACATGGTCCGTCCCGGCGCTGTCGGCGGTCTCTTTCATGCTCAGGCTGATCTTGCCGTTGTTGGTGTTGAGAACCTTGACCTTGACTGTATCCCCCACGCTGAGCACTTCCGAGGGCGTCTTGATCCTTCTGTTGCTGATCTGAGAGACATGGATCAGGCCGCTGAGCCCTCCACCCAGATCCACAAAAGCGCCATAGGGCATAAGGCTCTCCACCCGGCCTTCGAGCACGGTGCCGGGCACCATCATGGCGACCTTGCTCCGGATCTGCTCCGCCTCCCTCTCCTTCAGCACCTCCCTGGCGGAGAGCACCAGTTTCTTCCTGCTCTTCTCCACAGTGATTACACGCACATCCAGGGTCCGGCCCACAAAGGTGCTCAGGTCTTCCACATATTCCAGTGAGAGATGGGAAGCCGGAATAAATCCCCTGATCCCCTCCAGATATGCCGTCACGCCCTTGTTTACCGTCTCGCTGACTTTCACAGAGAGTATGGTCTTCTCCTCCAGATACTTCTGCAGCTTATCCCATCCCAGCACTTCCGCCGCTTCCACACAGGATAAGCGGATATTGCCCGCGCCGTCGTCCTTCTGCACCACCACTCCCTGGATCGTGTCGCCCACATGCACCTGCTCCAGAATGGCGTACCCGGGATCCCGGCTCATATCCGCAGCCTTGATCACTCCCGGCGCATAGTAATTCAGATCCAGCGTAACCCCTTCCTCATTTACCTCTATCACAGAACCTGAGAGCACATCCCCCTGGTTTATGGTGCGGAAAGAAGCCTCTAATTCTCTGCTGTAATCTTCCATGGTCTCCTCAGGCTCCCCCTGCACTGTGTTTGTCTTGTTCTCTGTCTCCATCATATCCTCCTATTCTCCCTGTGAAACTTATGTAACACTCTCTTCCAAACTATGGCCCATCCAGGGCCGGATTGTCACCCCTGGCAGTCCCCGCTGCCGGCGCTTTCCGCCTTCCTGTGCCGGAACACCTCCCGGATAATTCCCACCGCTCCAGAGGCCAGAATCAGCACCACCACATTTACGCCAAAAAAGAAGGACGCCCCAAAGACCCCCGCCATCACAAGGCAGTTCAGCACCGATCTCTCCTTCAGGACACCTCTGCCCAGGCCGAATGTGACATCCAGAATCACCGCAGCCACCCCCGCCTGCATCCCTCTCAGCACCAGCTGGATGAAGTAATTGGATGCAAATGCCTCATAGAACAGGGAGACTATGGACAGAATGAGCATGGGAGGCAGTATCGTCCCCAGAACCGCCGTCACCATCCCCGCCAGTCCGGCAACCCGCCATCCTACCAGGATCGCAGCGTTCACCGCAATGGCCCCGGGAGAAGACTGGGCCAGCGCCGCCAGATCCAGCATTTCATCGTTGTCGATCCAGTGAAGTTCATCCACAAACTTCCGTTTCATAAATGTGACAATGACAAATCCGCCCCCAAAGGTAAAAGCACTGATATATAAAGTGCTCAGCAGCAGTTTCCACAGCACAGGGCCCCGCCCTCTGCTCTCTTCCCCTTCTTTTTTCATCACTCCTACCTCCCGACGGCTATCTGCTGTTATAAGCCGGCTCCCCGGCATGTCCCGGGCGCCGCACTGCCTTGAGTGTACCACGAGTGGGGGAAGATGACAAGCGGACTTTTCAAATTTATTTCTGTTTTTCTATTCTTGTTTTTTTATTCTTGTTTTTCTCTTCCTGCCTCATACACCACCTCTCCGTCGATGATGGTATAGAGGGTTCTGGTGAATACTTCCATAGGATTGCCGGAGAAAATGGCAATATCCGCATCTTTTCCCTTCTCCAGGCTGCCCACTCTGTCGTCCACACCGCAGATGACGGCAGGGTAGATGGTGATGGACTTATAGCCTTCCTCCAGATCCAGGCCGGATTTCACCGCAAGTCCCGCGCACAGGGGCAGGGACTGTATCAGGGACACAGGATGGTCCGTGGTGACAGCGGTCATCACCCCCGCCTGGTTCAGTATCCCCACTGTCTTAAAGGCCATATTCTGCACCTCAATCTTGCTTCTGCTGGCCAGATCCGGTCCCACAATGGCAGGAAACCCTTCCTTTGCCAGCTCCTGGGCAATCAGATGCCCCTCCGAGCAGTGGTCCAGGGTCATTCTCAGGTTAAACTCCCTGGCGATCCTGACTGCGGTAAAGATATCGTCCGCCCGGTGCACATGGGCTTTTATGGGAATCTCCCGCCTCAGAACCGGGAGCCAGCACTCCAGCGTGAAATCTGTCTCAAAGTCCTCTCCGTTCTCCAGGGCCTTCCTCTTTTTCTCCTCATAGGCCAAAGCCCGGTACAGTTCCTGACGCAGCAGGGCCGCAATGGCCATTCTGGTGGAAGGGCTCTTCCCCAGACCGGAATAATTGACCTTGGGATTCTCCCCAAAAGCCACTTTCATAGCCGCAGGCGCCTTTACCACCAGGTCGTCCACCCGGCGTCCTCTGGTCTTCAGAAAGGCAAACTGGCCCCCGGCCACATTGGAGCTGCCAGGGCCCACCATGGCGGAGGTAATCCCCGCACGCACTGCGTCGTCAAATGCCGAATCCATAGTATTTATGGCGTCTATGGCCCGAAGATACGGGGTCACAGGGTCCACTGTCTCATTGCAGTCGTCCCCTTCCATCCCTTTCTTTTCCTCTGTGATGCCCATGTGGCAGTGGGCTTCTATGATGCCCGGCATCACCAGGCTCCCTGTGGCGTCTATGACCTGTTCCTGAGGGCCGGGAGCCGGCTGCACTTCCTTCCGGCTGCCGATCTGGGCAATCTTTCCCTCCTCAACACGGATACATCCGTCGGGTATATCCGGTCCTGCCATGGTCTTAATATATCCACCTACAATATACATGCTCCCACCTCTGCTTCCTGAACCTGTCTGCAAACCCCCGGCTGCGGCAGCCAGCGCCGCAGCCATTTTCTCTGCGTTTTTCCGGACCTGCCTGCACCCCAGACCGGTTACTGGCGGAACAGCGTCTCTGGATTCATGGGTGTGCCGTCCATGGTAAGTCTGAGGTAGAGATTGCTTCCCTCCAGGTAAAAGTACTTGGTGGGAGCCGCCACCAGGGCAAAGGTCTCGCCGCAGTTCACATAATCATTGAGCCTCACGCGGATATCTTTCAGCTGCCCGTAGGTAATCTGGTAGCCGTCCCCCAGCTCCATGGTAACTGCCTGCCCGATCTCCTCGTTCTCGTAGATCTCAATCACACGGCCCTCTGCACAGGCCACCACAGGGGTGTCCTCCTGAGCCTCTATCACCACGGCAGAGTTGTACTTATACTGGTCAAGGGTAGAAAAATAGGTGCTGCTGTCCATGCTGTAGGGGATCAGCACCTCCCCGCTGACAGGGCGCAGAAGGCCGCTGCTGGATGCAAAATGCAGGACTTTTCCCCCTGGCGTCTCCTGGATTTCTGCCGGAGAACTGCCTTCGGCGCCTCCCTCGTCTTCTCCCTGAGAACTGCTGTCCCGGCCCTCTGTCTCAGGGGCAGGAGTGTCTGTCTTCGGCGCTTCCTCCACAGGAGGTGCTTCCACCTTGGGTGCCTCCTGGGGAACATCCTTCACCTCAGGGGCTTTCTCTGTGGAAGATGTCACCTCAGGGGCTTCCTCCGGAGCCTTCCCTGTGGAAGTGGTCTCCTGGGGCACTGCAGGTTTGTCCGACACAGGGCCTTCCTGCTGCCTGTCCGTCAGTCCGGGCAGCTCCACCAGTCCGGATCCTGCCTCCATGGGCATATAGTCCAGGTCATTCTCCATGGGATCCTCCACACCGGCAAGAAGGTCATCCTCCCCCGTCCCCTGGGCAATCTCCTGACGTTTTTCCTGGACATTGTCCTCCAGGGCGGTAAAGTCAATGGTATACCCGTCATCCTCCTGCTCTGCTGTATTTGACTTCATATAGATTCCAGTCATGGTCAGCGCGGTGAGCACAAACGCGGACGAGGCGATCATAATGATCCGTTCCTTTCTTGCATTATTCCTGCTATTTTTCTTCATAGCTGCCTTCCCTTCTTTGTTCATTCTTAAAATTAAGTATAAGCATAACTGCTTCACTGTCAGTTTGCCCCTTTAGAGGAAAAATATGCAGAATTAACTTTCGGAACAAAAAAAGCTGCCCGGGTCATGTCCGGAAAACTTTTTCCAGATATGACCCGGGCAGCCTGCCTGTCTGCCATGTCGTTCTCACTGTCAGCGCTCTTAGGGCACTCCCCCGCAGGAATTTATGCCTTGGCGTAATATTTTGCCACATCCACATGCTGGATGGTTCCGGCGGCGCCGTTTTCATAGAGAAACACGCCGCTGCGCCGAACGGCCCCCTTGGTGCGCCCTTCCTCCCCCTTGAGGGTAAAATCCGTGGACACATTCTGCAGGCACACCGCCCCCACTCCCTTGTCCGAGAGCTTGTACAGTACGTCCTTGCCATTTTCGTCTTTGCACCAGATTTTCAATTTATCCCACACAGGATCATTTTCGTCGATCCATCCATTGCCGTCCTGATCATACTGGGCCAGATCCGCAAATCCATTCCCGCTGGAAGTGCCGAAGAGCTCGCTGCCGTCGTTGATGACCCCATCCCCGTTTTTGTCCAGGGCCAGCCAGCCGCTTCCCGGCCCCAGCCCGGATATCTCATCCAGTTCCCCGTCGGCGTCAATGTCAAAATAAAAGGTCTGGTCGGAGAGTTCCGCACAGTCCGTGTCCAGGTTGATCACCAGAGGATCGCACATGGTAAATGCGCCCATTTGAATGTCCTCCCGGAAATATTCCTCAAACCGGCGGCTCATGCCCACATTTACCTGAAACTGAATCTCCCTGCCGTCTGCCGTCCGCACAGTGCCCTGGGTGCTGAATGAGGTGTGCTCCTCCTCGACCATTGCCGTCTCCTGGCTGTAGGTGAGCACCTTCAGCCCAGGGGTGACAGGACTGTCGCCCTTGACCTGTGAAGAATTTTGAAATATATTCTGGGCAGAGGAACCTGAACCGGATCCGTACATGGGTATATTCCTGTCCTGAAGCCACTGGCTCAGCCGGTTCCTGCGGGCGTTATACAGCAGATCGAAAATATAGCGCACCGTGGTCTGACGGATGCTCACTGCCGTCTGGCTGGACTGGCTCCTGACCTGGGTCCCTGCGCTCTGCCCCCGCAGGTGGTTCTGCCAGTCCTCAAGCTTCCCTCCCTGCAGCCGGGTCTCCGTCCCCTGATCCTGAACGCTGCCCTCCGCACTCCCGGCGTCTCCGGCACCGGTGTCCAGAGCTCCCTTGGTTTCCTCAGGATCACCCTCGTAATTTTTTATGGTAAATCGTCTCATGGTGGCGGAAGCGGAATGGTAACTTCGGGCAGAACCCATTCCCACCGCACTGGAATTAATAATCATAGTCATGCACCTTCCTGCCCGGTTCAACGGGCATGCAGCTTTCTGTCTCCCCTCTCCTGCACACACCGGTTATGTACAGAAAAAAAGACGGCACTGCACAGGAAAATCCTTTTCCTGTCTCAATACCGTCCGTGGTGTCTCTATCCATTTGTCCAGGGAAACAGCCGGCCCAGCCGCTCCCTGTACCATGTATATCGGCACAAAATTTCCATTATTTAGGAACTCCTGAATCCGTGAAGTTCAACTTGGTACAATTGCCTTTAACCCATATTTTATAGGAATTTCTTGGATTTAAACACGAAAATTTATTCACCCATTGGGTGATAAAAATTTAGTGTTTCAAAAAGCCGGAATAAGGCATAAATACTGGCTTTCTAAACTTAATTATGAATTGAACTTTACGGATTCAGGGAACTGTCAGAAAATAACCGCAAAATCTAAAGCTGCATGGGATCCCCGGGCTGTGCCTGCCTGGCCGCCATCTGCTTCACCTGGGCAACCTTGGCCGACACAATGCCTGCCAGCATCTCCCTGGGCACGATGATGTTGGCTCCAAGGGGGTTGATCACCATCCCCAGGGCAGGGCAGAGATTTCCCTGAGGATCTCTGCGCAGTATCATGGCTGCATAATCTTCAAGCTTCAGCGCAAAAGTGGGGAGTTTCTGATTCTTCTCCTGCCATTTGTCATATTCCATCCTGTCCGTAAAAGCCATGAAAAATTTCTGGCCGTCAGGGGTGGAGATCATGGGAAACTGCACCTTGCTCCCAGGCGCCACGGCCAGGTTTCCGTCGGGTCCCTCCGCAGGCTCCGGCTCCACAATGGCCGGGGACAGAAGCTCCGCCTTGGACAGTTCTCCCACAAACATATTGCGGTGCTGGGGGGTATCCTCCTCCTTCATCAGCTCAATGGAGCCTGCCAGCAGGGGATTTGATACTGATTTATTGAATTCCATTGTCTCTCCTTCTCTCTATCTGTCATGGGTGTCCCCAAGGGGGGCTATTCCGCTCTGTTGTAGTTGATCAGGCATCCTTTCAGGATGATCTGCCTCTCCTCCGGGGTCAGCTCTCCCATGTGCAGTTCAAAGGGCTTCAGCCCCTCTTTTCCCACCACAAAGGCTTCAATGGTTCCGGCCCCTTCCTCCACCGCTCTCCGTATACCGGGAAGGAAAAGGTAGTCCAGATTGTGGAAGGGCAGTTCTCCCTCCTGGATCAAAAGGGGAAGCATGCCCCAGTTGATCAGGTTGGAGCGGTACCGTTTGGTGGCGTACTCGTTGGCGATGTTGGCCCATCCTCCCAGAACCTTCTGGCAGGAGGCCGCCTGTTCCCGGGCGGAACCGTCCCCGGGTTTCACGGCAAAAATGGTGGAGCCGAAGCCTGTATTTTCATGTCCCGCCTCCGGATACCGGGTCTTTACAACCCCCATAAGCTCCTTCAGCGCCGGCAGCACCTGGCAGGGATGTCCGCCCTCCATGCGGGTCTTCTCCGCCTTCTGAATCTCCTTGGCCCTGCCCACATAGGCGGGATCCTTGCGGCTTAAAGTGTACTCCGCCAGTCCCAGAGGATTGGAGCGGTAGGAGGACGTCTCCCCGGAGGGGATCAGTTCGTCGGTGGTGGTGACAGGGTCATGGATCTCGCTCACCACCTGCAGCAGTAGATTCTCCGGCAGGGCTCCCATGGCAGGCCAGTCCTTAATGTTGGGCCCCATCTGAATCTCCACTTCCGGATCGGCTGCGCCCTTGGAGTCAAAGACCCGGTTGGCATAGATCCGGCTGTCAAAATGATATTTGTACCGTCCAAATTCCCCGTCAAAATCAGTGGCCGGGGTCAGCACGCCCTGATTCGCCGCGGTGGCCGCAATGGACCTGGCATCCATCAGAGCCACGGAAGAAATCTGGCCGTTCTGCAGCTTGCTGCCTTCCCTGTTGGGGAAGTTCCTGGTGGAGTGGCGGATGCTGAAGGCATTGTTGGCAGGGGTGTCACCGGCGCCGAAGCAGGGACCGCAGAAGGCAGTCTTCATAATGGCCCCTGTCTCCATAATGGAGGCAGCAGCACCGTTTTTCACCAGCTCCATGTACACGGGCATGGAGGCGGGGTACACGCTCAGGGTAAAGCCGCCTGCGCCGATGGATCTTCCTTTTAAAATGTCTGCGGCGGCGCAGATATTCTCAAACCCGCCTCCGGCGCACCCGGCGATAATCCCCTGGTCCACCAGGAATTTTCCGTCCTTCACTTTCTTCCTGAGCCCAAGGGACACGGCTCCGTCCAGGCTCACCTGGGCCCCCTTCTCCGTCTCCTCCAGAATATCCAAAAGATTTCTGTTCAGCTCCTCTATGGTGTAGGTATTGCTGGGGTGGAAGGGCATGGCGATCATGGGGCGCACCTGGGACAGATCCACCCGGATCATTCCGTCATAGTACGCCGTCTCCCCAGGGGCCAGAGTGCGGTACTCTCCCTCCCTGCCATGGATCTCATAGAACTCCCGGATCTCTTCGTCCGTCTCCCAGATAGAGCTCAGGCAGGTGGTCTCGGTGGTCATCACATCAATGCCGATGCGGAAGTCCGCGCTGAGTTTTGCCACCCCGGGCCCCACAAACTCCATCACCTTGTTCTTCACATAGCCATTCTTGAACACAGCGCCGATAATGGCCAGGGCCACGTCCTGGGGCCCAACTCCCTTTACGGGCTCCCCTTCCAGGTAGACACACACCACCTGGGGCCTGTGGATATCATAGGTCTGGTTCAGAAGCTGCTTCACAAGCTCCGGGCCGCCCTCCCCCACTGCCATGGTGCCCAGGGCCCCGTAACGGGTGTGGGAATCGGATCCCAGGATCATCTGGCCGCAGCCCGCCAGCATCTCTCTGGCATACTGATGGATCACCGCCTGATGAGGGGGCACATAGACCCCGCCGTATCTCTTTGCGCAGGTGAGACCAAACATGTGATCGTCCTCGTTGATGGTGCCTCCCACCGCACAGAGGGAATTGTGGCAGTTGGTGAGCACATAGGGCATGGGAAATTTCTCCAGGCCTGAGGCCCTTGCCGTCTGGATGATGCCCACAAAGGTAATGTCATGGCTTGTGAGCTTGTCAAACCGGATCTTAAGCCTGTCCATGTCCCCGGATGTGTTGTGGCTCTCCAGCACACGCCAGCTGATGGTCTGCCGGACCGCCTCCTCCTTTGTTACCTGCTTTCCCGTCTGATTCAATACAGCCTGCGCCGCATCCGGCCCGTCGGCAACCACCTCTCTGCCGTTCACCAGATACACGCCGCCGTCTAAGAGCTTGACCATACTATCCTCCCGTTCATTATATTGCGTTTTTCTACAAATCATGCTATACTTTTCAATTAAGTGCCACCGCAAACCAGGGGCTGGAATCTCTTCTTTAAAGTGCCGCCGCAAACCAGGGACAGGGATCTCTCCTTTACTGCCCGGCCCACAGACACCCCTGTGCCGTCAACCATGGAGTCAGACAATCTTATGAAGCTGAATATAGATAAGAAAAAGAAATATTTCCTGCTGGGCACCGGCATTCTCTGGGTCGCCCTGGCGGCTTTTCTCTCAGGAAAATCCCCTCTTCCCACCCAGGCCGTCCCTCTCTCCCAGGTGTCGCCCCCGGGAGGACTCTGCGGGACCTTCAACCCATATTCCAGTCTCTCCGTCCCCACTCAGATCACCAGGATCGGGGATGACTACTTTCTGGTAGACTGCTACCACAACCAGATCCTCACAAGCACCTCCCCCGAAACTCCTCTGTCAGAGTGGCAGGTGATGACGGATCTGATCAACAGAGGCCACACCATCGCCGGGGACGGCACCGTCTGCCTGGCAGACGACACGGAGAACAACAGAATCCTGGTCTTTCAGAAAATCAAAGGACGCTACTTTCTCAGCCAGGTCCTGGAGAACATAGGACTGCGTCCCCACTACGTCTGCTATGACCAGGAGGAGGAGCGTTTTCTGGCCTTAAGCTCCATGACAGGGGAGCTGTATGTGTTCCGCCGGTCCCCTGACTCCTGCGCCGTGGCCCTGGAAAAAATCCTCTCCATCCCGGAACTGGAGGGGGTCTATGTGCGCTCCTTCACCCTGGACGGTGACGACATCTACTTTCCCGCCTGCAACGGCACCATTCTCCGGACCGGAAAAGAAGACCTCACGGTTCTGGAACGGTTTGCCGTGCCGGAACAGTACGCGGGCATGGTTCAGGTGTCCAGAATCCAGGATAAATACTATATCACCGTATCTACAGACCTGTGGGGAGATCCCTCCCACGCCACCATCCTTCAGGCAGAAGACCTCTCCCGGCTGGACCGGGCCCGGGATATCTCCTCCTGCTTTGGCGGAGCCGGCACCCCTTATTACATCAGCTCTTTTGACGGCTCTTACTTTCTGACCAAGCACTGCGACGATATCGGAGTCTTTTCTTTTATCCCTGGGGAAGAAGGGCCGGAACAAGTTCACGCCCTTCATCCTTAAAACTGCGCATCATTTTCATGGTGCGCAGTTTTCTTTGAGTCTTTGAGCCGCTTCTCCTTTACAGCGTCACTTTGTCCAGCTGCCAGATCTCATCCACATACTGCTGGATGGTTCTGTCGGAGGTAAACTTGCCGGAACATGCCACGTTGAGAATGGCGCTCTTTGCCCAGCCTGCCTTGTTCCTGTAGGCTGCCTCCACCTTCTTCTGAGCCTCCGCGTAGGCCTTGAAATCCTTCAGGATGAAGTATGTGTCCGCCTTGTTGGTGGAAAGGGTGTTCAGCAGGGAATTGTACAGCGGCAGGAACAGCTCCTTGTCGGAGGAGTAGGTGCCGTCAATCATCTGGGTGAGCACTTTGTGGATGTCCGGATCACTGTTGAAAATCTGCACCGGATCATAGCCGCCATGGTTCTCATACCAGATTACCTGATTGGAGGAAAGGCCGAAGATAAAGGCATTCTCCACACCCACCTCTTCCACGATCTCCACATTGGCGCCGTCCATGGTACCCAGGGTCAGGGCGCCGTTGAGCATGAACTTCATATTGCCCGTTCCGGAAGCCTCCTTGCTGGCCGTGGAAATCTGCTCGGACACATCCGACGCCGCAAAGATAATCTCCGCATTGGATACATTGTAGTTCTCAATAAACACCACCTTGATCCTGCCCTTGATGGAAGCGTCGTTGTTCACCACATCCGCCACGGAGTTGATCAGCTTGATGGTCAGCTTTGCATTGCGGTAGCCTGCTGCCGCCTTTGCGCCGAAGATGAATGTCCTGGGATAGAACTCCATATCAGGCTTGGACTTCAGCTCGTTGTACAGGTACATCACATGGAGGATGTTCATCAGCTGCCTCTTGTACTCGTGAAGCCGCTTCACCTGCACGTCAAAGATGGAGGTAGGATCCACCTCAATGCCGTTGTGCTCCTTGATATATTTTGCCAGGCGCAGCTTGTTCTGGTACTTGATCTCCATGAACTCTTTCTGAGCCGTCTTGTCCTCCGCCAGAGTCTTCAGCGCGCCGATCTTAGGCAGATCCGTCACCCACTCAGGGCCCACTTTGGAAGTCACCCACTCAGCCAGAAGGGGATTGCCGTGGAGCAGGAAACGCCTCTGGGTGATGCCGTTGGTCTTGTTGTTAAAGCGGTCAGGGAACATCTCGTAGAAGTCCCGCAGCTCCTGCTCCTTTAAGATCTCTGTGTGCAGCCTTGCCACGCCGTTCACGGAATACCCTGCCACAATGGCCATATGAGCCATCTTCACCTGTCCATCGTAGAGGATGGCCATCTTGCGGATCTTCTCCTGCACGTTCACCCCCAGCACATGGGCGTATTTCTGCTCAATCTGCAGCACAAACCTGCGGTTGATCTCCTCCACAATCTGGTAGATCCTGGGAAGCAGCCTGGAGAACAGGTCGATGGGCCATTTTTCCAGAGCCTCCGCCATGATGGTGTGGTTGGTGTAGGCGCAGGTCTTGGTGGTGATCTCCCAGGCCTCGTCCCAGGTCAGATAGTACTCGTCCAGAAGGATGCGCATCAGCTCAGGAATGGCCACCGTGGGATGGGTGTCGTTGAGCTGGAATGTGACCTTCTCATAGAACTTGTGGATGTCGTCATGCTTGCGCATATACTTTTCCACAGCCTCCTGCACGGATGCGGAGATGAAGAAATACTGCTGCTTCAGGCGCAGTTCCTTGCCCGCATAGTGGTTGTCGTTGGGATAGAGCACGTCCACCAGGTTCCTGGCCAGGTTCTCCTCCTCCACAGCCTTGCTGTAATCTCCCTTGTCGAAGGAGTCAAGTTTGAAGCCTGCCATGGACTCCGCATCCCAGATCCGGAGGGTATTCACAATGCCGTTCTCATAGCCCACGATAGGCAGGTCGTAGGGGATGGCCCTCACAGCCTGGTATCCCTCCTGGACATAATTGTTCCTGCCGTTCTCGTCACAGCGGACGGACACATACCCGCCGAATTTCACCACCTTGGCATACTCGGGCCTGCGCAGCTCAAAAGGATTCCCGTCCGCAAGCCAGTTGTCAGGCACTTCCACCTGGAAGCCGTCGCGGATCTCCTGCTTGAACATGCCGTAGTGATAACGGATGCCGCAGCCGTAGGCAGGGTAGCCTAAGGTAGCCAGGGAATCCAGGAAGCATGCCGCCAGACGTCCCAGTCCGCCGTTGCCCAGAGCCGCGTCGGGCTCCTGGTCCTCAATCACATTGATGTCAACGCCCAGCTCTTCCAGGACTTCCTTCACACCCTGGTAAGCGCCCAGGTTGATCATGTTGTTGCCCAGGGCCCGGCCCATCAAAAACTCCATGGACATATAGTAGACTGTCTTGGGATCCTCCTTCTCATAGGCCTTCTGGGTGGTCATCCAGTTACCGATCACGCGATCTTTGATAGAATAGGAAGCCGCCTGGAAAATCTGCTGGGGCGTAGCCTCCTCCAGTGTCTTGCGGTACATGGTGAGGATATTGTACAGAACGCTCCTCTTGAAAAGTTCCTTGTCAAACTGGGCCTTTTCCTCCTGGGGCTCCTCCTGCTGCGGAATGGTTTCCTGGCTGCTTACTGCCTCTTCCACTTCCGTTGCTTTCGTAGTTTCTGTGATCTTTTCCAAATCATTTCTCCTTTCTTGCCGGCAGAACCGGCAGGGGCTTTTTCCATGCTAGTGAGTATTATACCAAAGTTTTCCTGCTATTCCAACTAATTTTTAAGAAATTCCGTCCTCTTCCCCAAAACAGCCCTTTTCTCAGACCTTCTCCATGGAGATCACGGCCCTCTCGCCGTTGATATTCCACTCTCTGGAGACAGAAAACTTCTTCTCTCTGGCCAGTTCCAGGGCCAGAACCTTGCCGCAGACCGCCTCCCTGTTGCGGAAGGCCACGTCCGCCAGTTTTCCGTTGCCGTTCACTGACACCCGGATACGGTCCATAACCTCAAAGCCGGCCTCCTTGCGCATGGTCTGGATCTTGCTGATGATCTCGTACACATAGCCTTCCTCGATCAGCGCCTCCGTCAGGTTGGTGTCCAGAACCACCGTCATGGAGCCGTTCTCCTGGGACACATAGCCGGGCTTCTGAGCGGTGTCAATGAGCAGATCCTCCCGGCCAAGCTCCACCGTCGCACCCTCCACCTCAAAACTTAAACTGCCGGACTGGTTCAGGGTGTCCATGGCCTGATTTCCGTCCAGGGCAGCCAGTTTTTTCTGGATTCCTCCCAGAAGTTTTCCGTATCTGGGACCCAGGGTCCGCAGCTGGGGCTTGAAGGTATAGGAGGTGTAATCCCTCATATCCTCCGTGTACACCACCTCTTTCACATTCAGCTCATCTTCAATGATGGAGGTGTAATAGCTCCCCAGGGTCCGGGACTGTTTCCCTTCGGCGGCCTTGATATACATTCTGCTCACCGGCTGGCGGTTCTTGATGCTGACGGTATTCCGGCAGGCCCGGCCCAGAACCACCGCCTCCAGCACTTCCTCCATGTCCTCCTCCAGTTTTTTGTCCAGAAAGGCCTCCTGCACCTGGGGGAAATCGCACAGGTGGATGCTCTGGGGAGCGGCAGGGTCCACGCTGCAGACCAGGCTCTGGTAGATTTCCTCGGTGATAAAGGGAACCATGGGAGCGGCCGCCTTGCAGATGGTCAGCAGGGCCGTGTACAGAGTCATATAGGCGTTGATCTTATCCTGCTCCATGCCCTTTGCCCAGAAACGCTCCCGGCTTCGGCGCACGTACCAGTTGCTCATCTCCTCCACAAAATCCTGAAGGGCCTTGGCCGCCTCGGGGATCCGGTATCTGTCCAGGTTCCGGTCCACCTCCCCCACCGCCGTGTTCAGCCTGGAAAGGAGCCATTTGTCCATCACGGGAAGTCCCTCATAGTTCAGGGTATATTTTGTGGCGTCAAACTCGTCTATATTCGCATAGAGCACAAAAAACGTGTAGGTGTTCCAGAGTTTATCCAGGAACTTGTGCTGCCCTTCCAGAACCGTCCTGTCCGCAAAGCGTTTGGGCAGCCAGGGGGCGGCGGCCGTGTAGAAATACCACCGGATGGCGTCCGCTCCGTAGGTCTTCAGAGCCTCAAAGGGGTCCACCGCGTTGCCCTTGGACTTGCTCATCTTCTGCCCGTCCTCGTCCTGAACCAGACCCAGAACAATCACGTTCTCATAGGGAGCCTTGTTGAACAGCAGGGTGGATTCCGCAAGCAGGGAGTAGAACCATCCTCTGGTCTGGTCCACGGCCTCGGAGATAAACTGGGCCGGGAACTGCTGCTCAAAGAGCTCCTTGTTCTCAAAGGGATAGTGGTGCTGGGCAAAGGGCATGGCCCCGGAGTCAAACCAGCAGTCCACCACCTCCGGCACACGCCTCATGGTGCCGCCGCACTTGGGGCAGGGCAGGGTGATCTCATCAATATAGGGTCTGTGGAACTCCACGGTTCCGGCCTCCTGGCCGCCTCCCAGGTCGCAGAGTTCCTGGCGGCTTCCCACCGCCTGCATGTGGCCGCAGCCGCACTCCCAGATGTTTAAGGGGGTGCCCCAGTAGCGGTTCCTGGAGATGCCCCAGTCCTGAATGTTCTCCAGCCAGTTGCCGAACCGTCCCTCCCCGATGGAGGCCGGGATCCAGTTGATGGTGCCGTTGTTGCGGATCAGATCCTCTTTCACCGCCGTCATGCGGATAAACCAGGACTCCCTGGCATAGTAGATCAGAGGCGTGTCGCAGCGCCAGCAGAAGGGATAATCGTGCTCAAACTTAGGCGCGGAGAACAGTTTTCCCTCCCTGTCCAGGTCGCGGATGATATCCGGGTCCGCGTCCTTGACAAATTTTCCGGCGTAAGGAGTCTCCTGGGTCATATTTCCCCGCCCGTCCACAAACTGCACCAGGGGCAGGCCGTACTTTCTTCCCACATTGGCATCGTCCTCACCGAAGGCAGGGGCGATGTGTACGATACCGGTACCGTCGGACATGGTGACATAGCCGTCGCAGGTCACATAGTGGGCCTTTTTCCCCTGTCTTGCCGCCTCCTGTCCGGTGCAGGCAAAGAGGGGTTCATACTCCCGGTACTCCAGGTCCTTCCCTTTGTAAGTCTCCAGCACCTCATAGGCCGGGGCGCCTTCCCGGCATCCCGGCTCCTGCTTTTCAGATGCCTCGCCTCCCAGAACCTGATCCAGCAGAGCCTGGGCCATATAATAGGTAAGACCCTCCGCCGCCTTCACCTTCACATAAGTCTCCTCCGGGTTCACGCACAGAGCCACGTTGGAGGGCAGGGTCCAGGGCGTGGTGGTCCAGGCAAGGAAAAAGGCATCCTCCCCCACACATTTAAACCGCACCACCGCCGAGCGCTCTTTCACGGCCTTGTAGCCCTGGGCCACCTCATGACTGGAAAGAGGCGTCCCACACCGGGGGCAGTAGGGCACAATCTTAAACCCTTTGTACAGCAGACCTTTGTCCCAGATGGTTTTCAGCGCCCACCACTCGGACTCGATAAAGTCATCGTCATAGGTCACATAAGGAGCCTCCATGTCGGCCCAGAAGCCCACTGTGTCGGAGAATTCCTCCCACATTCCCTTGTATTTCCAGACGCTCTCCTTGCACTGGTCAATGAAAGGGGCAAGACCGTACTCTTCGATCTGCTCCTTGCCGTCCAGCCCCAGCTTCTTCTCCACCTCCAGCTCCACCGGCAGACCGTGGGTGTCCCATCCCGCCTTCCTGGGCACCATATACCCCTTCATGGTCCGGTACCTGGGAATCATGTCCTTGATGGTGCGGGTTTCCACATGTCCGATGTGGGGCATGCCGTTGGCGGTGGGGGGTCCGTCGTAGAAGGTGTAGACCGGCCCCTCCCTGCGGCTGTCCATGCTCTTTTTAAAAATGTCGTTGTCTCTCCAGAACTTTTCGATCTCTTTCTCCCGTTCCACTAAGCCCATGCCGGCAGAAACCTGTTTGTACATTTTTTACTCCTTTCTTTCCCTGATTGCTGCAAACACAAAAAGCTCCGTCCCGTAAAAGGACGAAGCTATACTCTTCGTTTCACCACCTGTTACCTCGCACTCCTCCTGAGGATTCCTGTCCGGAACCGGTATGGCTGGATGTTCCGGACTGCGGAATTTCCCTGCCACTGGCTGTCAACGGCATCCTGTCCTGCCGGAGTTTATGCGCTTTCCCATAACGGGGGAATGCCGTCCGGATCTACCCGGGAGACGCCTGTCTGCGCTCCTTTCATCCCGGCTGCTCAGAAGTGATCTTCCCTGCCCCCGTACCACCGCCGGTCTTCCACCCTCACCGGCTCGCTGCTGCTTCCTGGGACAGCTACTGTCTTCGTCATGGCATTTGCCTATCTTGATAAGACATTATAGCCTGGGGGGATTTCCTTTGTCAAGAGCATCAATAAACTTTCTGAAAAACTCGGCAAATCCCTCTTCCCCCACCAGCCTGTTTTGCTCTTCTTCCCCCATGTCATAATAATATTTTCCCGTCTCCATGTCCACTGAGATGCTGTCCAGAGGAAATCCCTCCTCCATTCCCCGGGGATGGGGTGTGGATACCAGGCGGAAGGGGACGCTGGCCATATTTTCCTCCATGGCCTCGTGGACATGGTCCTGGTCCAGAACCAGACAGACGGCGTTTTGGTATCTTGCGGTAATTCCCCCGTATTTCTCCGCCAGCTTTCTATAGTGTTCCTGCATCTGCCGGTCTGTGAGGCACTTACCCTTTACATTGCGCACATGAACCCCAGGCTGGTCCTCCGGAGATACATTGTCAAAATACAGGCCGGAATCGCAGGAAAAAACGGGGATTCCATAAGCCTTGTAGTAGTGAAGGGCCTTTTTCCTGGCATTTTCCAAAGGCGTAGTCCCATCCTCCTCCACATGGGGAGGCTCCTCAGGCATGTCCTTTAACCCCAGGATCTCAATGTCAAACTGCGAGAGCACCTCCCGCATGGCACGCAGCTTGGAGGAATTCCCCGTGCCGTAAAGCAGTTTCATACGTTTCATGTTCTTGTTCTCCTCGTGACATGGCAGGGAGAAAAATCCGCCCTCAGTCAACCCCCTCAAATATTTCTCCCAACGTCATTTTGATATGTGGAAATCCTTTTAAAGAAATCTCCTCTTCCCCATTATAATCCTCAAATTCTCTCTCGTCCTGCAAGATATAACTCTGTTCCAGAATATATTTTCCATCGTTCAGATAATAAATCTCCACCGACTTTCCCTGGGGAGAAACAATCCAATATTCCTCAACCCCCGCTCTCTCATAGATATCTTTTTTATCGGTTCTGTCTCTCTTTGCCGTGGAAGGGCTCATTGTCTCAACGATAAATTTAGGAACCCCGGTATATGCCCCGCCCTTAAGATGCTTTCTGTCACAGACAACCATGACATCCGGACACAGATAATCATCATTTTCTTCCGGATGATATTTAAAATCAAGGTTTTCCATAAACACAAGACAAACACTGCCTTTTAAGCCGGACTTGACTATCGTATTTATGTTATTGTTTACAATTCCATGTTTAAAACTTAGAGACGGCGACATATTGTAATGTACACCATTTATCTTCTCATCTTTCCTGTGTTCAAATTCAGCCAGCCCCATCTTCTCATGTCCTTTCCCTATTCCCGAAACTTTACCGTGCAGTCTTTTCCACAGAATGCAATCCCATATTTCCCCACACTTTCATATCCTTCCTCATACAGTTCCGCCGTATATTGTCTGTCTTCAATCTGCTTTAATGCCTCATCTGCCATTTTTTCCAGTTCCCCCGGTTTCTTCGCCACCTTAAATTCCACCACAAAGGCCTCTTTTCTGCGGGATACCGGTTTGATAAAAAGATCGCTTCTCCCCTTTCCGGTCTCACGATTTGATTTCGTCCGATAACCTTTCATGGGCGAGAACAGTCCTGCCACCATTCCATGATAATAGCTTTCCTTTTCATCCATGGCGCTGATTGTCTCAAGCATAATCTGATTCAGCTCCTTTTCCAACGTGTCCGCATCCTTATTTACAAATGCTGTATACAGGTCTGTGAGGTTCTTTTCCTGAATCTTCTCCTGAAACCATGACATGATTTTTTCGCGGAAAATATAGCGCACCTCACGGTTTGGCAGCCCCATAACAATCCATCGAATGTCATGGGAATCCATCCGCTCGCCCACTTTGCGGAAATATCCTGTAAAAAACATAAAATTCCACATATTATCCAAGGTCTTATAAATTTCGTCGTAGGTGATCTCTTCGTGAATGGGTTTTTCGATCACACCTCCGTCAATCAAGTGCTCAATCTCCCCTTTCACGCTGTCATCAGCCCTCTCTATCAGTTTCCGCACAATGCTGTTGGAGGAAGTATTCGCCCAGTACGCCCTGGGAAACCTCTCCTGATTCTCCGCCAGATCATCCACAAACTGTACCACACTCCATGGATTGTATACATTTTTATTTCCAAAAACATATCCATTATACCATTCTCTGCAGAGGTCGTATTTATCGGTAAGTTGATAATCCTTGCAGATCCTTTGAACCTCCTCCTCTGTGAACCCAAAGTATTCGTCATACTTCTCATCCAGCATGGAGATTATTTTTAAATTATTCAAACCTGTAAAAATGCTTTCCTTGCTGATGCGCAGACATCCTGTGACAACCGCAAATTCAAGGCTGCTGTTGGATTTCAGCGCCGTTTCAAAGAAAGTGCGCACAAAATCCACCATCTGCTGATAAAAGCCTCTCAGGTAAGCATTTTCCAACGGTACATCATACTCGTCAAGCAGTATGATGGTTTTTTTGCCATAATAATTTTGCAGACACTGTGACAAAAACTGCAGGGAGATACAGTACTCATCCATGGAGGCTTTTTCCTGCATTATCTTTTCATAGCGCGTTCTCATTGCATCTGGCAGCTTGTCCATCACAAAACTGTGACGCTGATACTCCATGGCAATCTGCCACGAAATCTGTGCACATGCGCTCTCAAATGTAGGGCGTCTGCCCGCCTTCAGCGTCATATTGATCACTGGGTACTGTCCCATATGCAGCAGATACCCAGAGCCTGCCTGCACAATATTCAACCCTTGAAAAAGTCCGGCGTTGTCTACCTTTTTCCCATCCTTATCCCGCATATCCTCAAAAAAATACTGCAGCATGCTCATGTTCAGGGTTTTTCCAAACCGCCTGGGTCTGGTAAAAAGAGTTACCTCACCTTTTAAATCAATTAAATCTCTGATAAAGTTCGTCTTGTCGATAAAATAATATCCCCGCTCCACAAGCTTCCCAAAATCGTCAATCCCAACCGGCAATGGTTTTCTGTCCATACTGTCACCTCCTGCGGCAAAGGCCCCGTATCAATTCCTCACCCCAGCCCTAAAGCTGTTTCACGCCCTAACTCATTATACGCCAACTGTATTTAAATGCAAATAGTAATACTTTCTTTTGTGGGGAAATTGTATTTGATTCTATATCTATCAAATTAAACTTGTATTTTTGTTTTTGTCGTGGTATAATCACATCGAACTGGAGGTACAACTATGAGTATGACCAAAGAAACAATCGCAAAGATCACAAAAGCCAGCGGCGTCTCCGCCGGCGAGCTGATCCTTGTCCACTTCTGGGGCGAAGACACGGACAAGGAGATCGCCGATTATTTTGCCGCATCCGTCTCCGCCCTGGGCGCCACGCCCCTTGTCCTGCAGCAGGCCCGCTCCATCAACCGGGACATTTTTCTCTCCGCAAAGGAAAGCTGCTATGATGACCGCTACTTTGACCTGTTCTCAAAATTTGACGCCGTGCTGGATGTGTTTGCATACCAGCCTGTTGTGCTGGGATATCAGATAGAAGAAGCACAGATGGCCCTGTACAGCAGATACATGTCCGGTCTCTTCCACAGGTTTATGTCGTGCAAACGGTTCACCCAGATCCGAATCCCCACCCAGGCCAATGGGGCGGAGTCCGGCTTGGATCCCCAGGAGTATATCCGCCGGATGAAACAGCCCCGGGAAAATCGCATTGTCTGCGAGCTTGGCCTGGGCATGAATCCCCATGTGACGGATCTGTGCGGGTATCCCCTGCTGGATGAGAAGATGGCGGGAACTTTCCACATTGCCGTGGGAGAAAACACAATGTTCGGGGGCGAAAACAAAGCATCGGACCACATAGATTTTGTGGGATGCGGAAAGGTTGAGGTTATCACATGTTAGAAGAGAATGTATCAAAAATAAACAATTACTTTGACGGGCAGATCTCCCTGTGCGTACAAAGACGCATGGATCTGCGCGCCGAGGGCCGTATGGACGAGTCGGTATTTGAGAATGTGAAAGAAAATGTGTACAATATTTTTCGCTCTGTCCTCTCTGCGTCAGTCAAGACCAGTAAGAATGATCCGGTTGCTGCAAAGGACTTCTTTCTGCAGAAGCTGGAAGAGATCCCTTCAAACTGGAGGATGGCTTATGAGACAGCCAGGCAGAATGACGATGCAGGGAAAATGCAGATCGAACAGATCAAGCTTGCCGCCGTCAGAGAAATCAGAGAGGCATTTTCCAATTTATGGGAGGATTGAATATGACAGAGCTGGAAGCAATAAACCTTTTTAAATGCCTGGCGGACAGATCACGGCTGCAGATTTTAAAATCTCTTGCGATGGAAGATATGTATGTGGAGCGGCTGGCAGAGAGACTGGGCATCACCCCATCCACAGTGTCTTTTCATCTCAAAAAACTGACCGACGCCGGCGCCGTCACCTCGTATAAAAGCCAATACTATATGATGTATTCACTTAAAAAAGACATCTTCGAGACAAGCATTCTGCAGATTCTGCAGACGAAGTCCGATGAAGCCGAGATCCAGGCCCAGAGGGATGCGGAATACCGGAAAAAGGTTATTCACTCCTTCTTTGAATACGGCAGGTTAAAGGTTATCCCCGCCCAGCGGAAAAAGGAACGCATCATTTTGGAGGTAATCGCTCAGGCCTTTCAGTTTGACCGCATCTACTCCGAGCGGGAGGTGAATCTCCTCATTGCGGATTTCCACGACGATTTCTGTACCCTCCGCCGGGACATGGTGGATGAAAAGATCCTGGGACGGGATGAGAATGGGTACTGGAGGATCTGGCGGGAATGAATCTCCATGCCCCAGGCAAAATAAAGCGTCACAACGACAGAGGCTGCGGTATAACGCAGCCTCTGGAAAAGGTTCTGTACCCAACAACAACAGTCAGGCGCTGTTTACCCAACTCTTCTGCCCCAAAATAGTATTGGCAAAATATTTCCCTGTGCCTGCCAGAAGGACAAGTACATCCTCTTTCATTTCCTCTGGAAACGAAGTCAGAACAGGGGCAGTTTCAAAACTTAATACTCCATTAAACCCAATGGTTTTTAACCCTCTCACAAACCCCTCCCAGTCTGTAGAAGAATGATTTTCCCTGGTCCTGGTGAAGGTAAACGGTATCTGGTGCAGGTCGCTGATTCCGTCGTTGTCGTGAATGTGCAGCACCTTCAGCCTGTGGTCCAATGCAGTGAGAAAACGCTCAAAATCCAGCCCCACCAGATTGGCATGTCCCGTGTCAAAACAAAATCCCAGAATCTCCTCATGATATCTGTCGTTTATCCTGTCAATCCGATCCGCCATTTTTCGCACATTGCAGCAAGGCCCCTCCACCAGATGCCCACCCACGCTGTCATACAGATTTTCCACACAGAGTGTAATTCCCATCTCCTTTGCCATAGGCGCCAGAAAATGGATCAACTGTTCCGTATGCGCCCACTCTGCCTCCTCGCTTCCCAGAAATGTCGCAAGCTTAAACCCATGAATCACCATATAGGAACAGCCAAAAAAATGGCACACTGCCATACTCTTAGGGGCTACCTGTTCTCTCAAATATTCATTTATATCTTGTTTTCCCTTAGGCACATAGAGAGGATATGGCATATGCATCTGATTTATTGTGATTCCCCCCACCCTGGCCCCTTCCCGGTGAGGCTGGAAAAAACGCTCCAGTTCTGATACTGTACTGTCAAAAAAAGGACTCAGCTTTGACTGATAGATATCTCTGTTTACCAGATAGCTGTTCAAGCTGAAATCAGCACAGGAAAAACCTGCCCGTGAAAGCATTTTAAAGCCTTCCTCCGGATTCCTGTCTTCCACCACATTTTTCGTCTGAACTCCTGTCTGAAGCATCATTTTCCCTCCCCTGTTCCCACTTTCATAAATACCTGATACACCCCATCCCACACTGCTCTCGAAAAGCCCCGAATTGACAGCGAAAATAAGTGTCCGTTTTCTGAGACACTATCTTATCTCTCAATGAGAAATATCCGGATCTCTTTTCAGCCTGTCAAAATAAAATGACGGCATATACTCATCATTAAAGTATCCAATATGTCTAATCCCCATAGAGCGCAGCTGTGCCTCTATCTCACGATAAAAGATATTGCAGATAATGACGCCGCAGTTATCCGGAAGATGTTTCAAACTCTCCGGAGGCTTGACTTTTAACCCTTCAAACTCCGTGCCCCACAGCTTGGGGTTGTTATCACAGGTGAAGAGAGGCGGATATTTTTCTCCATAACATTTCATGTAATTGCGGCACATATTTCCCGCACCGAAAAGCGCCACTCTGTCATACCGCTTCAACTCTCTCTCAATATGGATTTGCAGGGCAAAATAGTCCAGAATTTCCCTGTACACAGGAACAAGACAGGGCTGCAAAAGAGGGGAGAATGACACGGTGGTATCAACCGCTTCCAGGATCAGATATCCGTCAAAATCAATCTCCCGAAGTCCCCTGATCACTCCCAGCCAATCCAAAACAGATCTGCGCCCCACCGCTGCGGTGAATGGAAGAAGTCTCGCCATATTTTTGCCGTCATTTTCCGACAGAATCACCGCCTGGATCCTCTTCCCCAGGGCCGCTGTCATCTCCTGAATATTCTGGCCACAGAGGTTACAGTTTCCCACATCCAGACAAAAGCCAAACCGTTCTTTCCCTGTCTCCCGATTTAAAGCGTCAATCCACTCTGCCGCTTCCACCCCATCAGAACATACCCCCCGGACCAGATGACCATTCTGGTTTCTGCACTGATTTACAAGAAGTAATTTCGTGTCCTTCCCAGAGCATTCAGATGCAAGCGCCAGACAAAATTCCCTGTTTGCCTCCCATTCCTTGTCCCGCTCCACGCTGGCGCATAAGGGCTGCAGAATAATATTGTTACATCCCATTTTTTCACAGACTTTGATACTGTCCAGAGCCAGCCTCAGAAGCAGGCGATTCCATTCTTCATATTGGTGTTCCTGTATATAGTTCGCCCCTGTATACACAAATGGAAGCCTGGCAATGGAGGGCAGGAACTCATGTTCCATAAACTGCTCCATGACCAGATCAAAGGATTTTTTCACCAGATCGGGCTGAAAATCCGTTTTCTGCTTTCCTCTGTCCATCAATATCCGCTCTGAAGATGCAAACAGCCCAAAGTCAAACATTACCTCCGAAATTCCCGCTGCTCTCAACTCACGAATACTCTGTAATGGTTTTTCCGGATTGAAAATCACCCCTGCCATCGCACAAACTTTTTTCATATGCCGCCCCATTTATTCTTCCACTTTTCAATTTTCTCTGTGACTTACCAGCTCCTTCAGCTGTGTGGTGCTGACCCCCTCTGTATACGGGAAAAATACCAGATCTGCCCCATGTCTCTGGAGAAAATCTTTTTTCGCCAGCCACTTGGGGTCTTCCGCATAATCACTTCCTGAAAACTGCGCATCAAAGCGATACCTGCGGTAAGCCTCATCCGTATCTCCTCTGTCCACTGGTATTTCCACTGCCTCGTCTACATATCTGCAGGCACGTACAATTTCAATGCGCTCTTCAAAAGATATCTGCGGTTTTGACTTTTTATGCCTTACCACACCCTCATCTGTGACGACACCCACAATCAGATAACTGCACTGCTCTTTGGCACGCTTAAGCAGGTTCAGATGCCCGATATGAAAAAGGTCAAACACTCCCGCCACATATCCCACATTATACTTTTTACTTTCCTGCTCCTGTATGGCCCATGTCCCTTCAGGCAGGTCCTTCCCCGCTGAAGCCGCAGCCAATGCCCCCGTCCGCCTCTCAGAAGACAAAAAGACATCCTGATAGCATTCATTTGGATTAAATACACTGAAATTCGGAATTCCTGCTCTGTACAGCTGCTTTACAACCGGCAGGTAATTCAATATGCAGATAATCACCTTATACTCCGCCGGATTCATCTCTTTTAAAGTGGCGGGAGCAAGCACCGGAAGACCGTCAATTTCCGTTCCCCAACGGCTCTCATCATTGTCCAGATACCCGCTCACAGGAAAGACTTCACCATACTTCTCCCGAAACCGTTTTGCATACCTTCCTGAACCGAACAGATATAGTTTACGGCCTCTTGTGTGATGGAAAATATCTTTGAAAATCCTTGGATACTCTTCCTGGGAATAATTCATTCTCCTGCGGTTTTCCAGGATAGTTTCCCATTCCCGCCTTCCCTCTTTAAAATAATCTGAGAGTCCGTCATCATCCCTGAGAAGATTTAAAAAGCTGCTGATAAATTTCTGATATAACTCCCTGTATTCAAAAAGTCCATACCGTTTATAAAGCTCTTTTCTGGGCAGAATAAGATCAAGCTGGTCGTTAAATTTATAGATAAATTCAATGCTTCGGAGCAGGATCGCCTTGGCCGGAACATTCTCCAGATATAACTCCTGATCATAGAATACAAAGTTATTGTCACAATAAAAGCAGTTCAGCGAGACCAGGTCAAGATATCCTCTCTTCAAGATCACTCCCAATTTCTCCCGTTCTTCACGGGATCCAAAGGCAATCTTTTTCCACTTATCCCTGCCGGGGTCATCTTTCTTCCGCTTTTCCCATCCGGGCTCGAACTGTTCCCAGTTTACTTCCTCTGGATTCACGCATTCTGAGGAGTGAACTATAATGCTCCAAAATTCATCCAGCAGCGCTGAAAATGCCTCTTTATCCCTCTTCAACAGCTCTCTGAAATAATCGTTTGCAGGAATTCCCGCAAAAAACGGCATTACAAATCCACCCTCTTTCAGTTGGGCCGGAATCATCCTGACACCATGGGCCGCCAGATATTCGTTGTTATCCATAAGCTGCTGCAGTTTCGCCTTCCCGCCCTGATACAAGGGACGTTTTTCCACCAAACCGTCTCTGCGCAGAAGAGTGGCCATGGCGTTCTCTTTGCCCCGCTCCCCGGATAATGTCACCTGGTTTACCGGAAGAAACGGTGTCTCCAACGGACATTCAATAAAAAATCCATTTGCCATACCGTGAAGCAATCCATTTGCCGACAGGCTGGGATACAGTTCTTCTTCAAAGAGAAATACGGTATCTGGATTGTTGTACTCTGGAAAGACCCTGATGTCAAGGGATTCGCTGGGCACATAATCCTCCGCCAGAAGCAGCTGTGCATTGGAGATCCTCGGAAACACAGAATAGAATCGATGCCGAACAAATCCTGCTCTCTCCAGAAGTTCCGCAAGCTCCGATTTCGCATAAGCTCTGCCCTTCATCTCCCTGTGCTCCCAATCAAACAGGTGTGTATAGTTCTCTATACTGTCATAATTTTTGCCGCTGAAAATATCCTGATCCCCACAAAAATAGCGGATTCCCAGCCTGTTGTCGACTGCCAGTAAAAGTTTTCCCTCCGGCTTCAGCAGGCCTCTGATACGCTTTAACACAGAAGCCGGATGTCGTGCATATTCAATCAGATCCACTGCGGCGATCAGATCATATTTTTCGCTTTCCACGTCTTGGGATTTTGCACTATATTCGCTGTATTTATCATCCCCTGCATCCAAAATCTCCAATGGCAGGCAGGTTACGCACAACCCTTTCTCTTCCAAAGCCTCTGCCACCAGCTCACTGTTTCCCTGCCCGCCTGTAATACACGCTACCCTGCTCTCCTGCCCTATCTCAACCCATTTTATGATTGCTTTTGGCAGTTCCCTGCGCCTCTGCTCAGCTGTCATTTCACTCTTCCTCCGCTTCTTATCTGCCTTGGCCCGCTGTCATTCCCCTTTCCCCAACTATGTGAGATCCCTCATAAACAAATTAGTACTTCCGAAAGCATTCAGAGGAAGCCTGTATACAGATATATTCTCTCTTCCGATTCCCCTCTGAACCAGCTGCTCCACTATTTTCTCCGGACAGATTGTGTTTGCCACCAGATAATGAGCGCCAGGGTATTGCCTGAGCGTTTCCTGGGGGGATAAGACTTTCCACCCAAAATATGTATCTCCCCATTTTCCCTGGTCATTGTCGCAGACCGCAGCAATATTCTCTAGACCATTCATCCGAAGAAGGCAGAGTGCAAACCGGGCTGCTTTTCCGGTACAGAAGAGAACAATCTGCTTTTTGCCGGCCATTTCCCGCACAAAAGTGTTGTACAGGTCATAATTTGCATTCGCTTTAATCCCAACATATGCCTCGTAGGCTTCCGGCTGTTCCGTGAAAAGACGCATCTCTATCCAGTGCATGGGAGACATTTCTTCCTGCCTCAAAAGCCCCTGCTGCCGATCCCTGATTATTATCTCTCGAAACGCATTAAGCGCCGACAGAACAGCCTTGTCCGGCAGGCTGTGTTCCCGAAATGTGGTATATGGAGACAGCGCCATCATCACTGTCTCCCTAGCCATAAAAGCTCGTCTGTCTCTGTCTGCAATACCCCATTCCTCCATTTTTTCCCGCAGATATCGGCACTCTGCCAGGTTGAACTCTGCAAAACGGGGGTTATATGTAGATGCGGCAGCATTATCCCTTCTGTATCTGTAAAACAATTCTTTTAAGAACATACCCCGTCGGAGATTCATGTCTGTAAGATAGCGAAAACCACAGTCCTGAAAAGCAGCTCCCGGGCTTTCATTCATCCTCACATGAGAATCTCTCAAAAACGACATTTTATAAATACCGTTCCATATGTATACATCCGGGGACAAATCTCTTTCCAGAAAATACCGGGATGATAGAATCTGCTCTGTATCGCCCAAGGGATTTTCCAGAAGATACTCTTCTCCCTCATAAGGAGTGACCATGGTATAAAATCCTGCTTTCACATAGTCGAGAACATTCTCTACGGCTGCTTTATACAATACTTCATACATATGAGATCCAATACAGTCATCTGTCTCCACAATCCCCAGAAATTCTCCCTGAGCCAGGTCCATGCCCAGATTGATCTGATAACCATAGCTTTTTTTATCGGACTTAATCAATCGGATTCGCCTGTCTGCAGCAGCATATTTTTCAATGATTTCACTGGTCCCATCCGTGGAACCGGCGTCAATGCACAAAATCTCAATATCCGTCAGGGTCTGCCCCATGACACTTTCAATACATTCCTGAATGTAGGATGCCACATTATAAGACGGAAGTAAAATAGAAATTTTCGGCATGGTATACCTCCCTGATGTCATATTTTAATGATTAAAGATCCCTGCTGGAAGCCTGTCAATCACCTGTTCTGCCTTCATCCCCAGTTTGACTAGCTGACCCCGCACCTGGGCAGCGCCTTCCTTCATGGACAACACCACCGCCAGGTTTCTCTTCTCCGCCATATCTGCCAGTTCCTCCGGCGGAATAACCGGAAACCCAAATTTCTTCCTTCCCTGCAGCACTCGATTATTGTCAGAGAATCCCAGAATTTTTACCTGGTTCCTGTCACAGAAAAGCATCAGCCTCTCTCCTCGGATACCGCATCCAAATATAACCACAGGACATTTGTTCGTCATGGCCAGAAACTCCTGCACAGGTTTTTCCTTTTCTTTTTCCTTGGCCGCCGCCATCCGGGCATGGTTTTCCTGGGAGGAAAGCAGAAGTGTCAATCTCTCCCACTGGCCTTCTCCGTATATTTTTTCGTTCAAAAGTCCACTGTCAACAGCATGAGAGATATGCTGTTGAAACCATCCATATGGCCTTGCCAGCCTTTCATCCTGCCAATCCCCACGAAGGCCTGATAAAACCTGCTCATATTTTGAGAGAAAAGCAATGCTCATGGTCAGATAATAGTATCTTTTGTGATCTCCCTCCAGCTCCTGGAGCAAAGCCCGCTGTTCATCGAGCCACCGGAATTCGCCTTCATAATACCGCAGACCTTCCAGACATGCCGATGAGGCAGCTTCTCTCCCCTGCCTGTACCGATAAAAGCTTTCATCCAGATACTCCGCTCTTTCCGCGCAGGTCTTTACCTGCTGCAGGAATCCCATATCCTGGAAGGCCGCCCCCAAAGACTCATGGAAACGTATTTTGTTTACATTCAAGAATTCTCTGTTATAAATTCCTCTCCAAAGTGTATAGTCACTGGATCTTAGGGCGGCAATCTCCCCTGAGCCAAGCACCTTCCCATACCAGTCCCTTCCCGGTCTTTTCTCTGTCGCCTTGGAAGTCCACTTCCTGTCAGGAAAAATATGCTGCCTGGTAAAATATCCATACCCATTCTGGAGCTGGAAAAAAGTCTCAAAATCTGCTGCTGCATAGTCAAGTCTGTCCCTGACTGCCTGGTTGTATAGACGCCGGTACATATCCTCCGCTATCCAGTCATCCGTTTCCAGAACCGCCACATACTCCCCCTTTGCATAGTCCAGGCCCATATTGACCTGTCTGCCATAGCTTTTCACATTGCTCCTTAGCAGTGTGATCCTGGAATCCTTTGCGGCATACTTCTTTAATATTTCCTCCGTACCATCGGTGGAGCCTGCATCAATGCAGATAATTTCCAATTCCCTCAGGGACTGGTTTACCACACTTTCCAGGCACTCCCTGATATAAGCCGCCACATTCAGCGACGGCAGTATCACTGATACTTTTGCATTCATCTCTGCCAAACCTCTTCAAGCAGCTCTGTCCAGAATGTTGTCTGGTCCAGCAGCTGCTGGCGTCTGCATATTGTGTCATGGGCATTCTGCCCCATCTTTTTCAGCATACCACGATCACGATACAGCCGGCAGATTCTGTCTGCCAGAGCTTCCACATTCCCCACTTCAACAACAAATCCATTGCTTCCGTCTGCCACATCATCCCTGACTCCGGATACATCTGTGAGAACCGGTACTGCCCCTCCCGCCATAGCTTCGGCCTGGGAAATACTGTGCCCCTCCCACTCTGAGCAACTGACCATGATATCCTGTTTTCTCCAAAATAGTGGAATGGCCTCTCTCTCAAGATAACCCGCCAGTACCACATGATCCTGCAGGTTTTCTTCTTTTATCTTCTCCTCCAGCGCCTCAGCATAGTTCCCTGTCCCTGCAATATTCATCTGAAAACAGACGCCTCTTCTCCGCAACTCTGCCGCCAGTACAGGCAATAGATCCACCCGCTTCTGTGTCACCGTTATCCTTCCGGCATACCCGATCTGAAGGCGTCTGTCCTCCGGACTCCACATTCGATCCAGTTTTTCCTCACAGGGTACCTTCCATTCCAGACGTGCAAGCTTTTCCCCTTCCACTCCGCAGGACAATATTTTTTTCTCTATAAGCGAACTGATTGTCAGGCATTTATCTATATATTCCTTCCACAGGCCATACGACTTATAATATGTAGCATCATCTGAATGCTGTACCGCGATTATCCTCACCTGATCCGGATATCGCTTTCGCGCAATGCAGGCAGCCCAGAAGATGTACCAGGGAAAATTGCATATCACCGTACAGGGAAGATGCTCTGTGATTCCCTCCACATATGTCTCTATTCTCTCCCTCTCCTCCAATGGTTGTTCAAACCGAAATACCTGCACAGGATATACGGCCTGCCCTACCCTCTGCAGTCCGGTTTCCGTGGTCAGGTACATTCCCTGGATTCCCTGCTGACACAGCCTGCCTGCCAACTCGTAGGACCATGCCTCCACGCCCCCGAGAACCATGCCGTTCTGCAGATCAAAAAGTACTTTCCGGCCAGAAAGACTCTTCCGCGTGTTCCTTCCGGAACTTATGGACGGTATACGATTTACCGCATAATATAATATATGGTTTGTGATATTATGAAGTCCATGGACAATCTTCTCCTCAGGAAATTCCAATTCTAATAACTGCCTGCAGATTTCCTCCTCATCATTACATGTGACCAAAATGTACCCAGAAGAAAACGCCTTTGAATGAGCTGCACCATAGACCTGTACACCATCAACCAGGCTGCCTGCAAGCTCCGGGTTATTATCTATGAATCCTGAAGGCATCACACCGAAAGATTTCAGACATCGCAGCCAGTATCTGCCTTTTTGACCTGCACCAAATAAATAGATATCCTCCATAAGCACATTCTCCTCTTGACAATTTGAATCGCCTTTTCAAGTCTCCAAAACGGCATATCCTCTGTCCGTCATATCGTCGATACTTCTGATCTTCCCCATATCGCTGCATTCTCCTGTCAATTCCACCTGGTCTGTCAAGTGAATCACTGCATTAGGAAGATCTGTTCCAAATCCGCCCTCTCCTGTGTGAAAGGCACTGTAATATTCCACAAAGAAATCCTCCGCTCCTCTCTGAATCTCCATCATATGTTCAATATCTCTGGAAGCTCTATATTCTTTGGCATATCTAAAATTTCCCTCCGCGTCCATTCCAATGATATTTGTCTCAGGAGATGAGAGACAATACTCCAACAATGTCCGTTTCTCATTTACATCATCCATCCGCAGATAGTTTCCTCTGTCTTTATAAAAAGAGAGAACTTTATTGAGTCTCCTTGTCTGATATATTTTTCCCAGGTAAAGCCCACAGAGCTTAAACGGAACAAATTGTTCCAGAAGAAACTGGACGGTTCCCCTGCAGTAAGAGTCAAAAAAGCCATATTCTGCCCCTTCATGCAGGCCTAACCCTTCCATATATGCCAGATATTGTTTCCGGACTGTTTCAGCTTTTCTATAAATTATCTCTTTATGCATCATGACATATTCCCGCCTGCCCATACCATCAGGACAAGGAGAAATCTCTTCCTTTTCCAGTAAAAATCTCTTATTCAGCAGTTCTTCCGGGCAGTATACATCGTCATATCCTAAAAAGAAATCGATATTTTCCTCCTCTGCCAAAGACGCTATATAACATATTTTTCTGGAAGTCTTAAAATAAACTGCCTCAGGCAGGCTTCCGTCTACATTTTCCCTGTACCAACAGTATATACGGTAAAAAATATATCCATCCCTTGTAGAAAAAAGCATTTTTTCTATCTTGTTTTTTCTTATCTCCCTGCACAGCCAGTCAAAATATGCCGTTATATAAACTCCCAGGAACAGATATCCCCACTCCCTGTAGGTTCCTGTCTGCACCAGGCCTCTTCCTTGGTTCAAGGCAAATGGGCTGTTCAAAAACTTTGCATACAGCAGACCCAGGGCATTCTGCTCATCTTTCGTATAGGCATACTCCTGCAGGCTTTGAAAACTTGTCAATTGAGATAAGCGAAGGGCAGAATGTATGATAAATGTGTCAATGCCTTCTTTTGCAAAAGCATCTCCATCCGCAATCACATTGTCTCCTATATGAAGACAACTTTTTCCAATCACTGTCTGTTTATAGATCTGTGCCAGTCCAGATGTTTTCCCACAGTGATAATCACAGGATACCAGCAATTTTTCATATCCTTTGATTCCCAGTTTGAAAAGCAACTTTTCCAGGACAGATTCCGGCAGGTACATATCCGAGATCAAATACACTGGTTTTTTATGCGATATTGCCACTTGAAAGATATCCATTATCTCCTGCCTGGGAACCAACAGCTGCTCTTCTATACCAATTTCCAACTCCATCAAGTGATCCCGCTGTCGATCTGTAAGGACCAAAAGATCCTGGAGCATATGGTAAATGCCAAATATATTTTTTTCATAGATATTATGGTGCTCTGCATACTGTCTTCTCTCTGCAAAAGATTCAGGTGTAAGACCCAATCCTTCTGCCTGTTGTCCCACCAGATAGAATATATCTGATGGCTTTAACACTTTTCTCATAACCAAAGTGTCAAATACATCAAAACTAATCACATCATGTCTACAGATTTCTTTCTTCAGTATTTCAGAGTGTAACTCAAGATATCTTCTGTCTTTTTTGCTGTTTTTTATTGTATTACTGTCGAACCACTTGACGAGGTTTCTTCCATTGAGTCCTCTCAAAAGTATACCATTCTTCTCACAAAAACCTGAAATTCTTCCTGTTATCACCGGATAATTTATTGTCTTTGCGGCAACAATAATCTGTGATACCCTCGCCTCCACAACCTGGCTTTCATCCATCAAACTTTTTCCACAAAAGTTTTTTTCCGCCCTTCCTGCCGCCATCACACCTGCAACCTGTCCATAAAAACCACAGTTTAGCAACAGCCTTGCAACTGCCCCTGTGCCATATACTGCTGTTCTTCTTTCGGATGCCATCTGTGCAAATTGTTTTAAAATCTGCCCTTCTTCATCCGTATAATAATGTGGAAAAAGCCACTCCGCAAGATGGTGCTCCTCTACAAACCGGCGTTCCTGTTCCTCCTGCTCATCATGGATCAAATGCATAATAAACGCATCAAGATTCTGTACCGTTTCACACCGCTCTTTCCAATGTGACTGACTTATCATGTCTGCAAATTTATTTCGCGCCTCCGCCCTCGCTTCCATCCTGCATCCTTTCGCTGTGGGTTGTTCTATACACAGCCTCTTGTATCCTGATATTGATACAGACAATCTGCCCTTTTTCCATACCAGTCTCCAAAAGTTTCTTACTGACTTTCAACTGTTCTTCCTGGCTGGCCAAGCCCACCACACATACAGCATCCTGGTACTGCGCCGTTATGTATGGCAACACCGGAATCCCCTCTATCTGATCCACATTCTGAGAGACATCTTCCACTAAAAATGCCCTGAACCTTTCCGCCTGAATATGTCTTTTCAAGACCTGGTATATCCGCCCCGCTACACGACCTGCTCCATAAATGAAAATATTCTGAAACTGTGCTATCTCTTCTATCCATTCCTCCAGACTGCGGCGCTCATCTTCCATCTTCCCCTGTTCTACTTCATCCACATAAGTCACGCCATCCGAGAAAACTCTTTCTATAAGCGAACCTGTCCCGCCCTGTTTCTGCCCATATAACTCCAGCAGATTCTTCAGCTGCCTGTCGTTCCCTCCGTTTCCATTCACATTCTGACACAGGCCATTTTGTGCATACTTCAGATCAGCCACATCCCAATATCTGGTCTTCACCTGTACCACTGGAACACCTCTTAACAATTCCATCACCTTAAGCCAAACATCATCCGCATAAGGACAGTACTTTCTGATATATTCTTCATGGAAGACTTCCGAATCAAAAATATGGGGCGGGTACAGAACACCGCCGCACCCCACGGCAAACAAATCCATCCGCGGAGTTCCTACATAATGTAGGCACTCTCCCCACCATTTTTCATAGGCTGCAATGTCCCCTTCCCTGTAGGATGTCATCAAATGGGAGCGCCTCGCCAACACTGCCCCGGGAAAGCACTGTGTATTCCGCACAAATTCCTCCACCATACAGGAGTCATAATAAAAGTCGTCATCCACTGTTATCACATAATTGTCAGGATATTCCTGCAGCGCGTACAGATATTTTTTGTGGGACTTCATATCCCCCCGGCACCAACGGAGCTCAAACCCATGGGCAGCATAGGGTGATAAATCTATCGGTATCTTTCTGCCGCCAAATTGTTCCTCCGACAGGTATAAAATGATTCTATCCGGCTTGTATGTTTGAACTGACAGGCTGTCCAATACTTTTGTCACCCCTGCAATCCTTTTCGGATAAGATGTAAAGGATACAATCACTTTCTTCATATCTCTGCGTCCTTTAGTCCGATTTTTATCCTGTCACTGTCAATCCCATACTCCCGGACCAGTTTATCCTTCATCCGTTCTGCCTCTTCCGTATTATTAAACATAATCAGAACATATTCATAGTCGTATTGACAGAGTGATTTACAGGAAATCACAGGTTTCCCCTCAAAATAACGGATTTTCTTCTTGTCAATAAAAGCTTGTACATCATATTTTTTCAGTAATTCTCTTTTGTTCTTCTGATAGTTTGCCCCAATCCCCCAGACCACTGCCTTACGGGCATCCTGATTCCTGTATGCGGCCTGATGCCCATATCCATTGTGCAGCTCCGCAAAAGCCAGTTCCTCCTGCACCGATATTGTGATCTTATCCGGCAGCAGAAACTCCTGGCATGAACCCTCCCACAAGTCAACCATCCATCGTGCTTCTTCCCCACTGTGCAGTCCCGAGCCGTCAAAACCGATATTCTGAATCAGATTTTTATAGGGGTTAATAAAGAAGCCCCCCTGCTCTATGGCATGAAGTCCCCAAAATACATCCCACGCATCACACTGGCATTTTACTGTGGCACATAGCATTTCATCCAGATCAGATCCCCAGACTCCCAGCCTACGTGACGCCTCCTGATCTAAATATATTCTCTTTAAAATGTCACAATCTCTGGAATAATATCTCCAACGGTCTTCCCAGGTTGCCCATCCATAAGAACAAGTTCTTCCACAGGCATAGACATCGGAAGCATTCTCTTGGGATAATGCCATGGGCCAGGCATAGCCGCTAATCCCCCATACCCTCTTGTCCTCCCTGTATTTCTCAAGACAGCCAACCGCAAAACTGATAAAGTTTTCATGGGGCACACAGTCATCCTCCAAAACAATGACTGCCTCATGCTCAGACAGTACATGTGAAATACCATCCTCTATAGAAAAGGCACACCCTTTATTCTGTGGATATGTAATATAAGCATATTCCATCCAGTCTATAGACTGAATGACATTTTGAACCTTAGTCCAATTTTCCATGTCATCCTCTGCCGCCAATCCATCCTGAAAGATATACACATTCTGCAACCGTATATTATTTTTCAGCGCCCCCAAAATCTTCTGCAAATGTATTGGTCTGTTATATGCAAATACAGCAAGGGCAATATCCATGTTGCTATCCTCCGTAATTCTCTAAGTATCAACCGACTCCCAAAAGTCTATTATTTCCGGCAATACATTTCCGCTTTTAGCTGCCATTTCTCTCACATCACTGCAAATACCTTTGACTGTAACAATAATGACTTCTACCCCATCCAAACCCTTTCTTGGATCCTGTACCTGCACCCCATCAATCAAAGTCCCCTCTTTTTCACTGCTGATATCAAACAGTAAATCAATACTAATCTTTTTCTCCCTACAATATTTCTTTAAGGCTATTCCCCCCACGCCCATCCCCCAAAGTGCACTTTTCTTTCTTCTACATTGAATGCTGTTCAATAAGGTGGTAATTTCCTTTTCAAAGCAGGATAGTTTAAAACGATATGACAAATCTGGCGCGCCCCACATTTCACCACTTTCAAGATTAAACCAGTTATTCCACTGGCTCTGCATATATGGGGATATCTGATCAAAAAAATTCTCTTTCCCCCTCCACAATAGTTTTATTCCCTTTTTTCTGATAAAGTGGTAAAACTCTGTTTTCTGGCGATTGTCTTTTGTAGTTTTATATGTCGACCATAACATCCAAAAACATTGGGCATAATAATGCTCATAATATCTGTCAAAAAGCTTTCTATTTACTAATTCCTTCTGAACTTTCTCTAATGCGTAAAATAAGCAGATAGGGTTTTGATTATTACCTATTTTTGTCACTGTATCGTGTCTTCTAAAACATACCAAAGCCTTACCCGAATTTAAAAATATCATATTTTCCGTTAGAAAGAATGATAGTAAAACAAAATACACATCATTACAACAGGGCAGATCCTGAAACTCAAGTTTATTTTCTTTAAGAAATTCTGTACGATACAATTTATTCCATGGGGCTGTATTGAGGTCTGTAAAATCACATATCTTCATATCTGATACTTGAAAACTTTGATCGCAATACTGCCTAACAAACCGTTTACTATGGCATGTTCTCTTTTGCGCATTTGTAGGCATTGATGTAAAGGATACATAATCAAAACATACGATATCAATTCTTTTAGATTCAATAGCTTCAAATGCCTGTTCCAACATAGATTCGTCAAAAAGGTCGTCACCATCTAAAAATATGATATATTTTCCAAGAGCCATATCCAATCCTTTATTCCTTGAATAGGCGGCACCTCTTCTCTCAGTATTCTTTAAAACCTTTATCCTCTCATCTTTTTGTGCATATAAATCTATTACTTTCTGTGTATTATCACTTGAAAAATCATTCACACATATCAACTCATAATTTTCAAAAGTCTGCATTTTTATAGATTCAAGAGCCTCTTTGAGATATCTTTCCGCGTTATATAAAGGCATGACAATGGATATCTCCGGTGATGTCAAATCAATCATTGCATTCCCCTCTACATCTTCTCCTTACCACTTACTTTTCCAGCAAAGTAATACAATCCAAATCCTTATTATGAGACCAGTCAATAACTTTCTGATCCAAGATTTTAAATCCTGCCCTATGAGCCAGATAAGCGAAAATATCCTTGCTCATAAAACATCTCGCATGAGATGTATGTGCAAAATCAGCTTTGTAATCAACACTGTAATTTGAATGATGGAGCAATGCCTTACCACCTTTCTTCAATACACGGTATATGTCTTTCAGGTATTCATATATATCCATCATCTCAAAGTGAACCATGGAATCATATGTAAACATCGCTGTATAGCTGTCACTGGGAAGTTCCTCCAAGTTATAACCATTATTTTGATAATATATAATATGCTCTTTTCCTGCAAACCTCTCCCTGCAAAACACCATATTTTCCTCTAAAATGTCTACCAAGGTAATTCGCTCTGCTTTCTCCATATAATATGGAACATGCCTTCCTCTTCCACAGGCCAGTTCAATCACATTCTGAAGATCCAATTCTTTAAAATACTGATAAAACACCGAATCTTTATTCCAGAAAACTCCCTTAGCTTCCTGCTTTTCTGCCTCTTCAAACCACAAATCATTGTTTCTCGCATGATGGTAAGCGCACCATTCTCTCAAAAAAACAGATTGCTCCTCTCCCAGGAGCATATAAAATTCATCAAATCCATATCCTTCACCGCCATCACTTTTTATCTTCTGAAGTATTTCGTCTGCCATCATCGTATCAGCACATGACACCAAAAAAGGCATATTTTCGTTTAGCGCTTCCTGATATGATAAAACTATTTTTCCATTAATGTTACCAATTTTACCGCTTTGCTTATCACAAAACGCATGTAATCTATCACTCATTTTTCTCCACTCAAGAAAATCAAGACACCATTTTCCCTGACGTCCTGCACCATATACAATAAATTTTCTTAATTTCTGATCCACAACAAAGTTCCTCCCATAATTTCGATTTTTAACCTTGCCTCCTGCATTCCTCTGAAAATAAGTACTTTATAAAATATTGGAAGCAATTCTATCTTTATCTCATGCTAACTATATTTCTCAGCACTCTCTGTTTCCAGATCAAATATCTCGGTATACATTTCTTTCAGTTGTTGCTTTACTGCTTCCGCCGCAAAATATCTCTGATAGGTTCGCTACAAAGGGCTCTCCACTTTGACAAAAGATGCCTTTAAATCTTGTATTGAAACATAATGCAATCCCTTTCGGCACATGTTTTTCAGTTGTGTTTTAATGCTTTCATCTGAATCTTTGACCGCTATCAATACATACGTCTCCATAGATTGCAACTCATTAGGAGAGATTATTTTAATATCATAAAAACATGAATTCCATTTTTGAGAATCATTATCCACAAAATATGTTATCTTTATATCAGAATTTGACAATACCTTATAACACCGTTCCCCCCAGACACCTGTACCAAAAATAATGAGCTCTTCGATTCCTTTATTAAAATATTTATGTAGCAAACTACATAAGCCATTATGTGTCTCAACCATGTCTACAAAAAGGTTCCACGCATATTGTTCTTCTATTTTTTTAATTGTATCTTGCGTATCAGGAGCCATTTTTGAATATTTTAAAGAAATCTTATATGCTTCATATATAGATTCGTTCTGTTTTTTTGCACTAAGTCCTCCGTCTCGAAAATAAGCAATTACTTCATCTATATATCCAAATCTAACATTTTGGGAATAAAAACGTATTAATAAATCACAGTCTGCTGCCAATCGGTACTCCGTATCAAACATCCCATATCTTTCATATATTTCTTTTTTCACAAATACTGAGGGGTGCATAAACGGAATCCTCCACCAAATATCTGTTATTGGATACCTTCCGCCAGACAGCCTCTCTTTTCCATTTTCAGTAATAATAACAGTTTTTCCATATGTCAATTCCGCTTTATTATGTTTAAAATAGTTTACGACATTTTCGACTGCATCCGAAGCATACCAATCATCACTGTTAATAATCCCAATTACATCTCCTGTGGCTCTTTTTATCCCCTTATTCATTGCATAATAAAGTCCATTGTCCTTTTCACTTACAAAATATGCTATTGAATCAAGATATTTCTCAATAATCTGTTGTGTTCCATCAGTTGACAGCCCATCTACAATAATGTATTCAATGTTTTTATATGTCTGCTCTAACACGCTTTTTATGGTTTGTTCTATTGTATTGAAGCTATTATAAGAAACTGTAATAATGCTTACTTTACAATTATTGCTGTCCATAACTTGTACCCCTCATCTGTTCTGCTGCTGGTATGGGATAATTGACACGTTCCTCTCCATAACAGAAATTGCACATATCTAAATAACCTTTTTCTGAATATCCTAAATTAAACTCCAGAAATTCTTTTTTATATCCTTCTCCCTGCAAGGCATCCAGATCCAGATACTCCTCTTGACCTTTATTAAAACCCACATTTTCTGAAACACTTCTCGCCATAACACAATAATAATATTTGTTCTCTCTAATCTCCCTGCATGATGTCTGACACGCATCAAAAACTTTTATAAGCTCTTCCTCGGATGCATGCCGATTGAAATGATCAAAACCATAATCAGTCCATTCACTCTCTGGACTGCCAAGTACATACTTAATATCCTCCTCTTTCAGCTTCGTAGTTAATCTGTCGTACTTTTCATTTAGCCTTGGAATAGTTCTACTGTAGTTGGAAATTCGAAACAATACATGATACCTTTTACACACTTTTAGAATTTCTTCATCCGGTACAATTGTTCCATTTGTTGTAATAGAAAAGATTCCTATCTGCTTTCTATAATATTTTCCTATATATTGAATTGCCTCTGATAAGTTTTTATAAAGTAGTGGTTCTCCTCCAATCAAAACAAACTCTCGAATAAAATCCACCTTTCCAAAAAAAGAATCTGCACTTTTATGTATTTGTTCAAGTGTCAAATCTTTGGCGTTTCTATTATCAACCGCATAACATCCATGCGCACATTTTCTACACTTTAGTGTACAACGCTCCGTCACACAAATCTGTGCCAGCGATACAAATACCTTGTCATAATAATAGGTTGAAATAACCGGAAAAATATAATTTGTAAATTCCTCATAGAGAAAATAATCCTTTCCTCTTTTCAAATCATTCTCTTCTAATTGTTCAACGATACTTAATGTGTTTTTTATGGATACAGCAACAATTATCGGAGCATCTTTTTTCCTCAAATAATAATCCAGAGAGATCACTTTCACCCCATTAACCTTGTCTTGCTGTTTTTCAACGCTATTATCAATAAAAGCAATTGTATAATTATAGGCTTCAAACACTGGCAAAAGTGTTCTTCCTACCTTTCCTGCCCCAAAAATATAGTATTTCTTGTTGTGCAAATCTAAGTCAGCAATTAATTGCTTCGCATAATCATCAAACTCGTGTCTTTTACTTTGCCACTTCATTTTATTTCCCCCTCAAATAGCAAATCTCCCTCTTACTCACATTCAAATACTTATGCAATAATAAAAACATTTTTTAGAAATTTCATATGCTGGCCTTCCAAGTACTCCACAGCCTTCCACTGTTCATCAGTAAATGCAATAAATATTATTGTATCTTCCTTTAGTTCCATTTCCTCTTTTTTTATAATTCTGATTCCATCCAAATATCCTGTCTTTTTACTGTCCACAAAAGCCTTTATTTCCAGCTCTCCTCCCAGGCATTCAACAAGTACTTTTGTAATTTTACCCCACTTTCCAGCTCCCCATATGTAACACCCACCCATTTTAATAAAGCTTTTTATTTGATACAAGTATAACAACTTACTAAAGAAACATTTCTTATCTTTCTTCTCCAATGTCTCTATTCCCTTGTAACTTGTCATAGAAAATAGTTTTCCCTCTATATCATTCCAACAACTGCTCTCAACACTCCCTGTTTCAAGACCACACACTTCCACATACATTTCTTCCAACTGATGTTTTACTGCCTCTGCTGAGAAGTATTTTTGATAAGTTTTAGCCTCATTATCAAGTATATATACTAGCCTTCCCTCTTCCTGATCACTATAATATTTTTCAATTGCTTCTGCCAGTCCTGCTGCTGAATACCCCCTCGTAATGTAAGCGTTATGTCTATCAGCCAATATCTCTGGCACCCCTCCAACAGGTGTCGAAATAACAGGTATATTGCATGAGATTGCTTCTACAATGGAGGCCGGAAAGGATTCTCTTCTGCTAGCACAGATAAAAATATCTATTCTGTCAAAAAAAGAACTCATATCTTCAACAAATCCAAGGAAAATAATATCCTCCTGTAGCTGATGTTTTTCAACATACTCCTTACAGCTGTTTGCATAATAAGAGCTGTCCTCCCCCGCAAGTAATAGTTGAATTTGTCTTCCCTGTTTTCTTTCAAACTCAACAGCTTTTATGATTGCAAGCTGATTTTTAAAAGTATAGATTGTGCCTGCCGCTCCAATTACTATACGAGATTTATTCTTCTGGTTTTCTTTTTTAATGCCTATCTCATCAAATACCCTGATACATCTCCCTTTACAGTTTAAATAGTGCTTCCACTTTTGTAGAAAAAATTCCGAATCACTGGATACATACTGTGGAAAAATATCAAGATATGGTATATTCCATTCCCAATCTTCCAACGAATAGATATTCATAACATGGGGAATGCCAAGCTTTCTTGAAATAAATTCAACCGCCGGATTTATTTGAACACTGTGCAAAACATGAATTTTATTAGCTATTACCTGAATCAGTGAAACTCATTTGCTTTGAACTTTGACAACTGCACATTCAATCAG
>OFGG01000015.1_pt1 | contig 163998 bp, 136 predicted proteins | sample 1521701 | NCBI WGS metagenome assembly OFGG01 (sample SAMEA3504081, study PRJEB24116) | mouse gut metagenome | biome: mouse gut; feature: mouse-associated habitat; material: faeces | place: Denmark | collected 2011
TTTATCTGTTTGTTTTGCAATTAACATCATAAAGAAAAACTGTGTGGTTGGGAAGGGGGGATTTTCTCTTCTTCCCTTTTTATTTCTTTTGCCAATTAAAATTATACACTAACTTGTGAACCTGAGATATCTCCTATTATTGCTCCTTTTATTGCCATTTACCTGCTCCTTTTTATAAATTTATTATACATAATCTGCAGTTCTTGTATCTACATAATTTTAACATTCTCCCCCTGGCTTCTTATCCACATATCAATCCCCTTCCCGAACACCTCCGCACTGACCGTATAAACCCCATCCTCCTCATCCAAAATCTTAGCCGTCGGCAGCCTGTCCAGCACTGCGTCAATGTCCAATCCGCTATATTTGAACTTCACCTTTTGCAGCTTCCCCCCGTACATAAACTGCACCCGCTTGCCTTCCTCAAAACGGCTGCTATAGGGAATATGGAAACGTTCATCCGACACCTTAAAATCCTGGATCCGGTCAATCCGGTATATGGTGGGGAAGGAATCGTTCAGCACATCAAAATCTTTTTTTACCACATCATCGTCAATAAATGCTGTCAGATAAAAATAGTATTCCGAGAACATGATGGCCACCGGTTTTACCTTCCGGTGGACGAGTTCTTTATCCTTCATCCTGAGATATGTAATCTCAACATATCTGGACTCACGCACTGCCTGCCCGATATCCCACATTTTATCAATGAACTCTGACTTGTGCCGCGGCTCCACATAGTGGTACTCCTCGTTGCCAATCAGGTCTCTCACCAACTTCTGGTTACTCTTTGAAACGCAGCAGTTGATCAGCTTATCCAGCATCCCTGCCATTTCATTTTTCGTGAAAGCCCGGCTGTCCAGCAAAATCTTGCAAAGGGCCAGGACTTCGCTGTTTTTTAATTTCAGATTATAAAGCGTCTCCATCCGGTATCCCTTGTACTGCCGGTCATATACGATGGAATTCACGTTCCCTGTCCGCACCGAATCCGCATCAAGGAACCTTCGGATATCATCAATATCCCTCTGGATACTGCGCTCATTCACCCCGTACCGCTGTGCTTCTTCTGCCCTGTTAACTACATATCCGTCAGATAGTTTTGCGTAAATCTGCAACACCCGGGCAATTTTATCACCCTTTATTTCTTCCAAAATACAATCCCCTCCTTATTTGGATTTAATTATATCATTTGAGAGTGACAAATTGTGTCATTTTTATCTTTTTGTGAATATTATCCTTCAATTTTTTCAATTATATCATCAAAAACCTCAATTGGTCAATGTCAATACCCCTTTCAGGCAATTCATTCTTTCTGTCATTACCATATAAAATAAGACATGGAGGTGGCATATGGACTACAAAAGGTTAGGGAACAGAATCAGGGAGGAACGCCGGCGCTTAAACCTTACGCAGGCCCAGCTTGCGGAAGACATTGACATATCGGATACTTATATGGGTGCCATCGAGCGCGGTGAACGGAGCCTTACCCTGGACACCCTTGAAAGGCTTGTAAACAGGCTTGGGGTTACGGTTGATTACCTGCTTGCTGATGCTATCCCCGGCACTGATTCCATCTTCGTTGAACAGTTTAAGCAGATCATTGACCGCCAGCCCTTAGAGCGGAAACAGATGGCAATTAATGTCCTGCGCAGTATTTTTTCCTATTTTGAAGAAAAAGAACCTTGACCGCTCATTTCAAATTGATATTTCCCGCCCGAAGTTCCCTGACAAAATCAATATCTTCTACCAGCCGCCTTACCGCCACATTGACAAGGCTTTCCACAGACACAGAATATTCATTTGAGAGGATATGTATCCTGTCATATAACATAGGATCCGTGATCCGTACCATAAAGCTTTCGTTTATGACGCCTGTTTTTTTGTTTTCCTTATCGGATTCCAACCATATCACCTGCCAACAAATAAGATACATTCAATTTCTGCAATTCATTTTTGATTATAGCATTTTTAGGTGACAGATTCTGTCGTCCAAAATTATTTCCTTGCCTTTTTATGAAATCCCCATCTTCCTCATGATCCCTTCCGCATCCACCCCCGATTGGGTTAGGTAAAGCCGGCAGATCTGCTCCGCCAGTTCCCTGCTGATATGGCGCTTTTCTGCAACCTTATCTACAGGCATCCCCATTTCCGTATCCCGCATCACCTGTTTGACCGTCCTGCTCATATCAGGGGGCTCTTCCTTATCCCGTCCAGGCTTTCCTTCCCTGCATAACAGGGATTGAAGTTTAAGATAATTAATCTTAAGGCCATACCCTGACGTCCATGCCTGCGTATCTCCCTTAATATGCAAAAACATTTATCCTAATTATGATATACAGCTTTTTCAAATACAATCTCATTATTTCGCCATTTCCTTATAGTTTCCTTAGATATCCCTGATAAGCTTTTTATTACAACAACCAATAAGGAGGATCTACACATGCAACAGACAATCCAGCAGACAGTTCAACCAAATACCGAGTCCAAAGGCTTATCAGGCTTTACCTTAAAATACCTGGCAATGGCCCTGATGGTCTTAGACCACATCCACTACTTTTTTGCCTATACCGGAAAAGTTCCACTTTTCTTTTCCTGGGCGGGAAGGCTTGCCGCACCCTTGTTTCTATTCTGCGTCATAGAAGGCTTTACCCATACCCATGACCGGAAAAAATATTTCCTGCGCATCTACCTTATTTCCGTGTTCATGGGCATTATCCAGTTTTCTTTCTACAATATCGGTTATGGGCTCGTGCGCCCGGACGGTTTTTTCCCGCAAAACCAAATGCTTGCGTCCTTTTCCGTCCTGATCGTGGTTCTGCAGGGATTTGACTGGTGTGCACATAAAAAATGGGGGCGCGGTCTTGCCGCTATCCTGATTCCGGTATTTTGGCCCTTTGCCATAGCTGCTCTGGCGATGACATTCCAGAACCCGATGCTTAATTTCATCATAAACCTGACAGCTTTCACCGTGCTTCCGGCTCATTCTTTTATTATGGACGGCGGAACCGCTACGCTGATCTTTGGCGTTATTCTCTACCTGTTCCGGAAAAATAGGAAACTGCAGGCAGCTGCTTTTGTCATAACCTGCATTCTATGGGATGTTATCCGCCTGTTTATCATGGCGCCCGGACTGAAAGCCGCAGACTTTTTTATGATGGCTTATGAATGGATGGAAGTTTTTGCGGTAATCCCCATGCTGTGTTACAATAAAACCTTAGGGCATGGATCCAAGCGCCTTTTTTACTGGTTTTACCCGATCCACATTTATGTGTTGTATGCCCTGTCCTGCATTTTATACCAATTTATTTGACGTATAACGGACAAGAAAGGAGTTTATCATGGCTCAAATCCTTACGATCGACGACGATAAAGCTATGCTTGCCCTGATCAAAAATGCCTTAAGCAAAGACGGGCATACCGTAACCTGTATTTGTCAGGTTACGGAAACTTTACAGGATAACCTTTCTCCCTACGACCTGATCCTGTTAGATATCATGATGCCAGGCACGGACGGTTATACCTTTTGCCGGGAAATACGCCGCTACACCGACTGCCCCATTCTTTTTCTTACCGCCAAAAGCCTTGAGGAGGATGTGGCCTTCGGGTTTTCCGTGGGTGCGGACGATTATATCAAAAAGCCATTTTCTATTCTGGAACTCCGTGCCCGGGTCAATGCCCACTTAAGGCGTGACCAGCGGGAAAAGGTCCAGTGCTTTTGTGTGGGAAGTGTCCGTTTTTTCCTGATCAAAAAAGAGATCTGGGCTGACGGGGAAAAACTCTCCTTTACCAAGAGTGAATACGAGATCAGTCTTTTATTGGCCAAAAACCATGGCCAGATTTACTCCAAAGAACAGATATTTGAAAATGTGTTCGGTTACGATAAAGAAAGCGATATTTCCGCAATCACGGAGCACATTAAAAATATCCGGAAAAAACTTGCCGCCGCAGGCTTATCACCGATTGAAACCATATGGGGGATTGGATACCGATGGAATGGAATGTAAAAAAAGGAACCGGCTTAAACCGTTTTTTTATGATATTTTTGGCACATGCAGTTTTTTCGTTCCTGTGTGTAGGGATTTTATGGGTATTTCTGATAACCCTATCCTCCTATCTCCATATCACGATCCCTGCCAACGCGCTTGAACAATCCATCTCCAAATGGCGTGACAGCCTTGATCAAGATACCGTCATTATACCGGAGGAAATTCCCTCCGGGGCAGATTATGCTATCTTTGACAGGAAGGGGAATCTATTGCAGACCAATTTAGACCAGGATACGTTAAAGACCGCCGCGGACATGGCTTTTTCGGCTAACCAGACCGACATAAAAAGGAGCGGCCCTTCCATAGGCTCACGGATTTACTTAAGGCTTACTACCGATACGCAATGTGTCATCATTGTATACCGGCTTATTACCAGCTTCCGCCCACCTCTGCTGCAGTGGCTGTTTCCCAATGCCGAGCTTTTTTTCCTTTTACTGCTTTTTGTTATGCTTATCGCAGACCTTGTTTGGATCGCTGTCAGATATGCGCGGAAATTAAACAAAGAGCTCCAGAAACTGGCCGCTGCCGCAGATCAGATCAGTAAGCAAAACCTGGTCTTTGAGATACAGATGACAAAGCTGGCTGAATTTAACCGGATCATGGATTCCCTTGATCGTCTAAGGACAGACCTTCAACGCTCCCTCAAAGAACAGTGGGCGATGGAACAGCAAAAAAAGCGGCAGTTAACCGCCCTTACCCACGATATCAAAACTCCCTTAGCCATCATAACCGGTAATGCAGAACTTTTATCGGAGACCAGCCAGACACCGGAACAGCAGGAATACACTGCCTATATTTTGGAACATGCCGGACAGATCCACCGTTATGTCACCGGAATCCTGGAGCTGTCCAGGCCGGATGAGGCCGCTTCGGATCATACCTGCATGAAGGATCTTTTATCCACAATGGCCCAAATGGCAGAAAGTCTTGGGAAGAAAAAGCGCCTCTCCTGCTCTTTCCATACGGAAAGCATTCCTGATTTTTTGCCTGTACCAAAAGATAAGCTGCAGCGGATCCTTGCCAACCTGATCGACAATGCGGTACAGTATTCCCCCGAAGGCGGCACTGTTTTTCTCTTTGCCTGTCTTGAACGGCAGACATTAAAGCTGTCCATACAAGACGAAGGGAATGGGTTTTCCAGTGAAGCCCTCCTTTTTGCCACGGATGAATTTTACCGTTCTGACCAAAGCCGCAGCAATAAGGAACATTTTGGCCTGGGGCTTGCCATCGTAAGGCAGATCGTCATGGACCTTAAGGGAACCCTCTTTCTTGAAAATGTTAAAGGGAAAGGCGCCCTGGTCACGGTACGCCTTCCCCTTATTATATTACATGACAATTGATTTATCCGTTATGCAAAAGTTCCGCCGTTGCCAAAATTCCGCTCATAGTCATCATAATTGCCATATTGTTTCCAAAGATCGATCATCATCTCATAGCGGGCCAGATCCAGCCCCGTGTACACACAATTGGAGGTGGCAAATACATACCCTCTCCCTGTTGCCATGCCTTCCCGCAGGGAGCGGAGAATATCCCCGCGGCATTCTTCTATCGTGCCGGTCTGTAAAAGGCCGCAGTTCACATTGCCGATCAGGGCAATATCTTCCCCGATGATCTTGCGCACCTCGGGAATGGACACGCCGCCCTGAGGGTCTAAAGAATGGAACGCGTCGGGTTTACAGTCCGCCATCTGCTTTAAGATCGGCATGATGTTCCCGTCCGTGTGTTTGATGGTATAATATCCCATCTTCCGGTACTCTGCGATAGTCTCTTTCAAGTAAGGCACCACGAACTCATCAAACTGCTCCGGACTGTAAAAGGGATTTGTGTTAAAGCAGTAATCAGAGCAGAGAGTATACCCGTCGTGCAGATGCCCAAGATCGTCTAACTTCTGCGCCTTTTTGATCGACCGGTCCAGGCGGATCTTCGTCTGCTCGTTTAAGCTCTCCGGCTCCTCAAACATCTTCACCGAAAAATCCATCATGGTATCGCCGTCCGGGATTGCCCATGTGGGATCCCCGTGCATCATGATATAGTATTCATCCCCGCTCTTTTCCCTGATCAGCTCCAAAAGCCACTGGGTATTTTCCACGTCATTGGGATTCGGGTGCACGAAGATTGCGCTGTGGTCATACGCCCTTGCGACATCCACATAAATCTGCGCCATCTCATCCATATGAAGGCTTCTTTCCTGATAACTCATCTGGTTCCACTGCTCATAAAAGCGGTGGGAAGGATGGACCTTCCCCAGTTTTTCCATGGTCAGAAAATAAACCAGCTCAAAGGTCGGAACCTGGCCTCCGATCGGTTCACATTTTAATGTTTTGATAAAACGCTCTCTGTGTGTCATATTCTCCATCCTTTTTATTGTATTAAAGATTCCCCGCCGGATAACGCAATCCTGCCGCTTGTCTTCTGGTAAAAATTTATTTCATAGAAACGGCCACTCGGGAAGGTGCGCTTCCCGTTAATGTAACGCTGTAATCATCCGGCTGGCTTCCGCCTGCAAAAATGAAAAACCGTCCCGGTTCCCAGATATGCTCCCCGTCCTCATTGATCACGCAAAACTGGTCTGATGATATCGTAAGGCTTACCTCTTTCTCCTCCCCTGCCCGCAGACATACACGGGCCGTCTGGCAGAGCTTATGCACCGGCACACGCACGGAGGCTTCCTCATCTCTTACATAGCATTGCACTACTTCCTCCCCATCCATCAGCCCGGTATTTTTCACGGTGACAGTGACCGTCAGATTCTCCCCGGGAGCAAATACTTCTTTATCCGCTTTCATATTGCTGTATGCAAAACTGGTGTAGCTTAAGCCATAGCCAAATGGATACAGCGGTTTTTCCTGAAAGAACTTATAAGTGCGGTTTTCCATGCTGTAATCCTCAAAACCGGGCAGATTATTATCATTCCTGTAAAAAGTCACAGGAAGCCTGCCGGAAGGGGAAAATTCGCCAAAGATAAGGTCACTTACCGCTTTGCCCCCCATGGCTCCCGGATACCATGCCTGTATGATCGCATTGGCTTTACAGCCTTCCGCAAAATCAATGGCGCTTCCGGTCATATTCACAAGGACCACCGGCGTGTTTCTTGCACAGACGGCGGCAATAAGATCCTGCTGGCTCTGGGGCAGCAAAAGATCCTTTTTATCCCCGGTAAACCCTTCTTTGCCGATGATCTCCTCCCCTTCAATGGTCTCGTCCATACCCACCACCAGGATCACAACGTCCGCCAGATCGGTCTGCGCCTTTACTTCCGCCAGGCAGTCGCCCGAATAACCGGGATCTTCCAGTTTATGCTCATACAGATGGCAGCCCTTCGAATAGTTCACCCTAGCATCCGGCAGCGCCTTGCGGACTGCTTCCAACACGGTGTGGTACTGATTGGCTGTTCCGTGGTAGTTACCGTTTAACGGAACGATGGAATTGGCGTTCGGGCCGATCACCGCCACGTTTTTTAAATTTTCTTTCTTTAAAGGAAGGATGCCGTCATTTTTGAGCAGCACCATGGTCCTGCGGGCAATCTCCTCATTCAGCGCACGGCTTTCTTCCGTGTCAATGGCGGTATAATCAATGTCGTCAAAAGGCGTTTTTTCATCAAACATGCCAAGCTTCATCCTGGTCTCCATCAGCCGCTGACAGGAAGTGCGGATCTGCTCTTCCGTGATCTTGCCTTCTTTATATGCTTCCATGATGAAATAGTAGGTATTGCCGCAGTTTAAGTCGCATCCGTTTTCAAGGGCAAGGGCAACGGAATCCGTGATGTTTTCCGTGACGCCGTGGTGCAGGTGGAAATCCGCAATGGCCCAGCAGTCGGAAGTAAAGTATCCGTCAAATTTCCATTTCCCGCGCAAAAGATCGACCATCAGCGTCTTGGATCCGCAGCATGGTTCCCCGTTGGTGCGGTTGTACGCGCCCATGAAACCCTCCACCCCTGCATCCGCCAGCTCCTTAAAAGCAGGCAGGTAGGTTTCTTCCATATCCTGTTTACTTGCAACCGCATTAAATTCATGCCGCAGCGCTTCCGGTCCGGAATGCACCGCAAAGTGCTTGGCGCAGGCAGCCGCTTTTAAATATTTCGGGTCATCGCCCTGTAACCCTTTTACAAAGGAAGCCCCCAGCTTACCGGCAAGATACGGATCTTCCCCATATGTCTCCTGGCCCCTGCCCCAGCGGGGATCCCTGAATATGTTCACATTCGGAGACCAGAAGGTCAATCCCTTGTAAATTCCATAATCCTCATACTTTTGAAATGTATTATATTTTGCCCGGCCTTCTGTTGCGGCAACTTCCGCTACCGCCTTAGTCACCTCCGGGTCAAAAGCTGCCGCAAGCCCGATGGCCTGTGGGAACACGGTGGACATCCCGCTCCTTGCCGCGCCATGAAGCGCCTCGTTCCACCAGTTGTAAGCTTTGATTCCCAGCCTTTCCACTGCCACAGCCTCATAGAGCATCTGCCCTGCACATTCTTCAACCGTCATCCGGTCAACCAGATCTTTTGCCCGTGCTTTAAAAGATAAGCTCTCGTCCTGATACCCTGCCTTTTCCATCGCCATTCTCCTTTTCAAAATCCATTTTCATATTTTTATTTGATCTTACAACCGCCAACATAGACTTCCTGCAGATCCAGCCCGGGCGTTGCCACCAAAAGGTCCGCCAAAAGCCCCGGTGCAATCGCACCGATCCGGTCTTCCAGGCCCATTGCCTTTGCCGGGCAGATGGTAGCCGCCGCAATTGCCGCTTCCACCGGTACCCCAAAGGAAACCACGTTCCGGCATTCCTCAAACACATTGCTGACAGAACAGGCTAAGGTGCCGTCCGCTAAGGCTGCCCGGCTACCCTTCACATGGACATCAAGACCTCCTAAGCTGTATACACCGTCCTTAAGCCCTGCTGCGCTTAAAGAATCCGACACGATACAAAGTTTCCGCGCATCCGCCGCAAAAGCAGAGCGGATCACCGATTCGTGCACATGGATGCCGTCGCAGATCAATTCCGCCCACACATCCCGGTCATGCACCATGCCGATCACCCCCGGCTCTCTATGATGTAAGCCATTCATGGCATTATATAAGTGCGTCACATGGTCCGCCCCGGCATCCACCGCTTCATTTGCCCGCACATAGGTTGCGCTGGTATGCGCTATGGAGATCTTCTTTTTCCCATGGAAATACCTGATAAATTCCATGGCTCCCTCTAAATTGGGATCCACATCCACCAGCAGGATATGGCCGCCCGCACACCCGTCCAGTTCTTCAAAAAAAGCAATATCCGGCTTTTTTAAATACTGCGGGTCATGGCATCCCTTCTTGTCCGGTCCTAAAAAAGGGCCTTCCATATTGATTCCCCAGATCCTGGCCCCTTCCGCCTTTGCCTCGATCGCAGTACGGATCCGCCGCATCATCTGCCTGCTGTATTCTTCTTCCATAGTCATGGTAGTGGCAAGCAGGGACGTTACCCCGCATTCCGCATAGGAACGCCGGATACGGATCAGTTCTTCCGATGGTGCGTCCGAAAAGTCCGCCCCGGCCCTTCCATGGGTATGGACATCAAAAAATCCCGGCAGCAGCCATTTTCCTTCGATGCTGATCACTTCTTCCTTGTCGTTTGGCATTAGATCCTCTGCAATCTCTGTAATTCTATCCCCACGGATCCGCACATCCATACGCCGCAGCGCCCCGTCTATAAATGCTGATCCTTTTTGAAAAAGCATCTCTCCGTCCTCCTTTTTGCCTTTTATTTCCATTCTATGATCTTTTCTCTTGTATTCCAAGAGCTTATCCTTATTTTTTTCTTATCGGCACAATTCTTTTCCACTAAAACACTCTGTTTCTCGCCCGGAAGAAGGTACAAATAGTTCTGTCCAAAATACACATACCCCTCTTCCTTTGTCTCTTCGGCATCTTCCATCCATACGCCGGCTGCCACGTACGGGCCTTTGTTTTCCAAAACCAGCCGGGCTTTTTCCTCTGGATCTTCTATAACAAGGGAAGCCTCCACCTGCGTCTTCCCTAAAGCAAGCAGCTCCGCCAGCGTGGTCTTGGTAAAAAGATACCGGTTTTCGGCAAGCACGGCATCGCCTTTCCCTAAAGCCGTCAGCACCAGATAAAAGACCCCATCCGCAATCTGGTCCGTGGAACAGGAAATATTGCCCACACGGACACTCTTTTCGCTGTCCACGCCCGGGAATTTCCCAAAGTCCGCTTTTTCTCCAAGCATCCCGTTCTGGCTGTATATTTCCGCCCGGATCCGACAGGGCACGATCCCTTCACTGCTTTGCCAGTAAATATCCGCTGCCAGCTCTTTTTCATCCTTAAGGCTCTGGGTTTTAAACCCCGCGCTTACCGCATTGGGGGAATAAGCTTTTTTCACCCCATAATAAGCGGGCTTGGGCGCCGCGTAATAATCCACGCTGCAGGTACAGGTGTTGTTCGGGAACGGTTCATTAAATTGCCATGGAAAGGTGCCGCTGCAGGTAAGCGCCCGCCGCCTGTTGGCTTCCACGGCATATTTTAACCCTTCATACTGCATGAACTGACTGCCCCGCACCGCATCTTCTATATTGGTCAGTTTGTCTTCAAAACATTCCTGCATCAGGATAAAATTATTCCACCAGGATCCCCTGTGGAAATAGTATTCATTATCCCTGCTTGGCGGCCAGAGATGTTCCGGCGACATATTTTGATATAGCGCGTCAATATTGGTCATCCCCTCCACGCCAAACTCGCTGGAAAGAAGGGAAGTTCCCGCATTGTACAGGGTATACTGTGCGGTCAATCCCTGATGCTCCCAAGGTCCGTGGACATCGTGTAAGCCCAAAGGGTCTTTTTCGATATTTTCCAGTGTGTTGTTAAACATCCTGCCTGTAGGCGAAGACTCCAGGAAATAACGGGAAGGATCATATTTTTTCACCTGTTCCCCTAAAATCCGGATCACCGGCTCTTTCATATTGATCATCTCGTTATTCGAGCCGGAAAGCTCGTTCCCGCCACCCCACAACGCCAAAGAAGGATGGTGTTTTTTGCGTGGAATAATCACGGCCGCTTCCCGCTCCATCAGCTTAAGAAAATCAGGGTCCGAAGACGGTTCATTTTCAATACCGGAACTGGACTGGATAAATTCCTGCCAAATCAATATGCCGTTTTCGTCACAAAAATCATAAAAATCTTCCCGCTCCACAAGGCCCCCTCCCCAGACGCGCAGGCAGTTCACATGGGCATCCTTAACAAGACGCAAAAGCCTTTGCAGCTTACCTGTCCGGCGTACCCCATACATAGCGTCAATGGGCACCCAGTTATACCCTTTCATGTAGATCCTGCGGCCATTGACGCAGGCCGTATAGGGGCGGGCCGTTTCATCCGGTGTTTCATTTTTGACAAAGGTAAGGCTACGGATGCCAAAACGTACTTTTTTCTCATCTGATGCTTCTTGGTCATTTTCCGTCTCGTAAACGGACAGCCGCAGTTCATATAGCGGCGGCCTTCCATAGCCGTTTGGCCACCATAGATTTGGATCTTCCACTTCAAATTCAAATTCGGCGCTTCCGTTTTCCGCAAATTCCCGCTGATCTGCCAGACACACGCCGTCCATACTGACCATAGCTTCGATCAGGATTCGCTGCCTGTCGAAAGGCAGATCTTCCACGGGGGCCTTAACCCGTACCACCGCTTTTTGGTGGTCATCTGAAAGTTCCGTCTCCAGATCAATCTGCCCCAAAAGCGTTCCTTTCGTGATCTTAAGGTAAACATCATCCCAAATCCCCAAATGTATCATTCGGGGACAGAAATCCCACCAATAAGTCATCCGGCTTTTATGGGTCTTTACGTATCTGGTCTTGGAAACCTGGGGCTGTTCGTCCGGCGCTTTCTCCAAAACCACCGAAAGCAGGTTTTTCTCACCTGTCCGTACCAGTTTTGTGACGTCAAAAGAAACCGGAGTATACATGCTGTGATGTTCTCCTAAATATTGATCGTTTAAGTAAAACTTTGCGTCATAGTCCACGCCTTCAAAGCACAATCTGCCTTTTTTTTGTTCCAGGGATTCCTCTACCACAAATTCTTTCCGGTAGACCCAGGTACGCTCCGGCACCCATTCCGCAAGCAGGCTGTTCTTCTCAAAATGAGGATCCGGTATCTGGCCGCAGCGGAGCATATCGTCCGTAACGGATCCGGGTACCTGGGCCGGTTTCCAAAAGCGCACGTCCCTGGTTTCCCGCTTTTCACTGTTCCGCCAGATCCAATCCTCCCCCAGAAAGTCTTTTATTTTCCAGTCATTTCCGTTTAAACTTATTTTTCCCATTTCAGATTTTCCCTTCTATTCCCTTTTTCAGCCATTTCCCGCTTTTGACACGCCAGATAAAGAAGAAAGAACGCACCACCCAGTCCACCGCCATGGCGGCCCAGATTCCCATAAGCCCCATCTGAAAACCCCTGACAAACAAATAGCTGCAGCCAATCCGAAAGACCCACATACAGCCAATGGATACCCACATGGTAAAATTGGCGTCCATGGCGGCCCTAAGGGCGTTTGGCAGCGCAAACCCGGTAGGCCAGAACAGCATTGCGCAGACAGAATGAAAAATGATCACCTTCCCTGCCAGCAAAAGCACATCCTCCGACACCTGATAAAGGCCCGCAATCTGTGGCGCCAACCAAATAATGGCTGAATTTAATATCACCATAAACAAATAAGCGTATCCCATCAGTTTTTTTATGTAAGCCTTGGCCTGTTCTTTTTCGTCCGCCCCCAAAGCCTGCCCTACCACCGTGATCATGGCAATGCCCATGGCAGAAGCCGGGATCACCGCCACACCGGCCACCACACCGGCAATGGCATTGGCGGCAATTGCCGTCGTTCCAAGTCCAGCGATGAGACTCTGGACCAGGATCTTTCCAATTTGAAAAATACAGTTATCCATACCGGTAGGTACACCGATCTCCAGGATCTTTTTGATCACATTCCACTTAAGCGGCTGGAATACGGGCCTGCCATAGTGAAGCTGCCGCTCCGGCTTTGACATGATCCGAAACAGGAAAAAGGCCCCGAACATCCTGGAAATAAGCGTAGAAAACGCAACGCCATACACTCCGGCATGAAATCCCAGGATCAGAACAGCGTTCCCCACGATATTAAACACATTCATCCAAATAGAGATCTTCATCGTGGTACGGGAATCTCCCATTGCCCGGCTCAGGGCCGCACTGGCATTATAGATTCCTAAAAACGGGTAGGAAACTGCGGTAATGTAAAAATAAGCCACGGCATTTTTCATCACCTCGTCTTCCACACTGCCAAAGATTGCTTTTAACAGCCACCTGTTGGACAAAACGGCAAAGGCCATGATGATAACGGCAATTCCCGTAACAAGAAGCAATAGCTGGTTGGCGCATTTGACCGCTTCTTCTTCCTTCTTTTCCCCCAGCCGGTGTGCCGCCACCACCGCACCGCCGGTTGAGAGGGATGCGAAAGCATTGATCAAAAGGATGGCAATGGAATCCACCAAAGATACCCCGGATACCGCCGCCTCCCCCGCGCTGGATACCATAATGGAATCTGCCATCCCTACGGTGATCCCTAACATCTGCTCTAACACCAGGGGAATGACCAGCGCAGCCAATGCTTTTCCTGTAAAAATCGTTTTGTTTTTCTTATGCGGCTCTTCCATCAGCCGATTCCTCCGATTTGGCGTTCTAGTAAATCACATTCCGTAAATCCTTCTTTGGTCCACTTTGCGGTTTTTATCTGCCAAGGCGAAAGCAGGATCTGGCATTCGTCATTTTGATACCAAATCCGGACACTGCCGCCTTTCCCTTCGGTCTCAAATACCCGCAGGACAAAACTCCCCGGTTCCGCTAAACTTTCTTTCAGACAGGACACCACCGCATTTTCCGTAACGGTCTTAAGCGCAGCCCCATGGCTCTCAAACCGCATCCCCTGGTGTGCGGAATCCCCCAAATACTCCACCGGCATATGCAGAAGGTCCGCTTCCTGAAACAGCCGCATTTTAGGCATGGCCTTTTCATGGGGAATCAGCCTGCATTCATAATCCCATACGCCCTGATCCATGTAAGCATAATCTAAGTCTTCCTCCAAAGGGCCGCCGCCGCCCCTGGCGTGGACCGCGCTTCTTGCCAGAATCAGGCGGTATTCATTTCCAATCTGCATACAGCCGTAAACACTGTCATTTAAGACCGCAAGGCCGCTGCCGTTCTCTTTTACCAGATCCGCAAACCGATGCTGGTAATACTCCGGATTTTCCCCCTTACAGTCGATCTTCTGTTCCGCAAGAAATGCGGTTTCCGTAAAGACCGAAGGTGTTTTTTCTGCCACCGGAAGACACAAAGCGATCAAACGGTGCTTTTTGGTATTTTCAAGCCGCAGGCTCATCTTAAGGACATCACTGTCTTTTTCGATGATATAGTCAATCCGAAGTTCCGTCTCCCCATCCCTTAAAAAGACCCGGAGCACGGCACGGAGCGCATTGTCTTCTATCATGCGGCTTCTCGTTACCTGAAACTGTCCTTTTTCTTCCCCGCAAAATATGGTTTCTCCCCATGCCCCTCTGTCGTCATAAAAGATCTTCACTGCCGCGCCGGGGGAAAGCATCTCTTTCCCGGCTTTTTTTAAGGAAGAAGGAAGCCCCGTCTTTTCATCAAGCAAAAGACGGATCACGCCGTTATCCATAGAAAGCAGATCGGCCTTAATGGCAGGGGGTGCGCTTTCGTCGTTAGGGCCTTCCCCCAATACCCGGTAGACCGCAAAACCGTAAGCAGGAACTTTCGCCTGAAACAGGATGGTCTTTCGGCTCTCCGGAGCGGAATTGTGGTACCAGGATTCGCAGGCATAGATTTCCGCCCCATAGGGATCCCTTAACCGCAACGGTTTTTTCGTTGCTCTTGGCACATACACTTCCGCCTCAAACACGCCGTCAAACTCTGCGGAAGTGGGATTTACCAAAAGAAGCGGGCCTCCGTCTCCCCTTGTGTCTATCCCGTTGGCGATCGCCTGGACTCCGTTGTGGATCACTTCTTCCCCTATGGCAGCGCTGGCTCCAAACTCTCTGACAGCCGCATTCCTGGCCGTCTCAATGCTGGTTCCTGCCAGAATATCATGAAACTGGCAAAACAACGTCCTCTTCCAGGCTTCTTCCAGTTTTTGGGCCGGATAACGGTAACTGGTTACGCCCATAAGAGACGCCATCATGGCAACGGCTTCCGCCTTAAGGAGCGTCCATTCCGCCTTCCGGTTCCCGGCCTTGATCCCCCGGTCTGAACTGTAGCAGCCAAAATAAATCCGGCCAAGCTCCCCCGTCACCGTGGGGAGCTTATCTTCCTCGATACGCTCATAAAAATCACCCATGGTTGCAAAATCAAGGGTATCTGCGCCCCGCTCAGTGCGAAGCTCATACAGTGCCCGGATATTTTCAATGGTAGGGCCGCCGCCGTGATTGCCTACGCCATAAAAGACTGCCATTTTATCATAGCCGATCTCTGAAAGCCCTTCCGCGCTCTCTTTTATGTTAAATTCCATCGTCGGGCGGGTCCATGCCATATATTCCCCGCCGGTGCGCTCCGTAGGGATTCTACTCCCATCGGCCGCCTGCCAGTTAAACAGACAGGGAAGCTTCACACAGTTTTTGGCAGGCCTTGACACGGTGTTGGAACGCAGTCCGCAGCCTGCAAAAATGGCCGGAAGATTTGACCCATGTCCGAAACTGTCAGGGTTAAAGCCTTCCGTCACTTCCCTGCCAAACTCTCTTTGCACAAAGTCTTTCCCGTAAAGGAACTGGCGGATCAAAGCTTCCCCGGAAGGCAGATTGCAGTCCGGCTCGATCCACATCCCACCGGCGATCTCCCACCGACCTTCTTCCACCCGCTCTTTGATCTTTTCAAACTGCTCCGGACAGTTTTCCTTAAGCCATGCCAAAAAAGCGATACTGGTCTGGGTAAACTTAAAATCCGGAAATTCTTCCATCCTTGCCAGTGCGGAGGCAAAGGAAGATTTCACCTCCTGCATCCCTTCCGCCCGGTTCCAGAGCCAGACCGGGTCAATATGGGTGTATCCGATCATAAAAAAACGCTTTTTATCCATCCGTCTCATCCTCCCATTCTAACAGATTCACCCGCTTACATCCCTTTGCATCGATCCGCAATGTTAAAATCTCATACCCATTGATCTTATAGGAATAATTGACGCCGTTTAAGGTGATTTCCCCTTTCGTCTTTAACCCTTCCGTCTCAAGCAGGCGCAGGATCAGACCATCCCCGTCTTCCGCCGCTTTCACGCACCCTGCTTCCACATTGGGCTGAGGGAGGACAAGGCCGCCCCATATACGCTCCGGCCTCTTACCCGGATGACAGTGATCCGTTGTATATAGAATCGGCGTTGCGCAGCGTTCCGCCTGCCGGTAATACTCTCCTGCCTTTAACGCCTTAGCGTGAGGACGCAATAGAAAGGTAAATTCCTGCTTGCCAATGTCCGTGTATTCATATCCTTCCGACGGATTGTACCAGTCCACCCCGTTTCCCTGTGCGTAGATCCCGCTGCGGGCAAGGGGAAGGGAAACGGAAACACTTCCCGTCTCCGGGTCTTTGTTCAACACGTAGGCATACTTTGCGTCATTTGCAACACAAAGCCCGGCTCCCTCTTCCGTCACATCCAAAAACCGCTGCATACAGCCTTCTTTTCCGAAATATGCTTCATCCCGATATATCCCGTAGGCGCTTTCTCTGAAAACCCGGGTATGGCTTTGGGTAAGAGGGAACTCCATCAAAAGCTGATGCCACTCCCGGTCAAAAAATAAATGGTTCCTTACCTCAATCTCCGAAGCATTGTGATACAAAATATAGTCCTGCTTTAATACGCTGCCATAAAAACGGTAACTTGCGCGTACCACTTTTCTATGGCTGCCCTCTTCCACAAGCTGTAAAGACTCGAAGGAAAGCTTTTCCCCGGAATCTTCAAAGGGCCTTCCCTGTATCCCGCCCCAGGCATCCCGCTCATCCTTCCAGACGGGGAAAGATACCGGTGCGCTTAAAGCTTCGTAAGAGGTCTCCTTCTCATACAGGGAGCATAAATATCCTTCCTTGTTAAACACTGCGCAAAGCTTTTCATTTTCTAACACCACCGGATCCTGATTTTCTGCCCCTGCACCCAAAAGCCATGAACCGCCACTTTCCCTGCTGTCATCACACAAAGAGCTCTCCCCGATCAAAGTACGATAGATGGCAAAACCATAAGCCGGGATCTTTGCGTCAAATACGATCCCCCGTCTGCCGCCAATATTATAATTACGCACCTTTGCCTGTGTATGTACCCTCTGGTACGGGATTTCACTTCCATCCGGATCCAAAAGAGTCAGTCCGTCCTTACAAAACCAGTTCAGTTCTATGTCCACCGGGCCGTTCCAATCTTTCCCTGTGGGGTTAAACAAGATCAACGGGAATCCTTCCCCTTGTGTGTCCATTTGACTTAACATATGCTGGATGGATAAGACCCACAGCCGCTTTGCCTCAGCCTGGACCTTGGATAAGTGCATGATGGCTTCATCCCGCGCAGGCTTTATGGTAGTACCCCCTAAAGTGTCGTGGAACTGATTAAATAACAGCGTCTTCCAGAGCATCATCTGCTCTTTCTTTAACGAAGCTCCGATTTCCCTTCCTGTAAACATCCGATCCATGGAGACCATTCCATCCATCTGGTTAAGGCGCTGCTCCGCCTTACGGTTATTTTTCTTTAACCTGCTGTCCATAAGATAACATCCCGTATTTACCTTATCAAAGAAATCTTTCCGCACAGGAAGGGCTTTTAAGTCTTCTTCCGACAAACTGTCAAAAAACTCCCTGAAGCTCCCAAACGCAAGCGCTTTATCCGGCATCTCTTCCCGCAGCCGGTACACCGCCTCCACATTCTTTTTGGTAGGACCGCCGCCATGGTTTCCCACCCCAAAGCAGCATGCCATCTGGGAAAGCCCCTGCCTTTTCGCCGCCTCATCCGCCAAAGTGACTGCCTCTTTCGTCTGGTCATAAAACCAGGTGGTATATTCGCTTGGAAGGCTTATGGCGTTCACCCTGCTTCCGTCTGCGCTCTCCCAGACAAAGACAGGGGTATCTAACCTGGGGCGCATAAACACATACTCCTGCATCCCGCTTTTTTTCAAGATCTGCGGCAGTACAGGATTATGACCGAAGCTGTCCACGTTAGATCCGGTCCGTGCCGTTACCCCGAATTTTTCCTTTAAATACCGCTGGGCGTAAAGTCCCTGGCGCACAAAAGCTTCTCCTCCCGGCAGGATACAATCCGGCTCTAAGAACCATCCTCCCGTCAATTCCCACCGGCCTTCCTTTACGCGCTGCCGGATCTCCTCAAACATTTGTGGGGCAATGGCTTCAATCCATTCCAAAAAAGCGCTGGAAGTAGAGGTAAATTTCATTTCCGGATATTCATTCAGCCTGTCTAAGGCAGACCGGAATGTAGCCTTCACCTCCTGCATCCCCTCATCCCAATCCCAGAACCATACCGGGTCTATATGGGAATTTCCTATCATATAAAGGGTTCGTTCCTTCATCATCTTTTCCCCCATTTTTCTACATGCTGGTAAGCAAAGCCTCTGCGGCCTGTCCTATTTTGATCCCATCCATCACAAGGTCGATCCCAATCCGCAGCCGCCGGGCCTTTTTGACCGTAACCTGTAACGGAATCTGGATTTCCTTTGTTTCACCGGCGTCCATTGACAATTCAAATTCCTTGCCCCCAGCCACGCTTACGCCTTCCGGCAAAACAAGAAAAACCGAAGCCTGTATGGCTTTGGCATAAGGGTTTGTTACGGAAATGACAAGTTTCTTTTCCTCCCCCTTTCTTGCAAAAACCTGATAGGGGCGGCAGGATACCAGCCGCTGGTCCAGATCAAACCCTGCTGCAGGTTCCGGAAGAAGCTTCTCATGTAAACGGGCAAGCTCCCGTCCCCGCTCTTCCAGCCGATCCGGATAATCCTTTCCCCGTTCTTTAAACTGCCAGTGCCCGGTAAGGATCAAATCCGGCGAAAGCTTCCGGTAAAGCGCCGCGCTTTCAACAAAATCATGGTAGGAAAATCTGTTCTTATAGACATAATTACAAAACAGACCATCCTCATCCGCATACTGATCCCCGGTACAAAGCACCTGTTTTCCGTCCACGGTAAAACTGATCGCAGTCTCATACTGGGTATGCCCGGACATGGGATATAAAGTAAGCTCATACTCCTCCCACATAAACGGTTGGTTCAAAGGAAGGACCTGATCTACCTTGATGGGGTCATACCACAGACATGGCAGATCGTAATCCGCCGGGTGGCTGATAATGTCCGCAAAGCTTTCCGCACACATGACCTTAGTTCCATACCTTCTTTGCAGCAGGGAAAAACCGGCCACATGGTCATCGTGGTAATGGGTAGGGATGCAGGCGTCAATTGTCGTCACCCCATAATGGTCAAACAGCCACGGGATCGTATAAAGCCAGGGCCTTCTGGAACTTCTGTCGGTTCCCGCCGCCACTCCCGCCATAAAATCATATCCCAGATCCAAAATAAGCGCCTTGCCGCTTTTAGATAAGAGCACGTAAGAATCACTCATACTGGTCCTGTTAAACAGTAAATGCTCCGTGATCTGCTCATAGGGTCTTTCCCGAAGCTGAAAGCACCTTGGGTTCTGCCTTCGAAGCTTCATAAGCGCTCCAAGATTATCTACCGTCTCCGGTATTGTTTCATCCGGCCTCATGACCTTCCCATGGGAAGGTAACAGATAGTCAAAATGCTGATCCTTTAAAAACAAAAGGGACAATACGGTATAAGGAAGCCCTTCCCCGCCATTATAGGTCCACTGTGTTGCCGCAAGGGAGACTACCTTCCCTTTATCAAAGATCAGATCCCCCGTAAAAGCCAGTTTTTGGCCGTCCACCGTCATTTCCAGTGTGACGGAACCGGTGGTATGGCCCGGCGTGGGCCACACCCTGACCTTTATCCCGGCAAAGGTATACTCGGCATAATCCAAAAGGCTGCCGGAAACCGGAATGTCAGCCAGCGGGCTGTAACGATCCTGCCTGCAGTTATAATTATTTAAAATCTCCCTGCCCTGCCACATCACGTCCGCTTCCTCAATGAGCTCCCGCTCCGCATGGGGCACATAGACAGGAAACCTCTCTTCTGTTCCGGAAAGCCCCTGAAGCTGGTCTCTGTGGTGATGGGTCAATAAGACCGCTTCCACTTTTTTGATCCCAAGCCCGGTCAGTTCTTTGCATACTTCCCCGCTCCCAAAATCAACCAGGACCGCCTGGTCATGATTCCTTATGATATACACGAAGCAGGTATCTTCAAATAAAAACACATTTTCCGTAATTTGTTTCAGCATTCCGCCACCTCAAAATCAATCTCACATTTATATTGTGCCTGCCGTCACCATACTTTTCCAGGAATTGTCATAAAGCGGTAATGTGGCATAGGGCGGATTTTCCCGCCCATCCAGCACCATCCTGTCCGCTTCCAGCTCATCCAGGCAAAGGATCTTTCCGGAAAGATAATCTTCCACCCGCCGGGCCGTGCTTAAAAGTCTTTGCTTCACACCGCCGATCCTAATATCCAGCACCTCAAAGCCAAAGGGGCGGTTTTCCGCCATCCACTGCTTAGAAAGACATACCCGGAAGGCTTCCACCCTCTTTTCCGTCTCCCTGGCCCGCTCCACCAGATCTTCCAACGCCTTTCTGTCCTTCCCCTGATAAGCCCGATACAGCTTGATGCCCAAATCGCATTTATATTCCAGCGCATAGGAAAGCGTGGACAATGTTTCAAACAGATATGCAAACGCACCGCCTTTTTTGGCGATTGCTTCCAGCTTTCGCGCGCAGTCCTTAAAATGTTCCGGATAGGTATCCGGGTCGATATGCATATCATACATCCCAAGCATAGGATCCTGATAAAGCAGATACCTTGCAGGACCCACGCTGACCCTTCCCGGGCTAGGGTTATCCGGCGTAAGGTTGGGCATATCCAGCTCCATGAAATCCGCAAGGTCTGCCCCGGTACAGACCTTCAACCTTGTGGATACCCATTCATCGTCCGTCTTTCCCGCATAGCAGCCTTCCGCAAACAGTGCAAGGACGGGGAGCACACAGCTTTGGGAGGCCTCCGCACCGTCATCCCCCCAGCCGGTCACCATGATATGGCTGATCTTATGTTTTTGACAGGCAGAAAGCGCAAGTCTGGAAACCTGCATACTGTGGTGCAAAAGGGGCGCAAACCCATTCCATTTCCACGCACCGCCCGCAAACCCCACATGGTCTGTCATCTTGTTATGGTTTTTCAGCATCCGGTCATAAACTTCCTCATTTCTGGAATAATAATCCCAGTATATTAGCTCCACATCCTTTGGAATCATGTTGCAGACCTTGTCCGTGATCTGGAAATCTTCACTGTAATAACCTGACCCGGAAAGCAGTTTAAAGAACATGTCGCTCCACATCATGCAGGTAAACCCGTACTTTTTGCAGATGGCAAGCACCTTCTTCAAATGTTCCTGCATGATCGTTAGCCGCTCCTGATAACCATACTGGTCTAAGAACCTGCCCCGGCCGATCATTTCCGCCTCGTCCATTCCAATATTGATGATGCGGGAATGGACATTTTCCGCCCAAGTGCGAACCATATCCTCGATCAGCTCATAGGTTTTACTTTCCCCGCAATTTAAAATATCCGCCGTATCATGAACCTCCTCAAACGCCTTCCACCGGAAAATAGCGTTTAAGTGAGCCAGCGTCTGGATACAAGGGATCAGTTCAATCCCAAGCTCCCCCGCATAGGCGTCCAGCTCCCGGATCTCATCCGCGCCAAAACGCCCCCGGAGGAAACCAAAAAAAGGCTGTCCTTCTATCTCATAGGTATCTTCCGTATAAAGCATCAGCCTGTCATATCCCATAAAGGCCATCCAGATTAAAAGTTTTTTCAGATAGGGCACACTGCACACCGCATTCCGGGAGCAATCCACCATATATGTTAAATGAGAGGCGGCTGCCTTCTCATCACAATGCCCCGCAATCCTTCCCTCTTCCTGCCATTTGGCAAGAATGGAAAGGCCCCGGTAATATTCCGACACCTTGCTGTACCCGATCATGGCAACATTCCCTGATAAGGTCACCGTTAAGCCCTCAGGCTGGGTGCAGGCCGTTACCCTCTCTTCAATCTTTTCATAAACAGGCGGCAGTTTCACTAATTTTCTTTTCATGCTTTCACAGCCCTCCCTATTATTCCCAATCATAATCGTTACCGTTATCCAAACCGCTGCACCGGATCTTAAATTCCTTTGTGGCAAGATCCGCCCAAAGGACCGCCTTTACCCCGTTTGATTCTCTTGTGATCTCAAGCAGATGGTCCGGCAGGTCCGAAACGGTCACTTCCCCGTCAAAGGCCGGAAATTCATTGCGCAGACGCATCAGTTTACAAAGTTTCTGCACCACGGTTTTTTTGACCGCTTCTTCAATCTCCCCTGCATCGTAGTTATGCCGGCTGATATTCCGCGGAAAATCCGTCCGCCGCATCAGTTCATAATCGTTTTCTCCTGCCAAAAGCCCCATATAATAGACCTGCGGAATGCCGGGTGCGAAAAACTGGATTGCCCGGGAAAGAAGGTATGCCTGGTCGTCCTCACCCAGCGCGGAATAATAGGTACAGTTGATCTGATAGACCACCGGCTTATCCTTGGCTTTCTCAGAGAAATCCATTTTAAAATTCGCACCGTGTTTTTCCGTCTGGCAGATCACGTTTTGCAGCTCTTCTTCCGTCAGCAGATCCTCCACGTCCACCGTACCGATACCGTCATGGGTATCCAACGTGGTATACATATCCTTCGGACAGATGGAAAACCAATGTTTTAACCGTTTGCAGTTTCCGGTGTATAAGGTATGCAATACCAGGACCGGCAGGGCAAAATCATAAATAGGATATCCGTGCTCCGCTATCTTTAACTGGATCTTATAATGGTCATGGATCTCAGGAAGCATGGGGATATCCCTTTCTCCCAATACGCCTGCCACTCTTTCCATGCAATCCCACATCTCCGGCTCCACAAAAAAGCAGGAAGTGCCCAGCTTCTTAGTGGCAAAGGCAAAAGCGTCAAGCCGGACCATGGAAGCGCCATGATCCATCAAAAATCTTAAGGATCTCTCGATAAATTCCCAGGTCAGCCCGCTTTCCAAATTTAAGTCCATCTGTTCCTCACTGAAAGTGCACCAGATGTCCTCAAAGGTACCGTCCGCAAAAGCAATCCGCTCGCAGGGGGCATGGTTCTTGCGCTTGTTAAGCTGGTCTACCTGCTCCTTCGTAGGCGCGCCGCCCGGCCAAAAGTCTTTAAACCGGATGAACATATCCTTGTACGGGGATGCGTCATGGTTTTGTACAAAGTCCTTAAACTCCCTGGACTGGCGGGAAAGATGGTTGACCATGAAGTCAAACATCAGCTCTCTTTTTTCGGCGATTGCCGCCACATCCTCCCAGGTTCCAAATGCCGGATCCACCTCCTCATAAGTTAAGGGTGCAAATCCCCGGTCACCGGAACTGGGGAAAAAGGGCAGGATATGCACGGAACCGATTTCCCTGTCAAAGTGAGTATCCAACATTTCCTTTAACTCTTTTAAATTCTTACCAAAGCTGTCCGCATAGGTAATCAACATGATCTTATTTTTCATTGCGTCTCTCCCACATTTAAAAGCCTGTTGCCAATCTGTCAGCAGCGGCAGTTCCTTTTTGCCAGAAAATCCTTCTTTTCCTCCTGTTCCAGATGCTCTTTTAAAATCTGGTATTTCACGTTCAGATAAGCCGGATCGTCATACAAGTTATTATTTTCCCATCTTATCCAGATTTTCCTTTGAAATAACCACAGGTTCCCCCACTGCTTTCGACATAATAATGGTCTTTGCGATGGACTCCAAAACTTCCATCTTATTAAAAGCATCCATCAGATCCTTCCCCAACGTAAGGGCGCCGTGGTTTTGTAACAAAATGGCGTTAGTATCCGCCACATAAGGGGCAATGGCATCCGCCATCTCCAAAGTACCCGGCGTGGCGTAGCCTGCCAGTGCAACTCTTTTTAACATCATCTTTGTCTCAATCAAGTAATTCTCCGGAATGTTCTTTCCCGCCAGTGCAAACGCCGTGGCATAAACCGGATGGGTATGCACTACCGCGTTAACGTCCACCCTTTGCAGGTAGACCAGCCGGTGCATGGGATATTCCTTGCTGGCCCTCCCGCTCCCTTCCACCACATTGCCATCAAGATCCACCACCAGCATTTCCTCCGGCCCCACAAAGCCTTTATTCTTTCCGGAAGGGGTCAGTAAGATATGCCCCTTTGTTACCCGGAAGCTTACATTCCCATCGGTTGCCGCCACAAGGCCGCGCCCATAGAGCAAATGGCAGATATCCGCCAGCTCCTTCCTTTCCTTTTCATACATCATCTTTTATCCCATGCCTTTCTTACAAAAACCTTACCTCGACCAGCATCTTCCCGGCCTGTCTGTGATCCTTGATCTGATAAAACCCGTCATGCTCTTCCAATAGGGACATCCGGTCTGTTCCGTTTATTCTGATGCCGGAAACCTTCTGCTTTGTATAAAACCCAAAAGGACCGCATTCTTTTGCGATGGCAAGAAACCCTTCCGGCAGCATTTTTACTTCCTCAATCCCTAAAAAGCTGATATACTTTTCCATCAGCCCGATCACCCCATATTCCCCGGTAACGGGTACAAACAGAAACAGTGCAAACCCGTCCTTCTGAAGAGACAGTGGGAAAGTGCCGCCCTCTGTTGAAGTCCTTCCCAACACCTTTTTTTCCATCACGTCCACGCAAAGGTAATCCCCTTTAGGCAGATCAAAGATATCCGAAGCGCAGATCCTCGTCTCCTGTTCTTTTCCGGTCAGGTTGTAAGCGGCAACGGCGCCGCCTTTGCGCCCCACAATGCCACAGTCCGCAAGGTTGGAAAGCTTAACGATCCCTTCCTTTAGTGGATCTGTAAACAGGCAATCCGGAGACGGCATGGCCGAGCGCTCCATGCGAAGCAAACCCCCGTCATGAAAGCAAAGGGGCATCACGGCCTCCTTCACGGTATCCCCGATCCTGTCTGAGATATAAACCGGCCCACCGCTTATGGCCCGCAGTACGGCGTGTTTCGGGGCATCCTGATGGAAGGTCCAGAACATATCCCAGTCACAGGCATAAAAAGCATTATGGTAAGGCGCATTGTAAACGTTCTGCAGCAGATGTTCCCCAAAGCCATCTAAATTGCCGGGAACAAAATCATCGCTGTTTCGGCTTAAGGAAGAGCCCTGCCTTCCCAAAATATTTTCCATGGCCATTCCCATACAGTTGATCAGCCTGCCCCCCATATAGGCTGCGGCCGCCCCCTCTAAGGCCTTATGGGTCTCCCTTGCCGCAAGGCATACCGGGATATCATTGGCATAGTGGTTCTTCACTGCGCTTTGTCCGTCCACTTTCACAAAGTCAATGCCTTCTCCCCGGAGATACTCATACCAGTCGCGGTAAAACCCGTAACCCTTTTCCGCCTGGGGCGCCGGAAGGATCTTTCCGGTCCTTGTAGTGTGCAGGTGCCCCGCTTCTTCCAAACAGGCTTTGCTTCCCGGTTCGATACCGCCCCAGTACCCTCCAAGGGAATGCCATACCCCGATCCAGCGTATAGCGGAATCCTTCTTTAACTCCCGGGTCAGTTTCCCAAAACCCTCCGGAAACTTCTCTTTTTCCGGTGCAAGATCGTAAAGCCGGTTATCTTTTACCGACAGCCAGCCATCGTCCAATAAAAGCCAGCGCACCGGCACATCCTTTTCTTTTAATTCTTCCGCTTTTAACCGGACCTTTTCTTCATTGATATCCGTATAAAAAGCATCCCAGCTGCACCAGCCAAGGTACGAAAACATTTCGGGCAGTTCTTTTTCATCCCGCAGCAAAACACCGGCCTTTTGTGCTGCCATCCTGCAGGCAAGCGATATCGCCTCATAGGGGGTACTGGCCTCCGAAAGGATAAAGACCGGTTCTTCCAGCCACATCTGGCCGGCACAATAGGACAGAATACTGACTACCAGCCGGTCATCCCCGGCGGAACCTGCCATGCCGGCATTTGCCTTGTATTCCTTCCCTGCCATGAGAAACAGACAGCCAAAATGATCGCCGTAATCCAGATACACCACCTGCGTGCGCTCCGGCAGTTCACCCCATTCCTTCACAAAAGCCGGTCTGGTCCACCAATCCCTGTGCAGATACAGGGCAGTCATCCGAAGAGGCTTTTCCTTTAACCCCAGGGAAATGCGAAGGGCTTCCTTACAGTCAAACCCGTCATTTTCCCGAAAAGGCTCCCCCTGTAATCTTGCCTGTACGGTTCCGAAAAGGCATCCGTCTTTTTTTGTAACAGATACCAAAGCATCCGCTTTTTCACTGCCCAAACGCCAATTTAGCCCCTGGCGCTCTTTTTCGGGAAGCACTTCCTTTGTCATGCTTTGTCTGCAGATCGTTACGCCTACTGATACAATTTCCTGTTTCATCCGCCTATTCTCCTATAAATACTCCACAAAAAATTCTGGTTCTTCCTTCTTTTCCCGTTCCTTTGGCTCCTCAAAAGGTAACCCCGGTGCCGGAATCAGGTAACAGAAAAGCTCTTTTTCTTCCCCGGGAAACAAGATCACATCGTTGTCACTGCACAATAAAATCCATCCGGTCTGTTTTAATGCGGCTCTAGCCCCAAGAACGGCCCTGCCGCCGGTGTTTGTAAGCTTAACGTTAACTGCCATCCTGCCTTCGGGCAGTTCTTTTATCTGATCCTGCGAAAGCTCCGCTTCCCCTTTGTCCTTAAGGAATTTATCAAAAGGAGCTTCTTTTTTCGTTGCAAACAGATATCGGTTTTCCGACAGCGGCTTCTCCCCATCCCAAAGCGTAAGACAGATGAAAAATACCGGTTCTTCCGGGATGGTAACCCGATAGTTCCCAACGAATGTGCTGCGGTTACTTTCAACTCCAACATCCATCTCCTTCTCATCCAGCACGTTCCCCCACAGGTTCCGCAGCCGGACAGTTACCCTGCCGCCAAAAGCTTCATCGTCATTTGACACATAAAGGGGAAATTCCATCTCACTTCCCGCCGGCATGGTTAGACTCCTGTAATCCATGGAAACATGCCTGCCCTCATAGGAATGTCTGGTCTGATAATAAGCCGCCTTGGTCTCCCCGTAGTAATCCACCAGATTGGTGCAGGAAGAATTAGGCCAGGGCTCGTTCAACTGCCAGATAATGGTTCCGCTGTTACGAAAGGCGCGCCTTCTGTCCGCCTCCAAAATAAATCTCAGTCCTTCCGCCTGCATATACTGGCTGCAGCGCACAAACGTCTCTAAATATTCTTGTTGCTTGGGGATATCACCAAACATCTCACAGTCCCTAAAATAGGTTCCCCACCATTCCCCGTGATGCTGCCAGAAGGCATTGCCGGACATAGGCGTTGGATGCAAATCTTTTTCCGCCAGGAAACGCCTTAGGCTCTTTACTTCCGCTGCCCCGTCCATGCCAAATTCACTGTGGAACAGATTGTCCGATTCCCCGTACAGCTCATAGTGCCCCGGATTTCCCTCATAGCGCCAGTTCCCATGGACGTCATGGCTCACTCCTTTTTCTTTCGTCACAAACTCTCTGGGACCGGAAGCGGAAGTGGGCAGAAATCCCCTCCTGCCGTCTTCCCTTTCCACGATTTCCTTGATCAGTGACAAATTAGGGTTCTCATAGCCGGAAGGTCGATCCGGCTCATCCATCAATTCATTTCCACCGCTGTATACGGCAAGGGACACATGGTTCCGTTTTTCTTTCACCGCCGCCGTGACCGCCTTTTCCAATAGGGAAAGGAAATCCGGATCCTGGCAGGGCTTATTATCAATGCCGGAGCTTGACTGGATAAATTCCTGCCAGATCAAAATACCGTTTTCGTCACAAAGGTCATAAAAATCTTCCTTTTCGATCAGGCCGCCGCCCCAGATGCGGACCAAGTTTACACGGGCCTGTGCCATGGCCGTAACCATCAGACGATACCGTTCTTTTTGCACGTTGCCATATACATGATCAAGGGGCGTCATATTAACCCCTTTGATATAAGTCTTTTTACCGTTTAACACAAAGGTATAGGGAAGCGCATCGGCCGGCGCGTCTTCATTGGCGGCAAGGTGCAGGGAGCGGATTCCGGTCTGACAGCGTTTCTCCCAAAGCACATGCCCTTCTTCCTTTAGTGCGGTCCTGACCTGATACAGCCATGGAACGCCGTTTCCGTTTGGCTGCCAGATGGCAGGGCCCGGCACTGGAACCATAGCCGAAAATGCCCCGTCAGCTACGGGAATCACGATTTCCGCCGCATAAGGTTTTGGGGGTTTTCCACCTTCCTTCTGTTCCGTCAGAGCTTTTACGTCCGCACTCCGCTTATCGAACGGGCCGGTCAACACGACCGATACGGTCAATCGGCTTTCTTTTTGCGCTCTCTCATCCCTGACCTTACCGGATAAAAAAACCTGTCCCTCCCCGTTCTTAAAATCGGTGTCTATATGCAGGTCATATACTGCCGCGTCTTCCACGGTGCTAAGAACCACGTCCTTCCAAAACCCGATATTGACCAGCCTTGTGGAAAAATCCCACTTATAGTTAAACCTGCTTTTTTGTGTGGAAGTCCGTGAGGTATAGCCGATCTGTCCCATCTCCTGCGGCACGCCTTTAAACACCACCACCAGTTTATTATCTTCCTGCAAAAGATCCGTGATATCTATCTCAAAACTATCATACATTCCCTTGTGGGTGCCGCAGGATACATCGTTGAGAAACACTTCCGCTTCATAATCCAGCCCCAAAAAGCAAAGACGTACCCGCCTTTCTTTCAAGTCACAGCCATAAAGGATTCGGGGGAACCTTGTCCGATACACCCACCAGCGGTTCTCCACCCATTCACAATGAAGACTGTTTTTGCCAAGATAAGGATCCTCGATCAAGCCCGCACAAAACAGATCGGCATGAACGCCGCCGGGAACCCTGGCAGGGAGCCAGTTTGTGACCCCCGCCAGCGTCTGCCCGGTCTCCATACTCTTTTCTTTGATTGGCACATAAGGCCAAAAGCCTTTGACTTCCCAGGAAAACCCTGATAACGAAATCTCCATAAAAACCTCATCCTTTAACTTTATCCTATATATAATTTAAAGGTCTTGACCTCAAAACAGCCGATAGCAAAACTGATCCTGCCATTTTCCACGGAAACCGGAACATCTTCCTCCTCACAGAGGTTACATTCAAAGGCACTGCTTACCGGGGCATTCACAGTAAGGCTGCCCTGGCCTTTCTTGTTTCTATACTCATAAACCCTTATGATAAGGGCCTTTCCGTCTTCGGATTGCTTCACAGTGTCAATCTGTATATTGCCATAGTCACAGGAGACAAGGCTATAGGACGCAAATGCATTTACTGCCCCGGCGCTGCCCTTTACCGCTTTGGTCAGCACCGGCATATTCAGGAAAACGGCCTTCTTTTGCACGTCAGATTCTTCCAGCGTTCCCATATGCGGATATAACGAGTAGGTAAAATGATGTACCTTCCGATCCGCCGTCTCATCCGGACGGATTGCGGACTTGATCAGAGATAACCCAATCACGTTTTCCTGCACATCGTACCCATACTTACAGTCATTTAAAAGCGCAACTCCATAACCGCTCTCTGAAAGATCCACCCACTTATGCCCGGGCACCTCAAATCTTGCAAAATCCCACTCGGTATTGCTGTGTGTAGGGCGTTTTACGTTACCAAACTGGATCTCGTAGGAAGCCTCTTTTGCATGGACATCCACCGGGAAGTAGGTCTTTAAGAATACCTGCTTCTCCTTCCAGTCTACGGATGTTTTAAAATCAATCCTGGCCTCCTTTGCGTAGACCACCATATCCTGTGTCAGCAGGGACTTGTTAAATTCCCATATCTGGCGGATCACTGCCTGCTCTCCCTGGGAAAGGACCTGTCTTTCTTTTAACACAAACTTATGGTAAGGTTTTTCCTTATAATAAATGTCAACATCCCATGCATCGAAACGCTGGGGCTTATCTTCAAATGCGGCAAATACGTTCATTGCCCTGCCGCAGTCTACCTTCCTTTGGTTTTTCTTATCATAAAGGGCCCCGATCTCGCCATTTTCGTTTAATTCCAAATGCCAGTAAGGACTTTCAACCACAGGTCCGTCTACGGTCACGGCATTTATGGCATTTGTATCCTTTTTGCAGATCTCTATCGTCTTGTAGCCGTATGCGGGAATGTCTTCCACATAAACTAAAATCCCCTCTTTTACCGCACAAGCATCCAGCATCCCCCGTTCATCCCGGAATCCGGAATCTTCCGTGATCCCTTCCGCATAGGGAACCAGCACATAATCACTGCGCACATACCCGGTAGTATTATAACAGATTACGGAATCCGCAGATACCCTGATCGTGTCTGCAAGGCTTTCTTTTGCGTCCAAAAGCAATGCCGCGCCCTTTTTGGCAATCCCTTCATAATCTATGGTGGTATCCTCATATACCTGGCGGATTGAAGAACCGGGCAGGATATCATGGAACTGGTTTAACAAAACCCTCTCCCAGATCCGGTCTAACTCCTCTTTCGGGTAGACGGCGTTTTCGGAAACAACAGTTCCCAGCGCCGCTAAAAATTCTATATCATGCAGCAGTATTTCGGATTTTCTGTTATATTTTTTGTTGGCAGCCTGGGAAGTATAAGTTCCCCGGTGCAGTTCAAAATACAGTTCCCCTTCCCAGCGGTTTAACTGTTCCTTATCCGTATTTTGGTAAAGCCGCTCAAAATACTCCTCCGCGCCTGTCATTTCAACCTTCGGGATTCCCGGTACATTTTTCATGACACGGCTTTGCTCTATCATTTCCCTTGTGGGTCCGCCGCCACCGTCTCCCCATCCATAGGCGATCAAAAGCTCATCGTTTTTATCCTTATCCTTATAATTTTTCCATACGCCTACTACCTCCTCCGGGTCCATATGGCCGTTATAAGTATAAAACCATGAGCCGTCCTCCGGCGTGGTGATAAAATGAGTCAATATCTCGGAACCGTCAATCCCTTTCCACATAAAGGTATCATAGGGGAAATGATTGTACTGGTTCCATGAGATCTTGGTTGTCATGAAATACTTCATGCCGCATTTTTTCATGATCTGGGGAAGCGCCGCAGAATAGCCAAAAACATCCGGCAGCCACAAAAGCTTCGTCTCTTTCCCAAATTCTTCCCTGATATAACGCTTTCCGTATATAAACTGACGGACTAAGGATTCCCCGGAAGGCACGTTGGTATCGGATTCCACCCACATTCCCCCGGTGATCTCCCACTGTCCTTCTTGGATCTTTTCTTTTACCCTGGCAAAGATCTCCGGATAATCCTCCTTTAAAAACTGATATAACTGTGGGGAAGAATGCATGAACCGGTACTCCGGATACTGCCCCATCAGGTTTAAGACCGTTGCAAAGGTCCGGGAAGCCTTTTCCCTTGTAGCGCAAAGCCGCCACAGCCAGGCCATGTCAATATGGGAATGCCCTACGCCGTAAACGGTAGGTTTTATCTCCTCTATCCGGGCAAGCTCTTCCAATCTGCCACTCAAAAATGCCAATGCATCATAGACGGAACGGTAATAATCTTCTTCCGGGTAATTTAAAAAATCTACCCGCTTAAAGGTATCATTTAATAACCGGGTCAGGCGGATGCGCCGCAAATCGTTTTCGTCAAGGAGCAGGGCACATCTGCGGACGGTATCTGCCATAAAGCAGAAACGGTCCACTTCCCTATCCAGGAGATAAAGCGACGCCTCTTTAAAGGTTCGGAACTTCGGCACATCCAGCACGCCGCTCCACACCTTTAAGGCAAGCGTAAGCTGCTCTTTGTTACAAAGCGCATCCTCTAAGATCACTTCATCATGCCAGATATCCACTGCCTGCACCGGCGCCCCATCCACGTATAGCAGTCCTTCCGCGGTGGAGCCGCCTCCATCCCTAGGTCCCGGCTGCAGGAAAAATGCCAGCTTCTTTCCCCGGAAATGCTCCGGAATCGTGACCGTTGTGCGGAACCAGGCAACCTTATCATAGCCGCCCCAGGTATCCCAAAGCTTGAAATCCTGCCAGCTGCTATCGTCATACTCCATCCCGTAAGCATCATTGATCCTGTCGTCCATACCGGTTTCCATATACTTCCAGTGATTTAGCTTAATGGATTCCCTAACCCGGGTGGGGCGGATATCCTCCGATATATATTTTTCTATTTTTTCGAGCACAAAATACGGATCTTTCACTTTCATTCCGCTAATCCTCCACTGCAATATTTCCTGCCACGGACAAGGCCGCATAATCACCAAGGGATTCCCCAAGGCCTGCAGGAACGACCTGGCACACGTCTTTCGTATAGTTTAATGCTTCTTTTTCAATCACTTCTTCCATAGGCCCCCTAAGCAATGCCTCCTGCCTTAAAAAAATACTGCCGATAACGATCTTCTGGGGATTTAAAATATCGATCAGCATCGCAAGGCCTTTCCCCAACATCTTCCCCGTATGCTCCATGATGGAAAGCGCAAGCTCATCACCGCCCTGCGCCGCAAGGCCGATATCCGCCGCAGTCACTTCTTCCACGGACTGTCCTTTCCTTACGATTGAGGTTTCGCCGCCGGATGCTAAATGTTCCCTGATCCGCCCCCGTCCGTACCTGGCAATTCCTCCGCCGCTGCAAAAGCCCTCAAAAGATCCCTTTTTCCCGTATCCGTCCGGGCCTTCCTTGGAAAGGCGCACATGGCCAACCTCCCCTGCCATATCGTTGGTTCCCGTATAGAGCCTGCCATCCAAGATTAGCCCCGCCCCCATACCGGTTCCAAAGGTTAAAAAGATCATATTATCACAGCCCTTTCCCGCACCCCAGAGCCATTCCGCAAGGGCACAGGCATTGGCGTCATTCTGAACCGCTGCCGGTACGCCGAAAGCCTCTTGAAAAGGGGTCACCACGTCAATACGATCCCAGTCCGGAAGGTTCGGCGGCGCTAAGACCAGTCCTGTCTTGGAATCCAACGGACTGCCGCAGCTGATCCCCACTGCGGATAACGTAATTTCCGGCCTTCCTTCCAGCATTCGGCGCAGTGTACTTACCAGTTCTTTCATTGCTTCCCCGGGGTCTTTTGGGGTTGGAAACTTTTGCTTATCCAAAATGGTAATGGCGCCGTCCTTCTCCCATCCAATGGTAACGGCACATTTCGTACCGCCGATATCAATTCCCGCTAAATACTTCATCCGAAAAATTCCTCCTCTATCATCAGGCAAAGGGTGTGGTATACCGGAAGATGCAATTCCTGAATCTGATAGGTCAGCTTTGCCGGTACGCAGATGCACACATCGCAAAGCTCTTTCATCTTACCGCCCCCTTCACCGGTCATGCCGATGGTTGCCATACTTTTTGCTCTGGCAACTTCCATGGCATAAACCACGTTTTTGGAATTGCCGGAGGTACTGATCCCCAAAAGTGTACTGTTTTCTTTCCCATACCCGTATACCTGCTGGGCAAATACAAGCTCCGGCACCGCATCATTGGCAAACGCCGTGGACAGTGCAATATTCCCGGTTAACGGAATCGCCGGAAGGCTCCCCTGCAGGTGCTCGGAAAGCAGCTGGCCATGCTCACCTGACACTTCTTTCAGTCTCTCTTTCTCCCCCTCCTTTAAAGGACGGCGGATGGCAAATTCCTTCATCAGCTCCCCAACGATGTGTTCCGAATCCGCACCGCTTCCGCCATTGCCGCAGACTAACAGCATTCCGCCATTTTGATAGGTTTCCTTTAAAAGCGTAAAAGCCTTTAAAATTTCCTCCCGGCACACAGCCAAAGCCGGATACCGCTCTATCAACAAATCCAACTGTGTGATTGCAGACATTCCTTATCTCCCTTCCAAAAGCAGTTTTTCTATTGCTTTTTCTATAAAGTTTTCACTTCCGAAACTGCCTGATTTTAATACCATCCGATAATAGGGTTCTTCCACGCTTTCGCAGGTGGGAAGCCCTGCCTCGATTTCTTCCAACACCCGCATCCCGCGGATGTTAAGGCCTGCACATAAAGATGCCGACGTATCCCCGCCGCAGACGATGATCCTGCGGATCTGATATTCTGTAACCGCCTGCCTTGTCACCTCGGATAAGGCGGAAGATACCAGCGTGGACATTTCCGTATTGCCAATCCCGGCCAGGGCGGCAAGCTCTTTGGTTTCAGCCACCTCCTTAGGCTGGTTCATGGAATGGATCATCACAAAATCCTCTGTCTTATAAGCCCTTTGCACTTCCTGATACAGCCGTTTCAGTTCCTTCTCCCGGTCATTCTTATTAAGAAGCTTTCTGGTATCTAGGGTAAACACCGGGCAGCCCTTTTGCTTCATATATGCCGTCTGTGCGATGGTCTGGGGGGTTAAACTGCCGGCCATGCAAAAGACCTTCTCCCTGACTTTGGTAAATTTACGAAAAGCCCCCTTCCCGGCGCTTTCCGCTTCCTGCTTTGCTAAATATTCCGACAGCGCAGAGCTTCCGCAGATCATCCGCTGGTTTTTAAGGCATTTTGCCAAAAGCTCCAGATCCCCGTTATCCCGCACGTCCATGATCACGTACTGAAAGCTTTCTTTCGCTTTTTCAAGGGCTTCTGTCACGGCTTTTTCCCCGCCGCTGTATACTTCGTAATCAATTGCCCCTACTTTCCGCTTCGTCTGACTCTGTAAAATCTCCACCAGATCAGAACACAGCATAGGATGTACCGGGTCATTTTTAAACTGGGATTCCTCCAGCCTGACCCCATGCACATAATGGATATGGTGCAGGGTGGTCCTGCCATTATTAGGGAATCCAAGCACCACCACCCCGAAGTCCTCACCTAAGGCATCCATCATGGCGTCAAACTCCGCACCGATATTTCCCCGGAAGACGGAGCACTGTTTGTCAATAAACTGTACCCCCTCTTCTTTCGGGATATTCTGCAGGGCATCATATACCTTCCGATAAGCGTCCTTTTCGGCATCAAACCGTGAATCCGTGTCAATGACCAGCGCATCACAGGGAAGGTACTCCCCCTTTTCGCCCTCCTTAAAGCTGTAGACAAGAGCTGACAGTCCGGCCTTTGCATACATGATCCCGATATCGTTTGCCCCCGTCACATCATCCGCAATTACAATTGTATGAGGCATTTTCGTCTCCTCTCGTTTTCTTGGTCATTTTTACTTCCAGCCTTTACAGCTCTAAAAGGTTTACCTCCATGACCGGAAGACTGTGGTCATAAGGAAGCTTCACTGTCTTGATCTCGCAGGGCGTGAACGAAAGTTCCACTTCACGATCCATAAAAGGTACTTTCAATACCGCTTTCCCCGGCTGCCTGGAGGTCTCCACAACACGGATCACCACCCCGTCTTTATCTTCCCCTTCTTTCACCGCTGCCACCTGGATATGGCTGCTTGCAAGCGAAAGGAAAGACTGTTTCTGAGGCTGGCTTCCCTGGTGGTACGTCTCGATCACGGAAAGCGGGCGGACATTCAATTCTCTGCACCGTCTGGTCACACCGGCATCTTTGAAGGAACCGGTATGGGGGATCAATGCGTAAGTAAATTCCTGGATCCCGTCGTCCACATAATTGTATTCGGTATCCCCTTCCAGTTCCTTCGGGTCATGATGGGCAAAAACCGAATTTTTCAAAATGGTCAGGTTCATTTCGTCAATGTCCATGTTGTAACTGTATTTTGCGTCATTTACGATAGTAAGCCCGTACATCACGCCTTTTTTAAAGTGCTCTCCGGTCATATCAAACCAGGTCTGTCCGGGTTCTTCCTCACCGTTTGCGCTCTTTTCAATATAACCGTAGGGAACTTCATAAGTCGGTTTACGGAAATTAAAGTTCACCGGATATTTTAGTTTTAACTGCGTCTGGGGCTCCCGCCAGTCCACCCTGACTTTCACCTCGATCCAGTCAAGCTCCCGGTAAACCCGGAAATCCGAAACCGCATAAGACTGATTATATTTATATTTCACGCGGATCGTGGAGCGGACCGGACCTTCTTCCAACACCTTCTTATAGACCAGTCTCATATCCCCAAGCTGCTTGTCAAATTTAAACACATTGTGGGCCCAAGTATCGTATTTATCCTCAATGACTGTCAGCCTGCCGCCTTCCCTTCGGAGCGCCTCAAGATCTTCTTTTTTGTCATAAAGGCTTTCAAGATAACCGGTCTTGTCACTGAACTTAAGGGCAAAGCGGTCATTTTCCACCAGGGAATCACTTGCTGCCACCGGTGCGAAGCGGGGTGCGTCCTCCACGTTTAAGTACAGCTTAAACACTTCGTAGCCCATGCTTGGAAGATCTGCCACGAACAACAGCCTGGACTGCCCGTTTACGGTAGCTTCCGACTGGATCCTCTGAGCAGGGATCACATTCCCTGCGGAATCTGTCAGCTTGAAATCGTCATTGGTAAGCCCCCTTACTTCCAGATCAACGGCCATCTTTCCTTCCCATGCATGGGAATTAAATACCACGATAGGGCGCATGGATGTATCTTCTTCAATTGCAATATCCCACGAGATCGCCTGGATCGCATAATTGACATTTTCCTGCCCTATGGCCATGGCCTGGCCATACAGATAAGAAGCGTCATCATATGCGGAGGGAATGCTGGTTCCTGCCAGGATATCATGGAACTGGTTAAACAATACGCCTTTCCATGCCCTCTTAAAATTGTCGGGATAGGGCTGTCCTTTTACCAAAGCGGCAACCGCGCTCCAGCCTTCCGCACGGACCAGCTCATCTTCCGCGCGCCGGTTTTCCCGTTTTACCCTGGAAAGGACACTGTAGCAGCCGCTGGCATGGTGCTGCAGATCCCCGATATAGCCAGGGTATTCTTTGCCGTTTACTTTGATGGTCTCAAAGAAGTGTTCCATGGTTCCCATCTCCATAACAGGCATATCTTCTCTTTCATTTAACGCATAGATACTGCGGATATTTTCCTTGGTAGGACCACCGCCATGGTTTCCTACCCCGTAAAACATCATCAGATCATTTTCACCGTCTTTTAACTCACATTTCAAACGATCCGTATACTTTTCCAGATCCTTGCCCCAACTGCAATATTCATAAGGGATCCTATAGGTCATAACCTGGGAGCCGTCCATGGATTTCCACCAGAAGATCCGGCCGGGAAGGCCCTTTTCTAAAGGCATGGGCCGCATGAACACATAGTTTAAAAGCCCGCTCTTTTTTAAGATCTGGGGAAGATTGCCGTTATGCCCAAAACTGTCCACGTTATAGCCTGTTACAGCCGTTTTCCCAAACTTCTCCAAAAAATACCTCTGGCCGTAAAGCCCCTGGCGCACAAAGGACTCTCCGGAAGGGATATTGCAGTCCGGCTGGATCCACCAGCCGCCGGCCAATTCCCAGCGCCCTTCTTCCACCCTCTTTTTTATCTGGGCAAACATTGCCGGGTTGTTCTTTTCCACCCATTCATAAAAAGCCGCGGAGCTGCAGGTGAAAACAAAGTTTTCGTCTTCTTCCATCCGGTCAAGAGCCGACTGAAACGTGGCCTTCGCCTCCTGGAAGCCTTCCTGCCAGTTCCATAGCCAGACCGGGTCCAAATGGGCGTTTCCGATCATATGTAGTTTCGTGTCCTTTAAGTTCTCCATCATTCTCTCCTTTAGCCGCTAGATCGCTTGATTTTCACTCATTAAATAATGTTTGATCTTATCTTCCACCAGTGCCTGTACCGCATTACGGGACTTTTCAATCAACTCATCGGAGCAGCTGTTTAGTTCCTCCTCTGTCATATGGCCTTCCCTTCCAACCACCGCCAGCATAGCCAGCTCCAGGTCCGTTGCGATATTGACCTTGCTTACACCGCCTGTGGGAATCTGGACAGCCGAAACCACCATCTTACTGGGAACCCCGGATCCGCCATGTAATACCAGCGGAGTGTCTGTCAGCTTGTTGATCTTTTCCAGCCTTTCATAATCAACCTTCGGCTGCCTTACCGTATATACCCCATGTGCCGTTCCCACAGAAACAGCCAGGGCATCCACATGTGTCTCCTTACAAAATTCTGCCGCTTCCTCGGGGATGGTATACATTTCTTCATCCGTATCTGTCTCCACAAAATCCGTCGTGCCGATCTTCCCAAGCTCCGCTTCCACCGTCACGTTCTTCGGATGTGCAATCCCCACTACTTCTTTCGTTATAGCCACATTATCTTCAAATTCCTTCTCGGAAGCGTCGATCATGACTGAGGTAAATCCTGCCTCAATGGCCTCTTTGATCACGTCTAATGTTTTGGTATGGTCAAGATGAAGGGCTAACGGAACCTGAGGATTTAATTCCTCTACCACACGGTAAAATTCATCCGCAAACTCCTTTACCCCCACCTTATGGCGGATCACTTCTTTTTCAGAAAGCTGCACGATAGCCGGTGAATTGGCTGCCATAGCCGCCTTGATGATCGGCATGATCAACTTCGTATAACGGGCGGAAAAAGACCCTACCGCATAACCTTTTTTTCTTGCGTCTTGTAACATATCCGATAAATTTTCTATTTTACTCATATTCATTCCCCCATGCTTTATAATAATCTCTCAAAATTTTTACCATTGGCAGATATCTTTCATCTGCTATCTTCTTATATTTTTTTGCCAGATCTCCATCCGGCGTATAAGTTTCTTTCTGCCCCAGTGACCTCTCCAAAAACTCCCCGGCAAGGCCGCCATGATTTGATGAATCATGATTTTTCCTAAGATACAAAGCAGCAGCCCCGCAAAGGGTTGCCTCCTCCTGCTGTGATGCGTTTACCTTCCTGTTTAATATATCCGCCTTTAACTGCATCAGATATTGATTTTTTACTGCTCCGCCTGCACAGACCAGCTCACTGTTACCGGCCTTATGTGCATCCGATAAAATTCCAAGCAGCCATAATGCCTGATACTGGATTCCTTCCATTATGGCCTTTAATATCTTCATCCCATCATCATTTTCACTTAATCCTAACAGAGTTCCATGCATGAAAGCCGTATACCACGGACTTCCCATCCCTGTCAAATAGGGAAAGTAAAGCACCCCCGTAGGATCCTGGGAAAGAGTGCCAAGCTTCCGGTTCATTTCCGTATAGGAAAGCTCACTTAGCTGCATCTTTTTTCGAAACCATTCTATTGAATGCCCGGAAGAAGGCACGCTGGCCATATAAAACCATCCTCCATCCACAAAGGGCCCATACAAAACACCCGTATCATGCAAAAACCCTTCTTCCGGCAATTCTCTCAAAACACCAATATAAGTCTCGGACGTTCCGGCGCTGTCACAGATTGCATCCTTTTTCCCATAAAGAAGCCCATAAGCCGCACAGACATGGTCATGCCCTGCTATCGCCACAGGGATACTGCTCCCGTTTTTCAGGAAACCACATTCCCCACAGATTTCACCTGAAGGGATGACTTTAGGGAAATTATACAGTTCCAGCCCCTTTGACCTGATCTCATCCACATCCCAGCATCCGCGGATCATGTCATACACATAGGTCCTTGCCGCAAAAGTCGGGTCGGTGACAAGCTGCCCGGTCAGTTTAAAGGCGATATAATCGCACATCGACAGCCAGACTGCTCTTTTCTTGTTAAGCTCCCCATGTTCTAACAGCCACATAAATTTGTAAATCCCGTACTTAAAGCTGTTATGCAGACCGGTCGTTGCAAACCTTCCTGCCTCTGTTCCCAAATCTGACCTGCCTGCCTGCGCTGTCGTTCTTTTGTCAAACCAGGGAATGATATCCGTTTTTTCTTCCCTGGTAAACCAGTCGATCACAAGGCCCGCTTCCGCCATTCCCGTAATACTGATCCCGTCAACCGGCCCTTTTGCTGCCCGGCAAAGGCCAAGCAGCTGGTCTTTCACAATCTCCCAGATTTCTTTGGGTTTATACACACTGCCAAAACCATCCGAAGATAAGGGCGTTGCCGACTTTACCTTCTGCAACACCCTTCCATCAGAGGCAAAAAGGATTGATTTAATATGTGTTGTGCCTACATCAATACCAATCACTGTACGCATCGATCTGTTCTCCGCTCTTATCAATTCAAATCCGCCCTTAATTTTTCAATTCCCATTTTGGGGCTTGTCAAAATCTTCTTTGCGTCTTCCCCTGCCAGGGTAACAGCCGAAGCCATGGAAGCCTGGGCCAGTACCGCGACATCGGACTCCGGAAGATACCGTTCCACCAACGCTTTGATCTTTGCGTCATGCACATCTTTATGCCCTTCCATCAGGGCTGCGTAGGCGCCTTCCACCAGCACAGTGTTGACTTTGATTCGTTTCCCGGTCTCATAGGCTTTTCGTTCGATCAGATCCACCGTAGGCTCTAATGTGGAAGCTAACGTGGCAAACACGCTGACCACTTCTCCCATTTCTACTGCGGCAGAGCACATGGCGTCATCGATTCGGTATACCGGAACATCCAAAATCTTGTCCGCTTCTTCCGCAAACGCCCCCACCGTAGAACAGGCGGATAATACCGCATCCGCACCCAGCTGTCCTAACACCTTCGCATAGGATATCCAGCGTTCACGCACAAAATCCACGTTGTGCTTATCCCGCATATCTTTCAGGATAGAATCATCCAGAAAGTTAATGACCTCCACATCCCCAACAATTTCTTTCACCAATTGATTTAGACTGTCAATGGTTGCAGGGGTAGTATGAATTATACCGATTTTTTTCATGCCGCACCTCCTATTTCACTGCCCCGCCTACGTTCATACCTTCAATGAAGTAGTTCTGGAAACAGAAGAACAACAGCAGGATCGGGATCATGGACAGGAAGGAAACCGCCATCAGATAATTCCATTCCGTATATCCCTCACCTTTAAATACCTGTAAACCTAACTGCAGGGTATATTTTGGTTTGTCACTTAAGTAAAGCAAAGGCCCCTGAAAATCCGACCACGCACCCTTAAAATTGATCAACGCCACCGTTGCCATGACAGGTTTTACCAAAGGCATCATCAGCTTGCCCCAGATATAAAAGTGGCCTGCGCCGTCCACCCTTGCCGCCTCAGATAACTCATTAGGGATCGTCCGGTAAAACTGTCTCATCATAAAGATATGGAAGGCATTGCCAAAAAATGCGGGTACGATCAGCGGCAGGTAAGTGTTGACCCAATGCAGCTTGGAGAATATAACATAAGTAGGAACCAGGGTCACAAAGCCGGGGATCATCATGGTTGCCAGCACGATGCTGAACAAAAATCCCTTGCCCTTAAAATCAATCTTGGCAAAACCATAGGCAATAAACGAGTTGGAAAACACACCGCCGATAATGGTGAAAAACACAATGATCAGCGTATTAGCCGTATACTTTGTAAAAGGCGCCTTCGTCCATGCAATGGCAAAGTTTTCAAACATAGGTTTTTCCGGCAGAAGCTTAGGCGGATACAACGCCACTTCCTGTGCGGATTTTAATGCCGTGCTCAACATCCATGCAATGGGGAATAAGATAAGCACGGCGCCCAGACAAAGAATGATAAATAATATGATATTGCTGACTCTTTTCTTCTTAATCATTGCTTCCGTCCTCCTCATATACCCACTTCTTCGATATCTTCTGATTGATCAATGTCGCGATCATAACTATGGCAAACAAGAACCAGCACATGGCATTGGCATAACCTGTCTTAAAGTTCTTAAACGCCTGATTCCATAAGTGCAGGTTATAAAACAGCAGCGAACCTGCCGGGTTTCCTGTTCCGTTTCCGGAAAAGATATAACCTTCCTGGAATACCTGAAACGCGCCGATGATACCGATAGTCAGGTTGTAGAAAATGATCGGGGAAAGAAGCGGCACCGTAATACTGCGGAACATCCGAAAACTGCTTGCGCCGTCTAGGGAAGCCGCCTCATAATAATCCTGTGGGATACTCTGGAGCCTTGCCAGATACAACAGCATCTGACCGCCCAACCCCCATAAATGCATCAGTACGATCGCCGGCTTTGTCCAGTTCGGATCTGTCAGCCATGCAGGTCCTTTGATTCCAATCAGCCCAAGCGCCGTGTTCACCAGCCCGTTTGCCGGATTTAATAAGAGCATCCACAAAAAGTAAGTACCAACGCCTACCATAATAGAAGGCAGATAATAGATGGTACGGAACGTCCGCAGTCCAAATATAGATTTATTTAAAATAACAGCCACAACAACCCCGCCTATCGTCACCAGCGGAATATTCATCACTGCATAAATTGCCGTATTTTTAAAGGATTTCCAGAACAACTGATCCTGTAGAAACATTTTCTTATAGTTGGCAACCCCGTTAAACTTAAATGTCAACATATTATAATCAGAAAAACTGGTGATAAACGAAAACAGCATCGGCCCTAATGTAAACGCCAATAAACCAATCAGCCACGGCAGGATAAAGATATAACCGTATACATTTTCTCTTCCCTGCCTTTTCAAACCAAGTTTCGACATCAATTTCCCAAGCATTGTAACCATCCCTTCTTAAAAATAAGGGGGCTCCTATACATTTCTATATAAGAGCCCCTGTTCTATTGTCTTTTCATTGCCAATATTCTATTCTTTTATTTTATTGGTTGGTAGCAATAAAATCTTCCATTGCTTTCTGCGCATTATCCAATGCTTCATCCGTAGGCTTAAGCCCCAATGTACCTTCCTCGATCAACGGGTTAACTACATCCTGATATCCTTTCAGCTCGTTAGGTACAACAATGGTACAAGTCTCTTCCAAACATTTGCCCAGCTCTGCATTGATCGGGTTTTTGAAGAACTCTGTAGAATCATCAAAATCGTTTCTTGCAGAGAAGTCACCGATATTGGTGCTTAAGAAATCCTGTGTCTCTCTGCTGGTCACAAATTTGATAAACTCATAAGAACCTTCCGGACATTTAGCCCCCTTCGGAACCTCAAGCACGAAACCGCCGCCGTTAGCAAAGTGACCGTTGCCAGCCTTAAATTCAGGAAGCGGGATAACGCCATACTCAAGATCCGGCGCATTCTGTTTTAAGGAAGACTGATAAGCGGACGTATGCACCAGCATGGAAAGGATGCCGGATGCAAAAGGATCCTGCATACCACTGGAAAATACAGCAGCAAGCTCATCATACTTCGCCTGTCCGTAATATTCAATCTGGTCTCTTACCCATTTGAACGCTTCCTTGTTAACATCTGTGTTTACTTTTGCTTCCTTGGTCTCTAAGTCAAACCATGCAGGGTTACCCTGATTAGCATTTACCATCCAGGTATCCACGCCGCCGTTACCAAGAACGGGAATAAATCCAATCCTTTCCCAGTCATCGCCGTTCTTCTTGTCCAGCTTGCGGGCTGCTTCTACCAGATCATCCCATGTCTTTATATCTTCAGGATTAATACCGGCTTCTGCAAAGTGTGCTTTGTTGTAGTAGATGCCGCGGGTATCTACGGAAAGAGGCAGTGCATATATACTTCCGTCATCTGCCGTGCAGCTGGAAATATACTGCTCATAGAAAGCGCCCGTTACATCGTCTGTCAGATAATCGTTAAGAGGTTCCACCTGCCCCTGCTCTGCACGGAACTTTACTTCTTCCAATGAGTTTGCCATGATATCGCAGGGATTTCCTGCCGCAATCTGGGCAATGTTCTTAGTAAAGATATCGCCAAAGGGGATATCAACATATGTTACATGATATTTACTCTGAGATGCGTTAAAGTCTTCTACCATTTTTGAGATATGAGGTTTTCTTGCCTCAGAACTCCACCATCCCCAAAACTCCAATTCCACAACTTCGCCATTGTCTTCAGGCGCCGTATCCGCTTCACTGTCTGCCGCATCCTCTGTGGGTGTTTCAGCCACTTCACTGCTGGAATCTTCTTTAGGTGCATTGCTATCTGCTGTCTTACTGCCACAGCCTGCCAATGCGGATACTGTCATTGCAGCTACCAACAATGTAGCTAAAATTTTCCTTTTCATAGCTTTTCTTCCTCCTTGATTTTGCTTTTCTTTCTGTGTCATTATAATATCACTAAAATTCATGCATCGCAAGTATTTTATGAACACTTTTTGAATATTTTTGATTATTTGTTGAAAAATACCGATTAATGTTCTTTTTTAGCACCATATGTCTACTTTTGTTGTTCCTTTTTTGTACATTTTGCACATTTATGTTTAAGCCTGTGCTTTTTTATGGTTTTATTAAGTTTCACTTTTAAATCATCTTATTTCATTATTTATCCATATTATTAATTAGAAATCTGGTATAGTTTATACTTTTTTTGTTTCTCCTTTTATTTGTTCATCATTATTCATTAAAAATCACTTTTTTAAGAATAAAGCTTCATTTTTCATTCAATCTATGCTATGATTATATTAGTAAAAAAAGAAAAGAAAATGATTTAAGAAAGGCATGGTATTTCTTATGATTCCCGCAATCCGTCAGGAAAAAATTTTAGATATGCTCTCTGGAAACGAAATTATAGCTACCGATGATATTATGAAAGACCTGGATATCTCTGTTTCAACTCTCCGAAGGGATCTGATGAAACTGGAAAGTGAAAATAAAGTCACTCTACTCCATGGCGGCGGTGTCAGGCTGGCGCAAAAACCTATTGAAATGAACATTTCCGCTAAACTGGAACTTAACAAAGAAGCCAAAGAAAAAATTGCGCGCAAAGCCGCTTCTTTTATTGACAATGGAGACGTCATATTCCTGGATCCTTCAAGCACCACCTATTTGATGATTCCATACCTTGCCGGAAAGAGCATTACCGTGATCACCAACAGCATTTCCCATATCAATCAGTTGGTTGCCCTTGACCTTCCCTGCATCATGGTTGGCGGTTCCATTAAAAAGACAACCAATTCCTGCATCGGTCCAATCGCGGAACTGACTTTAAAGACCCTCTACTTTAATAAATGTTTCCTTGGCGCCAGCGGGTTTTCCATCCCTTCCGGCATTACCAATCATGATATTAACGAACAGGTCATCAAACAGCTTGCACTGCATAATTCCTCCCAGCCATATATCCTGCTGGATCATACCAAGTACGGCATTATCACTATGGTCAAAGTTGCCAATCTGGATGAATATCCAATCCTGATTGATAAGATTCCAATGGGATTAGAAGGATATGGAAACTTTATCCTTTGTGAATAAACTATTTAATTTAGAAGAAAGATAAAGGAGCCGCTGCGCTGACGATTTACCCTTCATCAGCGCAGTAACTCCCTTTTTTAACCATTCGCACTTGTATACCGCTTGATTCCCGCTTTCCACATAAGCCTCGCCAGCCAAAAAGCCAATACCGGTATCACAATTCCCCAGATGATCTGTATCATATCCAGTTTTCCAAGGACCGCCATTCCCGGCCAGTTCGTCACCAGAAAAATAGGAATGATAAACGTTCCTATCTGCTTGATCACCTTTGGGTATAACTCCATTGGCATATTATTATAATCCCACAATGCAGCATAAAGCGTGCTTACCGCATTCAGGGAAGTCACCCAGAAGACCAGTAACGATGCCATCAGACCAAAAGAATAAGTAAGGATAATACCGGTTATCAAGTAAAACACATAGATTCCCACACTGCTTAGCGTCACCGGTATCTTGCAAAGATTCCATCCTCCTATCATCAAAACGGTTCCCATCACCACATTAGGAAATGCCAGCGCAAAGTTATACTTGCCAAAGGTCTGTAAAAACTGAAGGGATCCCGGTTTCGTCATGATCAGATCCAGGTCTCCTTTGACCACCTGGTCCGGAATATTATTGACACCGCTTAAAAGCATCCAGATCCCGGTCATAAATATATAGGTTCCTACAAAAATGACAACCATATCCGGCGTCAGGCTCCCTACATTCATTCCGGTAGATAATACCACATACAAATACACCAGTTTGATCATCATGTAAGCAAGCTCAACGCAGACACCAGATGCAAAATTTAGTGGATATTCCATTACAGATTGCAAAGAAAGCTTCCCGAAATGAATTGCCACTTTAATATACCATTTCAATTCATGTAATCTTTCTTTCATACTCATCCCCCTACCGCAACATATTTTTTTAATCCCCAGTTCCAGCTTAATTTTGCCAATACCGCTAAAATAACGATCCAGACAAACTGAATGAAAAGTACCTCCATTGCTTCCCTGGTGCCCACTGCCCCTGACAGGATTTGGATGGGGTAATTAATCGTATAAGTAAGCGGAATGTATCTGCTGATCGTTTCATAGCCTGCGCCAAACACGGATACCGGAAACACTCCCCCGCTCATCACCATGATCACCACGCTGATCGCATGAAAGAAATTACCAATCTCCGTAAGCCAAAAAGCCAGCGTACTAAGGCAGAAAAAGATAAAAAAATTAAGTACCGCAGCCAGCGCCAGCGAGGGAAAGAACAAAAGTACCGCAGCAGGCACCACTACAAAATCCACTGCAAAAAATAGTACCGCCAACGCCCCCAGTGTCAAAAAAATCATCGTGACCATGGACGCAAATTTATTCCCCACAATGTCACACAGACGAAAACCAATATAATTTACAGGCCTTACCAGATATTTGGCAATCCCGCCGCTGTGGATATCCTCATTTACCATATATTCCACGCCGGTATTGGTAAATTTGCTCACCGCTCCAGCCACCACTACATACATGATCATCTGTGGGAAAGTATACCCATACATTGCATCGCCGCCGCTTCCGCTATATACAGAAACCCATATGAACACCTGCATAATGATCGGAAACACGGTGCTGAGAAGGTTCATAAAAAAATCAAAGCGAAATTCCATGGAATTAGAAATCCCTACCAAAAAAGCCGTCTTGTATTTTCCCATATCCCATACCTCCTACACACCTTGCGCATAAAGACGGGCTATACTCTCTTCTAACGGCGCCGCATCAATCCCAATATCCCCAACCGAAAACAGTTCAAACAACCTATGTATCGTCTGGGCTACGGCGGTGTCGTCAATTTCAATTGCCGCTTTCATCGGCTCCCAGTCTTTCACCATCCCCAATGAAATAAGAGCTTCTTTTTCCACAGGAGCATTCCAGCGGATATTCAGGATCCTCTTTTTGGAGAAAATATCCTGAATATGTTCCAGTGTTCCGTCATAGACCAGATCCCCATGGCTGATCACCATCGTTCTTTGGCACAGCTCTTCAATATCCTTCAGATAATGACTTGTCAAAAGCATCGTTGCCCCGTTTTTACGATTATAGTCTTTTAAAAAATCCCGGATATTGTTCTGTGCAATGAAATCCAGGCCTATGGTAGGTTCATCCAGCAGGATCACTTTAGGCCTATGCAGCAAAGCGGCTATCATCTCCATCTTCATCCGTTCTCCTAAAGACAGCCGCCTGACCTGAACTTTCAAAAATTCCTGCACGCCAAATAATTCCACCAGCTCCCCAAGAGTCTCCCGGTATTCTGCATCCGGCAGCTCATAGATACTTTTATTCAGTTCAAACGAATCCACCGCCGGAAGGTTGATCCACAACTGAGACTTCTGCCCTGCCACATAAGCAAATTGCTTTTTAAATTCCTTTTTCCGTTCCCATGGCACATAACCGTTTACATAGACTTCCCCGGAAGTCGGATGGAGGATACCGGACAGCATTTTGATGGTTGTCGTCTTTCCGGCTCCGTTTGGGCCTAGAAACCCGACTATTTCCCCTTTATGGATCTTAAAGGAAATATCTTTTACTGCATGACGGACCTGTTTTGTTCTATGGAATAAATTTTTCACAGAACTTTTCATCCCTGCCTCTTTTTCGTAGTACTCAAAATCCCTTATTAAGTTTTTGACAATAATCCCTTCCATAAGGCGCCACCTCATTTCCCATATAAATAGAGTGTACTGATTATTCAAAACACTACCACATATATTCAGTGTAATCAAGTATTATGTGAACATTTTATGAATATATTTGATTATTTATTGAAAAACAGGTCAAATGTTCCGCAATGTCAAAATGCATGTCGTTCCCTCCCCCAGCCTGCTGATGACATCAAGACCATATTCTTCCCCATAATAGTAGCGGATCCTTTGATTTACATTATAAAGGCCAAATCCGTTTTGCTCGTTTCCACCCCCTTTTTTTACTTTTCGGTTTAGTTCATCTACCTGCCTTTCACTCATGCCAACGCCATTATCGGCTACGTAGATCACCATGTTATCATCCACCATCTCCCCGCTTACCGTAATCTCCCCGTTTCTTTTTTCATCCACCAAGATTCCGTGAAGGATTGCGTTTTCTACCAGTGGCTGCAAGGTCAGCACGATCATTTGGGTCTTCATCATCTCTTCCGGAATATTCACATAAAGATGTATCCGTCCCTCATAACGGAATTTTTGAATATTAAAATAAGATATGATATGGCACAGCTCCTGTCTAAGTGTGGTCACCTGCTGTCCGGCATTTAGTCCAACGCGAAAATAATCCGACATATTTTTCACTATAAAACTGATCTGTGGCACATTCATCTTGATAGCAAGCCAATTGATACTGTCTAATGTGTTATATAAAAAATGAGGATTGATCTGAGCTTGCAAAAGCCCAAGCTCCGCCGCCATCTGCTTTTTCTTTGCCCCTTCCATTTCTTCCATCACGTTCCGGATCCTGCCCTGCAGTTCATGGAAGGACTCCTCAAGTATATCAATTTCATCCTTCCATCTGCTGGCTTTCCCATTTTCCTCCCCGCTATACATCCGGTTCATCTCTAACGTCAAACGGCGCAGATGCCTGGTGATGTGTACGGATGCCAGATAGGAAGCCGCCAGGGCTAATGCAAAAATAGGTATTAAAATAAAAAACATCCCCCGCACGGAATCTTCCGCCAGCTTTTCAATGGTTTCTTTGGGAAATACAAAGATTGTATAAAAAGGACTTCCGCCAATTTGTTTGTAAAGGACAAAATACTGCGCCCCTTCATATTTTGTTTCAAATTCTCCGCTATCTCCGCCCTCTTTGGCAATGCTCTCCATAATATCCGCTTCCAGGCCATTATCTTTCCGGCCAAGAACCTCCCGCATCCCTAAAAAAGAAAGCTCCCCTCCATGACTATGCAGGTATTCCATCCATTCCCCGTAAACCTTTTCACGAATCGTAAATAACAGCAGAACCCTTTCCCCATCCTTTGTCTTCATACAAGCGCCATAGCTTAGTTTCCCTTCTTTTGCCCCCTCTTCCCAAATCCAAAACTGACTGTTTGGAGCTGCATTATTTGTCCTCCCGCTTTCATCGAAAAAAAATCTGTTACGGTTGTCCATCATCATATACCGCTTTGAAAAAATTAAAGAAACAGAATAGATATTATCCACATTTTCAGTATCCGCACAAATTTTATCCAGTTTTGAATAGCTGTCATACACCTGTGCCGGCGTCTTTTCCTCCAAATTGCTGACACTCTCTGAAAAAACATCATTTAACTGGAGATTAGCCGCCTGTGTTTCAATCCTTTTCATAATCCCTTCAATTTCTTTTGCGGATTCTTCCCGGTTCTGCCTTGCATTGCTGACAATTTGCTCCCTTGTCCTATGGTACGTATTAAAATAGATATAAAAACCAAACAGGCCGGTAGAAGCTATGGCAATCAGCATATTTAAGATATATATTTTATAGATCAGCCTGCTTTGCAGCAATAATCTGCCTGCATTCTTACATCTTGTAATGCCGGATCTGATATTCTTTCGGAGAAATCCCCTCAAATTTTTTAAACACTTTACTATAGTAATTTTCATTGCTGTATCCTACCTTCGACGCTATTTCCGCTAACCTAAGCTTTCCATTTTCAAGAAGCTTCCGGCTTTTTTCTATTCTGTATAAGTTTAAATAATCATTGATCGTTGTTCCGGTCACCTTTTTATAAACCATACACAGATAAGCGCTGGTATAGCACAGTTCATCCGCAATGTCATTCACTTTCAGCATGGGATCGTAGTAATTACAGGCAATGAATTTGTTGATATTCTCTGCAATATATCTGTCCTTCTCCGTAATATTCCCGCTTGCCGGCAGAGCCGGAAGTTCAAAGGAAAGCTTCACTTCTTCATACTCCGATTTCCCGTCGGAAAGATAATACAGTTCCTGCTTCATACGCCCGGCTTTCATGGTCGGTTTTTCAAAGCATTCTTCGTAGATCATATCCCCAAGCCGAATCGCGGCATGCTGAAGCAGTTCCTGTGTTCCGTTTTTAAGGCCGCAGATATTTAAAATCCGTTCCTTATGGTGCACGAAGCTATACAAAAAGGGGAAATCCCCAAGGCCATTTTGGATCACTTTTCCAAGCGCTGTAAGCTCCAGGGAACTATATCCCAAACTCCCCAGGGTGTCATACTTTTCCAGGTTGATATTCTCCACACAGATAATCCCATAATCAAGCTTTTCCTTAGGGAAACCAAGTTCCGACCGTATCTGCTCAAATTCTTTCTTTCCAAACCTCTGCCCTTTGACCAACAGATCATAAAAAAATTTCCCTCGCAGCATCACCTTGTTTTTTCTGGAAAAACTGTTTATTTTCTCCGCAGCCCTTGTCAGTGCCGCCGCAAGCTCTTCTAGCGAAACCGGCTTTAAAATATAATCTACCGCATTCACATGCATTGCTTTTTTCATCAGTTCCAATTCCGAATATGCCGTCAAAAAAATGATGACCGTGCTTCTGTCTTTTTCATAGATCTTACAAGCCAGTTCAATCCCATCCCCGCCGGGCATCCGGATATCGGTAAGCACGATTTCCGGATGCTCCTTTTCAAAGATCTCAAACGCCTGTCTCCCATTTTCCGCCGTCCATATCCGTTGAAAGGCCAAGCCAAAATGCCTGATATAATCTTCCAGTGAATTTCTGGTGTTTTTTTCATCTTCCACGATTAAAATATTCAAAAAAACCCCCCTTTCAAATGGAAAATAGAGCTGTTTGTACAGCCCCATTTCCAGATCAGCGGTTTTGATACCACTCATTATATGCTTCTGTCAAGCGGTCCCCGCCCTTTTCCTTCCATTCCGCAACATAGCTGTCAAAGTTTTCCAGCTCTTTTTCGTCAATGATCATTTTGATCACTTTTTCTTTCGTCCACTCTTTCAGGCTTTGCTTTACCGCTTCAATTTCATTATCCAATGTAGGCGCATAGTTTAAAACCGGATCATAACTATATTGTCCACATTTCTCATTAATATCATCCCAAAGCTCCCCCATCTCCTTTTCTTTATGCGCCCTTGCGCTAAAAAGCTCCGTATATCTTTCCCCTACATTCGTGGGATAAAACCAGCGTCCTTTGTTAAATTTATCAAACTCCGGCAAAATCGGCATATATTTTCCGTCTTCCATCTGGAAGCTTACGCCTTCCTCACCAACGATAAGTTTTTCATAGTTTTCTTTGGCCAGAAAATCATTGCAATACTTTACCACTTCCTCCACCTTGTCAGAAGATTTTGGTACGATCAAAAATCCTTTCAGACCACTTCGGTTCTCAATGGAACGATTCCCGTCCGCATCTTTAAACGGCTCCATAAAAACCAGTTCCGCATCAGGATTACTTTCTTTTATCGTCCGGACCGCCGCCGATTCCCATGGTGTCATCCTGCATGCCCCTGCATATCCCGCCGCAATCTTAGAGATCATGGTTTCATTTTTATTAGACGGATAATCAGCATCCAAAAGCCCTTCCTTGTAAAGCTTGTTTAAGAAAGTGATCAATTCCCTGGTTCCTTCAAGTTCCATGCTGGGAAGAAGTTCTCCATCCTTTTCTATATATCCGCCAACTTCCGCACTGACTCCAAATGCCTGCGAGAGGCCATTGAATATTATTTTACCCTCCATGGTCAAGGGAACCACATTTTCTTTTCCCACATTTCCCGGATCCTCTTCCTTAAAACGCTTTAATACCCGGTAAAAATCATCTATCGTCTGAGGAGTGTCTTCCCCTAACGCATCCAGCCAGTCCTTTCTGATTGCAAATCCCCACTCCACATCATTGGTATTGGTCTCCGGGATGGCATAAATCTGCCCATCAAAACTTACCATATCCCATTCGTCCTGTGTAAATGCGTTTTTTAGATCCGGATACTTGTCGATGTACTCATTTAATGGGTGGATGATACCGTTTTCCATATAACTTATCAACAGATTTCTGTTTGTAAGCTTAATCATATCATATTCCTGCCCGGAGTTTAAAATCAGGTTCACCTTATCATCCTCATTCCCCATTTCCGGAATGATATCGACATTGAGCAATTCCTTGATCAATTCCCTCGTATAATCGGTTTCAGGATCAAAGCTGTCAGAATTATGGAGAAATTTTAAAGATATTTCTTCCGTTTCTTCTTTCTTTTCTGTTTCCGCTTTTTCCTCTTCCACCTCTTTTTGTTCCTGTGTTCCTACATCCTTTGCACTTTCCCCGTCTGTGCCGTTTTTGGATTGGCATCCGGCCAACAGTAATATCACAGATAATAATGTTACAAGTAACATTGTAATCAGCCATCTTTTTTTCATATCCCATTTCTCCTTTACTTTTAACGTTTATCCTTTTACTGCACCAACAACCGCCCCTTTTGCAAAAAACTTCTGCAGGGCCGGGTACAAAATAAGCATCGGAATCATCGCACATACCACAGTTGCATTGATCACACTTTGGGAAGCCGCTTTCATACTCTCTCCGGCGCTAAGGGCAAAATCCCCTGCTGGGCTTTGTGCTTCAAATATGATCGCCTGCAGATATTGCTGCATAGGCATCATACGGCGTTCTGTAATATACATCTTCGCATCAAAATAGCTGTTCCAGTAGCTCACCACAAAAAACATAAACACCGTTGCCAGCACTGGTTTTGCCATCGGAAGCACAACTGACCGTAAAATCCTCATCTGGCTGGCGCCATCAATCTTTGCCGCTTCTTCTAAAGCTTCCGGCAAAGATTCCAGATAATTCTTTACAATCAGAAGATTATATACACTGATCAACTGCGGCAAGATCAAAGACCAGACGGAGTTGATCATATGTAATTTCATAATAAGCAGATAAGAAGGGATGATCCCCCCATTAAACATCATGGTAAAAATAAAGATCAAAAGGAATGCTTTTCTTCCCGGCATATTTTTTTTGGAAAGCGGATAAGCCGCCAGCACGCTGCAGATAACTGCCAATGTACTTCCTGCCAGTGTTACAAATAACGATACTGCCAATGAATAAAAAAACTGTTTCGAACTGATCACATATTCATAAGCATCCAGTTGAACGCCTTTGGGCCAAAAGCGGACCTTCCCGCCGACTACCGCCCCCTGGCTGCTGATGGAAACCGCAATCAGGTTCATGATCGGAAGTATGATCATGACCGCCACACACAATAACAACACATAACAGCTTAGAAGCAGTATTTTATCGCCTTTCCCTTTCATTGGCTTGCCCTTACCCTTTCCCCAGCACTTACCAGATACTTCTGTCCAAAAACTTTCTGCACAACGCGTTTGCCGTTATCAAAAACAGAAATCCCACAAACCCGTTAAAAAGGCCCACAGCCGAAGCATATCCGTACTGCATATTATGAACGCCAACCCGGTACACATAAGTATTAATGATATCCGCCACGTCATAAACTGCCGGATTATACATGATCAGCACTTGTTCAAACGAATTTCCTAGAATATTTGATAATGACATCAAAAGCATCAATACTATCGTGGAAGTAATATTGGGTATTGTAATACGGATCATCTGTTGGAGCCTGGAAGCCCCGTCCACTCTTGCCGCCTCATAGATTTCCGGATCAATGGAGCCGATGGCGCCCAGATACACGATACTTCCCCATCCTACTTCCTTCCACATCGCCGAAAAAGCGATCACATGGATAAAGTATTTGGAGTCATACAAAAATCTTACCGGGCTGCCACCTATGGATTTAATCATTTCATTTACCATACCCCCATTAACAGAAAGAATATTGACAAAAATGCCTCCTACGATCACCCATGATAAAAAGTGCGGCAGGTAAACAACTGTCTGCATCGTATTGCGGAACTTTTTCCCTACTTCGTTTAGTAAAAGCGCAAGAACAATCGGAAGAGGAATATAAAAGCACATTTTATAAAGATTGATAGCAAATGTATTTCTAAGCGCCCGTAAAAAATCACGGTCCGAAAACATGGTCTGGAAATTCTGAAAGCCAATAAACTCACTTCCCAGGATCCCTTTAAAAATATTGAAATCCTGAAATGCGATCAAAATGCCATTCATCGGAATATATTTAAAAATGATCAGGATAACAAGAACCGGTATCATCATAAGATATAGTTCTATATACCCTTCTCTCTTCATCTGCTTCCAAGTCATTTTTTTCGGCTGCTTTTTCACATTAGTCTCCTGTTCTATCTATTTTGTATGTTTCTATGCTAAGATTATAGTTTTTTCTCATCACTTTAACCATGTTCAAAATATATATAACAGGTAAAATATTAACTTTATGTTTCTTACCAATATCGTTTTGTGACCTGCTGCACCGTCTTCGTCCTCGGATTTTCCAAAATCTCTTTTTTCCAGTCCGCAATACGGTATCCAAACTGTCTACCGGTCAAATTTTCCAGTTCCCTGCATGCAGAACAAGCCAGGGAAGTTCCTCCTTTTTCCAGTATCTTTAGCAGCCCCTCATACCCTTCTAAATCCCCCAGCCTTGCAGCGGATCGGTATAGGCAAAACAAAAGGATCAAAAAACGCTCGGTCAACAGGTCTGTCCTAGATCTTCTTCCCAGTGCATCCTGAAACTCTTCCCTCATGCTCAGTTCCTTAAGCATCGGAAGAAACTCCCGCATACCGGTTCGTTCCGCCACATAAGAAAAAGTTTCAACATAATGATAAATTCCTTTACGGATCTCTTCATATTCTTGTTCCGAAGCCTTTAATTTAGATAAGACTATCTCAAACGGACGCAGGATACATTTTTTCCGGCTGCAGGCCAGGATGTTTAACCGGTAAATAATCTCCGGCATGACCCCATGATCCGGCAGCAGCTGGACACAGGTAATGTCTCCTACTCTCTTTGGCAGTCCTTCTGCCTGTTCTAATTCGTTACAGATCCTTTCAGAAAATTCCTCCGTAAAGTCATCACAGCCATGCCACAATGCACACGCAATCAAATAATCCCTTAACAGGCCCTTGCTTTCTTTGTTTATCCGTTCTTTTATATTATTGATACTTTCCTGCCCCGGCTCACATAAAACCGCCAAAAACGGGTTTTGCTCCGTCTCCTCATAGGTAAACGGCACGTCTACCCAATGGGTCCGCGTATTGACGGTAATCCTGTCCACTGCGTCTGCGACATTTTCCTCATGATTCGAAAAGGGCAGCAAATCCCCCGTTTTTTCCCGGACTAACCCATGGATTTCATCAATCGCCATCTCCTCCGGCAACATCCCCCGCTTTAGCCCTGATGCCACGATCATTCCCATGACTGCCCCCTGATGCATCAGATCCGGCTGCATACGGATACTGGGGAAAACATTATGTGTCGCGCTTACTGCTTTTCCCAGTACATAAATCCCCGGAATCCTGTTCTCTTTTTCATCCACGGGAAGCAATGCCGACAGCGGGATCTGTATCTTGGTCTGGGGCGGTAAAAATCCGGCATATACCAGATCCGCATTTAATTTTCCCTTCGGGTCATAGTTGGAAAAGCAGGTGTAGATACCGTCCGCATAAGTCCTTCCCATACACAGATCCCGCAATGTCACACAGTATTTCCCCCTGATGTGGCGGCTTTCCCTCATGCAAAGATAACTGCCATGATCAAACATTTCACCCCGTTTGCGCCCCTCAATGATAAAGTGCGTATAATCCTCAGGATCTGACGCATAAACCATACAGGAAAAATTGTTTTTATAACGTTCCGGGGATGTATACTGTGCCAGAGAAGCCCAGTAAGTAATGCAGTCGCACTCACTGCCATGTACATAATCCGCCCCTGCCTTTACCGCAATATCACCATCCCCGGTGGCATCCAGGATAACCTTCCCAAAACAGACAAGATTTCCATATTCTCCAGACGTCACCACGCCTAAAAGCCGTCCGTCTTTTGGGTCAGCGCATTCAGCCAAATCCCTGACAATGCCGTAAGCAAACTGCCCAAATAAAACCTCCACACCTGCCTGTCTGCAAAGCTTCAGGTACACATACCCCCGGATACCCCCATGGAAATCATCATGCCCGCTCCATATGCCCGCTTTCCTATTAAGACCCAATTTCCGGTAAATGCGCTCTATTTCATTATCTATCTCCTGCACGTCCGCAAAGCGTTCCCCGAACCAATAGGTGTTGACACCGCCCACCGTTCCGGTACCGCCCAACTCATAGTTGGGTTCTATCAATATTGTTTTGCATCCCCCTCTGGCTGCATGGATAGCCGCCATTACGCCTGCCGTTCCCCCTCCGACGACCAGGACTTCTGCTTTTTGGGTTTCTGCCTCCACAGTATCGCAGCAGGAAACCTCCTGATATTTTTTATAGTTCAAAAAATCACTTTCCGCAAAAATCCGGTATTTATCCTTTTGCTTTTTGGGTTTGGATTGCCTTTTATCATCCTGTTTTGGCCTCCCATAGCCCCGAAGCGCAAATCTCCCTAACTGCAGATCATTATTTTTATTGAAATCCGCAAATTTATCCAATAACGCTTTCTTACAGCAATACAGGTTTTCCATTGTTCCGTTTTCCACTTTACCGACATCTTCTACCTGCAAAAAATCCCAATCCGCTTCCGGGTACTTCACATATGCCTGATAGGAAATATCCTTTGTTTCCGTTCTCATATCCAGCAATTCCTTACAGAAAATGCCAAACATTCCTCCCTTAGAAGCCGTCCTTACAAGGATTTGTCCATCCACTTCGATATGATCCACCAGCCACATAAAATAAAACAGCCGGATTCCTTTTTCCCTGCACTGTGCCTCCAAATACCTTTTTAATCTGTCCGGATGGAGCATCCCGTTTTCCATAAAAACATGCTCCGGAAACTTCCTTTTCATTTCATCCGGAACATGATACCGGTTCGTGCTGCAAATATCTGTTCCCAGAAACGTATCGCTAACTGCCAGCACCACTTTTTTTCCACGCGAAGAAAGAAAAAAAGCTTTCTCCAAAGCTCCCACACTTCCTCCCAAAATAACATGATCCGCCTGCCCTATGATTGGTATCCGCATTGTCTTCTTCCTCCATACTTTTGTATTAATTTAATCCAAAATGAAAAGACTTGCAAGAAATCTAACATAGATTTTAAGTAAAATATTAAAATTTTGCTTTACATGAATATAGCAATTATGCTATTCTAATAAAAATATCCGGGAATCTGATGTTCTTATATCGCATCTGTGATACATTGCTTATCCTAAAAGAATCCCTCATATCAGACATTTTACCAATCAAAAACTTACAAAGGAGAACTAATTTATGGCAGCAAACCTTAAAGATCGTTTCCCTATTATCCGAAAAAGGGAGGAGATCCTATCAGAAATCAAAAAAAACAGTATCCTGCAATCAAAGTTTGACAGCTGGGAAGAAACCATGCAAAAAGAATTTTTAGACCTGTGTTCCGGTGTAAAAGGACTAAAACTTTTATATGACGGATTTTTTAAGGAAATTATGAATCCAGAGTATGTGCCTGAACGTCTAAATGACTTCCTATCCAGTGTACTTGGGCAGGAGATCAAAGTATTAAAAGTACTGCCCGTTGACTCCGTCAGAATTTCGGATGAAAGTTCTTTACTCATTATGGATATTGTAATCGAACTGGAAGATGGAAGTATCGCCAACCTGGAAATACAAAAAATAGGCTATCTGTTTCCGGGGCAAAGAAGCGCCTGCTATTCTGCCGACCTGCTGCTTAGACAGTACCGCCGAGTGCGGAACGAAATCACATTCTCAAACACAAAAGGAACCGGCAAAAAGAAAAAGTTTAACTATCGCAATATTAAAAGTGTCTTCACAATTGTCTTATTTGAAAAAAGCCCAAAAGAATTTCATAGTTTACCTAATGATTATTATCATTTTTTCGAACAACAATCTAACACCGGACTAAAATTAGATCTTTTGCAGAAATACCTGTTCATCCCCCTTGACATCTTTCAAAAAAACAAGCAAAATATAGATATAAACGAAAAAAGAGATGCATGGTTGACTTTATTTTCCTCTGACAATCCGGACGATATCATTGAATTGATTGAAAAATATCCGGACTTCCGCAGAATATACGAAGAGGGCTATCAAATTTGTCTGAATATTGAAGGAGTAATGGACATGTTTTCAGAAGAACTGTATGAGCTTGACAAAAATACCGTAGAATACATGATCGATGAAATGCAGGAAACCGTTGATAGGCAAAAACAGATCATTGCAGAAAATGAGCTCGCTATAGACGAACAAAAGCGCATGATCAATCAGTACGAACACACGATCAACGAATACGATCAAACCATCAATGAGTACAACCAAACCATTAACGAATACGATCAAACCATCAATGAGTACAACCGAACCATTAACGAACGCAACCAAACCATCAGCGAGTGCAACCAAACCATCAACGAACGCAATCAAACCATCAGCGAGTGCAATCAAACCATCAGCGAACGCAACCAAACCATCAGCGAATTACAGGACACGATCCATCAAATGAAAGAAGTTCAGGAACAAGCAATCCGCGGCACTGTAGCAATCTTAAGAAACTTGAAATTATCCGAGCCGGAAATCATCGCCCAAATATGCAGCCAGTATCAATTAAGCGAAAATGAAGTCCAAGATTATCTTTAAGAATATTTTTTAACCGCCCACCTATCTTACTGGTGGGCGGTATCTTAAAACCTCTTTATTTTTTTTGTTGTGTTTTTTTCAAATTCCACATCCCGGATTTTCAATTTGAACACCCGCTTGTAAAGAGGCGCCGTCTTATTGTATTCATCAATGACCTCCTGTAATGCCGCCTGCAGATCTTTAATCTTTTTCTTTGACGCATACTCCAGATCCGGAAAAATTTCCGCCTCGATCACGCCCCCGTCGTCACGGACCAGCACCTCCTGAACAAGCCTTGTTTCCCCAAGCTTATTTTCAATCTCCTCCGGAGAAACATTTTCACCATTTGGCGTGATGATCAGGTTTTTCTTACGTCCGGTAAGGAACAAAAAGCCTTCCTCATCCACATATCCTAGATCCCCTGTTTTAAGCCAGCCATCCTCCAACGTTTCCGCAGTTTCTTCCGGCATTTTGTAATACCCCTGCATGACGCTGCTTCCCTTGACCCAGATCTCTTCCTCCACGATCTTCACCTCACAGTTTGGCATACATCTCCCAATGGAACCGTCCTTTTTGGCACTGTTGCAATTGGTGCTGATGACTGGCGCACATTCCGTCATACCATACCCTTGGAGGATTGTAATGTCGTACTTTTTAAACAGATTAATAAAAGCAGGGTTTAAATAAGCGCCACCACTGCACACCGTATGGAACTGCTTTCCAAACACCTTTGCTTTTACAAGCGGCGCCGGAATAAAGGATACCTCCTCCAGCTTCTTCGCAAGGGTCTCCACCATAAGCGGAACCATCAAGATCATATTCGGCTCAAAAAGCTTGATATTTTTGGCAACCCGCAAAAGCGAGTCATTAATACAGATCACTGCCCCTACGGAAGTTCCTTTTAAAATATCCATGCTAAGGCAATATGCGTGGTGGATTGGCAGCACGCTGAGAAGGACCGTTCCAGGCTCATAGCCCATATCCAGTGCCGTGGCATTTTCCGCAAGGTTTCTGTGAGTCAGCATGACCCCTTTGCTTTTTCCCGTAGTGCCCGATGTAAACATGATAGTGGCAAGATCCTCCGGCTTTGGCTGATTTCCATCCCATCCCGGTGCCCTGGCAATCAGATCCCACATAGACAGCGCATCCGAAACCGTACTTTGCTCCATTGCCACCAAACGCGCAAGATCCGGGCATTGCTGCTTTGCCATAAGTGCAACATTGGCCTTCGTTTCGTCATACACAAGTACCCTCACATCAGCCCGGTTTATCAGTTCACACAAATCCTCTGCCGGCAGGTTTGCATCCAGAGGAACCGCCACACTGCCGCCGTTTACAATACCATAATACGCCGTGATCCATGAATAGGATGAGGTTCCTAAAATGGCAATATGCTTTCCCTGCTCCCCAAGCTGGTCAAGCGCCGCCGAAAAGCGCTCACTGTCTTCCCTTAACTGAGTATAGGTCCTAGACTCCACCTTTGTTTCTTTTTTGCCGCCTGTTCCGGCTTCTTTTACCTTATAACGGATAGCGTCCCTTGTACCATACGCCTCCTGTGCCTTTATCAATAATTCATAAATGGTACTGCGCAATTCGTTCATGCTTATCCCCATGCCTTTCTCACACAATATTTCAATCTTTATCCCTTTCTTTTTCAGGCTGTCAGTTCAGAAAGATAGTCGACCGCTTCCTGCACAGTGCGTATATTGACCACTTCCTCCTCATTGACTTCCACATCCAGCACATCTTCCACTTCCCCTAACATGCTCATAAAGTCAAAGGATGTAAAACCCAGATCCTCTATAAAACGGGATTCCGGCTTAATATCTTCTTTCTTAACCTCTACATAATTTACGATGATTTCTGTTAACTGATCAAACATGGCTTCCCCTTTCACACTAACTTCATGATGTCACCAATCTTAAGATTGGGCGTTTCCGTTCCTTTAAACATGATCTTGCAGATATAATAATAAAAGTATTCAAGCTGTTCCCTGCTGTATGCTTTCACCTGGTGTTCAAAGCTAAAGTCCAGACCATTGTCTTCCGCTCTGTGCATGACAGTCAGGTATAGGCCATCTGAATAATAGCCGTTGCAGTACCGCTTAGTCTTATACCGGATCCCGCCTAAATCCGTCAGCCCTTTTTCCCTTAAAGTTGCCGGCTGGTAGGTGAGAGATACGGTCTCATAACCCATGCCCCTTGGCGGATGATAAAACTGATTCCTGTAGTTTAAGTATTCCGCCGGGTTATAGTTCACATAGCGGAACACTGCATTTTGCTTATCCCTGATTTCAAATATTCCATCCAAAAACGTTTTATCTTCCGGTATGATGGTTCGAAAAGGAAAACAATGGATACGGGTGCCTCCTGATTTTTTCTCCTTAAGGGTCGCCCTTCTGGCATAAGCGACCTGCATAGACACATCGTCACACTGGTTTATTTTTTGCAGGTAGGTGCGGATCCCCATGATAAGCAGGCACTGCAGAGAAATATGCTGCTGATTGCAAAAATCCATCAGCCGTCTTGTAGGCTCTTCCTCCAAATGGAAAATATCAATTGCCGCCGCAAAACTGTCCGACCCGGTAGACGCTGCCCGGAGGTTCGGGTTTCCCGTTAAATTCCTGGCTTCCTCTAATTTTCCCGGCCCTTCAATCCCGTTATAAATTGGCTCGGATTCTTCGATCAGCTTACGGAAGTATTCCCTGTCTCTTGCCTGGGCTTTGCTTCCGGCTTCATATGCCAGATCCTTTTCCACCTGCTCTGTATAAGAACACATATCGGAAGGATAAGGGATACCTTCAAAATTAGCGCTGCAATACAGCTCTATAACATCCTTCATAAAGCCAATCAGCGACTGGGCGTCCAAAAACCTGTGATCCCCCGCAATAAACATACCTTCAAAACCGTCCGGGGTCTTAATGATGACCACCCGGTTCATAGGGGCATCTTCCTCATCAAACGGAATCCTCGTCCATTCTGTCATCACTGCTTCCGCTTCATCCATGGTCTTTCCGGTAAAGTCAACATACTCGATTTCCCGTTCTTCTTTTTCAACAATATACTGATACCACTCTTTTTCTTTCTTGTCATATACAAGCCTTGCACGCATGGATTCGCACCGCTCATAGGCTTTATAAACAGCCTTTCTAAGCTCATCTAAATCCAGCTCAAACTCTATAGTTAGGCTTGTTCCCACATTCAATATTTCTTTTCCCGGACTGACATTGGCATAGTATTCATGGAACTTCTGCGCCACTGTCAACGGGTACGCCTTAAATCCTTTTCTTGTTTTCATATAAACTCCTTCTACATGATTTCCCCGGCAAACTCTGTCAACACCTTTTCATAATCTGCCATGTCCTTATAATAGCTTTCCGCATGGGCTGCCCCCTCAACGATCAGCTTCCGTTTGGGAGAAGCACAGTTCTCATAAATCTCATGGCACATGCTTACCGGCACAAATGTGTCCGAAGACCCATGGATAAACAAAATAGGAACCTTGGCCTTTTGTACCTCATATTTAGCATTGCATTCATCCATCCCATACCCGGCAAGACGTTTGTTGATCAGATCCGCCCCCTGGATTGCCGGGAATGCAGGTAAATGGTACATATGGTTCAGTACATGGGTAAACACTTCTTTCGGCGAAGTAAACCCACAGTCGGATACGATCCCCTTCACCTGACAGGGCAGATCAAGGCCGCTTGCCATCAGCACCGTAGCCCCGCCCATAGAAGTTCCGTGAAGCATGATCGCCACATCATTGCCACATTTTCCAATAAGCCAATTGACCCAGCTAAGGGCATCTTTCCGGTCTAAACACCCGAAACCAATATATTCTCCTTCGCTTTCACCATGGGCCCTGGCATCCGGCATAAGCATCGCATAGCCCTTCTTCAGAAAATAGTCCGCAATCGCTATATGATTACTAAGCCCTTCCCCGGTATATCCGTGAAAGCAGATCACTGCCTTTTTTACACCGGAAACATCCGCCGGCCGGACGGCCTCATCTTCCATCCCCGGAAAATAAGTGGCATGGAGCTTTAGGCCGTCAAAAGACGTAATATACACATCCTCATGAGGCTGCCCCAGCACAAAACCTTTTCTTTCTTCCATAAGCGGGAAATATTTCTCCCAGTCTGTTCCTGACATTTTCGTGGTGCGTTCTGTTTTTGCGTTTCCGCGCTTCATGGTCCGGTTATAGAAATATACCGTCTCTCCTACACCTGCCGCAGCAAGGATTCCTGCCGCAGCCACTATATTTTTTAATACTCCCATTACTCACTCATCTTCTTTCCTTTTGGGGATACTTCCTTAGATGCCTTCTTTGCCGCCGTTTTCACCACGGTGTTTACAACCTTATCAACTGCCTTTTTGCCTATACTTTTTTCATCGCCCTTTTTTAAATCAATAATTTCCTTTAACCGCAGCGCCTTTTCAATGCTTCCTTCCACCCGGAGCTTTTGAGCCGTAAATGCTGCTACCGGATCCATTTTCCCATCCGCAATGGCAAACAGCACATCCGGGGCACAAATAAAGATAGCGTCTCTGTCATAGTATTCATAAGGCTCCACATAAAGTGTTCCATCTTTTACTTCTACGTAAAACGCTCCTCCGGCTTGTTCATCTTCAATGTTAAACTGAAAAGCAAGGTGTTCCTTAATGTCACTTACATCTGCCCCCATAAACTTTCCTTTAAATTCATAAAATAAATCTGCGTAAGTCATCCTTATCCTCCTTGTTCCATACTGGAATCTTTACTTGGCTTTCTGTTTCGACCAATGGTCGATTGTTTCTTATGAAACAGTATCACACTTATCGACCATTGGTCAACTGCGTTTTTGCCCAATTTAATAAGAGAAACCCCTGACATTTATAACACAATTCACAATTGTGCGAAATCTAGGTTTGTGCTATCATCAGTTATTAAGAACCGGAAAACTAGCACATTCATACTTACAGGGAGGTTCTCTATGTCAGGCGGGAACAACAAATACAACAACATTTTAGACGCTCTCCATCAGCTTTTGAAGGACAATACCATACAAAACATTTCGGTCAGTGATATTGCCAAAAAAGCCGGAATGGGAAAAGGAAGCATCTATTACTATTTCCCCTCAAAAGAGGCAATCTTAGATGCATTAATCATACGTAACTATGAGGATCCGATCAAAACGGCAAAAAATCTTGCCAGCCAGACGGAAATCTCACCCTTTACCCGCATGGCCATGATCCTGCAGGTGTGCCGCAGCTCTTCGGCTGCCTTTTTAAGCCAAAGCAGCACCGTTTCCGGCATCGGAAGCAATGCGCAGGAATCCGCATTCCTGCACCAAAAATATATGAATCATTTGATTTCGGAATTAAAGCCCTGCCTGACAGAGATCATAAGTCAGGGAATCGCTTCGGGCGATATCCATTTTGAATATCCTGCCGCCCTTGCCGAAATCGTGCTGATCGTGCTTGCTGTCACGTTAAACCATACCTTCTTACCCGCCACTGCGGAAGATTCCGAAAATACAATCCGCGGACTGGTCACCCTGCTTGAAAAAGGCACCGGCATCCCCAGGGGAACCTTAAACTACCTGACCTGTATTTAGCATTTATTTTTCTCAGTTTCTTCCGGGAAAATTTCACACAAAATATTCGTAAAAAAAGGTTGCAAATTACATAATAATTTCTTATTATTATGATATATGTAATTAATTAAAAACCACAGAAAAAGGGGATTACTATGGGCTTGAAAAATCGCAATGTCATACTAATGAAAGCAATTTCTCAATTAAAGGATGCTAACTACTCCTCAGAGCCGGAATTGGCCAATATTTATAAGCGGCTTACACATGGAAGAAAGCAGTTTGCGGAAATTTTTGAAAAGAATATTAAGGCAGTCATGCAGATCAGCTCCCTTGACCTGACCATGCAGCATCAGACTGAACGTATCAACGACATTTCCAGGAGTATTGCCCAAGCAACAGAAACAATATTTGGATCCACTGACGATATGATGTCATCTTCCAATTCCAGCGGGCAGCACGAGGAGCTTACAAACTCTATTATTGAGGTTTCCACCTCCACCGAAGAGGTTTACCGCAAAATCGAGGAAGGCCAAAGCGAACTGACCCAAATCAAGGAGCTTTCCGAACAGACCACTGATGTTTCCCGTGAACTTCAGCAGAATATGGATGACCTTTACAAGATCATCGACCGCATGAGCGAAATGATCGCCGGGATTGATTCTATCTCCCTGCAGACCAATCTGCTTGCGCTTAACGCTTCCATTGAAGCATCACGTGCAGGCGTTGCTGGCCGGGGCTTTGCCGTTGTTGCCGGTGAAATCCGGTCATTGGCGGAAGAAACTCAAAAATTAACAGGCAACATCAACAGTTTTGTGGAACAGATAAAAGGAGCATCTCAGAAGAGTATCCAAAGTACCACCAGCACAATCAATTCCCTTAACACCATGACAGAAAAAATCAAGAATGTGTGGACCTTAAATGACGAAAGCCAGCAATATGTCTCAAGGGTAACGGAATCCATGAGCTCCATTACCGCTGTCAGCGAAGAGATTACAAGCTCCATGGCACAGATGGAAGAACAGTTAAAAGACAGCACAGAGTTTATGCGCAGGGTAGGCAAAGATTTAAAGAAGGCTACAGAACCTGTAGTGGGTATTGAAAAAACATTAGATGATACCGTTAAGCAAATGGGATCTTTGACAGAGGATGCTTTCTTCCATCTGAAAAACGAAGAATTTGCACAGTATGTCAGCACAGCCATTACTGCCCATCAGACATGGCTAAGCAACTTAAAAAAGATGGTTCAGACCAAAGAAGTTATTCCTCTGCAGCTTGATGCCACTAAATGTGGGTTTGGACATTTTTACTATGCCTTGACTCCTCAAATCCCTGGTATTCTTCCTATCTGGAACGGTCTGGGGGCCAAGCACAAACGGTTCCACCAGTTTGGCGATGAAGTGATCCAGGCGTTACATAGCGGGAATTACCTGAAAGCAGAACAGTCATGCCGGGAAGCAGAAGAATATTCTAAAGGACTTATCTCCGATATGCAGAACATGTTAAAAATTGCAAAAAGTTAAAAAAATGCCGCAATAAGCGGCATTTTTTAACGGTCGTTTCCTTCAAAGAAAAGCGCAATCGTTCCCGGACCGGAATGTGCGCCAATGGTAGGTCCAATGTGGTTGATCAGAAACTTAGAAATACCAAAGCGTTTCTCGATTTCCCTTTTCACATATTCCGCATCTTCTAGCGCATCTCCATGACTGATAAAAACGATGTCATTTTCACCAGTGTATCCTTTTGTCTTTTCCTCCATATAATCAACCAGCGCATTTAAGGATTTCTTGCGCCCTCTTGTTTTGCTGATCGGGATAAGGCGCCCTTCGTCATCCACATGGAGAATCGGCTTGATCCCTGCTATGGTTCCCACAATTGCCGTTGCCTTGCTGACCCTGCCGCCACGGTAAAGGTGGTTTAAATCGTCAACGGTAAAGACATGGGTAAGGTGTGGAACCAGTTTCTCCAGATAATCCGCTATGTCTTCCATTGAGAAGCCCTGTTCTTTCTTTTGGACGGCCTTGTGAACAAACAACCCCTCCCCCATGGATGCACACTTGGAATCCACTACCACGATCTGGCATCCCTCTTCCTCTTCCATCAGTTCCCTTGCCGCCAACATAGCATTGGAGCAGGATCCACTAAGCCCTGATGAAAAAGAAATATAAAGCAGTTTTTCATTTTCCTTTAGAAATTCCGTAAAATACTCTTTATACTGTTCCGGGTTCACCTGCGAGGTGGTCGGCATTTTTCCTTCCTGCCTCATAAGCCTGTAAAATTCTTTCCAGTCAAGCTCTTTGTCTTTCCCATAAGAAACACCATCCATGATATAATTAAAGTAAACAAGTCCTAAATGATGTTCCTTTATATAATCTAGCGGCAGATCTGCTGTGGTATTTGTGATGATTTTGAATGATTCCATGGTACATACCTCCTTTGTTTTGTAAATACTTGTACCATTTTACCACCCTTTTTATAAAAAAACAATCATTCTCTTGCCTCCGGCAGACGTTTCCTTAAAAGCCGTTTGGAAAGCTGTTTCATATTAAACGGAAGCAATGGATAGATATAGCTCTTTCCTGATACCGTCTTATTGGTCACAATTGCAATCACCATGATAACGATTGCCCCGATATATCCCCATATACCAAAGATTGCCGTCAGTATCAAGTTTATGATACGCATAAATTTGATGGCATAGCTGAGCTCATAACTTGCCTGCGTATAATTGGCAATTGCCACAAACGCCATATACAGCATGACCTCACTGTTAAACCATCCGCTGTTCACTGAAAATTCACCAAGCACCAAAGCCGCCATCACACTTAAGGGAGTGCTGAGCATATTAGGAGTATTGACCGCCGCAAGGCGAAGCCCGTCAAGAGCCAGCTCTAAGATCAAAAACTGCCAGATCAGTGGGATGTTGACATCACCCTCAATCGCAATAAACTCAAATCCGCCGGGAATCCATGCAGGATTCTGCATCAATAAAAGAAATGTCGGTGTAAGCAGGTACGTCAATATACAGATCAAAAACCGGGAAAGCCGCAGGTAAGTTCCTGTAATGGGCGGAAAATAATAGTCATCCGCCTCTTCCACCACGTCAAAAATAGAAGTGGGAGTAATCATAGCCGAAGGGGAATTGTCAACTAAAATTACAATGTCGCCCTCTAAGATCTGTGCGGCCGCCGTATCCGGCCGTTCCGTAAACTTAAACTTAGGGAACGGATTATACCATTTCTTCTTATAGAGACACTCCGCAAGACTTTCCTGGTTCATCGTAAGAGCATCAACTTTAATCTGTTCGATCCGCTCCTTGACCTTATTTAAAAACTCATGGTCTACCCGGCTGTCCATGTAGCATAAAACAATATCTGTCTTAGAGCTTTTTCCGGCCTGCATCATTTCCATACGAAGCTCCGTGCTCCTTATTCTGCGCCGGATCAACGCCGTGTTAAAAACGATGGTCTCCACAAACCCGTCTTTAGACCCTCTTAATACTTTGTCCTTTTCCGGTTCCTCAACTCCCCTTGAAGGATAAGTCCTTGAATCAATCAAAAGACACTGGTCATACCCGTCAACCATCAGCACAAATACACCGGACATCAGGAAATATATGATCTTTTCCCAGGTATCCTGCAGATCCACCTCTACATAAGGCAGACTGGTCTTGGACATTTCATGGGCATCCTTTGGCATTTCCTCTTCCTTAATGTCCAAAAAGTACTGCAGCATCTTCTGCATCAGCTCATCCTTGCAAAACCCGTCAATAAAATACATGCAGGCGTCTCTTCCCCCAATTTTAATGACACGGTAAACAATATCAAAATTTGTATCCACGGACAGCTTCCCATTCAGATAGCCCATATTCTCTGACAGTGATGTACCCATTTTATTTGAATCCATAAAAAAGCTCCTTCCACTCATAATGCATTTTACGCATGCATTTATTATGCAGCAGAAGAAGCTTTTTTATTCAATTTTATACCTTCCTTGCCATGGAATATTCCGCTTTACCGCTTGCCCGTACTGCCAAAACCTCCCCGGTCCGCCCCTTCCAAACATTCCACTTCCTCAAAGAAGAGTTCCGGCTGATTTTCCATGATACGAAACTGGCATATCCGGTCATTACAGGAAATATGGGTATCCCTAATGGCGTATGCCGGCATATGCCATTGGTCGTTATCACCGCAGTATGACCCGTCTACGATCCCCTGATGATTCGTCTGTATGATTCCAAAATTCTTAAACGTAGAACTCCTTGGCACAATATGCGCCTCATACCCTTTGGGAAGCTTCATGCCCACGCCAAGGGGAATCAGCTTAAACTCCCCCTGCTTCATATCAATATCCTCTGCGGCACGCAGGTCGATCCAATCGGATTTGCCGCCTATATAAGACAATTTATCAATCCGGTCCGTAAAATATTTAATCTGAATGCTTTCCATTGATAACCCCTTTTATCTAAAGTCTCCGCAATGCAGGATTGGAACGGAAGGATCCGGCTGCATTAAAGATTTTTGCACATCGATCACTCTCTGGTTACTGCTTCCTTTCCAAAGAAGCTTGCTGTTTTTCTTTTCTACCTGAAACTCGCCATCCACTAGCACATCTACATACTGCATGGCTGCATAATGCAAAATGTTTTCCCAGACATCACCTGTGTAAAGCCAGATTGTCTTGTCAGGATATTTTTGTTTGATTTTTGCCATCAAGCTGCTTACGTCCAAACGATTCGCCGCATGGAGCGGATCTCCGCCAGAAAACGTGATACCAGAAATATACGGCTTATCAAGCTGGTCAAAAATCTCTTTTTGAGCACTTTCATCAAAAGGAAGGCCGCCCGCCGGATCCCATGTGACTGGATTATGGCACTCCCTGCAGCAATGGGAACATCCTGCTACCCATAAAACTACGCGAAGCCCATCTCCATTCAACATATCGTCCTTCGTAATATTGTGATATCTCATTACTTACATGCTCTTCCTTTCCGCGATTTCTGCCATTTTCGCTTCATTCAGCCTGGTGTCCCCATGAACCCTTGAATAGGAAAGATAGCCGTTCATACGCTCAATCTTTGTCAGGTTCTTGCTGCCGCATACCGGACATACGTCCATATCAAGTTCCTGATGCCCGCAGTCATCGCAATAAGCCATGGACAGGTTCACACCTTCATAAAATCCCATATCCATTGCCCTTCTGATCAACGTTTTGATAGCATCCATATTATAATCAATGGGGTATTTTACATATTGGATCTTCCCACCATTGGAAAGTTCCCAAAAACGGTATTCCAAATCCTGTTTCTCTATTGGCGTAATATCTTCTGTCACATGGCAGTGAAAACTGTTGGAAACATATTCCCTGTCTGAAACACCCTCGATAATACCGTATTTTGCCCGGAACTGTTTCACCTGCAGACCACACAGGCTCTCCGCCGGCGTACCGTAAATGGCATAAAGGTTTCCGTCCTCTTCCTTAAATTCATTGATCTTCTTATTAATATGCTCTAATACCTCTAAGGCAAACTGTCCGTCTTCCACTAAGGACTTCCCATTATAGAGCTCCTGCAGTTCATTAAACGCGGTAATACCGAAGCTGGCAGTTGCCGTTTTCAAAATCGGTTTGATCTTATCCGAAAGCTTTAAATGCCCTCCCAGGAAACCGCCCTCACAGTAGGCAAGAGGATTGGTGGACGCCCGCATTTCGCCTAAATACGCATAAGTCCTGATATGGAGCTGCCTGATCAGGTTTAAGTAATAATCAAGCACCTCGAAAAAATCCCGGCTTTCCTGCTTTGCCTTGGCTAAGATCATAGGAAGATGCAGCGAAACCGCACCGATGTTAAAACGTCCTACAAAGACAGGAACATCCTTATCATCCGCCGGATGCATGCCGCCGCGTTCATACCAGGGAGAAAGGAAAGCCCGGCATCCCATTGGAGAAATCACTTTACCGTACTGCTTATACATACTTGCAATATATCCCTTACCGGTCAAAGAAAGCCAGTCAGGATACATGGTCTTAGAAGAACACTCTACCCCTGCTTCAAAAACATCCTCAAGCTCTTTGCCTGGCCCATGGAGGTTTTCATCATATAAAAAAACGATCTTAGGGAACAATACCGGTTTTTTATGCCCCTGCTTCCCCTGTCCTTTTCTTCTTACATTTAAAAGAGAGATCGTCGCCAGCCTGGCAAATCTGCCAGTGCCGATCCCTGCCGTCACCGTAATGAAAGGATAATCCCCACGGCTTGATGCAACCGTATTAAATTTGTACTCCCAGCCCTGAAAGCCCTGTTCAAATTCCCGCTTTACGTCCGCATAAGCTTCTTCTACGGCCCTCTCCTCGTCAATCCCTAATTTCTGGTACTTGGCTATGCTCTTTTGATAGGTCTTTTCCGCATAAGGCTCTAAAATCTTGTCCACTTCCGGAACCGTAAATCCTCCGTACTGCTGGCTTGCCGCACTTAACACAATATCACCGATCACGTCAAAAGCCACGTCTAAGGTCTTCGGTTCGTTATACCAGATATTCCCCATTTCAAACCCGCCGGTCAGTACACTGGAAACATCAAACAGGCAGCAATTCATGGTATCCCGCCTTGCAGACATATCATGGACATAAATATACCCGTCACGGCAGGCCTGGATTTCCTCCGTTGTCATAAAAAACTTCTGGTATAACTCCTTATTAAACTGGTTAAAGATAAGGCTCCTCTTGGTCGATACAAGGGCAGAATCCGTATTAGCGTTTTCCTTATCCCCCACATACATAATGGACTGGCTTTTCTTGTACACGTCGTCCATCATGCGGACAAAGTCCTGTTTATAATTCCGGTAATCACGATAGCTTTTTGCCACGATGGGCTTCACGTCCTCAAGGGCGCTTTCCACAATGTTGTGCATGATCGGAATCGGAATACGATCCTCCTCTAACTCATTAACCTTATCCACAACATATTGGCAGATATGTCTTTTCTCATCATCCGTAAACTTCGTCAATGCCCGATAGGCACTTTTCCCTACGGCATCAATCACCTTCTGCACATCAAAGGCCTCTAAGCTCCCATCCTTTTTAATTACCTTTACATCCCGGCAAGGCTTAAATAAATCCCCGTAAATATTACCGTTTCCCTGTTCAATACTCATGTTACCGTTTTCCTCCATTCATTCCAAAACCCAAATGCAAATACAAAATCTAGTATAAATCCCAATCTCTCGTTCAAGATGTTGTATTTACTAGTATAGTAAATACTCCCCTGGATGTCAACTTAATTTATCGTTTGATTTATATCATCCCCGACCGTTCCACCGCGCTTACCGCTTCCCGGATCTTTTCCACTGGCATCGTAAGCGCAAAACGCACATGCCCCCTGCCGAGGCTACCGAAGCTGCTTCCCGGCGTACATAACACCCCGGATCTTTCCAAAAGCTCCATGACAAAAGCAACATCATCCGTATAGCCTTCCGGTATCTTCCCCCAGGCAAACATGCTTCCCTGGCTGTCCGGGATATCCCATCCGATTTCCCTAAACCCGCCGCATAATGCATCCCTTCTTTCCTGATACTCCATACAGCGCCGTTTTATCCCTTCATCCGGGCCATTTAACGCAGCAACTGCCCCGTACTGTACGGGCAGGAACGTTCCATAATCGATCTGGGAACGAAGTCTTTTAAAACTTTGTACCAGATATTCGTTCCCTACAAGGAAACCGACCCTTGCACCGGTATAATTATAGCTCTTGGATAGAGAATAAAATTCGATACAGTTTTCTTTTGCCCCCGGAAACTGAAGAATGGATTTCCCCACATGGCCGTCATAAATAATATCCGAATAGGCATTATCATGCAAAATGATAATCTCGTGTTCCTTTGCCCAGGGGATCAGCTCTTCATAAAAGCTATCCGGCGCAATGCGGCACACCGGGTTCAATGGATAGGATACGATCATAAATTTCGTCTTTTTTAGCAGCTCCCCGTCCATGGCTTTTAAATCCGGCAGATAACCATTTTCTTCTTTTAGATCATAGGTTTGCACATCCGCACAGGCCAGAGAAGGGCCGATAGAAAAAATCGGATATCCGGGATTGGGCACCAGCACCACATCCCCAGGGTTACAAAGACAAAGCCCTATATGGGCAATCCCTTCCTGAGAGCCGTACACATCCGTCACTTCCCGTTCCGATAACGCCACATGGTAGCGCCTTAAAAACCTGCCAATCACCGCTTCCAAAAGCTCTGGTATCATCTTTAATGAATATTTATAGTTATCTGAATTTTGCGCCGCTTTTACCACCGCTTCCATAATATGGGGATCGGTAGGAAAATCCGGCGTTCCCACTGACAGGTTATATACTTTTATCCCCTGCCTTTCCACCTTTTCCTTCTTTTCATTTAAAAGCTGAAAGATTCCTTCCTCATAATCCTTCATCCTGTCCGCAATCTTCAAGTACATTGTCCTGACCTGCCTTTTCTTTATAATTTCGCATAATTTTATCAAGAAATTGTAAATAACCTTCCGCCACCTCATAAGGCGCCGTAATACTGACCTGCTTCCCAAGGCCTGTTACCCAGCCGTAAAACTGGGTGCTCACTGCGGCATAAACCTTAACGCTGATATGACCGCCTTCAAGGCTCCTTATGCTCACATCCCGTCCAAACCGGTCTAAGATGATCCCGATCATAGATGCGGGAAGCCGCAGCGTGACGGACTGTGTCGTTCCTCCAAACATGCCAAAAGTCTGTTTGGTATATGCGGCAATGTCAAATTGCCGGAATGCCTCCATCCCTTTTCGTTTCTCGCCGGAAAGCTCTGTGATCTTGTTCATCTTATCCACCCGGAAATGCTTGATCTTCTCTTCCTCGTCATCATAAGCGATCAGATAATAATTTTCATCCTGCCAGGTAAGCGCCCAGGGGCTGATCCTGTATTTTTGCCCGCCCCGCCTAAGCTGCAGTTCTTTTTTTACATTCCACTCCAGATAGGTAAAGCTGATCAAAACCCCCGCCTGAATCGCATGGTGGATCCTGTCCACATTGTAATAAATACTCTCATTTTCCGTTTTTACCCGGCCGGCCACAAAAACCTGCCGTTGAAGCTGCATTCTGTCATAAGGACCTGCTAATGTTTCTATCTTATCAATCAGCTCCCGGGATTTTTTTTGCGTGATAAATCGGGAGGACTGTACCGCATCCACCAGAAGTTTTAACTCCGGCAGCTCAAACTCCCGGCCGGCAAGATAGTATCCCCCGCCCTTCCTTGCCTTTATGTTCACAATATCATACCCAAACGTGATCAGGCACTCAATGTCGTCGTAAATGCTTTTCCGCTCCGCCCGGATCCCATATGCAGCAAGCTCCGCAATCAGCTCCTGGGCTGTAAGGCAATGGCCTTCATCCGTTTTTTCGTTGAATATCTTGATCAGGTAAAGGAGCTTTAGCTTTTGGTTTACGGATTTTGGCATGAAAGAATCTCCTCCACTTCCCACAAATTCGTAATCTCATAATCAATCCGAAGTCCGCTGGCGTTTTCTTTTCGTAACGGGTTATACCAGCAGCAGGCGATACCGGACAAATTTCCCCCTTTGATATCACTGGTCAGCGAATCTCCTACGATCAGTGCCTTATCTTTCTGAAAATCAGGAATCTGCCGGAAACAGGTTTCAAAAAACCTTACGTCCGGCTTTTCATACCCAACCTCCTCGGAAATGAAAATCCCGTCCATGACCTGCATCAGGCCGGATAAGCTAAGCTTATTGCGCTGGGTGGACACAACGCCGTTGGTCACCGCATACTGCTTTACTGTTCCCTTCAGCTTCCTGCAAAGCGTAAGACTGTCATCCTTAAAATAATACACACTGCCTAAGGCTTCCTGATAAACGGGAGCAATATCGGCACTGGATATGCCGGTGATCCCCAATTCCTCAAACAAGGTATCAAACCTGCCTGTGAGAAGCTCTTTTTTCGTCACCTGGCCTAATTCCAGCCTTTTCCAGTATGCGTCATTAATCGCCCTATAACGCCGGATGATTTCTTCATTCATAGTGAAATGGAACCGCTCAAAGCTAAGCCGCAGGGCATAATCCTGAGATTTTTCAAAGTCAAGAAGCGTCTGGTCCACATCCCATAAAATCGTATTGTACATTTTTCCCCTCCGCATATAAAGTAAGAAGCGCAAAGGTTAACTTTGCGCTTCCACCGCAGATTTTTCATTATTGCGCTTTCTCATCTTAATTCCGATAAAAATCCCAATCCCTGCTAAAACCACGATCACTGCCAAAACAAGCAGATAGGATAAAAAAGAATTGAAAAATAAAATCAGATTACTCATTTTCATACACCGAACCTTTCTGTTGATAAGATAATCATAGCATTATGCTTTTTGTAAGTCAAGACTAAGGTTACTTCACCTTCCAATGACCTGTTTTCAAAAATGCATTTGCCATTTCCTCCGCTTCTCGGATCATGCTGTCATCGTAGCCCATGATCCCCAAAAGCTTAATAGCGTTTCTGGTGGTCGCGCGGCCGTCTAAAAGCTTATAACTGAAAATAATATCGTCATCTTTGATCTCTTCCTCAAAATGATAATTACGGTAAACGCGCTCTAACAGATGGGTCAGCTCAATATCATGGGTTGCCGCAAAGCAGATACAGCTTTTATCCGCCATGCTGCGCAAGATCTGTGTAGATGCGGCAATCCGCTCCACCGTGTTGGTTCCCCGCAGCACCTCATCCACAAAGCATAAAACCGGATGCTTGTCATCATCGGCTAACAGATCTAAGATCCTTTTCAAAGCCTTGATCTCCACAATATAATAACTGCTCCCTCCCTGCACATCGTCTCTTAGCGCCATGGAAGAACAGACCCGGAACATGCCTGTAACGAAACGCTCTGCCAGGCAGGTATGGATGGTCTGGGCCAAAATGGCATTGATCGCCAGGGTCTTAAGGAATGTGGATTTTCCCGAAGCATTAGAGCCCGTGATCAGCACACTGCCGTTTGTATTGATACTGTTAGGTACCGGATCGTTAATAAGCGGATGGTAGATTCCCTGCGCCATGATGCTTTTTTTATCCGCAAATTCCGGTACACAATATTTATAGGCCTCCCTGAAAGCCCCCACTGCGATCAGCGCTTCCACTCTTCCCATAATGGTGACCATCTTATCGATCTCACCGATATGCTTCCTCACTTCGGAAAGCATCTGGTTAAACTTAATTAGATCCAGATGGAACCCCATCCGCAAAAAGTCAAGCAGCAGATCCAGCGGATTCCCTGCCGACCCGGTCATCCTGGCCCCTGACATAACGATATAAGCTCCTGCCTTAAAAAACTTCATCTGATTCCGGCAGGCGTTCAGCTCGTCTAACTCTTTTTTTAGCAGTCCGATCCGGCGGCCTTTAAAAGCATCCACCGCATCCAAAAGCCGGAACACGTATGCAAAGCTGACGATGTAAGGCTCTATTTCCTTCTGGGTCTTAAAATAAGTCACATTATTGTAAATAAGTACACAGACTAACATCAAAAGCCCCATAGGCAGGCTGGTGAACATTACCACAATGCTCCACAATACAAGCCCCAGGGAAAGATAATGGGCCAGATTGCTCCGTTTCCCCAGGTCATCCAGATAATCCAGATAATCGTAAATGGAAAATTTTCCGCACCGCCCCAGCTTGGAAAAAATAAGCTGTGTGCTGACACGTTCCTCCTGGTTTTCCCTGAAAAACTCTATGATCTCTTCCCTCTTTTGAAGCTCCTCCCGATCCATACAGGGCTTTCGGAGGAGATAATACAGATACTCCTCCCCTGCCGCCGACCAGGTGTAGTTCATCTGCATAAACAGTTCGTCCATATTAAGGTCGTTCCATGTGATATCATCCACATAAAAACCTTCCCGGTGCTTCAAGAAGTAATGGGATATGTTCTGGAACTCTTCCCACTTATATTCCCGCTGGGGAAGCACCCCGTATTCCTCATAAAGCCTTCGGATAAAACGTTTTTCCTCCCGCTTATAATCCAAATACCCCATTAACATCAAAATTGCCAGCACTCCCACAAGCGCAGCCACAAATATCACATATTCCATATTTTTATCCTTTTTAGACTGACTCTATTTTTCTGATAATCTCATTCGCCTTCCGGTAAATATCCTCAGGTTTTTCCGCTGTCAAAAACTTCCCCTTCTCATAAAGGATTCTGCCGCCTACCATAGTCATGGACACATTCTGCTTGCTTCCACTGTATACGATATTTTTTACGATATTGTTGACAGGCTGCATATTGGGCTGATTTAAATCAATCAAGATTATATCCGCCAGTTTCCCTTCTGCCAGTATGTCCGCATCATAAAGCCCCATGGCATGGGCGCCGTTTACCGTAGCCATCTTGAGCACATCCGCCGCATCTACCGCAGCCGCATCCTTTTCTCTCAGTTTTGCAAGCCCGGTGACCAGAAACATCTCCCGAAACATATCCAGGCAGTTGTTGCTTGCCGGACCGTCCGTTCCGATGGCTACCGGAACCCCTTCTTTCAAAAAGGCAGTTATGGGGGCAATCCCGCTTGCAAGCTTGGCATTGGATGCCGGATTGGTCACGGCATACATTCCTCTTTTTTTCATAATGGAGATATCTTCCGGGGTCACATGCACACAGTGGTATCCGCCGCCGCCATGATCAAACATCCCCAGGGAATCCAAAAAGACAACCGGGGTGGCGCCATAACGCTGCCTGCACCCTTCCACTTCCTCCTGCGTCTCTGCCATATGGGTAAATACCGGCGCTTTATATTTGTGGGCCAGCTCCGCAATTTTCTCCAAAAGTTCCCTGGAACAGGTATACTCCGCATGAAACCCCAGGATATAGGACTGGAGCGGACTTTTCTTGTTCAGTTTCTCATACATTTCCTCTACCAGCTCTACCGACTGGCTGAAATTATTTACGCCCCCTGACTGCACACAGCGCATCCCCATGACATCAAAGGCATCCGCAATGGATTCCGGCGTCAAATACATATCAAACACAGCCGTGATCCCGCTGGTCAAATACTCTAATACCGCCAGCTTGGAAAGCTCATGGACATCTTCCGCCGACATTTTTGCCTCAATAGGGAACACCCGGTTGTTCAGCCACTCACTAAGGGGAAGATCATCCGCAAAAGACCGCAGCAATGTCATCCCTGAATGGGTATGGGCATTTTTAAAGCCCGGCATCAAAAGATTACCGCCACAGTCTATTTCCCTGTCCCATTCCATGCCGGGAACGCCAAGTTCCTTACAGGCCATGTCCGTTCCCTGTTTATCACCCACATAAATAATCCTGTCATCCCTGACCCAGACTTCCCCGGTGAAGAGATCTTTCCCTTTCTCCATAGTAAGGATCCTGGCATTGTGTAACCTGATATTCATAATGATTCCCCTCTGTTAAAACCTGCCGATTGCTTCTGTGATCAGTTTCCTGAAAAGAGGCGCTGCCTGATTTGCTGCCGCCTGCACTTCATCATGGGTAAGGGGCTGATCCGTCATCCCTGCCGCAAGGTTCGCCACACAGGAAATACCGCAGATCTTCATACCCATATGATTTGCGGCAATCGCTTCCACCACCGTGCTCATGCCCACTGCATCCGCCCCTAACGTCCGCAGCATCTTGATTTCTGCCGGAGACTCAAAGGAAGGACCGGTAAGCTGCACATAAATCCCTTCCTGCAGCGGAATCTGGTTTTCTACTGCCGCAGCCTTGATCACTTCCTGCAGATTTTCATCATATATCTTGCTCATATCCGGAAAACGACATCCCAGTTCATCAATATTCGCCCCAATCAGCGGATTAGGCGCAAAACAGGAAATATGGTCGGTAATCAGCATAAAGCTTCCTGCTCCTAAAGACGGATTAATGCCGCCGGATGCATTGGTCAAAAACAAGATCTCCGCCCCCATCATCTTCATCAGCCTGGTAGGAAGCACCACATCCGTGACCGGATAACCTTCATAATAATGGACCCTGCCTTTCATGCACACCACCGGCACGTCCTTCACATAACCGAAAATAAATTTTCCTTCATGCCCGGGAACCGTGGATACCGGAAAATTCTTAATATCACTGTATGAAATCTCTGCCCTGACATCCATGGTATCCGCATAATTGCCAAGCCCTGACCCTAACACCAGCGCTACTTTCGGCGTAAACGGAATCTGCTCTTTGATACTGTCGTAACATTCTACTACTTTTTGATAAACTGTGTTCATATCATACCCCCATTTTCCATTGTATGGTTATTTTTCATGTAACCATCATATCACAGAATACAGGCTGCCGCAATAAAGTATCTCCTTTGCACCCTGATATTGACGTATCTTCTGACAAATATTATAATGGTACAGAATCAAAAAAAACATAAAAAGAGGTTTTCCATGAATCATTTAATTATTCCCCAAGATTACCGGTCCGCCTTGAATCTGCATGACACGCAGATCGGTATCAAAACAGTCAAAGATTTCTTTCAAAACCTGCTGGCAGAGCGTCTGCATCTTTTGCGTGTTTCCGCACCTTTGTTCGTAGAGCCCTCTTCCGGGTTAAACGACAACCTAAACGGCGTGGAGCGGCCAGTCACCTTTGGAATCAAAGAACAGGGTGACGCTGAGGCTGAAATCGTACACTCCCTTGCAAAATGGAAGCGGTTTGCCCTGCAAAAGTACGGTTTTTCCTACGGTGAAGGTCTCTATACGGACATGAGCGCCATCCGCCGTGATGAGCAGACCGACAATATCCATTCCATCTATGTGGATCAGTGGGACTGGGAAAAGATCATCTCAAAAGAAGAGCGCTCCATTGATTTTCTGAAAGAAACGGTACGCACGGTCTATAAAGTCCTGCGCAAGACAGAAAAGTACATGGCGATCCGGTACGATTACATAGAAGAAATCCTTCCCCATGATATTTTCTTTATCACCACCCAGGAGCTGGAAGACATGTTCCCTGAGGTATCCCCGAAGGAGCGGGAATACAAGATTTCGAAAGAAAAAGGCGCTGTCTGCATCATGCAGATCGGTGACCTCTTAAAATCCGGTGAAAAACACGACGGCAGAGCCCCGGATTACGATGACTGGGCATTAAATGCGGATATTGTCGTTTACTACCCGGTACTTGATATTGCATTGGAGCTGTCCTCCATGGGCATCCGCGTGGATAAGGAATCTCTGCTTTCCCAGCTTGACAAAGCAGGCTGCCCGGAAAGGGCTTCTCTTCCATTCCAAAAAGCGGTTTTGGAAGGCAAAGTGCCTCTTACGGTAGGCGGCGGTATCGGCCAGTCCCGTATCTGTATGTTTTTCCTTCGGAAAGCGCATATCGGGGAAGTGCAGTCCTCGCTGTGGCCTGCGGACATCGTGAAGGCTGCGGAGGAACATGGAATCATGCTGTTATAAACATAAAAACCAACAGCCACCAGCTCAGCTGGTGGCTTGTTATTGCCATTTCTATACATCAGTACTCCAGCCCGTTCTCCTTTAGCAGGAAATCAAACAGGTTCAATATCAAAATCCCCGCCTCATTGTAATGCGTAGGCCCATCCTTCACGATAATGATTTTCTTAAATGAATCATTGATGTTTTGTAAGGGCAGTTGCTCCTGTTCTTCTTTTTCCCGTGTCGGCAATGCCAGTGCCGACTGGATATACAGCCTCTTTGAGCCCTGGTTACATATGAAGTCAACCTCCAGCTGTTTCTGGGCTTTTTGTCTGCCCGCCGCAGCATAACTATACTCAACCACGCCCACATCCACATGATAGCCCCTGATCAAAAGTTCATTATAAATAACATTTTCCATAATATGGGTTTCTTCATACTGCCGGAAATTAATCCTGGAATTTCGCAGCCCGCAGTCTGTAAAATAGAACTTCATCGGCGTGCTAATGTACCGTTTCCCCTTTACGTCATAACATTTTGCCCTGCTGATGAGAAAGGAATCTTCAAAATAGTCCAAGTACGTCTTGATCGTGTCAGGGTGGACGGATACGTTTTTTACGAACTTAAAGGTGTCCGCAAGTTTCTTGGGGTTTGTCAGGCCTCCTATGGCGGACGACAGATAGTCCAATAACTCTTCCATTTCCACCGGATTTCTCACATCATTTCTTTCCAGAATATCTTTGAGGTAAGTCTCTGTAAAAATATCCCTTAAATAAGCCGCTTTATCTTCCTCATTTTCAAATTCAAGGATTTTCGGCAGCCCGCCATACATGGTATATTCATACCATGCCTGGTATCTGTCCGTTTCCCTCCCCTGCATAAATTCAGCAAACGACAGCGGATACAGATGTATCTGGTCGCCCCTGCCGCGGAATTCCGTAATAATATCCTTGGACAAAAACTTTGCATTGCTGCCAGTGACATACGTGTCCACATTCTTCATATGCAAAAAACTGTTCAGTACGTCCTCAAATTCCGGCACCATCTGAACCTCGTCCAGCAGTACATAGTGCATTCTTTCATCTTTCACTGCACCATGGACGTATTCACACAGCACATCAGGGTCACGGTATTTCTTATTGACCCTGTCATCTAAGGCGATTTTTATTATATGCCCCTGATCAACTCCCGATTTCAGCAGATAATCATAAAACAGCTCAAACAGCAGGTAGGTTTTCCCACATCTTCTGATTCCGGTAATCACCTTGATCATTCCATTATTTCTTTTTCTGATAATTTTTTCTAGATATAAATTTCTCTCCATAATGATTTCCCTATTGAAAATTCAGTCTCCACGCTAACCATTTTTTCAATAGTATGTCTTTGATACCCGCAATTATTCTCAAGACACAAAAAGTTCCGCCAAACCCATGCAGCCATGGCCTGGCGAAACTTTTCCATCCGGCAGAGCCGGCACCACTATATAATAATGCACACCATGCCGCCGTTAGAGTCATTGACGATCTTCTGCATTGTCTCCTGGAGCTTTAACTGGCTTTCCTCACCGATCATGGTAAGTTTTCCGGTAATGCCGTCGTTTACCAGCTGTTCCACGGATTTTCCAAAGATATTGGTATCCCAGATGCCGTCCTCGCTCTGACTGGAATCTGAAATAAAGCGGATCAGATCCTGGGCCTGTTCCTCGGAGCCTACGATGGGGGAAATCTCCGTTTCTATGTTTGCGCGGATCATGTGAATGCTGGGGCTTTCCGCCCGGATCTTCACACCGAATTTATTTCCGTGTTTGATCACTTCCGGTTTTTCCAGCTTGATCTCACTGCGTTCCGGTGTCACCACCCCATATCCCTTCTGCCTTACCGCATCAACGGCATGGAGCACTTTTACATACTCCTTCTTCATGGCCGCCATTTCTTTCAGTACGGAAAGCAGGTGGTATTCATTGTCAATATTTTCCCCTACCATCTCACTTAGCATTTCATAATAGCAGGTGTCGTCCACTTCAAGCCATACCCGTATCGCCCCGTCTGCCATGCTGATGCTGTCCATCTTACATTTACGGATATAAGGCCCTTCAATTGTTACCGGATTATTTTTTACATCCCGGATGCAATTGTACTGCTTCATGATCTCCTTCACCCGGTCAATGATGTCAACCTTCATTTTATGGCTTGTGGGAAGCATTTCCACCCACTTCGGCATATAAAACTCAATCATGGTCAAAGGGAACTCATATAACATGTTTTCCAGTATCTGATGAATGTCATCCTTCTTTAACTGCTCACAGTTCACCGGAATCACGGATACTTGATACTTATCCTCTAACTCTTGGGTAAGCCTTTGGGCCTCCTCACTATAAGGCCTTGAAGTGTTCATCAGGACAATAAACGGCTTTTTCAACTGCTTTAGTTCCTTGATGGTCCTCTCCTCTGCCGGGATATAGTTATCCCTTGGGATTTCTCCAAAACTGCCGTCACAGGTGATCACGATCCCTACCGTAGAATGGTCACGGATCACTTTCCTTGTTCCAATCTCAGCAGCATTGGTAAAAGGAATCTCTTCCGTAGACCATGGAGTCTTTACCATCCGCTCCGCGTCGTTTTCCATATGGCCGCTGGCCCCGTCCACCATATAGCCCACACAGTCGATTAGCCTCACCCTGGCCTCGATTCCTTCCCCCAATGTCAGTTTCGCCGCTTCCTTTGGAATAAACTTGGGCTCCGTGGTAGTGATGGTCTTCCCACCTGCGCTTTGGGGAAGCTCATCCACCACCCGTTCCTTCTCATAAGAATCCGACATATTAGGCAGCACCATCAGATCCATGAAACGCTTGATAAAAGTGGACTTGCCGGTACGCACTGGCCCTACCACGCCTATGTAAATTTCCCCGCCGCATCTTTCCCTTATATCTCTGTACAGGTCATATTCTTTTCTGTTATTTATGTCCATAACGTCCATTACCCCTTTCATACTTAGTTAAATGTATGTAAAGGGGTAATGGTTTATGTCAGATAAAATATAATTTCGATGCGCTTTCCCGAAGCCACTTTTTCTGCTGCTTATAAGGCGGGCACATTTTTTCCACCAGGTTCCAAAATTCCGGCGAATGATCCATATGGACCAGATGACACAGCTCATGGATGATCACATAATCACACACACTGTTGGGTGTCATGATAAGCCGCCAGCTAAAGTTCAGATTTTTCATACCGCTGCAGCTTCCCCACCTTGTCCGCTGGTCCTTGATATGGATCTCGTTGTAAGAAACCCCCATTTTGCCGGCATAAATCTCCGCCTTTTTCCCAATCACATAAGCCGCCTGTTTCCGATACCAGGCAACCAGGCAGGAACGCCGCATCTCGTAGCTGGCGTCATAAGGCACCCACATCAAAAGGCGGTCCTTATTTAAAGAAACCTTCCCTCTTTTTCTGGGCTCCCTCACTACCGTTAGGATCAGCTCCTTCCCAAGATAAGGCATCTTGTCTCCGCTTGCAAGTGGAATCCGGTTTTTCACTTCCATTAACTTTTCATTTTGCAGCCGAAGCCTGGTATCCGCAATCCATCCTGATTTTTTTAAAACGATCTTATCAATCTCGTCATCGCTTACCCACAAGGGTGCTTTGACTACCACATCAAAATTCTGGTCAAAAGAAATAGATATCGACTTCCTGCCGCATCTGATCAGTTGATACTCCATCACACAGGTTCTCCGTATTTTAACCCAAATGAGCCGGTCGCAATATAAAATCTGCCAAAACACCGGCAATCACCGTCTATGCTGTTGATATCCCCAAACTGCGCAGTGTCGTCGTTGATCTTCTCCCAGTTCTTCCCATCATCAAAAGAACGGAAAAAACCGTAGATCCCATCTATCACCCCGCAGATATATAGCGCCTTGTCATCCTTAAGATAATCGCTCCCCGGAAAAAGCAGGCCAAGGCCTATGCGGTAAACAATATCCTTATCACCGGAAAGCCTCCTAAGAACAGGGGCATTGTTCCCTTCTCCTAAATCCGGGAAAGCGGCCTTGTAAAGCCCGTAAGTTCCCAATGCCGCATAAAACACGCCTTTTTTTCCGCTCTCGCCTCGAATTTCTGTTTTGTTGGCACAGTCGATCAGGCCAAGACACAGATCCTTCGGAAACATTATTTCCGAAACCTGATCAAAACGTTTTCCCTTATCCTTGCTTACAAACAGGGAAAGCCCGTCGCCAAATCCATAAAACCGTTCCGGATCCACTCTGTCAGAAAAAATCTTGATATGTTCTTCCTTATCTGTAATCTCTATCCCGTCTTTATCAAATATACGGGTTTTTTCAAAACTTCTGCCGCCGTCTAAGCTGGTGATGACACCTTTTGCATACAGGTCAATGCCCTCTGCCACCCCGTAGACAATTGCTTTCCCGTCTGCGCTAAGAGCTGCCCATCCGGAATTGACATTCGGGCATTCTATCGCCCTAAAGCGCTCATCCAGATAGGAGGAGATTCCATAAGGCAGGGGAAGTCTCTCAAAGCTCTGCCCGTAATCCCGAGAAACGATCAGGCCTCCCTTTGTTTTCCCTTTCCAGTTTCCCCTTGGCGTGACCACCACCAATTCCGGGTGACAGTCTGAAAAATCCGCATTAATACAGGTGATATATCTGTTCCCCTGGCTGTCCGCAAAAGAATTTTCACAGGGAGCATCGAGCTTGGTAAAAGCAAATCCCCCCAGATCCCCCAAAATATCCAAAACATTCACAGGGCCGTCTATGGTTCCATAAACATTTAAGTGTACGGTTTCCTCTATCCCCTTACTGCAGTCCTGAAAATATCTGTCCTCTTTCGTAAAATCCCGTCCCGTGAAAACACCGGTGCCGGTATTAAACCAGACCTCATCCGGGCAGAAGGGATTGATCTTGATATCACTGAGCCAATGAATCAGGGAATGCCCTCCATTATATGCAGGTTTCATATAAGGGGCGTTAAAGCTCATATTCCCAATGGATAAATCAAACAACGCCACCTGCCAGCTTTGCCCGTAATCCCGGGAGATGAACACCATATCCCCCTGATCCCGGCAAATGGTGCTCGCCGCTAAAAGTCCAGGCATCTTCAGGCAGGAAGAAATCCCGCCATATCCATAATCCCGCACCTCCTCTTTGACTTTCTCATGGATACCCACATCATCCGCCTCCAGGCATGGCGTAATATCTTCATAATCCTTGATACAGCCCTTTTCGTCGAAGGCATACCGGATGATCCGCCCGCCTATTACGTCGCCGGAATCACAGCTGTACCCCATGTCCGTTACATAAGACCGCTTCCCTGTATTTACCAATGTACAGTAAAAGTATTTCCCGTCATAGTCATATCTGTGGGCCACATAACCGCTCCATTTGGATCCGGGTATCTCCCTGCTTTCCGGCATGGGCATTTTCTCAAAATTCCCGCCGCCGTCATATGAGATATAAAGACTGTGCCCCCTGAGCCTATCATTCCCGGTCAAAACTCCGGCGGTTCCCGCAATCAGAGTCTTTCCACAGGGAGAACACCATACAAACGTCATATAACGTTCCCCGCCTGTTTCCAAAAGCTCCCATGTGATCCCAAGATCCCTGGTGCGCAAAAGGCCGTCCTTCTGGCTGGCAAAATATAACGTATCCGCAGTGGAAGCATCCCGCACCAGGCGGATTCCTGTTCCCCTGCCGTTTTTGTTCCCATGGACATAAAAGGGAATTTTCCTGTGGATAAAGCTCTTTCCGTAATCCTGCGATATGGACAGTTTCCCCCAGGGATTCCCGTTTTCATCCTTACTGTGGTTGGTGCCGCTGGCAGCATACAGCATTTCCGGCTTTTCCGGGTCTATTGCAAGGGCAATAGGGTAAGTTTCGCTTAAATCAGCCATAGTAACGGATTCATTCAGCGATGTCCATTTTTGACTGTCATAGTCAAATCTGTAACTCCCGCCAATGTCCGTGCGGATATATAAAATGTCCTTTTTAACCGGATGGAACAAAAACCCGGTCACATATCCCCCGCCAGGGATAGGAAGATTGCTGTACTTATAGGCTGTTTTTTTCATTGTTTTAAGACCACCCTGCGGAAATTCTTTTTCCCTCTCTTTACCACTACACCGCCTTTGGCAAAAACATCTTTTCCAAACACAGCCTTTACGTCTGAAACTTTGTCATTTCCTAATGTAACACCGCCCTGCTCAATGGCTCTTCTTCCTTCGGAGCGACTCTGCACCAGCCCGGACTTGCAAAGGACGGAAATAAGGTCGATCATTCCATCCGTAAAGTCCTCCTCACTGATCTCCGTGGTAGGCATATCTGCCGCCACCCCGGCACTGAAAAGCGCTTTTGCGCTCTCCTGGGATTTTGCAGCTTCCTCTTCCCCATGGACAAGCTTGGTCAGTTCAAACGCAAGGATCTCCTTTGCCTGATTTAACTGGCTGCCTTCCCAGGCATCCATCTCATCAATCTGCTCAATGGGAAGGAAGGTCAGCATCCGCAGGCATTTTAACACATCCGCATCCGATACGTTGCGCCAATACTGGTAAAATTCAAATGGCGTGGTCTTATTGGGATCAAGCCACACAGCACCCTTTTGCGTTTTGCCCATCTTCTTTCCTTCGGAATTAAGAAGCAGGGTAATGGTCATGGCATAAGCATCCTTGCCCAGCTTTCTCCGGATCAGCTCCGTACCGCCAAGCATATTGCTCCACTGATCATCCCCTCCAAACTGCATATTGCAGTCATAGCGCTGGAACAGCTCATAAAAATCATAACTCTGCATCAGCATGTAGTTAAACTCAAGGAAACTTAACCCCTTTTCCATCCGCTGCTTATAGCACTCCGCACGGAGCATATTGTTCACGGAAAAATGGGGTCCTACCTCCCGCAAAAATTCAATATAATTAAGATCCATAAGCCATTCCGCATTGTTTACCATAAGAGCCTTCCCCTCGGAAAAATCAATAAAGCGGCTCATCTGCTTTTTGAAACACTCACAGTTATGATCAATGGTCTCTTTGGTCATCATGCTTCTCATATCCGTCCTGCCGGAAGGATCGCCGATCATGCCGGTGCCGCCCCCTAAAAGTGCAATAGGCTTATTTCCCGCCATCTGAAGGCGCTTCATCAGGCAAAGAGCCATAAAATGCCCTACATGCAAAGAATCCGCAGTAGGGTCAAAGCCGATATAAAAAGTAGCTTTCCCGTTGTTGATCAGTTCCTTGATTTCCTCTTCATCCGTAAGCTGTGCCAGAAGCCCCCTGGCCTTTAACTCGTCAAAAATTGTCATCTTCCAAATCCCTTTCTCTTATCTTCTTCACGCTTTGTTAAGCATTAATTTGATCATTGCCTGATTTAGACCATCCACCGTCAGCTTATACATAGGGAAGATCCCCTTGATCGCCGTTTCCGCTTCCCGCCAGGGGGCATGCCCCGGTGCCATTTTCGGGTTCAGCCACACGATCTTTTTGTAGTGGCGCTTTAAAAGTAAAAGCCAATCCCATCCGGCAAGACCGCCGTTAGGCCCTCTGTAATTTCCTGTGGTGGAATAAAGTTCTTCTGGCGCCATAGCCGCATCCCCTACAATGATCACTTTATAATCACTGTCCAGATTGCGGAACATCCATTCCGTATCGATCCACTCCCCGTTCTCGCACTCCGGTGTCTTATATAACTTGGAATAAATACAGTTATGGAAATAGTAGGTTTTTACGTCTTTATAATGATTGGATTTATGGACTGCCTGGAACAGTTCGTTCAGCAGCGTGCTAAAGGGGATCATGGTTCCCCCGGAATCCATCAAAAGTAACAGTTTGACCGCATTTTTCCGCGGTTTCCCCATAACGATCTGAAGACAGCCGCCATTATTACAGGTCTTATCTATGGTCTCATCGATATCCAGTTCCGTTTTCGGGATATCCAGTCTTGTGGAAAACTGCCGGAGTTTACGGAACGCAAGCTGGAACTGCCTGTTATCCAGCATACGGTCGTCCCTGAAATCCCGGTATTTGCGCGCACCGATCACCTGAAAAGCACTCTGATAGCCGGTCTGTCCGCCTACCCGGATGCCTCCCATGTTCCCGCCCATGTTCCCAAAAGAGGTTTTTCCCATGGAACCGATCCAAAAACTGCCGCCGTTGTGCTCGCTGTCCTGATCCCGGAGCCGTTCCTTAAACTTCGCTTCCACCTCATCCTTGTCAAGGTCATGAAATAAACCGTCCTGCTCGTTCATGCGGAAGCGGTCCTCCTCGTCCACAAGCTCGATCAGCTCTGATTTATCCAGCCATTTCATCATGTTTTTTGAAATTTCGTTTTCGGAATTGATTCCCTTAAAGGTCTCCTCAAAAGCCATGTCAAACTTGTCGAAATCCGTTTCGCTCTTCACAAGAATCATCCGCGCAAGATAATAAAACTGTGTCAGGCTGCTGTCAGAAAGCCCCTTATCCAAAGCTTCCTGCAAAGTCAGCCATTCGCTTAACGTGATATTAAGCCCTTTTGCCTTACAGGTATAAAAGAATTTTGCAAACATAGCTCCCCCGCCGCTTCATAGAAAATCTTAATCCAGTTTCTGTCTTACCGCCTCAAGGTCCTCATCCTTTTTTACGATCACTCCCACAAAAGGAAGGTCCGCCCGGATCCTGTCTGCGGAAATCCCTCCGATCTGAAGGGCATTGATCCAGTCGATCAGCTCCGAAGTACTAGGCTTTTTCCTGATATCCCTGATAGTGCGGATCCGGTAAAATACATCCATTGCATTTTTAAGAAGATGTTCTTCCACATCCGGATAATGAGTCCTTACGATCTCTTCCATCAGCGTCTCGTCCGGGAAGTCAATATAATGGAAAATACAGCGGCGCAGGAAAGCATCCGGCAGCTCCTTTTCTGCATTGGACGTAATGATAACGATAGGACGCTGTTTTGCCTTTACCGTGCGCTTGGTCTCATGAATATAAAATTCCATCTGATCTAACTCCCACAAAAGGTCGTTGGGGAACTCAAGATCCGCCTTATCAATCTCATCAATAAGGAGAATGACCTGCTTATCACTTTCAAAAGCTTCCCCCAGCTTCCCCAGCTTGATATAATGGGCGATATCATCCACCCCTTCTTCCCCGAACTGCCCGTCATATAAACGCTGTATGGTATCATACATGTAAAGCCCGTCCTGGGCCTTGGTGGTGGATTTGATATTCCAGATGATCAATTCCTTGTCCAATGACCTTGCCACGGCCTGTGCAAGCATGGTCTTGCCGGTTCCCGGCTCCCCTTTGATCAATAGGGGCTTTTGCAAGGCGATCGCCACATTGACGCTGGCCATAAGCTGCTGCGATGCCACATAATCTTTTGTACTGGTAAACTCCTGTCTGCTCATATATATCCTCCATTTTTGCTTATTACCACGGAATCTCCACGCTGTTCTGATAGAGCTGGCGCAGATCGATATTTTCCACTTTTTTATCTCTAAGCATCAGTTCCTTCACGGCATCCGATGCCGGCATTCCTTCAAACAAAATCCGGTTGACCTGCTCCACAATAGGCATACTGACACCATATTTTTGTGAAAGAGCATAACCTGCTTTGGCGGAATACACGCCCTCTACCACCATCTTCACTTCTTTCATGGCTTCTTCCATGGATGCGCCCTTTCCGATCAAAATACCCGCACGGCGGTTTCTGGAATGCATAGACGCACAGGTGACGATCAGATCCCCGATACCGGTGAGACCGTAAAAAGTCTCTATCCTGCCGCCCATACTGATGCCAAGCCTTGCGATCTCCGCAATCCCTCTGGTGATAAGAGCCGCCTTGGTGTTATCCCCATAGCCAAGCCCGTCCGCCATTCCTGCCGCCAGGGCCACCACATTTTTAAGAGCCGCGCCAATCTCAATGCCCATCACATCCGAACTGATGTAGACGCGGAATACCGGGCTCATAAACAGATTCTGAAGAAACTCTGCGGTCTGCCTGTTTTTTGCCCCAACCACGATGGTCGTGGGAATCCCTTTTCCCACTTCCTCCGCATGGGAAGGTCCGGAAAGCACCGCTGTTTCTGCCTGGGGGATTTCTTCCTCTATAATCTCCGACAAAGTCATTAAAGTGGATTCCTCAATCCCTTTTGCCACATTTATGATCTTCTGGCCGCTTTTCACATAGGGCGCCATTTTGGCAGCCGTACTTCTGGTATACGGGGAAGGCACCGCAAGCACCAGCATGTCTTTTCCGTCCACGGCAGATGCAAGATCCGTGGTAAACTCCATGTCTGCCGGAAGGATAACGCCGGGAAGTTTGTCCTTTTGTTCCCTGCCTTCTTTCAGCATCTGTATCTCTTCCTCGATCACAGACCAGACCGTAACCCGGCTGCCATTGTTGCTAAGAAGCCATGCCAGGGCAGTTCCCCAGCTTCCCGCACCGATAATCCCTATATTTGCCATTTTAGGTTCTCCTTTCACGCCTTATTCTTTTTGGTCAGGTAGGTCTTTCTCTCCTCCCCTTTTAAAAGCCGCTTGATGTTTTCCCTGTGTTTATAATAGGCTAAAATCGTCAAAAGCGCCGTTATGATATACATTTCATTTAAGACCTGCTGGGAAGTTCCAAACAGCCCCATCTGTCCGCACACTGCCATCTGAATCATCAGCCCCGCATAGACCAGCAAGGATCCGAGGGAAACATAATGGGTCGTAAAAAACGTACCAAAGAACAAGACCACACCCATAACGATAAAATACGGATGAAACGCCAGAATCAGCCCTGCCGTTGCCGCAATCCCCTTCCCGCCTTTAAAGTTAAGGTAAAATGGAAAGTTGTGTCCTAAGATCGCCCCTGCCGCCGCATAAAGTTTCAGCAGATAGATTTCTTCCGGATGGCTGCCGCCAAATATGATACCACACAAGACGATCGCCAAAATACATTTGATGATATCCCCCGCCAGAACGATAAGCCCCGCCTTCGTTCCCAACACCCGCAGCGTATTGGTAGTTCCCGCATTGCCGCTTCCATGCTCCCTGATATCAATGCCATGAAGCTTTCCGTATATAAACGCTGTCTGGAAAAGTCCAAATACATAACCGATTACGATACATATGACACGTTCCACTTTATTTTCCCTCGTTTCTTTCCCTGATGATAAATTTAAGCGGTGTTCCCCTAAAGCCAAACGCTTCCCGGATCTGGTTCTCGATATACCTTGTATAGGAAAAGTGCATCAGCTCCTTGTCATTGACAAAGATCACAAACGTCGGGGGCTTTACGCTGACCTGCGTAATATAGTAAAGCCGCAGTCTTTTGCCTTTATCCGATGGCGGCTGCTGCAAAGCCACTGCCTCGCTCATGATCTCATTCAGCACGCCTGTTGAGACACGCATGGCATGATTGGCGCTTACCATATCGATCATGTCATACAGCTTGGGAAGCCTTTGTCCGGTCAGTGCGGAAATAAATATGATCTCCGCATAAGGCATGTAGGAAAGCACATTTCTGATCCTGGCTGAATATTCGTTTACCGTCTTATTATCCTTTTCAACAGAATCCCACTTATTAACCGCAATGATCACCGCTTTCCCGCGCTCATGGGCTATCCCCGCAATCTTGGCATCCTGCTCCGTTACCCCTTGCGCGGCATCGATCAAAAGGATCACAACATCAGCCCGGTCTACTGCCCCTACCGCCCTTACGATCATATACCGCTCTAATTCTTCTTTAATTTTATTCTTACGCCGAAGCCCTGCCGTGTCAATAAAAACATATTCTTTCCCGTTATGAGTGACGGGCGTGTCCACCGCATCCCTAGTGGTTCCTGCAATATCTGACACGATCAGGCGGTTTTCACCGAGCAGTTTATTAATAAGGGAAGATTTTCCCACATTGGGTTTCCCGACGATTGCTACCCTGGTGGTTTCCTCCTCTTCCTCAGAAAACTCAAAATCTTCAAAATGAGCGATCACCTCATCCAAAAGCTCCCCGATTCCCATCCGGTTGGCCGCCGAAATGGAGTAAGGCTCCCCGATCCCCAGATTGTAAAACTCATAAACATCTGCCATATATTTTTCGAAGCTGTCAACTTTATTCACGACTAAGATCACCGGTTTGTGGGAACGCCGCAGCATATCCGCCACCTTGGAGTCCGCATCCACAAGCCCCTGCTTCACATCCACCATAAACAAAATCACGTCTGCCGTATCAATGGCAATCTGTGCCTGCTCCCGCATCTGCGAAAGAATCACATCCTTACTATCCGGTTCAATCCCCCCGGTATCAATCAACGTAAACTGTTTATCAAGCCATGAAACATCGGCATATATCCTGTCCCTTGTGATCCCCGGCGTATCTTTCACGATGGAAATCCTCTGTCCTGCCAGCGCATTAAACAAAGTAGATTTCCCCACATTCGGTCTCCCGACCACGGCAACAATCGGTTTTCTCTTTCCACTCATAATCATTCTCACCTGTCTTTTATTATCGTCTGCACAAACTCATATCCGCTTGATTTTACAATATCTACTTTTACTTGTAAAGCCTTTTCCATCTCCCCCACTGTCACATCATCCAAAAAAACGTCTTCGCCGCTCCTTAAGACATTTTCAGGGAGTAAAAGGCGCTCTCCCAATTCTTTCCCCTTTAACTGGTTTATCATATCCCGGCCCGTCAAAAGCCCGGATACCGTGATCATCTCACCGAAAAACTCATTGACGATTTCATAGACCATGATATGAAGGTCCGGGAGCAGGTTCATAAGAGCCTTTGCCATCCGGCGGATATAGGGATAAGCCAGCTTCCCAGTGGCTATGGATAACTCTTCCGGGCGTTTCATAATTTCCTTTGCCCTTAAGCGCTCTTGTAACTCTCTGTACCCCTCTTCAAACTCATTTAACATAAGCCGGAGCATCCCTACCCCGTTTTCCAACTGCAGATATCCGTCATAGCTTTCTTCTTCCGGCAGATCTTCCCCCGCTAAAATGTACCACTCATCACTGGCATGGACAAAGTGGAGCCCGAATTTTTCCATACATTCCTTTTGAAATCCGTGGATCATCTCAAGGACCGCCTTTGCATCCGCCCTGTCAAAAGGCTCTAACGGATATAATCCTTCCCGAAACTTTGACAGACCAACCGGTACCACCGATACGCTTTTAAGCAAAGGCGCATACTCAATAAGCTTCCGGATGCTGTATTCCAATTCCTTCCCGTCATTGACCCCTTTGCATAGGACGATCTGTCCGTTCATCGAAATCCCGGCTTCAAAAAGCCTGTCCACCTTCTTAAGAGATTCCCCCGCAAACCGGTTATTGAGCATCTTGCAGCGAAGAAGCGGGTTCATCGTCTGGAAGGAAATGTTAATAGGCGACAGACGGTACTTGATGATCCGTTCCACATCATGCTCTGACATATTGGTAAGTGTCACATAATTTCCCTGCAGAAAAGAAAGCCGGGAATCATCATCCTTAAAATAAAGCGTATCCCGCATCCCCGGCGGCATTTGATCGATAAAGCAAAAAATACATTTATTGTGGCAGGAACGGTAATCATCCAGCAGCCCGTTTTCAAAAACAATGCCAAGGTCTTCATCCTCTTCCTTATCCACTTCCAAAAGCCACTGCTCCCCGTCCGGCTTCTCGATCAGAACTTCCAAATATTCATCTTCCACATAATACTGATAATCAAAAACATCCTCTATCTCTTCTTTGTTGACCGAAAGCAGCACATCGCCTGCTTCGATCTCCAGTTCTTCCGCAATGCTGCCCGGAAGTACTTCTTTGATCAGATGTCCTTTTTGTTTTTTTCTTTCCATATCTATATCCTTTCAATACCTATTTTACTAGAAATTCCTTGACGTGTCACTAACATAATGATATAAAGTAATTACTCACAGTTCATATGTCAGTCTGTTCCATAACAAATTCCGTGCCTGCATGAGAATTGGAGCGGTGCGAACTGCAATTTCAATATCATTGGGAGGTACTATGCCAAACTTATCTAAACTAGAAGCCGCTATCCCTGTTGCTCCTTTAAAATTGGTTGTTTTGGAATCTGCCACGGCATTAGGGAGCAGCGTTAACAGTCATCTGATCGATTTCCGAAGAAGCATCAAAAACGTTGCCAAAAATGATCCCGCTTTTGAAGGGTATGTGTCTGACAATTATATTTTAAACACTGCCTGCTATCGTTTTGGTTCCGGTGAAGGAAAGGCCGTCATCCAGGAGTCTATCCGGGGAAAAGACCTTTTCATTTTAGTAGACGTGTGCAACCATAGTATTTCTTATAACCTGAACGGTTATTTAAATTATAAATCCCCGGACGATCATTATCAGGACTTAAAGCGTGTTATTGCCGCCGCTAACGGTAAAGCCCACAGAATCAACGTCATCATGCCTTTTTTATATGAAGGAAGACAGCATAAACGTTCCGGGCGGGAATCTTTGGACTGCGCATTTGCCATTGAGGAATTAAGCCATATGGGAGTCAGCAACTTTATCACCTTTGACGCCCACGACCCCAGGGTCCAAAATGCGGAACCCCTTCATGGCTTTGATAATTTCACCCCATCCTATCAGTTTATCCGTGCGCTTCTACATACAGACGACAGCCTTTTGATCGACAAAGACCATCTGATCGTCATAAGCCCGGATGAAGGTGCTTTAGACCGGGCCGTTTATTTTGCAAACGTGCTTGGCGTGGATACGGGGATGTTCTACAAACGCCGTGACTACTCTACCATCGTAAACGGGAAAAATCCTATTGTTGCCCACGAATTTTTAGGCGACAACATTGACGGCAAGGACGTGATCATCATTGACGATATGATATCCTCCGGCGGGAGCATGATCGATACCGCAAGGCAGCTAAAAGCCATGAACGCTAAGCGGGTATATATCTGCTGTACTTTCGGACTTTTCACCGACGGGCTCGCAGGCTTTGACGAGGCTTACGAGAAATGCTATTTCGACAAGGTAGTGACCACCAACCTGACCTACCAGCTTCCGGAACTAAAATCCCGCCCTTACTATGTGGAGGCGGATATGAGCAAGTTTCTTGCATCCATCATTGACTTTATGAACCATGACTCCTCCATGTCAAGCGTATACACGCCTACGGAGAAGATCCATGAATTCCTTGCAAGGTATAATAACCGGGAGGATGCATTCCAGTTAGAAGTGTGAGAAATCACTATCGCATATGAAAACGGCTGCCGCTTTATGAATCAAAGTTCATAAAGCGGCAGCTGCTTAATCATATGCTGGTCCAAGAAGCCTCTCTCATACACCCTTCTCCAGCAATGGGAAGGAAAGGTTCACTTTAAACAGATCCCCGTCCATAACAATCTCGAAAATACCGTTTTGCACCTCCACCAGATTCTTTGCGATGGAAAGTCCAAGCCCGCTCCCTTCCGTGGTTCTTGACTCATCCCCGCGGATAAACCGCTCCGTTAATTCTTCGGGGCTTACTTTAAGGGGGGTGGCCGATATATTTTTGATCGACAAGATCACCCACTTTTTCCCGTCTTCCTGGTTCTTCGCATACTCAAGGTCGATGTAGACCCTTGTTCCTTCCAGCGCATATTTAAAGATATTGTTAAACAGATTTTCAATCACTCTCCAGATTCTTCTGCTGTCCGCCTGGATAAAGATATCCTCCTTTGGTGCGTTTATGACCGGATATAGCGCCTTTTCCTGAAACTTCTCCGAAAATTCCCCGATCGTCTGCTTTAGCAGTTCCACAAGGTTGATCTTTTCCCATTGGAGTACAATATTCCCGGATGAGATCTTGGAAGCCTCCACCAGATCGTCCGTTAACTGCTTTAACCGCTGGGATTTGGCATCCAGCACGTTGATATACTCTCTTATCTTTGGATCCTTCACGTTTTCCCTCTTGATCAGATCCACATAATTGATGATGGATGTAAGAGGCGTTTTGATATCATGGGAAACATTCGTGATCAGATCCGCCTTCAGCCGCTCATCCTTCATACTGGTCTCCACCGCATTCTTCACGCTGTCACCAATGCTGTTTACGGCCCTTGCCATCACAAGATCGTCTCCATACATCCCCTCTTCCTTCACCTTATGTTCCAGATCGCCGCCGCTGATCTTACGTATGCCTTCCAATATGACCTGCCTTGCCTGAGCGGAACGATACAAGATCACCCCCACCACAAGATCGGCCGCAAAAATCAGGAAGATCAATACCAGAGCCAGCCTGTTCATCCCGCTGCTCCCTCTTACCCTGCCAAAAAGAGCCACGAACATCACACATATATGCAAAAGCACAAAGATACCAAAAGGAACCCACACCCGAAGCACGATATCCCAGTGCCTGTATGCGTATCTGGCCCCTCTTGCGGCTGCCTGCCCGCTTCTTCTGACCACACTGTCCTTCCACAGCCTTCCGGCCTTTATCCTCCTTACAAAACTGTAATAGAAGAAAGAAAAGATCAGGCTTACCGCCAGCGCTGACAATCCCGCAATTAAAATCATGACATATTCCGGTATACTCTGCCAGAGGGCATCAACCACCCAGCCAATAAACCGGTACATGACCATTCCCGCTATGCACACAGCCACAGCCATGATCTCTGTAGGAATCCGGTCCTCCTTACGGAGACGGATCATAATTCCCCCGCCCTCTTTCCGGCCCGCATACCCCTCACGCATGGTAAGGACCACTAAGAGCAGCAGATAAAAGACTACACAGGCTATGGCAATCGCCAGATACTGCCCGGAATAAGGCGTATACTTTTTAAAATCAGCTGCCGCCTTGTAAAAGCCATCCTGCGCAGAGGCAAGATCCTTCCTGACGCCGATCATCACCTGGGTGTTATCCGGGTACGCATACCCAAAACCCCCAAGGATATAGCGCAGAGTTGATTCCTCGATCAGCGTGTCCGTCTCGTAAGCCATATCTGCCGGATCATAAAAAACGGTTCTCTGGCACTTGTCAAGAAGCTGCTCCTTTAAGAGCTTTAAATCTTTAGTCCTTGTATCCATGTTGGTATAAACCTGTACTTCCTTCCCCGTGTTTTTGCGGATAAAGTACACCACATTGCTTTCTTCTTCCTGATAAATGTCCTGATATTTCAAATATTCATTATAATTGACCGCAAGATCATCCGCCGCTTTTTTGATATTCTGACAAAGCGCATAATACTCTTCCCATGTGGCAACATGATTTTCAATCCGCTTCCCGTCTACCGTATGATAACGGTTGGTAAGCACCGTGGCATCCGTTCCTTCCCGCTGATATTCCCCGGATTCAAACTGGTTTCCGGAAACATCCACCACCCTTGTGGCACTTTTTAAGTCAGAATTTAAATAATTGATATTGCCGCCGCCATAAACACCGGAATCCAGGTCTATCATCGTCACCACATGAAACCTGCTTAAAAACTGATCTGCCTCATCCCCCGTCATATAGACATTGTCATACTCAAATCCGTTTTTTGACCAGTTGATCAAGTCATCCAGATAATAGCTTGCCGTAATATACTCCGGCTGGACGGTATTGTACCGGTTGGCAAAAGCAGTGGCATCCACCACTTTCTTGGCATCAAAGACACCGTCCGTTTCCATCTGCCCCCGGATCGCCCCAAAGCGGACCACATCGGCAATATGATTGCCCAAAAGCTTATTAAAAAGAAGGGAATCTTCAAAATCCGTTCCCGTCTCCTCATCCCTGAGGTTGTAGATCTGATTCCCGCTGCCGCTTTCTATCACCACAAAAGATCCGAAAAACACTGCCACAAGCAAAACAGCCGCTGTTACGGCAGCGATGTGCTGCAAAAGATGTAACAGAAGATCCACGCCGCTTCCCGGTTTCTTTTTCCGCTTTCTTATTTCCTTTACCTCTTTTACTTCTTCCTCATTTTCCATAAAAAAACCATACCTTTCCGTAACCTGCGAATTTGAGGCCGCAGGCACAAATTCGTGTGTGAAAAATTTATTTTTCACACTACTTCCCCCTATTGTTTTTCAATTTTATATCCTACCCCCCAAACCACTTTAAGATACCTGGGCTCTTTGGGATTGATCTCAATCTTCTCCCTGATATGCCGGATATGAACCGCAACCGTATTGTCCGCCCCAATGGCTTCTTCATTCCAGATACTTTCATAGATCTGGTTGATGGAAAAGACCTTACCCTGGTTTTTAACCAGCAGAAGCAGAATATTGTACTCGATGGGCGTCAGCTTCACGCTCTCACCATCTACCGTCACTTCCTTTGTCTCATCATTGATACAAAGCCCTCCGGCGGAAAATAACGCATTGTTTTCCACATTCAGGTTCCCAAGCTGCGTATACCTGCGCAGATTAGACTTCACCCGGGCCACTAACTCCAACGGGTTAAAAGGCTTGGTCACATAATCATCCGCCCCAATATTAAGCCCTAAGATCTTATCCGTATCCTCAGACTTTGCGGAAAGGAAAATGATAGGAATACTGCTTGACTCCCTGATTTTTAACGTAGCATGGATCCCGTCAAGCTTCGGCATCATAATGTCAATGATCAGAAGATGAATATTCTGCTCCTTTAATACTGAAATCGCCTGTTGCCCGTCATAAGCTTTATAGACCTGATAATTTTCCTGCTGCAGATAAATTTCAATGGCATCCACAATTTCCTTGTCATCATCACAAACCAATATATTTGTCATAGCAATCTCCCATCCTTTATAAATAGTAAACCATATAAATTTTAAGTGTTACTTAGGAAAAAAATTAAAACTTTCTTAATTCGTCCTTCAATTCCAGAAAAGCGCCCAGGTTTCCCCTTTTCCCACCGCTGGCACGGTGGGAAAACAGCACCTTACTGTTACAACAGGTGCACAGGTCCGTCACTGCGATCTGCCCTGATGGCACCCCTGTCTCTTCCAGGATCATGCGGTTTGCCTCCTGCAGGTTGAGCTGGTATTTGCCCTCTTTTACCCCGTCTTTTAAGATCCCCTTCCAGTTATCCGGAAAGCTTTCCCGGAACGCGTCCGCCACTTCCTCCCCTACCTCGTAGCAGTCCTGGCAGATAGAAGGACCGATCGCCGCTGTCACGTCTTCTGCCCGGGTGTTAAAAACTTCCCCCATTGCCTTAATGGTCAGCTCTCCCATCCTTCCTACCGTTCCCCGCCATCCGGAATGGGAAAGGCCGATCGCCCTGTGCTTCGTGTCTACAAAATAAAGAGGTACGCAATCAGCATAAAAAGTACATAAAATGATTCCGGGCTCATCCGTGATCAGCCCGTCCACGTCCTCATAATCCGTTTCCCTGACCACTCCCTTGCCGCAGTCAGCCTTCGTTACCCGTCTTATATTGGTGGTATGGGTCTGTCTGGAGCATACCATCTTATCCGGCGCTGCCCCGAAGATCTCCGCAATCCTTCTGAAATTTTCATCCACCGCTTCCTTGTTATCCCCCCTTGAATAGCTTACATTCATGGAAGAATAGATCCCCGTGCTGACGCCCCCTTCCCTGGTGGAAAACAGATGCCGCACCAGTCCTGTCTTTTCCAAAAGGGGAAAGGTCAGATAGGGAACCTTCCCATATTGCCGGATCTCCATGTGATCTTTACATTCTTTTCTCACCAATGAAACCATAAATTTCCTTCCTTTCCTGTCACATAAGAAAAGGCATTCTGATGCCATTTCACCTGTTCCCCGCAGATAGCCACCACATCGTAACGTATCTGCCTGTCTCCATGTTCAGAATGCCTGACCCTATAATAATCTGATGCCCTGCAGATCTTCATCTGCTTTTTTAAGTCTACCGCTTCCTCCGGATACCCTGCCTGCAAGTTCCTACGGTACTTCACCTCAACAAACACAAGACAGTCATCGTGGAACCCGATGATATCGATTTCCCCCTGCCTGCAGTAAAAATTTGACTCCAGAATCCTAAATCCATTTTCTGTCAGATAAGTGACCGCCTTTTGTTCATATGCGGTTCCTAACGCCCTTTTATTCAATCCTGTTCCCCAATCTTTTTATTTCGTCCGGTCCATTTTCGCTTTGATCTTATCCATTGCGTCCACAAAGACCAGGATCTCCGCCACCACCTCGTATAATTCCGGCGGTATCATATCCCCGATATCAAGGCGTGACAACGTATCCGCCAGCTTGTCATCCCTGTGCACCGGAACCGCCGCTTCCTGGGCTTTTTCAATGATCCGTTCCGCCAATGCTCCCTTGCCGCTGGCAATGACGGTAGGGGCATCATCCTCCGGGTTATAAGCAAGAGCGACCGCCTGCCTTACTTTTTCCTTTTTTCTCAAATCCGCCATTTCCCCATTTCCCTTCCTGCATAAACCTTGAAAACTTCGATTTCCGTACTGCTAGGCCCTGGCATCAAAGGAATACCCCGCCAGTACCGATATATTTTTATTCTGGTCCAGAATCTCTTCCATCACATTGGTATCTTCCTCTTTCGTAAGGAATTGGGCATTCATGGAATACCCTCTTTTTTGGAGCCGTTCATTTAAAAGTTCAATATGGTCCGCAATCATAGTAAGTGCAGACTCATCTTTTAAATAAAACTTCGTGGCAACCTTCTGGTCGGTCAATGCCACATGCACATCCACGCTGCCTAAATGTTCCATATCCAAATGTAAAAGCGCACTGACCGTTCCATCCTTTTTCGCAAGGTTTTTCTTGTTGGTGTATACATACAGTTCCCCGTTTGCATCCCTCCCCTGCATTTTCAGCGGAAGCTGTACATATGTAAACACCTGGTTCATCTGGTTCATAAAATCAATATTGTTTGACACATTGGCAATTGTCCTTGCCAATGGCGTATCTGCCTTTGCCGTCTGGGATAATGCCTGGCTCAGCTGCTTCATCTGGCTGTTTAAACGCTCATAAAGTTTATCTACGCTGCCTTCTTCCGCCACTTCTTCGGGAAGCATCAGCCATTGCCTGCCCATCTCGTTTTTCAGGATATTTTTAAAGGCTTTCCCTTCCAGCAGGGAAAACAAATCGCTCTTATCTTCCGTCTCACCGGATAAAAGCCGTTCTACCTCGGCTAAAAGTTCCTGGGTAGTTGCCTTTCCCGAAACCAGACTCTTAACCAAACTTTCCTGCGCTCCAGCTTTTCTAAGCCCTTCTGCCATCTCTCTTAATTCCGATTCCGGAAGTTCCTCCAAAAGTGCCGCTCCCCCTTTTATGGCGCCGGAAGTTCCTTCTCCATTCTTGGACATCACCTGTCCATCTTCCGTCTGCAGAATAGTTCCGGATTCTTTTTCTGTAAAAACAGAAACCACATCCCTGTAAAAGGAAATCCCTTCCTCCATGTTTCCACTTCCCGTGATTTCTTTAAAGGTCTGGGAAAATGCATCGGCGATGTCCATAAGTCCGCCGCTTAGCTGATGCTGGTAATTCTTATAAGCTTCGAACTGGACAATGCTTTCCGGGGTGATGGGAAGCGAGAGACGCTGCATCTGTACAAGAGTCTCCATATTGGCCTGGGGGTAATTGTTCACCAGCCTGTTCATCTGATACAAAGACTGCTTATCAATCGGAAGGCCCTCCTCCATCATAGCCCTGACCATCAAAGCCGTGATCTCATTTTCCGGCAGTCCTGCCTGGCTTAAAGCCTTAGAGATATTAGGATCCTGGCTTAAATTTTCAAACAGCGGACAAAGCACGACCTTCCCGCCGCTGTTATTCCTAATCTGGAAAGTAAGAAGCTGCCCCGGCTGGGCAGACATACTCCCCTCCAGCTTTGCCTGCAACAGCTGGTTCTGCCCAAGAGATAATAAGATTTCATTCCCGCTTCGCTGCAGTACTTCACCCGTAATAGACTGGCCGGACTGTTTCCCATAGATTGCTTCCATACCGTTTTTAAGCCCCTGTTCCAGAGAAACATTTTCACCTGACGGTGTCTGGACATAATTTTGGTTGATCTGCCCGATATATGATGACAACTTCATAGCGCCTCTTCCCTCCGCTGTATCCGCCGCTGCCGGCTTTTATATCAAATTTTTGATAAAACTTTGCCTGTGGATCGGGGTCGGCCCATATTTTTTCAAAGCCTCCAAATGCGCTTTAGCGCCATACCCCTTGTTAGAAGCAAACCCGTACTCCGGATAAACAGTATCATAATCCACCATAAGCCGGTCCCTGGTTACCTTGGCAATAATGCTTGCCGCTGCAATTGATATGCTTTTGGCATCCCCTTTGATGATCGGAACCTGTTTCACCAAAATCCCCGGAATCGTCACCGCATCATTTAAAAGCAGATCCGGTTGTGGATTTAATTTCGAGACCGCTTCCCGCATGGCTTCATAGGTAGCCTGCAGAATATTGATTTCATCAATCCTCTGAGGTGCAACAAATCCAAGACCTGTGGCTATGGCTTTTTCCATGATCACTGCATATAATTCTTCTCTCTTTTTTTCGGATAGTTGCTTGGAATCGTTTAGGTATAAGATATCACAATCCTTTGGCAGAATTACCGCCCCTGCCACCACCGGCCCCGCAAGAGGCCCCCGTCCTACTTCGTCAATGCCGCAGATATAAGAAAAGGAATCATACCGCTTCTCATATTCTTTCATTTTTTCCGTCCGCGCAATCTCCCTTTCATAGTCAGAAATCATTTTCTGTGCCCTTTTTACCAACGCTGCCACTCCCGGACGCCGGTCATCCTGATATACCGCTAAAAAAGCAGGCAGCTCATTTACCGTAGCTGCCTGAAAAATATTTTTTATTTCCTGAATCTTCTGCTCCATAAGCTTCCTCTTATCTGTTTACTGATGTTTGATCATGCCTATCCGGTCAAGAGGCCAGATGCGCATCCACGCCTTACCGACGAATTCATCCCTGTGGATATTCCCAACCACAGGATCCCGGCTGTCCGAGCTGTTATTGCGGTTATCCCCCATAACAAAATATTCGTCATCCCCCAGCGTTATCGGCTCATAAGCCCTTCCCGGATCAACAATCGTCTCTTTCCCGTACTGCTCCTTAATAGGCTCCCCATTGATAAATATTGTTCCTTCCTCATCAATAAAGATCGTTTCCCCTGGCAGCCCAATAATCCGCTTGATATAATAAGTCTTTTCCGCATAGCGGAACGGAAATACAATGATATCATATCTTTGCGGGTCATCAAAACGGTAAGACAGCTTATCGACGATCAAATTATCCCCATCATTTAACATCGGTTCCATGGAAGTTCCGATCACCATAGTACGCTGCCCTACATACGTGACCACCATATAAACTGCCAGTAACACGACTAAAAAATACAAACTTGTGCTTAAAATTTCTCTTAACTTTCTGCTCACTGTCAATCCTCCGGATGCTCAAGCGTTATCCTGCCAATCCTTCCACTCCTGAAATCCTCCAGTACCATTCCTGACGCCCTCATGATATCGGGCTGCTCCCCTTTCTGGAAACATTTTCTGACGATACAGACTTCTTCCAGTGTCTGGTAAGCCTTCTCCTGCAATTCAATCTGATATCTGTCCGTAAGCAGCTTCGGATATTCCTTTTGCAGGTAATTGATGACTGCCATAGCAAGCTCATCCCCATGCAGGATCTCATCCTTGATGGAACCAATCATGGCAAGCTTCTCCCCCACCTTCTGATCCTCAAATTTGGGCCATAAGATACCGGGAGTATCCAGTAATTCCAGATTCTTGTTCAACCTGATCCACTGCTTCCCCTTAGTCACTCCGGGCTTATTTCCGGTTTTTGTACATGCCTTCCCTGCAAGTGTATTGATAAAAGTGGATTTCCCCACGTTAGGGATTCCCACTACCATAGCCCGCACCGGCCTGTTTAAGATCCCGCGTTTCCGGTCACGTTCCATCTTCTCCCTGCAGGCATTCTGAACCAGTGTCTGGATTGTTTTCACCCCGGCACCCGTTTTGGAATTGATCTCCGTAACAAAAAATCCGCGGTTTTGGTAATGATCAGCCCATTTTTCATTCCATTTTGGATCGGCGAGATCCGCTTTATTTAATAAGATGATCCTCGACTTATTTTTTGCAAGCCGGTCGATATCGGGATTTTTACTGCTCATTGGCACCCTTGCATCCACCAGTTCTATGATAAGGTCGATCAATTTGATGTTCTCTTCCATCATCCGTTTGGCCTTTGTCATATGCCCCGGATACCATTGATAATTCATAGATATGCACCACCATTGCTTTTAATCAACAAACCCCATGGGTTCTTTTTCACTGCTCAAATGAAACCATGCCTTTCCGGCGATCGTTTCCTTTTTTACCGGCCCAATGTTTCCGGATCTGCTGTCCTCACTGCTGTTCCTATTATCCCCCAGCACAAAGTACTCATCACTCCCCAGGATGACCTCATTTTCCGCAATCCCCGGATCAGAGATCTTATCATAAGTATCACCCTCGTCAAGAAGCTCCCCGTCAATGTAAACATAGCCGCCTATAATCTGGATCCGCTCTCCCGGAAGCCCTACCACACGCTTTAAGTAATAATGGGAATTTTGATTACCGTTCGGTAAAAACGCAATTATGTCTCCCCTTCCCGGCTGAAACAATTTGTAGATAAAACGATTGATGAAAATTTCCTGCCCATTATACAAAGCCGGCTCCATTGAAACACCGATCACACTGATCTTCATTCCCACCAAAAAAACAAGCACAAATGCCAAAAGCACTGCCGCAAAACAATAGAATATGGTAACCAGTATTTCCCGCACCATATCCTTACTGACTCTTTTCTTTTTTTCATAAAAAGTTAAGCCCTTGCTGCGCCTTGCCATCGTTTTCCCCTTCTGCCATGGTGCGGTATCATTTTTGCCATATGGAAAATTCCGGGAAATTTCCTATATGACAAGAAAAGGGCAATTGCAAACCAATTGCCCTTGTGCTTTCCCACACTTTTAAAATTAACCGCGGATTTCTTTTATCTTTGCTTTCTTACCTACACGGTCTCTTAAGTAGAATAATTTTGCCCTTCTTACTTTACCCCTGCGGACTACTTCGATCTTTTCCACATTAGGAGAATAAACCGGCCATGTCTTCTCTACGCCTACACCGTTAGAAGTCTTTCTCACTGTGAAAGTCTCTCTTACCCCGGTTCCCTGTCTTTTAAGCACAACACCCTCAAATACCTGAATCCTTTCACGGTTTCCTTCCTTGATCTTACCATATACCTTAATGGTATCACCTACGTTAAATGAAGCTACTTCCTTTAACTGTTCATCTTCAATGCTCTTAATAATATCGTTCATATTAAACCTCCATTTGATGATTAGATGTTCTTAATACGTTCCGTAACAGAGGACCATCACAATTTCGCAACAGTAATAATTTACCACACCTTCCTGCAAAATGCAAGCAAAAAATCAAACTCCCTGATGGGTCTATAAAAATCAAACTCCCTGATGGGTCGTGCAACAATTCAGCCGTTTTTCTAATTTTCTCCTTAACCGCTCTTCCTTCTTTGCTTTCCTTACAAAATACTCCTGGTTTTCCGCAGCCCACTTTTCATACAAATCGGGGCGCAGCCGCTTTGTCCTCTCCAAAGACTGCTCCAGCCGCCACTCTTCTACCTTTTTATGATCACCGGATAATAAAATTGCCGGTACCTTCTTTTCCTTCCACACTTCCGGCCTTGAGTACTGGGGATATTCCAGCAGATGCTCGGAAAAGCTTTCACTTACGCCCGATTCCTGATTACTGAGAACCCCCGGCACCATTCTTGAAACAGCATCAATCATGACCATGGCCGGTAACTCTCCGCCGGTGAGCACGTAATCACCAATTGATACCTGGTCCGTAACAATCTCCTCAAGGACCCTCTCATCAATCCCCTCATAATGCCCGCAAAGAAAAATCAGATCTTCCTCTTTCGCAAATTCCTTTGCCATATGCTGATTGAATGTATTTCCCTGGGGTGACAAAAATACCACCCGCGTTTTTTTCTCTGTGCCAATCCTTCTGTTTACAGCTTCCCATGCATCATAAACAGGCTGTGCCTGCATTAACATGCCGGCGCCGCCGCCATAAGGGTAATCATCCACTTTTTTATGTTTGTTTTCCGTATAATCCCGAATATTGACCACCTCAAGGGAAATGATCCCCGCCTTAATGGCGCGTCCTGTAATGCTGGCCATAAGGCCGTCTCGTATCATGTCCGGAAAAAGTGTCAGCACATGGAAGTTCACCTTCTGTTCTCCTTTTACTCTAAAAGCCCGTCCAAAAGACGAATCTGCATTTCACCCTTTTCAATATCCACAGAAAGGACACATTCTTTAATTGCCGGAAGTAAAAGCTCCCGCCCGTCCGAAAGCGCAATCACATAGACATCGTTGGCTCCCGTTTCTATCACATCCTTTAGTATCCCCTTAAGCTGCTCTTTTTGGGCAATTACCGAAATCCCTATCAGATCCGCAATAAAATATTCGTCCTTATCAAGTTTTACAGCCTGCTTTCTTGTAACAAAAAGGCTGCTCCCCTTGTATTGTTCCACATCATTGATATCATTGATCTCTGCAAACTTTACTATGACAAACTGCTTGAAAAACTTCACACTCTGAATTTTTAATTCTCTTTTTTCTTTTCCGTTATCAAGTAATACTCTGTCCAATTTCTTAAAACGCTGTGGATCATCCGTAGTGGGAAATACCTTCACTTCCCCCCTTATCCCATGGGTTGATGAGATGATCCCCACCTTTAACAAATCTTCCATCCTGTTCTCCATCCATTTCCCTATCATTACAAAAGGATGCATCACGCACCCTTTTGTAAATCTGCTTAGACGATTTCCACGTCCACTTTTTGATTTTCCTTGGTTGATGCCGCTTTAACCACAGAACGGATTGCTTTTGCGATCCGCCCCTGCTTCCCGATCACCTTTCCCATATCGGACGCAGCAACATGAAGTTCAAGGGTAACATGCTTCCCTTCTTCCTTCTGGGTGACTACCACCTCATCCGGATGCTCTACAAGCGCTTTTGCAATTACTTCAACTAATTCTTTCATAGTCCACCTCCAAAAGGTTTGACCTTATAAAGGCATGACCTTATAAAGGTCTGTCAACAGTTATTATTTTCCAATGCCTGCCTGCTTGAAAATCTTGCTGACAACTTCTGTAGGCTGAGCTCCGTTTGCAAGCCACTTCTTAGCAAGTTCCTCATTTACCTTAAAGGTACTGGGATCTGTGTTGGGATCGTAAGTTCCGATTTCTTCGATACATCTTCCGTCTCTGGGAGACCTGGAATCTGCAACTACGATTCTATAGAAAGGAGCTTTCTTTTGTCCCATTCTTCTTAATCTGATCTTTACTGCCATCTTTCTCACCTCCATAAATTTTCTTTATTTGCTCTATTTTTGAAAAGGTCCTGTTTCCAAAGGATAATTCCCGGAAAAAATTCCCTATTTCACATATATCTTAGAACGGGAAACGCATTCCGCCGAATCCGCCTCTGCCCCGCTTGCCGCCCATAAGTCCCGGCATCTGCTTCATCATTTTCTGAGATTGCTCAAACTGCTTTACAAAACGGTTGACCACCGCCATATCCACACCTGCGCCTTTCGCAATCCGGCCCTTCCTGCTTAAGTTTAGAAGTTTGGGATTCTTACGCTCTTCCGGAGTCATGCTCAAAATGATCGCTTCTGTCCTTGCAAGCTGCTTTTCATCGATCATGGATTCAATGTTTCCCATTTTCCCCATGCCAGGAAGCATGCTCAAAATGCTGCTAAGCCCTCCCATGTTCCGCATCTGCTTCATACTTTCCAGATAATCATTAAAGTCAAACTTGCCCTTCTTCATCCGGGCAGCCATTTCCTTTTCTTTATCCTCATCAATGGAAATGTTTTCCTGTGCCTTTTCGATCAGAGAAAGCACATCGCCCATCCCTAAGATCCGGTTTGCCATTCTATCCGGATAAAACTGTTCTAGATCAGACAGCTTTTCCCCCATACCTACATATAAGATAGGCTTTCCCGTGACAGCCTTAACGGAAAGTGCGGCACCGCCCCTGGTATCGCCGTCCATCTTGGAAAGCGCAACGCCGTCAATGCCGATCCTGTCGTTAAATTCCACTGCCACAGTGACCGCATCCTGTCCGGTCATGGCATCTACCACCAAAAGCGTCTGGTGGACTTCCACCTGTTCCTTAATGTTGGTAAGTTCCGTCATCATGTCCTCATCAATATGGAGACGTCCGGCGGTATCTAATATCACTACATTGTGCCCGTTTTTCTTTGCGTGCTCAATGGATGCCTTCGCAATATCCACAGGATTGTGGTTATCCCCCATGGAAAACACATCTACCTGCTGCTTTTCCCCGTTTAACTGGAGCTGCTTGATAGCCGCAGGACGATATACGTCACAAGCCACGAGAAGCGGCTTTTTCCCTTTTAATTTCAACTTTCCGGCAATCTTCGCCGTGGTGGTAGTCTTACCGGCACCCTGGAGGCCGCACATCATGATGGTTGTGATGGACTTTCCCGGCTGCATTTTAAGTTCGGTGGTCTCGGATCCCATAAGGGATACCATCTCCTCATTAACGATCTTAATGACCATCTGCCCGGGGTTTAAGCCGTTCATCACATCTGCGCCTACAGCCCTCTCTTCCACTGCTTTCACGAACTGCTTGACCACCTTGAAGTTCACATCAGCTTCCAGCAAGGCAAGCTTGACTTCCCTAAGGGCCGTTTTTACGTCCGCTTCTGTAAGCCGTCCTTTACTCCTAAGGCTCTTAAACACGTTTTGAAGTTTATCTGTTAAGCTCTCAAATGCCATAAATTACATTTCCTCTAAGATTTGACGGGATAAAGCTTTCACCTTAAGCACCAGCTCTTCCCTCGTAACCGTGGTGTCGTCAGCGATCTTCTCAAGGCTGCTGACTTTGCTTTTCATATTTAAAAACCGTTCTACCAGATGCAGCTTATCTTCATATTCCTTAAGACTGTAGTCACAGCGCCGCACCAGATCATGAACTCCCTGGCGGGAAATACCGTTTTCCTTCGCAATCTCCGCAAGGGAAAGGTCGTTATACACCACATCCTCATATATCTTCCTTTGGCGCTCGGTCAAAAGTTCTCCATAAAAATCATACAAAAGACCTTGTTCCACTATTTTTTCCATTTGTAACCACCTAAGGTAGGATACAACAAAAAAATCAGCCTGTCAAGTGTTTTTGCTTGACAGACTGATCTTTAATTGTTCTTTGCACTATCCTATCAGGCATTCCTTTCCCTTGAACGCAAGCCCGTATTTCCGAATCTGCCCTTTTACGAACCCATTCGCCAAAAGCTCCGCTTCATATTGTTTATCCTCTATCTGTGCATGGGCATTTGCAAGAGTGTCCTCAAGAGTCTTCTCATCCTCGTCAGCATCCTGCACTTTAAACTCAAAGATAAACGCTTTCCCCTCCTTATCAAGCGGTTCCATCATCACATCGTATCTTCCGTATCCGCTTTCCCGGTTTGAACGGATTTTATACGTGCCCGCAAGATCCACCACCATCCCAAGCACGAATCCATGGTAAAACCGTTCCGGTTCCGTCTGATCGGAAGGTTTGTTCCCACTGTCAAAAGAGCTGAATGTATCAAGCGCTACCTTATTCATAAACGTGTTCATTTTCCTGACATTATCGCTTAGCAGGGCATTGATAAATTCATTGTAATAAGTTTTCACACTTCCGCCAAACCAGCCCGCTACCATATTCCGAAACATGCTCCGCACTTCCAGATTCGTGAGCGCCATCGTATATACCTTCTCCTTAAATTCACCCACATATTTAAGATCCAGCACTTTCAGATATCCCGTTGCAAGAAGAAGGCTCCATACTGCATCCGGACTGCCGCTTAACTGGTCAAATACAATCTTTTCATCGATCACCGTATTGAAACTTTCTCCCTGAACCAGCCTTTCCATTGTCTGCTTAATATCCGGCACACCGGTCCGTATCAGCGAATTGACCAGCCCGTTCCCGCTTGTGTTTGACCAATATGCATCGTATTTTCCTCTTTTGTTGATAAAAGATACGATGGACCAGGGATTGTAAATATCTGTATGTCTCCCAAAAGAAAAACCGTCATACCACCGCTTCACTTCCTGCTTTTCCCCGCCAAGCCCTGCCCTGTCAAGTGATGCAAAGACTTCTTCTTCCGTAAATCCAAAGGCCGTTTCGTATTTATCGGAAGTGGTAGTGACCACCTCCAGATTGTTCATACCGGTAAAAATACTTTCTTTTGCAACTCTCGTAATCCCTGTGATCAGTCCTCTCTCCAAATGCTCATTGGTCTTAAAAGCAGCATTAAACAGCCCGCTGAAAAAACTGACCGCCTCCTCCCAGTACCCCGAAACCCATGCCTCCTGCATAGGAGTATCATATTCATCCAAAAGGATAATAACCTTTTTCCCACCGTAATAACGCCGCATAAAATCAGCCATAGTGGAAATGGCGCCTGCCGCTGCCCCGGCATTCATTCCAGGAACAATATTATTGTAGTATTTCTTTTCATTGTCGCTAAGGATACCTCCCTCTAACAGAAAACGGTTCTTTTCATAGAGCTTTGCAATTACTTCCGTAATCTTGTAGATCATATCCGTATATCCTGCTGCCTTAACATTTGCAAAACTTAAAAATATGACCGGGAACGCTCCTTGCAAGGCCCTGTATTGAAATTCCCCGTCAACTGACTTCCGCTCCCAGATAGAAAGCCCCTCAAACAAATCACTCCTGTCTGCATATTGATTGGAAAAAAAACACTCTACCGTGCTCATATTCAGCGTTTTCCCAAATCTGCGCGGACGGGTGATCAGCGTAACCTTGTCCGCACATTCCCACCACTGCCTGATGAAATCCGTCTTATCAATATAAAAGATATTCCCAATTCTTACTTCCTCAAAATTCTGGTATCCAAGACCTGCCCTGTTCTCATTCATCCGCAATTTCCTTTCCCATATATTTATAGATAGCGTCTTCCCAACTATCGTATAAAAATAACTATCAATGTCCCCTTCTCCCCATATACTCTACCACAAGCCCGGTAAGACAGGTATCTTCATATTTTGTTCCGGGGTAAACATCCTCGATCACAAACCTGAAATGGATTTCCACTTTGTCTGCCGCTTTCACCGCATCCACAGGCAGCGTAAAATACTGAGGTTTTATGGTATCCTCCAGCTCTAAATAGGCAAACGGCTTATCCTCCACATACATAAGGAGCCGCTTTACCCGCCCGTTTTCTTCCCATGTCTTCTGGTTTTTTGCATAACCGTTGACCACACATATTTCCGTATAGCGCATATAACCGTCATAGATATCCGGGGTGTCCTTCGCATACAGATTCGGGGAAAACTCATCCGAAACATACCCTTCCAAAAAGCTCACGTCACCTTCTTCATACCATTCCCGTTGATACTGGTAGCTGCAGCTGCTGATAATGCCGATACTTTCTCCGATGCCGTTACCGTCCACGCCTTCTGCCCACGCATATTCCCGACCGTACAAACTGTTTAAATGGTCAGGCTCATACCGCCTTCCGGGATAAGAATACCCGTCGGCCCCGGCATCCCCGGATGCATCCGAATCTTGCAGTTCCGAGGAAGCTGTGATATCACATTTTCCTTCTGCCATCGCACAAAACTCGCCGCAAGGCGCATGCCATTCAGGGAAACCATAATCCGGCGCTTTATCATCATATTCTAATGTACAAAACTTCCCCTCCTCCACGGATTCCCCATTTTCCCCGTAAAAGAAATTCCTCACTTCCGGCTTCAAAAGATACGGATTTTCCGGGTAATCCACAAGGGGAACCGGGCTGTAATAAGCTGGGATCTCCACTGTAAATACGTGGCTTTCTCCCGTATCCTTCTTGCTTGTTCCCTTCCGATAACATAGATATACCCTCTGTGCACAGCCGGCAAACACATTCCTGCCAAACGAAACTTCCCTGTCGCGAAAGTATATCCCCCACAATTGGGGGTTGCCGGCAAACGCGCCATCACCTATGGTAAGCACCCCTGCCGGATTTTCTGTTCTTTCCACTTCCTTTTCAAACATCACATCCACAAGTCCACAGTTTTCAAAACACCCCTCCCCTATATAAGTAATATTCGAAGACAGTTCAAGGGATTGATTACAATCTCCCAAAGGAATATTCCGGAATGCGTGATCGCAAAATCCTGTTACGACAGCTCCCCCAAGCCGTTTGGGAAACGTGATTTTCCATCTTTCATCTACCAGCCGTTTTAATCCTTCCCCAAAGTCCGCCCGATATGCTTCATTGATCCCCTTGATCAGAGCGTATTGTTCCCCATGCTCCCCGGTCCTTATCTCATAATCATAAAAATTTTCTTCCGTCAGAACCTTCTCAAATATTACATTCCCTGCAGCCAGAGACGGCTCTTCGCCGGAACAAAGCACGCACACGACACCTATCAACATAGCACCCGCAAATGCAATGGCCAGCATTTTAGACATTTTCTTTTTCATATAGCGCTCTCCCGTCTCGGTATCATCCTTCTGATGGCAGCTTCCCCAGCAGCTTTTTGTATGCCCTGCTAAACGTGGAATAATCCCGAAACCCACATTCCATGCTGGCAATTGCCGCACCCTCCCCTGCAAGAATCAGGCTCCTTGCTGCAAGAACCCTCTTTTCCAGAACATACTGGTGCATGGAATAACCGGTCTCATCCTTAAATTTCCGCATCATATGGTATTTACTCAAAAAAAATCTATCGGACAAAGCCTCTATGGTAAGGTCCATGGCAAGGTTTTCATTGATATAATGGATGATCTCCACTATCTTTTTATCATACCTTGCTATCTTATGGAACACTTCCGGACTGCTGATACAGCATCGGTTCAACTCTATAAGCAGCTTCAAAAAAAGAATCCGGCGGTACATCTCCCCCGCATAAACCTCCTCTTTGTCTGCTCCCTCAAGGAGCTTCACGGTCTCATATAACATACGGCTTTTCGAGGGCGATAAGCGGATCACGTTCCTCTGCTCCTTTAACGCCATCCGGAAACACAAGTCAAGCACATCTTCCCCTTCGGAATGTTCGTCCAGATAATCAGGCGAAATGTAAAAGACATACCTTTCATACTCCGTTCCCGCCTTTATAAAAGGCTTGTGAATCTCCCCCCGGTTCACCAGCAGAATATCATGGGGCTCAAGCTTATAGCTTTTGCCCTCAATATGATATTCCACTTCCCCGCTGATAAACCAGATCAATTTATGGAAATCGTGGTAATGATACTCATACTCCTTTGGTGAATCGTCTTTCAAATGGAAGAGCTTAAATTTTTCCAAAAGATATCCGCTTTTTAACGCCTCCTGCCGCACATTCATTCCCTATCCCCCAAATTTTTTCCTATCCTCATTTTACTGTAAGGAACGTGCTGCCGCAAGGCATTTTGCTTATTTTAAATCAACGGTGACAGAAAATACCGCATTCTCTATCTGCTTATCTGCATGTTCTCCTTTATATTCCAGCCAAGTTTCAAATTTCATCAGGCAGATGGTCACCGTATCCGTATTGCGCCCATAAGTTGAATATTCCTCCACAGTACCTCCATGGCTTTCTAAGGGGTTCCCGTCGGCATCCAGGATGGAAACTATATAGTCCGCCATATCCTCCCCGTCTGGCAAAACAGGTTCTGCCGTAATCTCATAAGCCGACCTGACAACCTTGGAAATCCCAAACCCATCCTCATTCTTCTGATCCACAATAATTTCTTCCGTCTGGCCTGCGCCTTCTCCATCCAAAGCAAAGTGAAAGCTCCATGGCCCCTCATAGACCTTCCTGTCATGTTCCGGTATCATGATCGTTTCCGTCTCACCTGCCACATGCCCTTCCACCTCATGTGTGGTGGGCAGTAATCCATAAAAAGTATGGAAGGTAAAATCAATCCCCACGCTCCCCGTAAGGTCTCCAAATTCCACCATGGCAATCCCCACAAAGGTATTCTGATCCTGAAATTCACCCTCAATATTATAAAGCGGAATATTTCCATCCCCTTCACTGTATCTGACGTCATCCTGCCCATCTTTATGAACAACCGCACTGGTATTACACTGCAAATGATCTAGCTGCCCAAAGGATGCTTCTTCCACGAAGTCCGCCGGGAATCCTTCTTCATTGGTGATGCGCAGTGCCAGGTAAAGCTTATCGCTATCACGGCTAAACTCAGTGACAGCAACCGTAAGCCCATTTTTACTCTGCACGTATTCATTTCCTTTTTCCTGTTCATTTTCCGGGGCTCCTTCTGTTCCCACACTGTTTTCCTGATCCTGTTCTCCCACGGTCATGGTATTTTCGCTGTAATCTCCCGGATAAGAAACCTTTTCTTCCAGATACGCAAAAATCCGCCCTATGACCGGAATGTCTACCGCCAAAGCCGGGTTCGCCACGCCAATCCCTCCCAAAATAGCGATCATGATTCCTGCCGCCATAGCTGCCAGTTTTAAAACCAAAAATCTATTTGTCTTCATATTCTTCCTATTTTTCCTTTCTCCTGTCTTGCTTTCCTGTTCTGCCTTCTTGTAGATCTGGCCGTAAGCCGCATCCAATTTTTTATCAATCAACTCTGATTCTGGCAGATCCATATTGCAGATTCTATGCAGTTCCCTATTTAATTCTATATCTTTGTCTAATTTCTTCATATATTTACACGTCCCCTTTCCAACTGCTGCGCAACTGCTCCTTACCCCGGTGCAGTTTACTGCGGATTGTGCTTTCATTCATCTGTAACAGCCTGCTGATTTCTTTCGTGGTAAACTGCTCCCCGTAAAACAGTTGAAAAATCACCCTGCTTTCCGACGGCAATAGGGACAACATCCGAAAAAATTCATTGTCTGAAGGATAAGTATCTCTTTTCCCTTCTCCATCTTCCATCCATTCCTGAGGCTTTACCTTCTTCTGACTGTTATAAAGTTTCCTGCAATTATTGATCAATATCCGTATCAGCCATGACTTGAAAAATTCCGTCTTTTGAACCTCCCCAATATGTTCATATGCCAAAAGCACAGTATCTTGTATCACATCCGCCACGTCTTCTTCCTCATGGAAAAAACCATACGCTACCCGCTGCATGGAATTTTTATTTAACTCCATCAGGCGCACAAAGCTGTCCGGATCGCCCCTCTGCGCCTTTTTTACTAATGTATCTTCCATCGCTCCCACTTCCTTTGTACTGTTTTTTGCAATTGCATCTATTAGATACCTCCGGACATTGTTTTGTTGCAGAAAATGCAAATTTTTCTGATTATTTTTATCATATCGGAAATCCGCAGAAAATCCCTGCATGACAAAAGTGCTGCCCCGCATCAGAATCGCTTCCGCCACGGCTGCAGCACTCTCGCAAACTTATCTTGATCTATCACTGTTCCTGCCCATAATCTTTCATGCACACGTTCATATCCACATCTCCTTTGATCCCGTCCACTCTGCCTTTGGAACTATACTGCCATATGGTAAACTCATAAGGAAAATAAACCGGCGCATTATAATAGGCAAACCATTTGTCATAATCTTCCAGCTGCTCTAAATCCAGCATCAGCATAAAAGTCTTTAGATTCCCGTAGATCATCGGGGTATACCCCGCCTTCTTTATTGTCTCCAAAAAGGCGATTGCCGCCTTCGTATACTCCTGCCGGGTCATTTCCGCCGTTCTGGCCGAAGCGCTCTCCGGATCCTCTAAATCCAGCACCACCGGATACGCCACGTCATAGGGTTCCAACAGGTCAAGGAGAAATTCCGCTTCCTCCACTGCCTCTTCCTCGCTGATTGCCTGGGTGTAAAAATACACCCCTACATCAATGCCATTGTCAAGAGCCCCCTCCATGTTATCTTTAAAAAACTCATCCTCCACGATCTTTCCTTCCGAGTATCCCCGGTAACCGCCTCTGATAAAAGCATAGGACACGCCGTCAGCCGCAGCCTTCCTCCAGTTGATCTCTTCCTGATGCTTGGACACGTCTATCCCTTTTATAGAATGGACTTCATCCGTATCGTCCACATAGACGATTTCCTTATTTTCCTGCTCCACAAAATTATCATACACATAATTGTGCTGCTTTAAATTCTCCAAAATAGGGAAAAAGTAAAATTTCGCATCGGAATAGACCACTACGTCCTCCGGGAAAAAATCCCGGAGCATAGCCGTCGTGGAATCCCCGTTTTCCATCCTGGCCTTTACCTCTGTTAGGATCTCCTGCTTCTGGCTTTCCTTAGCAAGCACCACTGCTTCCCCCATGCGGGCATCTAAATCCGCCTGGGAATAAATGTATTCCTCACTCCGCTCCTCATATTCCCGCAAAAGACTTGCCGCCTCCCTGGTCTCCCCTTTCAACCCGTAATTTTGCAGCAACAGAATAATGCAGCCTGTCAACGCCGAAAGCGTGATCAGGCAAAAAATGATATTCGTGATCAAACTAATCTGATGTTTCCGTTTTTTTCTTCTTGCCATATTTGTCATTTTTCTATCCTTCCCGGTCTGTTTATCCACTGTGGTTTTCCTATAAGCAAGTATAATATGAAACCAGATCTTTTTCAATTGTCTAAATATTCCTGGTCATCCAAAAATTTTTTTATTTCATCTGTAAACACATACAAGCCATACCACATATGATAAAGCATAAATAAAAAACATTTGGAGGCAACTTATGAGTGACTTAACAGCTACAGGATGCGGATGCGGTACATCTGTAAATAACAACAACGGGTGTGGGTGCAGCTCCATCATCTGGATTATCATTTTACTGTCATGCTGCGGTGGCTGCGGCAACGGCGGCAGTTTCTTCGGCAACAACGGTGACTGCGGATGCGATAGCTGGATCTGGATCCTGTTACTTCTTTTCTGCTGCGGCAACAATGGCAGCTCCTGTGGATGCGGATGCTAATCCTTTAACCTTTTCTTTTCACCATGTCTGAAAAGTAGGCTCCATGCGGGCCTACTTTTCTGCATATCACGAAAGTAAAAAACATAAAATATCTAAACCAGCCAAAAAGGAGCAGTTATGGATACAACAGATCAAAACAAAGTAGCTGCATTTGATACCCTTTTTTCCAACAACCACATTCAAATGCTGAAAGTCATACTGCCCTATATGGATAACCAGACCCAAAAGTCCATGGCTGTTTACATTAAATTTCTGGAACTGAATTATACCATTGATTTTTACAAAAAAAATCCCTACCCGTTATGTGGGTGTATGGAAAAAGAAACGTCTTTCGACCTGCATAAAATGTGCAGCGAACTGCTCCCCTACTGCACTGATGAGGAGCGCAAAAAAGTGGAACAAATCCGCAGCATGATGCAAAGCATGGAAATGTACAAGGAAATGTCAAAAACTATGGAAATGATGAAAGACTTCATGCCAGATATGGCTTCCTTTACCGGGAATCCTGAACAGACGAAGGAAAATGGTTTCGATATGATGGGTATGCTGATGAATATGCTCACGCCTGAGCAAAAACAGATGTTTGAAATGTTTGGAGGTAATATGAATGCAGAATGATTGGATGAGAGAAGAAAGCCTTAAGGATATCGACCCCTACAAGCTTGATTTTTTGCAGGCGCTGCTTTTTGAAAGCAACAACTTAAAAAGGGATCAAATGATCCCTTTTCTGATGGCTGTTGCCAAACGGGGCCAGGAAAAAAACGTCAGCTTTTCCGATGAAGAAATCGGCAAGATCGTTGCCGTCCTTAAAAAGCACGCTTCCCCGGAAGAGCTTGCCAAGATTGAAAAAGTCATGGCAATGCGCTCCCGCAGGTAACATGGCACAACCTGGCTTATTTCATTACAATGTTCACAATCCTGCCGGGAACGTAGATCTCCTTTACTACGTTTCCGGTAAGCTTATCCGCAATCACTTCTTTTGCTTTTGTAATCACGGCTTCTTTCTCTTCATCCCTTGCAATCGCCAGCGTTGCCTTCGTCTTCCCGTTGATCTGGACCGCGATCTCAATGGTCTGTTCCACGGTCTTTGCTTCTTCGTATTCCGGCCATTTCGCCTGATAGATCCTTCCTTGGCATCCCATGGCCTGCCAGATCTCTTCCGTGATGTGGGGCGCTACCGGGTTAAGCAGGGTAAGTAAAGTCTTCATTTCTCCCTTAGTGACCGCATTCTTCTTATAAAACTCATTGATCAGGGCCATCATTGCCGCAATCGCCGTATTGTATTTTAAATGTTCAAAATCGCTGCTGACTTTCTTGATGGTCTGGTGCATCTTGATCTCCAAATCTTTGGAGTAACCTTCCTCGTCTACAAGGATATCCTGCAGCTTCCATACTCTCTCTAAGAACCTCCGGCAGCCCTTTACGCCGTCTTCCGACCAGGATGCGCTAAGATCAAAGGCCCCGATAAACATTTCGTAGGTCCGCAGGGTATCTGCCCCGTAATCCTGCACGATATCATCCGGGTTTACCACGTTCCCCCTTGATTTGCTCATTTTTTCGCCGTTTGACCCAAGGATCATCCCATGGGAAGTCCTCTTTTGATAAGGCTCCTTACAAGGCACGATCTTTTCATCATATAAAAACCTGTGCCAGAAGCGGGAATACAGAAGATGCAATGTGGTATGCTCCATGCCGCCGTTATACCAGTCAACGGGCATCCAATAATCAAGCGCTTCTTTGCTTGCCAGCTCCTTATCATTTTTCGGATCAATATACCGCAGGAAATACCAGGAGGAACCTGCCCACTGGGGCATGGTATCCGTCTCCCTCATGGCAGGACCGCCACAGCAGGGGCATGTGGTCTTCATCCAGTCCTTCATATGGGCCAAAGGTGACTCCCCATTATCCGTAGGCATGTAGCTTTCCACTTCCGGAAGCTCCAAAGGAAGCTCACTTTCCGGCAATGCCACATAACCGCATTTTTCGCACTTCACAATGGGGATTGGCTCTCCCCAGTAACGCTGTCTGGAAAAGACCCAGTCACGGAGCTTAAAGTTGGTCTTAGCGTGGCCGATCCCTTTTTCCGTTAAAAATTCCGTGATCTTTTCTTTCGCCTGCGCCACGGAAAGCCCGTTTAAGAAATCCGAATTGACCAAGGTTCCCGAAGCCACATCCGTATAGACCGCTTCATTCACATCCACATCACTTCCCGCTACCACTTCAATGATGGGCATATCAAACTTCTTTGCAAATTCCCAGTCTCTTTCGTCATGGGCCGGAACCGCCATGATGGCGCCGGTTCCGTAGGACATTAAAACATAATCCGAGATCCATACCGGTATCTCTTTTCCGTTAACGGGGTTTACTGCCGTAAGGCCGGTAATCATTACGCCGGTCTTTTCCTTTGCAAGCTCCGTACGCTCGAAATCAGACTTCCTTGCCGCCATTTCCCTGTAGGAGACAACCTCGTTCCAATTCTTGATATCTGCCTGATACTTATCAATAAAAGGATGTTCCGGGCTCATGACCATGTATGTGACACCAAACAAAGTATCCGGCCTTGTGGTGTACACGGTCAGCTTGTCCTCTTTTCCATTTAAAACAAAATCAACTTCCGCACCCGTTGATTTACCGATCCAGTTCTTCTGGGATACCTTGACACGCTCCACGTAGTCAACCGTATCTAACCCTTCAAGAAGCTTGTCCGCATATTCCGTGATCTTTAACATCCACTGGCTTTTTACCTTGCGCACTACCTCTGCGCCGCAGCGCTCGCAGACACCGTTTACCACTTCCTCATTGGCAAGCCCGACTTTACAGGAAGTACACCAGTTGATAGGCATTTCCGCCTTATAAGCAAGACCGGCATTAAAAAGCTTTAAAAAAATCCACTGGGTCCACTTATAATATTCCGGGTCCGTTGTATTGATCTCCCTCTCCCAGTCAAAAGAATATCCAAGCGCATGGAGCTGGCTCTTAAAGCGTTCCACATTGTTCTTCGTTACAATCTTGGGATGAATGTGGTTTTTGATCGCATAGTTTTCCGTAGGGAGCCCAAAGGCATCAAAGCCCATGGGATAAAGCACATTGTATCCCTGCATCCTCCTCTTCCTTGCCACAATGTCGAGGGCCGTATATGGCCTTGGATGCCCTACATGCAATCCCTGCCCAGACGGATAGGGGAACTCCACCAACGCATAATATTTCGGTTTTGAATAATCTTCAGAAGTCCGGAACGCCTTTTCCTCATCCCAGATCCCCTGCCATTTATTTTCCACTTCTCTGTGATTATATGGTACTGCCATCTTCCTCACCTGCTCCTTTCGTCCTCACAGTGCATAAACTGTTACAATTTTACTTACATTGCGGTGAAATGTCAAGAAATATCCTTGACTTCATTCACCCCGTAGCCTTCTGCGTATTGAAACGTCACCTGATCGCCAACCTGATATTTGATGATCGTTACAAGAGACGCATCGGTCATATCCACATCAAAAATATCATCCTGCCCGACAAGACAGATATAATAGTGGCTGTTGCCCCCAAGCACCACCGGGGAAATACTCTCAATCTTCCCGCTGACGCTCTTATTGCTTTCCGCCGCCGCACTGACGATCCCGTTCGTATTTAATAGTTCCATGTAGTTTTTCTCACATTCCTGCACAGTATCACCGATAGCCACCCACTGATATTTCTGGACATTGACCATGGCATACTTTTTCACCAGTCCCGCACCGTCCTTAAGGGCCATGAAATACGTAGGCTCGTCTGCAATATTTAATAAAAGCGGAAAGGTGGAACGGTATCCCAAGTTCTGCACCTGCCCTTCGGCCGACGACATGGCGGAATCCTCAATAGCTCCTTCCACTTTGTAATACCGGGTCTCCATGGTACGCTGGTTCATCAGCACAAAACCCACATTGGATTGGTCGCCGCTGACACTGGTAACGCCTGTATATACCCATACGTCGTCCTCCAATGCAATATAGTTATAACCGTGGGTAGACTGCAGGCAGTCTCTCTGCCCCAGCAGAGAATTCCAATATCCATGCTTCAAAAGTCCTGAATAATCATACAGATTGACCAGAAGATCTGCGGAATAAACCTTATCGATCCACTGGGGCACATCCTCCACCGCATAATCCACACATTCCCCGGTCTGGGCGTTACATAATACCACCCTCCCTATGGTCTGTCCGCCAAATAAGCCAATGTTAAACTTTTTTACAGGGCATACCCAGTAGGGCGTTCCTTCTTCATCAATCTCAAAAAATATCTGGTCGTCAAAAATATAAGTAGGATAACGGAACCGCAGATGCCTGTAAATATTCCTGTTAAAGTATTCCCCTTTGGAATATCTGATCCCTTCCGTAAGCTTCACGCATTCGGTGTTTTGCGTGGTCATATCGATCAGGATATATGCAGGGATGCCGCCTCTTTGGTTAGTCAGCCATTTGATTGGGCTTGCATAAGTAAGGGGCGTTACCCTGACCGGCTTCCCCTGGTAATTGATCTGGCTGTAATCCCCTGACACCTCAAACTGAGATACCATATCCACCATGCTCCCCATCTTCCGGTTCCCCAGCAAAGATGCCGAGTCCTTGTCCAAAAGCGGGATCGTCTTATAATCCACTTCTTTGATATCATCCGTAAAAGCTCTTTCCTGTATGGTCAAAAGCTTTTGGTACTTCGACGCATTAAAAAACGGGGAAGACAGAAGCGAACCTGCCACGTAAACCACCCCTAATACAAGGATCAGACCGCCAAGCAGCTTTACCGGAAGCCCCATTTCCTTTAACCGGAACTTGTACACAGCTCCCTCCACTGCATCCTGTCCGCTCTTTTTGAACTGCCGCCCCACTAAAAGCGCCAAAAGCAATACAAGCAAAAGCATCATAGCCGCCCATGTTCCCGACGAATGGATATTGATTGCCGGTATCGTCACATAATAGTAAACCGCCAGTGCTGCCAGCCCCAAAACCACGAAAACAAGGACCTGCACAAATTTTTTCTTTTTCAAATCTTTTACCTCCATTATGTTACTGCCAATTGTCATTATACCTTTTTCTTCCGAAAAATACAACAGGATGCCATATCCCCCAATACAGCATCCTGTCTTATATCGTCTTACCCCATTACCCTTTTCTAAAAAGAAATCACTGATACTTCTTATTCGTCCGCGCCGTCATTAAGCTTTGCCGCCCTCGCCGCAACTTCCTTTTCCTGTACATCCGACGGAGCCTGCTCATAGCGCGCAAACTTATATTCGTATTCCCCGCGTCCGCCTGTCATGGAACGCAAATCCGTGCAGTATCCAAATAATCCCATCATCGGCACGTCAGCTTCGATGACCTGCTTGCCGCCGGGTGCGGGATTCATGCCAAGCACCCTTCCCCTTCTCTTATTCAGGTCACCCATTACGTCGCCTGTATAAGAATCCGGAACCGTAACCTTAACGGAAACGATTGGCTCAAGAAGTACCGGGCCTGCCTCCATGAAGCCCTTCTTAAACGCCTGGATCGCCGCTGTCTTAAATGCCATTTCCGATGAATCCACCGGATGATAAGACCCGTCGTATAAAACCGCTTTCACGCCCACTACCGGGTAAGCCGCCATAGGTCCTTTCAAAACAGATTCCTGGATTCCCTTTTCCACAGCGGGGAAATAATTCTTTGGAACCGCACCGCCTACCACGATCTGCTCAAATACATAAGGCTCTTCCAGGTTCCCTGAAGGCTCGAATTTCATCTTCACATGGCCGTACTGCCCATGGCCGCCTGACTGTTTTTTGTACTTGGAATCCACGTCTGAAGTCTTCCTTATGGTCTCACGGAAAGCCACCTTAGGCTGGGTCAGTTCTATTTCAACCTTATATTCATTCAGCAGCTTGCTGGCGATCACATCCAAATGCAGATCGCCCATCCCGTAAAGGAGCATCTGCCTGTTTTCGGAATCGTTCACATATTTCATAGTAAGGTCTTCATGGGATATCTTCTGGAGCGCCTGTGAAATCTTGTCAACATCGCCCTTATTTTTAGGATTATATCTCATGTATGTATAAGGAACCGGCATCTCCCATTTTCCAAACTTAACGGTGGTCGCCTTGGTGGAAAGGCTGTTGCCCGTCCTTGCGGCCGTAAGTTTTGCAAGTGCGCCGATATCACCGGCATGAAGCTCCTTTACCTCGATCGGCTTATTTCCCTGCATCACATAAATCTTACCGATTTTTTCTTCAATGTCTTTATCTACGTTGTAGATCAGGTCGTCTGTCTTAAGGACACCGGAATTTACCTTGATCAGGGAATATTTCCCGATAAAAGGATCCACGATAGTCTTCCAGATATAAGCGGATTTCGCTTTGGAGAAATCATAATCCGCATGGAAGATCTCATTGGTCTTCATATTGATCCCAGCAACCTCACGGTTTTCAGGACTGGGGAAGTACTTGATGATATCATCTAACAGGGTATACATCCCCTGGCATAACACGTTAGAACCCATGGTCATCGGCACAATGCTCCCGTCGCAGACATTGGTCCGAAGAGCCGCCCTGATCTCAGCTTCCGAGAAAGTCTCTCCGCCAAAATAACGCTCCATCATCTCTTCACTGGTCTCGGCAACCGCTTCCATCAATGTGTCACGGCAGATCTGCAGATTGGCCTTATTATATTCCGGAACTTCGCACTCTACAACGTCTTTCCCCTGCCATCTGTTACCGGTTTCGGTGATCACATTTACATACCCCACAAATTTTTCGTTCTCACGAATCGGCAGGTGGAACGGAGCCATCTTCTTTCCGAACATTTCCGTCATATCTTCCACTACCTGGCGGAAGGAAGCGTTATCCACGTCCATATTGCTGACATAAATCATCCTGGGCAGTTTATATTTTTCACATAATTCCCATGCCTTCTGAGCGCCCACTTCAACGCCGGACTTACCGTTTACCACGATGATCGCCGCACCGGCAGCGCTGATCGCTTCTTCCACCTCACCGGCAAAATCAAAGAAACCGGGAGTATCTAAAATATTTACTTTATAACCTTCCCACTCAATGGGGATAACAGACGTACTGATTGATATTTTTCTCTTTTGTTCTTCTTTGCCAAAATCACTGACTGTATTTCCATCATCGACCTTACCCATCCTCGATGTTATGCCCGATAAATATGCCATTGCTTCTGCCAGACTGGTCTTCCCACACCCGCCATGCCCAAGCAAAGCAACGTTCCTGATTTTGTCAGTTGTGTAAATATTCATATAGCTTCCTCCATTTTCAAGCATTTTTGGGCATTGCGCCACATCTATTTCAAGGCAATTTTGCGGCTCTCAAAAAACCCATGTGTATATTTTACTAAATTCCCGACAAATATACAAGTGAAATCGTACATTTTAGCATAATACTTGTAACAATTGCCTCTATTGACTTTCGCACTTTAAAGTGCTATATTAAATTACAGTGTAAAATTATAGCAAAAGGAGTACAAACCTATGATTATCGTCATGAAACCAAAGGCATCACAGCAAAGCATCCATGCCGTCACAAATTATATAGAAAACAGCGGACTTCAGGTCCATCTTTCCCAAGGGGAAGAAGTGACCATCATCGGGATCGTGGGTGACAAGACCCGCATTTCCACTGAAAACCTGATCATCTTTAAAGATGTGGACCGGATCGTTCCTGTCACGGAAAGCTACAAGCTTTCCAACCGGAAATTCCACCCCGACGCAACCGTCGTCAAAGTAGGCAATACTACCATCGGGCCCGGAAACCTGACTATCATGGCAGGTCCCTGTGCGGTGGAGACCAAAGAGCAGCTATTAGAGATTGCAAAGGCGGTCAAAGCATCCGGCGCAACCATCTTACGGGGCGGCGCCTACAAACCCCGTACCTCACCCTACTCTTTTCAGGGCCTTGAGGAAGAAGGGCTCCGCTATATGCAAGAGGCTAAGGCTCAGACAGGACTTTCCACCATCTGTGAGGTAGTAAGCCTTGAGGCCATTGAAGCTGCCGTAAAATATGTAGATATGATCCAGATCGGTGCCCGGAATATGCAGAATTTCATCTTATTAAAAGAAGCCGGCCAGTCCGGCCTTCCCGTTTTATTAAAAAGAGGACTTTGCGCTACCATTGACGAATGGCTGAACGCCGCCGAGTATATCATTGCAGAAGGCAACCCCAACGTGGTTCTGTGCGAGCGCGGAATCCGGACCTTTGAAACCGCCACCCGCAACACCCTGGATTTAAGCGCCGTTCCGGTACTGCGCAATAAGACCCACCTGCCGGTGATCGTTGACCCATCCCATTCCACCGGATCTTACAAATATGTGGCCCCCATGGCAAAGGCCGCGGTTGCCTGCGATGCGGACGGACTCATGATCGAAGTCCACAATAACCCTGCCTGCGCTCTTTCCGACGGTCCTCAGTCACTGACCTTTGAAAAGTTTGAAAAACTGACAGCGGAGCTACGCCCTTTCTGCGGCCTTTTAGGCAGGAATTTTTAGGAAACGAAGGAGAGTTATCATGAAGAAAAACTTTGTCTGCGGATTTGTAGGGCTGGGACTGATCGGCGGTTCCATCGCAAGAGCAATGCGGAAGTTCTACCCGGCCTGCCGCCTGCTTGCATACGATACCAATAAAGACGGGCTTGACGCCGCTGTTAAGGACGGCGTTATCAACGAGCCCCTGTCCAAAATAGACGCCGCATTTGCTGGCTGTGACTATATCTTTTTGTGTGCGCCGGTTTCGGAAAATGACCGCAGTCTCCCATTGCTCCAAACTTGTATTTCCCCAGACTGCCTGCTTACCGATGTGGGAAGCGTAAAATCCGATATCCACGAAAACATCAAAAAAGCAGGCCTTAGCCGTCAGTTCATCGGCGGCCACCCCATGGCGGGAAGTGAGCGCACCGGCTACATAAACTCTAAAGCACTGCTTTTGGAGAACGCATATTATATTCTGACCCCCGGCGAGGAGATTTCCCCGGATGTGGTCCTTGATTTTAAAGAGCTGATTGCCTCCTTAGGCGCAATCCCCTTAGTCCTTACCTGCGCTGCCCACGACTATGTCACAGCAGCCATAAGCCATCTGCCACATGTCATTGCCGCCTCCTTAGTCAACCTGATAAAGGAATCAGACCAGGAGGGTGGGCTTATGAAAACGATCGCAGCAGGCGGCTTTAAGGACATCACCCGGATCGCCTCCTCTTCTCCTGCCATGTGGCAGCAGATCTGCCTTACCAACAAAGACCATATCCTTACCCTCCTTGATTCTTACACATCGATCATGGAACAGATCAGAAACAAGATCCAATCCTCCGACAAGGAAGGGCTGTACCGCTTTTTTGATCAGGCAAGAACTTACCGCGATTCTTTCCCGGACGCTTCCGGCGGCCCCATCAAAAGGACCTACTCCGTCCACATTGAAATTGCCGACGAACCCGGCGCCCTGGCTGCGATTGCCACCATACTTGCCCTAAACCAGATCAGCATCAAGAACATCGGCATCACCCATAACCGGGAACAGCAAGACGGTGTCCTGCGGGTGGAATTTTATCAGGAGGAAAGCATTGCAAAAGCCTCACAGATCCTTACCGCAAAGGGCTATGCCGTTTTTTCCCAAAGTTGACCTACCCGAAATACAGTTCGCTGTTCCATACCGCCACGCCGGTTCCCTGAAAGACTTCTTCCAGCCTTTCATTGAGCTGCCAGGCATTTACGCCCTTTTTCATGATGACCTGTAAAAAACCGCCGCCACCGGCACCGGCGATAAACTTTCCGTCGATCAGATCCTCTATGGTCATAAAGATCTGGTCGATACAAAGATTGGTCGCACCCGCATCCAGTTTAAGGGATAATTCCCAATGGTGGTTAAACAGCCTGGCAAGACCGTCCACGTCTCCGTCTTCTAACGCTCTTTTCATATCCGCCGCCGCAAGCTTCATCTCCCCTAAGGCTTCCGCGGATTCTTTCCTTCCTCCGATATAATTGCCTACTACCTCCCGCAGCAGGTTCCTTGCCAGCCGCCGCTGCCCGGTATAGATCACCGCAAACCGTCTATTTAATTCTTCTTTTGTTTCCTCACTTATCCTGACAGGCTCTACCGAAAGGACCTGATGGGCGCCGGGCTTGCTTACAAGCATTTTGATTCCCGGCACGATCCCTCCTGCCTGATCCTGCCAGCCGCCGCCTGTACTCATAAGCTGCTCCATATAAAGAACCTGATCGAACAGCACGCTCTCTTTAAGCTCCATTCCGGTAAATTCCGCAATCCCTTTGGCGCATGCCCCGGCTAAGATACTGCTGGTTCCAAGCCCTGAACCTTTCGGAACCCCTTCCACCATAGTGGAAAGGTAGATTCCCCCTCCTAACCTTTCAAGCACTTCCTCTAAGGATCGGCCTTCCGCCTTTCCCTTTTCCGGGATCAGCCCGCAGGCAAGCAGCGCCGCCTTATGCAGCGCAAAGAAATCGTACGGGTTTTTACAGTCCTGTATCTCCTCTATCCCATGTATCACCGTACTTACGCCAAGATCGGAACTTTCCAGGGAGACCTCGAGGTTCTGAAGCCTTTTTAACACCACCTTGACAGGCAGGATACCGTTTAATTTTATGGCAGCGTTTAACACCGTTCCGCCATGCTCATTGCAGTAAGGCGGAGTATCCGTCCAGCCGCCGCCCCAGTTTACTCTTAAAGGAAGAGCTACCTCCACCTCATCTTTTAGGATGCGGGTATCATTATGATAACCGCAGCTTCCCTTCATCCCATGGGCAACCTGATCCTTGATCACCTCAAAACACTCCGTTTCCATCCCCAGCGCATCATAGATCCGCATGGCAACGGAATAACTGCTGTGTTTTGCCCGTTCAATCAGCGCTTTCTTCAGCTTTCCCTGAAGCCGCATGGTTCCAAACACTTTAAGCGCTTCCCCGCGTCCTGCTCCCGCTGAGAGCTTATCCAAAAACTGCTCGATCAGGATATGCCTTCGCAGTTTTTCCTGGAAGGGGATCACTTCCGCCTGATCCGCCCTGTTAAAGCTTTCCCGAAGGCTTGTCCGTTCCTTCATAAGCCATGCTTTAACTTCTGACAAATCCGCTTCCTTCTTTGCCATTTTAGTAAGCAGTAAGGACGCTTTGGCCGCTTCGCCTGCCGAATCCGCCAAAGGATACAGTTTTGCTTCCCACAGGCTCTTTTGCCCTCCATCCCAAATTTGATCTGTCGGGAGCTTGTAATGATCCAGCATATCCTGCAGCCCGCCGCCTAAAAAAGACGCATTATCTTCATAAATTCCCTTAGGGTTATCCGTGACCCCGTAAACCCTGGCGGCAAAACTGCCGCCCATTAACTTGATCACGTGCATCACCGTATCTTCCGGTATCTCCATTCCCGTCAAAAAGGCGCCCGAAAGCACAGCCCCTTTTCTCACCTGCATGCCTTCCCCCACATGGCTGTTTTCCAGATAACATCCATCCTCCACCAGCGCATCCGGGCAGATAAAGCTGTTCCTTGCCGCAAAGTTCCCTTCCATCCGGTTGGTACAGATCATTTTTTCCCATCCAAGGAACCTGTAATCTTCCATCCGTTCCGTAAGCAGCATTAACAATTCTTTGGTTGTTCCAAAATGGATAAACGCCGCCGGCGATAAACAGACCACTTTCATTTGAAAACCGGACAAGGCTTCCCAGAGCTTCTTTCGGCACTCGGTAAGTTCTTCACAAAAACTGCCTTCCGGCGCCTGCTTTTGATAGTCTTCCAAGGCAGCGCTTTTCGCCAGAGGATACAAAAAGTCCCCATAAAAACTGACCCGTGCCTTTTCATTTACAAATTCACGATATTTATCCTCGTCTATTTTGCCGTCCGTGCAGATAAGTCCAAGCAATGCCTGCAGCAGCATGGCGTCAAACAATACGGCACCAGTGTCAAGATCCACACAGCCCTGCGTATTGACCGCACCTTTGCTTTTAAGTTCCTGCTCCGACTTTTTGTGAAGGAACTGCTCCACCATGCCCTCTTGATCTTGTAAAAACACACCGTGGTCTTTCCCTGTGCTTACCGGCTCTTTGATAGAAATAGCCGCTGCCCCCTGAAACTGAAAATCAAGCTGTAACGGATTAAACAAAAGGAGCACGTCACCGGATAATACCAGCATTCCTTCTTTGATCCTTTCCGCGACCGCCGTCATTGAGATCATAAATTCATCGAACAAGGTGGACAGACTTCCATCCGGAAGCTGCCTGGGGACCGGGGAAAACAGCTTCCCGCATACACTGTACTGAGGGATTCGCTTACTGTCCCCACCCGAATGAATCACCAAGATCCGCTTTCCCTTGAGACATTCCCCGGCATTTCCCCCTATCTGTTCCGTCAGATATTTCAGCACATGAAAAGTAGCCCCTCCTGACCCTACTCTCTTTCCTTCCGGGTCGGGAAGGACTGCATACACACAATCCCTGGCAAGCCTGCCTTCTTCCCTTCGGTGGGATAGCTCTAGCCGGTATCCCTTGGCCTGCTCTTCATTCGATGCGGTCAGGATCACATAATCCCAACCGCCGCGTCCCTGTTTAAGTACCTTTTGATAATCATCCCAAGCATCAATACAGCTTTGGCTTAAAAAAAGGTTTTTGATCCATGTAGGTGAATATTCCGCCATTTTACTCACCCTGTTTCATGCTTTCCACTGTGTCGTAAACTTCAATCCTGGACGCATCCATTTCCGGCATCCCAATGAAGACTGCCCCGTAATAATATTCATCCTGCTTCTTTTCAATACGCACAATTTCCAAAAATGCATGGATCACTTCCTGCGTCCATATCCTTAAATAGGCTTCATACACAGAACCAAATTCCAAAAGCTCGCTGCAGCTAAAACCAATCCCTGATTTCGACAGATCCACGATCTTGATCTCGGCATCCTTACTTTCACCGCCGTCTAACCTTTTCACCACAAGCTTTGATTCCAGTTCTCTCCTGTTTGCTCTTCTTCTTTCTTCCATGATAATAACCCTCCATTTTTGCCGCTTTTGGGCCCGTTATTATTATCTTAATCTATACGGGATATTTTGTAAAGCTATCTGTAAAAAAGGTGGCGTCGCCAAAAGAAAAAAAACGGTACTTTTCCCGGATTGCTTCCTCATAAGCAGAAAGTACATTCTCCCGCCCTGCCAATGCGCTTACCAGCATCACAAGAGTGGACTCCGGCAGATGAAAGTTCGTGATAAGACAATCCGTCACCTTAAACCGGTATCCCGGATAGATAAAGATCTCCGTATCCCCACAGCATTCCGTGAGCATTCCGTTTTCATCCGCCGCGCTTTCCACCGTGCGGCAGCTTGTAGTTCCTACACAGATGATCCTGCCGCCCTCTCTTTTCGTCTGATTGATCAGACCGGCTGTGCCTGCCGTAACCTGATAATACTCGGAATGCATGTGATGCTCTAAAATATTTTCGGCTTTTACCGGGCGGAAAGTGCCTAACCCAACATGAAGAGTAACATATGCGGTCCGCACGCCTTTTTCTTCTATCTGCGCCAGCAGCTCCTTAGTAAAATGAAGCCCGGCCGTGGGAGCCGCTGCGGACCCGTCATATTTTGCATACACGGTCTGATAGCGTTCCCTGTCTTTCAGCTTATGGGTTATGTAGGGAGGCAGGGGCATTTCCCCTAACCGGTCCAACACTTCCTCAAAGATCCCCTCATAAAAAAACTTAACAAGGCGGTTTCCTTCCGCAGTGACCTCCATAACCTGCGCCGTAAGCTCCCCGTTTCCGAATGTGACCCGCGCCTCTGGCTTAAGCTTTTTGCCCGGTTTGACCAGTGTTTCCCACAAATCTCCGGAAAGGCGCTTTAAAAGAAGCACCTCCACAGCCGCCCCGGTATCCTCTTTTACACCAAGAAGCCTTGCCGGCAGGACCCTGGTGTTGTTTAACACCAGACAATCCCCCGGTCTTAAATAATCAATGATATTTTTAAATACCTCGTGCTTCCGCTCCCCGGTTTTCTTATCCACCATCAAAAGCCTTGAAGATGCCCTGTCCGTAAGCGGGTCCTGGGCGATCAGCTCCATCGGCAGGTCAAAGAAAAAATCCGATGTTTTGAGCTCCTTTCTGTCCATTACAGGTCAGCTCCCTTTAAAAATGCCACATATCCCCGCTTTGCTTCAAACACGTCCGCCTTACTGGTCGCTTCAAAAGGCGCATGCATGTTAAGCACTGCCACGCCGCTGTCGATCACGTTCATCCCATAAAGAGCCAAAATATAAGCAATGGTTCCGCCGCCGCCTAAATCCACGCGGCCAAGCTCCGCCGTCTGGAAATTAATGTTTTCTTTCTCAAAGATATCCCGGATATGCGCAAGGTATTCCGCATTGGCATCATTAGAACCTGATTTTCCCCGAGACCCGGTAAATTTGTTAAACACCATGCCGCCCCCAAGGTATGCCACGTTTTTCTTGTCAAAGCTGGATGCAAACGCCGGATCAAAAGCGCTGCTCACATCTGAGGAAAGCATACAGGAAGCTGCCAGAGCCCTTCTCACGTTCAATTCCGAATATTCTCCGGCAAGATTCATCACTTCCGCCACCATATTTTCAAAAAACCGGGACTGCATGCCGGTTGCGCCAACGCTTCCAACCTCTTCCTTATCCACCAAAACGCAGCAGGCTGTCCTTTCCGTATCCTCAACTTCCAGCATTGCTTTTAAGGAAGTAAAAGCGCATACTCTGTCGTCCTGCCCGTAAGCTAAGATCATGCTCCTGTCAAACCCTGCTTCCCTTGCCTTCCCGGCAGGCACAATCTCCAATTCCGCAGAAATAAAATCTTCTTCCTCCACGTCATACTCTTTCTTTAAGATATCAAGGATTCCCTTTTTCACGGCTTCCTTTGCCTGATCTTTTTCTGATTCGGAATCTTTCCCTTCTCCTTTTTCCTTCTTGTCTAAGATAATGGGGCGGTTTCCGATGATCAGGTCGAGGGCTTCTCCTTCGATGACCTTGGATGCTTTCTTTTCCATCTGCTCGCTGGCAAGATGAATCAAAAGATCGGAGATGAAAAATACCGGGTCATCTTCATTTTCCCCAATATTCAGTTCCACCGTGGTTCCATCCTTCTTTATGATGACCCCGTGTAAGGAAAGGGGCAGCGCCACCCACTGGTATTTTTTCACACCGCCATAATAATGGGTATCCAGATAGGCAAAGCCTCCTTCCTCATAAAGAGGGTTCTGCTTCACGTCAAGTCTTGGGGAATCAATGTGAGCTCCTAAAATATTCATGCCTTCCACCATAGGACGGCTCCCGATGCGGAACAGTACCACAGACTTATTCATGCAGACCGCATAAACTTTATCCCCTTTTTTCAGACTTTTCCCTTCCTTCATGACTTCCTGAAGTTCCCGGTAGCCTGCTTTTTCCGCCATGTTGACGATCACGTCCACACACTCCCGCTCAGTCTTCCCTTCATCTAAGAAATTCCTGTACTCATCCGCAAATACATTCACTTCCTGCAGCTGCTCTTCGCTATAAGTTTCCCATGTGTTTTTCTTTTCCATGCCATTGCCCTCCATTTTCTTTTAGCTGCGCATCTGTGCGCCATAAACATCATTTAATAAATGTAAGATCTTCTCCACTGCCCTGTCTGTCATTTCATCCGTCACATCTTCCGTTCCGGATGCAAATTCAATATTGAACGCCATACTTTTTTTCGACAAGCCAAGCTTTTCACTTTCAAAGATATCAAACAGCTTTACTTTGGAAACCAGCCCGTCCGCCTGCTCGATCTTCTCAATGATATCGCCGCATTCCACGCTCTTATCCACCACCATGGAAATATCCCTGCTGGTCTTAGCATAAGGCGATTCCGGCACATAGTTGATCTTTTCTTTGAACTTTGCGTTAAGCAGATCGTAATTTAATTCCGCAATAAAGATCTTCGTATCTGCCTTCTTATCCTTTGCAATCGCAAGGGAATCAATGACATCATACCTTAACTGGCCGAATGTGCCCACCAGCTCCCCGCCGCAGTAAACTTTGGCGGTCCGCCCCGGATGGAGATATGGCACCTTCCCTTTTTGATACTTAAAGGTAAGATCATAGCAGGCTGCTAAATTCTCCAACGTTTCTTTCATGGTAAAGAAGTCTTCCCCCGCACCGGAAATTCCCAGACAAAGAGTCTTTATCTCGTAAGGCGCTTCGGTAAGAGGCAGCGCCTTGGGAAGGTAAATATTGGCAAGTTCAAAGAAGCGTAAGTCCGAATGCCCGTTCTTCAAATTGTTTTCCAGGGCTTTCACCATAGAAGGCGCCATAAACGTCCGCATAATGCTTAAGTTCTCTGTGATGGGATTTAAAATCTCAACCGCCTTTCTTTCCTTTCCATCCTCCGGGATCAGGAACTGGTCAAATTCCGGGCTGCTGGTCATGGCTATGGTCTGAATCTCAAAATATCCCTGAGTGCACAGGAAATTCTTTACGGACAGTTCCTTCTCCTGTTGCTGGTTCAGCCCGCCGTTGGTGACAAGAGCCTCACTTAAGAAGGTGGGAACCACCTTGTCATAGCCATATTCCCTGATCACTTCCTCCGCAATGTCCTGGTCGCTTTCAATATCCTCACGGTAACGGGGAATTGTCAGCGTAAGCATACCATCTGCCAGCTCTACTCCAAAAGCAAGGTTTCTTAAGATCCGTACCATTTCCTCTTCCGGCACGTCTATGCCAAGCACATAGTTCACCTTAGCCGTTTCCACTTTTATGTTCCTTCTTTGTGTGGATGCCCCGGCGCTGACGTCAAAATGAGAGCCGCTGACTTTTCCCACCCCAAGAGCCTGGACCAGATTCAGGGCCCTTGCCATACCGCATTCCACCGAATATTCGTCAATCCCTTTCTCATAACGGGCAGCCGCATCCGAATGCAGACCAAGCTTCCTTGCCGTTTTGCGGACACTGTCTTTCATAAACTTTGCGGATTCAAATAACACTTCCTTTGTGTTCTCCGTAATCTCACTGTTAAGACCGCCCATCACACCGGCAAGCCCTACCGGTTTTATTTTATCACAGATCAGCAGATTACTGCTATCCAGAATACGCTTTTTCTCATCCAAAGTGACAAGTTCTTCCCCTTCTTTCGCCCTGCGGACCACGATGGAACTGCCCTCTAAGGTGTCCAGGTCAAAAGCATGCATGGGCTGGCCGATCTCAACCAATACATAATTGGTGATATCCACCATGGCGTTTATCGCATTATGCCCCACCGCCGAAAGCCTCCTCTTCATCCAAAGAGGTGATTCCTTATACTGCACATCGTACACATAATGTCCCAGATATCTTGGGCACACGTCCTTATCAATAACCGTTACACTGATGTCTTCATTTACTTTCTCGTCACAGGCATAACTCATATCCGGGTTTTTGACTTCTTTTCCAAGGAAAGCGGCAACTTCCCGGGCAATGCCAAGGACCGACTGGCAGTCAGGACGATTGGCCGTAATTGAAATATCAAACACATAATCGTCCAGGCCAAGGTAATCCCTGATATCCTCCCCTACCGGTGCGTCCTCGTTTAAGATCATAATGCCGTTTACATCCGCACCCGGATACCAGTCCTTACTGATGCCAAGCTCTTCCCCGGAACAAAGCATGCCGTAAGACATCATGTCTTTCATTTTCCTTGGCATGATCTCCATGCCACCAGGCATGCCGTTAGGAAGTTTTGCCCCCACAACACAAGCCGGAACCTTTGCCCCCTGAAATACATTGTCAGCGCCTGTTAAGATCAAATGGTCATGTCCATGCTCCCCACAGTCGATATGGCAGATATAAAGATGGGTACCTTCGTATTTTTCTATGGAAGTAACCTGGCCCACATATATTTTTTCTATATTCTCACCAAGATATACCACTTCCTCCACCTCAAACCCTGTAGAAAACAGTTTCTCCTCCAGTTCCTTCGGCGTTACGTCAATATCTACATATTCTTTTAACCAGCTTAGTAATACTTTCACGCTCTCACCTCCACTATGCCTTAAATTGCTTTAAAAACTCAATGTCATTTTCAAACAGCCTGCCCATATGGTTGATCCCGTATTTTAACATGGCAATACGCTCGATTCCGATTCCAAATGCAAGACCGGAATATTCTTCCGGATCAATGCCGCAGTTTAAAAGGACTTTCTTGTTCACCACGCCGCCTCCAAGGACCTCGATCCATCCCGTGCCCTTACAAAGGGAACACCCTTTTCCGCCGCATTTAAAGCAGCTGACATCCACCTCAACCGAAGGTTCGGTAAATGGGAAATAAGAAGGACGCAGTCTTGTCTTTGCCACATCGGAAAACAGGCCCTTAACAAACTCATCCAGCATCCCCTGCAGGTCACAGAGGGTGATATGCTTATCCACCACCAGCCCTTCCATCTGGCTGAACATAGGAGAATGGGTCGCATCGGAGTCAGAGCGGAATACCTTGCCCGGAACCAGCACCTTGATCGGCGGCTTCTTACTGTCCATCACACGGATCTGCCCTGGCGACGTATGGGTACGAAGAAGCAGATCTTCCGTCAGCCAGAAAGTATCCTGCATATCCCTTGAGGGATGGTCTTTTAGCACATTTAACCTTGTAAAATTATGGTCGTCATCCTCGATCTCCGGGCCTTCAAAAATCTCAAAGCCCATACCGGAAAACACATTGATCATCTCATATTTCACCAATGTCAGCGGATGAAGGTTTCCCATAGGGCGCACCTTTACCGGTACAGTCACATCAATTGCTTCCTTTTCATATTTTTGCTGCAATTCAAATCCCTCGATCTCCGAACGCTTTTCCTCGTACTTACCCTGGACCCAGGCCTTTACTTCATTCACAAACTGCCCGTAAGCTTTCTTTTCTTCTTTGGCAACCTGTTTGATCCCGTTCATCAGCCCCTGGACGGATCCCGTCTTGCTAAGGTACTTCTTCCAGACCTCAGAAAGCTGGATCTCAGACTTAGCCGCCTCAATGTCATCCAGAAAAGCTTTTTTTAATTCGTCTGCATTAAACATTTTTTCTTCTCCTTTTTTCGTTTTTGCGAAACAAAGTGGGCAAGCCCACATCAACTCCCCACCCCTCAATCTTGAGGGGCTTGGACACTTCACAGCACAAGGTCTTTCCTATGAAATAGAAAATCCCCTGTATGTTTCCATACAAGGGACGAAATTTTCCGCGGTACCACCCAACTTCCTGCCGCCCGGCAATGCTTCCGGCAGACTCTCAATCCGCTTAACGCGCGTAACGTCCGGACCTACACACAGGAAACCTACTGCTTCAACCCGAAAGCTCCGGTGGGAAATTCACATACTGTCTGAACTGGGGGAAGCTTCCAGCCATCCGGCTTCCCTTCTCTGGCAGAAAACAGCCTGCTACTTTACACCTTCACAGCCAAACTTATCCAATTACATTCCATTTTAGTCAATCTTTTTCCTCTTGTCAACATTCTTTTTCCCGATAAAGAACTGAAATGCCGGCTTAAAATACCTGTTCATAAACGCCCCGGCCAAGATCACATACATGCCGGCATACAGCCACAGCATCAAAATAATGATGGTCGTCAAATTCCCATAAGCAGTAAATCCGTTAAACTGATCCTCATAAACAGAAAACGCCCATGTCATCACACTCCATCCCACAGCCGCAAAGCCTGCCCCCGGAAGCTGCATCCGAAATCCCTGTTTCGTGCCCGGCACATAAGCATACATAAGCGCCAGCACAACGGTAAGGACCAGCCAGATAAAAGGCGTCCTGAAATTAAGCAGCATATTAAACAAATAAGCGGATCTGGGGAAACTTCTTTCAATCACGTTGATCAGCGTATTCCCAAATACTGTGACCAGCAAAGAAAGGATCACGGCAAGCAGCATCAACACCGTGTAAAGGCATGCCATCAGCCGCAGCACAAAATAATTCCGATCCTCCTCCACATCATGGATGGCGTTCAGCCCACGCATAAGGGCCAGTATCCCTTTTCCGGCAGACCACAAAGTCGCTATCGCCGTGACAGAGACGATCCCTGCCGATTGCCCGTAAACTTCCGTGATCACATTCACCAGAAGCGGGTTCACGGCATCCGGCGAGATATCCTTTGCAACAGTCATCAGGTTTGCTTCCGTAATCGGCGTATAAGGCAGCAGCGAGCACAAAAGCATCAGTGCCGGAATCAGCGAAAGAAAAATGAAAAACGCAGTACTTGCCGCATAAGCGCTGATATTTTTCCTTCCCATATGTTTTCCAAAATCATACCCGATAAATAAAAGTCTCCTGAACATAAATTCTTCCCATCAATAAATATTTTTCACCTGACAATCCACAAAGTAAAATCCAAGAATCTGCTGGCAGTCCATCTCCATAAGCCCCATAGCTTTTGCCCCGTTCTGTGACATTCCTACCCCATGCCCGTAGCCGCCGCCAATTAAAGTATATCCTACCACACATTCTCCTTTTTTTACAACATCAATTATCATGTAAGCACTTGGAAGGAGCGTACTGCTCTGGTGCGAAGACCCGTCCTGCCTTATCACTTCTCCTTTTTGGTTTAACACATATCGAATGTTATATTCGGAAATGACTTTGTATGTTCCCTGATCCGTTTCGATCAAAAGTTCTTCCATGACACCGCCTTCCTTCCGTTTCAGGCAGCGGATATCATAGATTTCCTTAAATTGATCCGGTTTTTCCGATTCAAACTCCCCTTCTTTTTTTTCACAAAGAATTTTAAGAGGAACAGCCTCGAAACGCTGCACTAACCTGTCATAGACCATCTTCACGTCAAGTTCCTCTACCTGATACTCCCACCGAAACCATGCTTCTTCCTGCTCAAAAGCCTCATCATCCCTGCTTAAGATATATTCCCGAAACTGCTCCTCCTGCGTAAGGCTCTCCGGCAAAAGCGTATCACTGGCATCCCCTTCCCCCGTCTGCCCGATATACACAGACCTTAAATAAGGCATTTCCCCTTTTTGGTCCTCATTCCACACCCCGGCATCCGCACCAAACCCGCAGGAAGTGGAATAATAATATGCATTCACCGGTTCATCCTGATAACTAAGGATCATCCCCGATGTTTCCTTGACAGCCCTTGTGGAATTAACATTTTCCGCTATGTTGTTATACACCTGATAACTTACACTGTCATCTAAATGTGCCCCTGCGCTGCCATAGCCCGGATGTTCCATATAGCGGTACCCATAAGTCCTGGCACACACCGCCTGCGCCTTTAAGGCTTCCACGGGATAAGAAGCCGGCATTTCGCTTGGCACCACCGAGTACAGATACTCCTCTAAGGGCAGCTCATTGATCAGCACGAGCCCCTCTTCCGTATCCGCGATCTCCATGCTCCCCCGGTAATAAGGAACCCCGCAGGCACGACTTTCCGAAAGCACCCCTATCCTCCCTGTCTGGATCACAGGCCTTACTTCTATCCTGCCGCCCTTTAAATACTCACTGCCTTTTTCAATCAGGAGCGTTTCTCCTTTAAGGATCTCCTGCGTCTTTCTGTCATCATATTCCCCGTATGTGATTTCCATCTTATCCTCACAGGAAAGTTCCACCGCCTGGTGGTAAATACTTCCACTGTCATTATTCTTCACCGCCACCCGGATGTTTTCCATCTTTTCCTTTTTGGTAATCAAAAAAGCGCATACTTTCCCGTCCTCCAGCACAAAATCAGAAAAAGAATACCCGATGGAAAGTTCCGTAACCTGCGCCATTCTAAGCTTATCAAAAAGCTGATAGCCGACACAGTTTTCAGACATTTCCAAAATCCCGGTTCCCTCCAGCTCCACGAATCCATCCCCATAGCCGAGAAGCTTTCCCCCAGCCTTTTCCTTTTTCACATGAAACTTTTCAAGCTTTCCGCCTTCAAAAGAAAGATCCGCAACCTGCTCCCGAAAACTGTTTCCGGACCCGCTTTCTCCGGCCTGCTCCAAATCCGCCAAAATGTTTCCGGCTATTTCCATATGGGGAATCGATATCTCATTGGTTCCATCAAAAAACCGCAGCTCCTCCTTGTTACATTCCATGACCCACACATTGGAAAGGTTCTGCGCCACGGACAATTCTCCCTGCATGACAAGCAGACGGTTTTCACGTACATATGCCTCCACCGTGGTAAAATTACACCCTGCAAATTCCGGGGAAACATAGGTATATACCGTTCCGTCTCCACCTAACAGCTCCCCTTCCAAAAGCTGTCTCTCCCCAACAAGATGCCCGGCATCACAAAGGATATCCATCCGCTCTATCCCAATGACATTTTCAAGTCCATAAAACCGTAAGAGCTTTTCATAGCTTTCATCCCAGTCCTTTTGGGTCAATAAAAATTCATCCCTGTATTTCCCCTCATACAAATAGGGGCTCTGGTCACCGGCCAGATAAGAAAGCATCTGCTTATATGTACCATAATCTAAACTTTCGGTATCTTCAGACATCCCTTCCCAAAAGGCTTTAAGCCCCGGCCCATCCACGATCCCTGCCCCGGTCTCTAAAAGTTCCATGGTAAGAATCCTTACATCCGAAAGCCTGGCGGTCTCCCCTGCCGGCTGCTTTAGCTGCCACAACGTCTTATCTTTTGTGATCAGCCAGATAAATAAAATGACCAGGACAGCGGTCAACGCCAGCTTCCCAAATATCCTTAACTGCTTTTCCATAATTTCCTTTCCGAACCATATCCTTTTTACAACAAACGCTGCCACGCTTTGCGAGCCAGCTTATTGTAAGAAAAGAAAAGCAGCCTAACCAAAGGCTGCTTTTCTTTTGTATTTTATACCTGTTGGTATACCCCAAAATGCCGGTTCCTGTCTTTTGACTCCTAGCAACGCTAGGTGGGTAACCGCAGCCTGTGCTTTTGCCTTCCCTTCCAATCCATCTAAACAATAGCAGCTATACGCTGCGCTTTTAGAAGTGAGGGCTTGACAGCCACAAGGAAATGTAGGAATCCCGTTTAAAGTATCTGTAGGTTCAAAACAACAGGAATTATCGCACATTTCAGGTTGCTTTTATTATATCCAAAATGAAGCCATAATACAACTGGAAATTTTAAAAAGTTTGTGCCAAGCAACAGTTGTCATAAACTTAGGCCAAACTGCAATAGACTTTATATTTTAGGTATGCTATACTTGACGTAACAAGATAATTGGTTTTCCATAATCGGGAGGTGATCATTTATGCCTAGTATATCAGATATTGTAAGAGACTCGGTAGTTGAGTTTTCACGGCTTCAGAAATGGATGTTATCAGCCAAAGAAAACAACGATACACCCACATATGACATGATGTTTGACCGTTATGTTGAGTTGAAAGTAATTCTTACGACTGCAGGTGTCAATTTAACGGATATTGACAAGATTAAAGCATAATTTAGGGCACAAGTACAATATAGCACCCCTTCGACTTATTGGATAGTCCAAAGGGGTGTTTTACTATTTACTGAATATCCGCACTCACAGAAAAAAAGAACCCCGCAAGCAGGGTTCTTTTCCATTTATACCAATCTCATATTTAGCTAAGTGCATCAACCAGTTTCTGAACTGCAGCAAGTGCTTCATCAGGAAGTTTATCATAGCCTTCCTTCTTCTCTGCAAAGCCTTTCACAGCATCTACACGGTTCTGCATAGCGCTCTTTAATGCAGCCTTGTAAGATTCATCATTTAAGTCAGGCCTAAAGTCAGCGGTCTTGCCATCCCAGTCATACATGATCTCTACGTCATCAAAGTTGCCCCATTTCTCAAATTTAGCCTTCCCTTCAACAATCGTCTCAAGGATGCCAAGAGTATCCGCAGGTTTTACCTTTGTTCCCATGAAATCACCGGTATTAACGATGTAGCATGCAACATTCTTTTCTTCAACCAGCTTTTTGAACTTCTCATAGTCATTAACAAGCGGATAGGTCCTGAACGGGTTAGCATAAGGTACGATACGCAGTGCATTCAAATCTGTACCTGCCGCAACACGTTCTGCGGTGGAAGTCTTGGTTGCAAGGGTAGCGCCCATAACAGAAGCAAGGGCAGCGCCGTCAAGCTTTACTACCGGAGGGATGGTAGGATCTTTCATGATCCAGAAGATTGCATTAACAGGAGCATCAATCTTATCCACGCGGTTCGGAGACCATAATTTGGACTTGATCGCACGGCCGTTGCCGTTTCTGATGTCTTCCGTTACAAGCTGAATCTTGCCATTCTCGTCTAAAGTTGCGGAACAGTTCTGTGCTGATAACAGATATTCATTATCAGGACAGCCTGTAGGATAATCTGCTGTCTTATCAAAATAAGTAGGCTCTAATGCAACAGACGCACAGGTATCTGTATTGATGATAAACGCATCATCATGAAGTACTGTGATCGGATATTTCCCACCGTGCTTAGCATGTGTCAAAGTAGACTTACCGGATCCTGACAGACCGTAAACAGATGCTACGAACTTGGAACCGTCAGCTAATGTGTATTCTTTCTGCCCGCCGTGGCATGCTGCATAACCGTTCCTGTTAGCAAGCGCCCATGCCATGGTCAGTGTACCCTTCTTGTGCTCGCCAAAGTATTTCATACCAAGAATAGCCGCACAGTTCTGGTTGGTGTCAAAATAGCACAATGTGCGAGGATCGCTTAAGCAGCTATAGTCAACATCAGGCGCCTCATGAGGCTCCCACTGAGGATCGGAGAAGATATAGATATCAGGTTCTTTTCCGTCACCAACAGGTTTGGAATTTTTGTACATCTTTACATATTCATCGGACATATACTGGAAATTGATCATCCAGTTGTAAAGAAGGTTTTCTTCCCCTTCCGGAAGCAGAAGATGTGCTTTTACCATAAATTCAGGGTCAAGTCCTACAAAGCACTCTGCATGATACATGGTTTTCCAACGTGTCTCATAAACAGCATCCATAACAACTTTGTCAAGTTTCACTTCATCAACGCCGGGCTCGCCTTTGATACGGCGCGCTGCCGCATAACGGCCTGTTACAGCGCCATCGTTGAACAACAGAACCTTAGCGTCTTTCTCAAGGCCAAATGTCTCGCCATCCTTAACAGGCATATCCGTAACGATTGTTCCGGGTGAATTTTTCGCTAATTCATAAGCTTGTTTTAAGGTGTTTACTTTCACTACGTTGTTTCCGTAAAATGCAGCTTCGATAATAGAACGGGTCTTTGAAAAACCAACCTTACCTGCGCCTATTTCGGAAATTGGATAATAAGCTTTTGTTGACATATGTCATCCTCCTTAAAAATAAATGTATATTTTAACTGTAGCCTGCCGCTGCGGACAATACCGTAAGATCTGCTGTAAGCGGCACTGTAAGCCCTGCCGCCGGCATTGCCAAAAGCATGCTTAAAGCCACAGTTTCCTACCGGGAATGCGCTTTCCACGCACCTCTTGTATTATCGCAGACATGGTTTTAAAAGTCAATATGAAGAAACTTCATTTTTTCATTTTTGATAAATTTAACAAATTTTTTATATTTTTTTCTCTTGTTTGAAATCCTTATGCATGGTAAAATAGTTATGTTAACTTTTCTGGAATGTTCCTGTTACGCATTTACATTTCTGTTTCGTTACACTTACCCGTATATTTTAAATATTATCTTGCTTGATCCCACTCAAGCTATATTAATATTCATTTTTATCTATATCTATATATTTTTAGAAAGGAGATTTTATATGGATCATAATGTTTTTTCTGAAATCACCCCCGATATCGTCCGCCTTGCGAAAATGAGTGAACAGGCAGATATAATTGAAACGGAACTTTTCACCAAATATGATGTTAAAAGGGGTCTGCGCGATTTAAACGGCAAAGGTGTCCTTGCAGGCCTGACCAATATTTCGGACGTACGGGCCACTGAAATTATAAACGGTGAATCCCGCCCTGCCCATGGCCGGTTATACTACCGCGGCTATGACGTTAAGGATCTTGTAAACGGCTTTACCAAAGACGGACGGTTTGGATTTGAGGAGATTACTTATCTTCTGCTTTTTGCCAGGCTCCCTAATGAAGCGGAACTGGAAAATTTCCGCGGACTCCTGTCCAAATACCGGAGCCTTCCTACCAGTTTTGTACGGGATATCATTATGAAAGCACCCAGCAGCGACATGATGAACACCCTTGCCCGCAGTGTCCTTACTTTGTATTCCTATGACGACCGTGCGGACGATGTATCGCTTCCCAATGTGCTTCGTCAGTGCCTGCAGCTTATCAGCCTGTTCCCGCTTTTATCCATTTACGGTTATCAGGCATACTGCCACTACCATGACGGTAAGAGCTTATACATCCACCAGCCAGTTCCGGAATTATCCATGGCGGAGAATATATTACATATTTTAAGGCCTGACAGCACTTACACGCCTTTAGAGGCAAAGCTTTTGGATATTGCGCTGGTCCTCCATATGGAGCACGGCGGTGGAAACAACTCCTCCTTCACCACCCATGTGGTCACCTCTTCCTTAACGGACACTTACTCCGTGATTGCCGCTGCCATCGGTTCCCTTAAGGGCCCCAGACATGGCGGCGCTAACATTAAAGTTGTCCAGATGTTTGAAGAAATGAAAAAGGAAGTCCACGATTGGGCTGACGAAGAAGAAGTTGGAAATTACTTAAAGAAACTTTTACATAAAGAAGCCTTTGACCATGCCGGGCTGATCTATGGTGTGGGCCATGCGATCTATTCCAAGTCAGATCCCCGTGCCGTGATCTTTAAATCCTTTGTGGAAAAGCTTTCTGTTGAAAAAGGATTGGAAAAAGAATTTGCACTTTACTCCCTGGTAGAGACCCTTGCGCCAAAGGTCATTGCCGGAGAACGCCAGATGTATAAGGGGGTCAGCATTAACGTGGACTTCTACTCCGGATTTGTATACCATATGCTGGGACTTCCCATGGAACTGTACACTCCAATCTTTGCCATTGCCCGTATCTCCGGATGGAGCGCCCACCGGATGGAAGAACTGGCAAACAACGGGAAGATCATCCGCCCTGCTTACAAATCCATCGGAACAGATCAGGAATACATAGATATCAAAGACAGATAAAGAACGCCCCTGCATCATTGCACAATGATACAGGGGCTGTTTATGTTTGATCTAACTTTAATCTATTGCTAAAATATCCAGCACAACCTTCTTCATCTCATCCTTCCCGCATACCCGGTCGTGCAGTATGGGCGCTTCCTTGATCTCAGAAACTGCATCAGGCTCCTTGACGCCGGATAATGCTTCAAGGGCATCTGCCAGCTCAAAATCACCAAGCTCCCGATGCCCCGGTTCAATGGCATCCATCACGCTTCTGGTAAATTTGTAAGGACTTGCCGTAGAAACAATCACCGTCTTCGTCTCGTCTTTAGTTTCCTTCCGGTATTTCTGATAAACGCTTGCGGCCACCGCCGTATGGGGATCAAGCACATACCCTGCCTCCTCGTAAAAATCACGGATGGTATCCGCGGTTTCCTCCTCATCCGCATAGTTGCCGTAAAAGTCCAAAAGCCCCGCTTTCATTTCTTCCGTGATCCGATAAGATCCGCTGCCGGAAAGGGCATCCATCAGCTCCTTATTCTTCTCCGGACAATTTCCGGTAAGCCGGTAGATAAGCCTCTCTAAATTACTGGAAATCAAAATATCCATGGAAGGGGAAGTCGTCAACACAAACTCCCGGTTCCTGTCATAAGTGCCGGTTCGGAAGAAATCAAACAGCACTTTATTTTCATTGGACGCACAAATAAGCTTCGCAAGGGGCAGCCCCATCTGCTTTGCATAAAACGCCGCAAGAATATTCCCAAAGTTTCCTGTGGGAACCACCACATTGATCCTTTCGCTTTCCCCGATCTTCCCTTCCTTTAAAAGCTTTGCATAGGCATACACATAATAAACGATCTGAGGAACAAGCCTGCCGATATTGATGGAATTTGCGGAGGAAAACTGGAACCCCTTCCCGTTCATGAAAGCCGCCAGCTCTTTATCCCCGAAAATCTTTTTCACGCCGGTCTGGGCATCGTCAAAATTGCCATGAATCCCTGCCACATATGTATTTTTGCCCTTTTGGGTCACCATCTGCCGCTCCTGGATCGGGCTCACTCCATTTTTCGGATAAAAAACAATGATCCTCGTATTTTCCACATCTGCAAACCCGGCCAGAGCCGCTTTTCCGGTATCCCCCGAAGTAGCCGTCAAAATAACGATTTCATTTTCCACATGGTTTTTCTTTGCGGATGTGGTCAGAAGGTGGGGCAGAATGGACAACGCCATATCCTTAAACGCAATGGTCGGCCCGTGAAACAGTTCCAAAAAATGCACGCCCTTTGCTTCCGCCATGGGTACGATCTCGCGGGTGTCAAATTTGTCATCATAAGCCTTTTGGATGCAGTCCTTTAACTCTTTTTCCGTGAAATCCGTAAGATAAAGCTTCATCACCTCATAAGCAGTCTCAGCATAAGTCATTTCTGATAATTCCCTTAAGGTCTTATCTAAAGCCGGGATCTTGTCCGGCACAAAAAGTCCTCCGTCATCAGAAAGTCCCTTTAAGATCGCTTCTGATGCCTTAACCTGCATTCCTTTACTCCTGGTGCTGTTATAGTAAACTTCCATACTCATGCTCCTTATCTGTTCATGTAAATAAACCTGTTTAAAAATACGCTTACCTATTTTATCACAAAACCATATACTTTACAATTCTTTTCAATTCGTATAAAATTCATGCCCGCCATGGGAAAATAATCTGGTCAAAGACGCGTCAAACCATTGCATCTTTTCCGGATCAGCATATTTCCTTGCCGCAAAGTATAAGGCCCCCTGGGAAATATCCTCACCCTTAAGCACGCGTTCCACCGCATTGATCGTCTCCTGTGTAACCTTAATGCGTTCATAAGTTCCATTAGCCACCGGAGAAAACTGATAAACACCGTCTTTTTGCTGCTTGACCACCTTCAACACACTGTTTGGGAACCTGGGGCTGTCCACCCGGTTTAAGACCACGCCCGCCACTAACATCTTCCCCTCTTCATCCTGATTTCCAGCCTCAGCCTGTACAATTTTAAGCAATGCTTCATAATCCTCATCGGCCAGCTGGTACTTGTACTCTTTTTCCATCACGGAATACCCCACTACCCTCTGTCCTGACGCCGCTTTCTTCTGCATCCCCAAAAAGTAATCCGCCTTTGGCGTCTCATCCTCTGTCCTTCCTTCCAGTTCAAGTTGAAATGCCGGCGTTGCCGCATACAGCATAAGCTGCGCCTCCTTTATGCTGAACCAGCATATTCCAACTAACATATTCAGTAAAAACAATTGGATAATAAATTTCTTATACATAGCAGTTCTGTATCCTTTCTATTTCAATAAGCATCTGTTACACTTATTGCTATGAACCGTTACACTTATGTAACAGTTCTTTAATATTTTATACAGAAACTGCCAGAAATATAACTATTTCCTTGTATAATCCACAAAACTTATGATATATGCCACCTTTTTTTCCACCCCGTAGACCTCCTGGTTCACTGCGTATTTCCACATTTTGAACTCATAAGGATAATTGGGCACCGGTTCCTGATTGGAAAGCAGCACGTCATATTCCAAAAGCAGCTTATCCGGAACCAGCTCCGTCAAAAGCCAGGATTTATTGCCATATAAGATGCCGCGGTATCCTTCGCTTTCAATCCTGTCAAGAAAAGCTTCCGCAATCCGGGTCTTTTGTTCTTCGTCAAGAGTATCGATCCTTGATTCATCATTTGGGATATATTCCATGTCAAAAGCAATGGGATAACTGATCTCATACCCCTCCAGGTTATTGATCACAAACTCCGCTTCCGCCACCGCTTCCTGCATGTTGACCGCCTGGGAGAAAAAGATAATCCCAATCTCCATTCCTGCTTTTTTTGCTGCGGCAATATTAGAGACAAAGGATTCGTCCAGGTTAAGCAGTCCGGTCTCATAGCCTCTGCTCCCCAGCTTCAGCATAACAAAATCCACCCCGTTGTCATGGAGGGATTCAAAATTCACTTTACCACTGTCTTTGGAAAGTTCAATCCCCAGCCAGGAGCATTTTTCTCCATCCAGGATATACTCCATTTTCCCGTTGGTGATCTTCAGATTTGTAAGGTCATATTTGTATAACGGGATATCCTCCGAAATCTCAATCCATTCCTTCGTGCCATCCCTGTAGGTGACCTCCGTGTGTCTCCCGTCCGCCGCCTTTTCCTCCTCGGTAGGCTCATGGGAAGCTTCCGGCGATGGGCTTGGGGAAGGTTTTTCTTCCACAATTAACGTGGAATCCTGATACATGTTCCAGATATCCAGATCCTCCGCCCGGAGCCTGTTTTCTTTATACAGGGTGTCGAGGTCATCCCCGCCTTCGCCTGTTTCTTCTCCGTCTTCCGACACATCCGGAGCCTGAGTCGCCCTTGCTGCGCTCCCCGTTCCCCTCCTGGGTGTCCTGCCACCTCCGTTTGTAAAGTAGACCACAAGCAAGATAAATAATATAAACACCCCAACCGCCAAAATCATATACATGACAGGCATACTGCCCGTGCTTCTTTCTTCATCATCACCTGATAAACGCATTTTTCCTTACCTTTTCCTTTTCATCTCATTAAAAAAAATATATAATTACTATACATGAAAGCTAAAATGATTACAATATGAAAGTTTATCCGGGAGTACAAATATGACCAGAAAAGCTGTTTTATTACCCATACTTTTACTATCCTTAGCTCTTTTTGCCGGCTGTGCGAAAAAAAACGAACCTCTCTCCGCCACCGGCTTTTATTTTGACACCGTGATCACCATCACCCTCTATGACAGCAGCCTGGGTAAAAAGGAGAACGACGCTCTCTTAGATGCGTGTATGGACCTTGCGGCATATTACGAAAACCTGCTAAGCGCTCAAAAAGAAGGCAGTGAAATCTGGCAGGTCAATCACAGCAACGGCGCTTACGTCACCGTATCTGATGATACCCTCTCGCTCTTATCTGCCGCCCTGTCCTACGCCGGACTATCTAACGGGCTGGTAGACCCTTCCGTCGGCCCGCTTTCCTCCCTTTGGGATTTTGGTTCCGGCGGCAGGAAACAAGTTCCGGCAGACAGCCTTATCCGCGATGCCCTGTCCCATATTGATTATACCAAAATAGAACTAAAAGATAACAATGTCCGGCTTACCGACACCGCTTCTTCTCTTGATCTTGGTTTTATCGCCAAAGGGTTTATCGGCGACAAAATGAAACAGTTCCTAATAAACAACGGCACATCCTCCGCCATCATAAACCTTGGAGGCAATGTGGTCACCGTCGGCCAAAAGCCTGACGGCAGCCCTTTTAAGATTGGGATCCAAAAACCCTTTGCCCCTGCCGGCGTTGCCGCCCTCACCATGGAGCTTTCCGACATCAGCGTTGTCTCCTCCGGAAATTATGAGCGTTATTTCATAGCGGATGATGTCTTATACCACCACATCCTTTCCACAAAAACAGGGTATCCTGTGGAAAGCGGGCTTTCACAGGTGACCATCTTATGCGAAAACGCCGTGGATGCGGATGCCCTTTCCACATTATGTTTTTTGCTGGGCTATGAAAAAGCCGCCGCCCTGCTTCATGAAAATTACCCGGATGTCCGGGCCATCTTCATCACACAGGACGGCGGAATCATATATCACAATATGTCACCGGACATCTGCCGGGAGCCGTAATTACAAACGTCAAAGCGCCATGTCGTTTACGATTTTTTACACGGATTTTCCCGCAAGTACCTCAATATAATCTGCCAAATTTTCCTCAAGCAGCGCCGGAGTATCCAGCCCGTAAGGACATTTGCGCTTACACTGCCCACAGTGGAGACAATCTTTAATCTTCATCATTTTATCCTGAGCTTCCTTCGTCAACTGGTTCTCAGACGGCGACCTTCTTAGCAAAAGCGACATCCTGGCACAGTTGTTGATCTCAATCCCCGCCGGACAGGGCATACAATAACCGCAGCCCCGGCAGAAACTCCCGGATAACTCTTTTCTGTCTTTTTCTATCAAAGACCGGATTTCTTCCGTCATGACAGGAGGATTTTTAATGTAGGATAAAAATTCATCCAGTTCCGCTTCCCTCTGTACGCCCCAGATTGGCAGCACATTTTCAAACTGCGCCGCATGGGCATAAGCCGCTGCGGAATTGGTGATCAGCCCGCCGGATAACGCTTTCATGGCAATAAATCCCATCCCCGCCTTACGGCATCCTTCCACCAACGCTTCATCCTTAGGAGACGCCAGATAGCAGAAAGGAAATTGCAGTGTCTCATACAAGCCGCTTTCGATGGCTTCCTTTGCAACCCCAAGCCGATGGTTGGTAATGCCGATATGGCGTATTTTTCCTGCCGCCTTCGCTTCCATGGCCGCCTCATAAAGACCGCTCCCGTCTCCCGGCTTCGGACAAAAAGACGGGTTATGGAACTGATAAATATCAATATAATCCGTTTGAAGCTCCGAAAGGCTCTTTTCTAAGTCCTTTTTCATCCCTTCTCCGGTTTCCGCCCCGGATTTGGTGGCTATATAAAGAGATTCCCTGATCCCGGAAAACGCAAGCCCCAGTTTGTGCTCACTGTCGCTGTATGCCCTTGCCGTGTCAAAAAAACGAACGCCCCCTTCATACGCCTTTTTCAGCAGAAAAACCGCCGCATCATCACTAACCCTTTGAATCGGCAATGCGCCGAACCCGTTTTTATTTACCACAATCCCTGTACTTCCAAGCCTTACCTGTGTATCTTCCATCAAATACAAACCTCCTTTTAGGTTTTAACATGGTCAATGTTCCACAATGGATTTCCTGGGGCACTTCTCCATGCAGACCCCGCAGCCCTCACACTTCTCATAATCAATTGCCGCATGGAAATCCTTCACTTCCACAGCTTGGGCCGGACAGTTCTTTTTACAAAGCTGACATCCGATGCACCCTGCGGTGCAGTCTTTCATGGTAACCGGTCCTTTGTCGGCAGAACTGCATGCTACCGTATACTTAGCATCATAAGGAATCAGTTCGATCAGGTTTTTCGGGCACACAGCCACGCATTTCCCACAGGCTTTGCACTTTTCCTTATCCACAACCGCCACCTGATCCACCACATGGATGGCGTCAAACGGACATGCCTTCACGCAGCTTCCAAAACCCAGACAGCCGTAATTACAGCTTTTCGCACCTCCATTTGGCACAAAAGAAAGCATCCGACAGTCCTCAATCCCATGGTACTCATAATCTAACGTTACCTTATTACAGTCACCCTGACATTTTACAAAGGCAGTCATGCGCTGGGTTTCCCCTGCTTCCACTCCCATGATCTTTGCAATCACTTTCCCCGTTTCCTCACCGCCGACGGGACAGGCATTTACCGGCGCCTCCCCTTTGGCAATGGCTGCCGCTAAACCGCTGCATCCCGGGAAGCCGCAGCCCCCGCAGTTATTTCCCGGAAGCGACGCAAGCACGGCCTCTTCTTTTTCATCCACATCCACTTTAAATTTGATTGCTGCCACACCGAGAAAGAGCCCGATAAACGCACCGGTGCCTCCCACTACCAGTACAGCCAATAATACTCCTGTTATACTCATCTTACTAACCACGCCTTTCTTTCAATCTGCCGCCTGTGTCCTTAAAGCAAACCGGAAAACCCACAAAACGCTATGGCCATCAGCCCTGCCGTGACCAATACGATAGGCATCCCTTTAAACGATTCCGGAACGTCATTATATTCCATCTTTTCACGGATACCTGCAAGTATCACTATGGAAATGGTAAACCCTACCGCCGTGGCAAACCCGTTTACGATCCCGGTCAGGATTCCGTAATTTTTCTGAACGTTGGTAAGCGCAACCCCAAGCACGGCACAGTTGGTCGTGATAAGGGGAAGATAAACGCCAAGCGCCTGGTATAAAGGCTTCATGAACTTCTTTAAAAACATTTCCACAAACTGCACCAATGCCGCGATCACTAAAATAAACACGATCGTCTGAAGATAAGTCAGGTCAAAAGGAAGTAAAATAAATTTATAAATTGCGCCTGCCACAGCCGAAGCCAGGGTGATGACAAAAATAACCGCCGTTCCCATCCCTGCAGCCGTTCCTGTCTTTTTAGATACCCCAAGGAACGGGCACAGTCCAAGGAACTGGCTTAACACCACGTTGCTCACCAGCGAGGATGAAATCAAAATAATCAAAAGATCCTTAACCATTTACATTCCCCTCCTTTTCTTTCCCTTCATTTTCATCATAAAAACGCCGGCTGCATCCGGTATCCTTACAATTCATGCAGTCAGAGTTACAGCCTGATTGAATCTTAGACATATCCCTGCCCTTCTTCTCTCCGGCAATCTTAACTTTGTTCTGGATAGCCGTGAGAGCTGCAAGCACGAAAAACGCCCCCGGAGCCAAAACAAAGATACTGCAGGGCACATAGCTTTCCGGCATGATCATAAATCCGAACAGTTCCCCGGCGCCGATCAGCTCCCGCACCGCACCTATAATGGTAAGCGCAACCGTAAATCCAAGCCCCATGCCAATCCCGTCAAATAAAGAAGCCAGCGGACCATTTTTAGAAGCATAGGCTTCCGCACGCCCCAAAATGATACAATTTACCACAATAAGCGGGATGTACAGCCCTAACGCCGCATACAAAAACGGGATATAGGCTTTAAGGAGAAGTTCCGCAACCGTCACAAAAGAAGCAATGACCACTATAAATGCCGGGATCCTCACCTTATCCGGGATCACTTTGCGCAGGAAGGAAATAAATAAATTGCTTAGCGCAAGGACCACCATGGTAGTAAGGCCCATGCCAAGTCCGTTTACAGCCGACGTGGTAACAGCCAGCGTCGGGCACATGCCCAGCATCAGCACAAACGTCGGGTTCTCTTTCAGGATGCCGTTTATCAGCCTTTCCGATATACTATTCTGCTTCATAACTGCCACCTCCCAACTGTGTCTGGAAATAATATAACCCGCCATTCACTGCATTGGTAAATGCGTTTGTAGTGATCGTCGCACCACTGATCGCATCAATCTGGCTATCTGACATAGCCCCCTGCTTCGTATAGGTAAAGGACGGAACTTTTTTGTCAGCAAACTGCGGCTTTAAGACGCTCTCCGCCTTCATACCAAGCCCGGCTGTCTCTGAAATATCTAAAATGGAAATACCGTTCAAGGTTCCCTCTAACGTGATACCCATGGTAAAGGTAATATCCCCGCCGTAACCTTCATGGCTGGTAACGGTGATCACATAGCCAAGAAGATTCTGATCCGCATCCAAAGCCTCTAACAGCTTATCAAGCTCCACAGCCTCCAGCCCGGCCCCGGCCCACGCACTTTGCCACTCATCATCTTCCGGCCAGAAAAGCTCTGTTTCCTTAAAATCCGCCGCCTGGGAAAACACCTCCGCATAGGCCTCCTTGGCTGCCCGCTCCTCGGCTAAGGCAATAGGCTCTTTCGTGATCTGGTATACAAACCCAAGAGCCAGACCTGCCGTTAAGGTGATCAGTAAAAGGATGGCAGCATCTTTTAACATATTTTTCATGCCTTCTTCCCTCCTTTTCCAAATGCTATGGGCATTGTTATCTTTTCAATCAGCGGCACCAAAAGATTCCCTAATATGATCGCATAGGAAACTCCTTCCGCCGAAGGGCCATAAATCCTGAAGATACCTGTAAGGAGCCCTAAAATGATACCGTACAAGTACTGTCCTTTTGACGTCACCGGCCTGGTCACATAATCTGTTGCCATGAAAAACGCTCCCAGCATCAGACCGCCGCCTGCAAGATGGGCGCTTAAAAAGGCCGGGTCAAAACCATGCCCGCCAAATAAAATAAGAAAAATGACAAACGTGAGGATATAACTGCCCGGAACTTTCAGGTCAATAATCCCAAGTAAGATCAAAAAGCATGCACCCACTACAATTGCGATCATAGAAGTCTCCCCGATCGTTCCGCCGGTCTTTCCAATAACCATATTGAATATGTTTACGCCTTCTCCCGCCTTTAAGCTTGCAAGAGGCGTCGCGCCTGTGTAGGCATCACAGTCAAAATTGCACATGATGGATGTATAGGAGATCAAAAGAAAACATCTTGCCCCCAACGCCGGGTTCATAAAATTCTGGCCCAGGCCCCCAAAGAGCATTTTCACCACCAGGATTGCAAAAATACCACCTACCACGCCAATCCACCAGGGCGCTTTCGGCGGAAGGTTTAAGGCAAGCAAAAGTCCCGTCACCACCGCCGAAAAATCCCCTACGGTAATTTTTTTATGCATGGCTATTTCAAAAATAAGTTCTGTCAGTACTGTAGCCGCCACCGTAACCGCAATTAAGATAAGCGCCCCCAACCCAAAATTGTAAATACCAAATCCCGCCGCCGGCAGCAGTGCGATCACCACCGCAAGCATAATGTTTGAAGTGGTCACCTTAGACCTGATATGGGGATTGGATGACACTTTCATCAAATTACTCATGAATGTTTCCTCCTACTTTTTCTTCTTTGCAAGCTGCATCTTACGCATAGACTTGATCACCTGTGTCAGCGGCCTCTTTGCCGGGCAGATATAACTGCAGCATCCGCATTCACAACATTCCATGCCGTTATTTTTCAAAAAGGCTTCTTCATCGTAATGCTCCGCATAATCCGCTAGCTTTCTGGGAACTACCCTGCCCGGGCATACCTCCACGCACTTGCCGCAGTTAATACAGGCGCTTGGCTCCATGGCCGCCACCTCATCCTTAGTCAGGCAAAGAAGCGCCGAAGAAGTCTTTGTCGTAGGCACATCCAGGTCAAAAATGCCAAATCCCATCATGGGTCCGCCGGAAACGATCTTTTCAGGTTCCTTGATAAAGCCTCCTGCCTCATCCACCAGCTCATGATAATTCGTTCCGATCCTTACCTTAAAGTTTTGGGGATTCGCAATGGCATCTCCTGTCACCGTCACGATCCGGTGCATCAAAGGTTTTCCTTCCATGACCGCATGATAAATTGCGATCACCGTATCCACATTATTCACCACACAGCCTGCGTCCGCAGGAAGCATGGATGAATTGATAGCCCGTCCTGTGGTGGCATAAATAAGCTGACGCTCCGAACCTTGAGGATATTTCGTTTTTAACGCCTTTACCGTGATCTTGTTTTCGTTTTTAGTCAGATGCTTAAGGCGGGTGATACAATCCTGCTTATTATCCTCTACCGCCAATATCCCCCGAGCATTCTCAAATAAACTCAAAGCAGCCTTTAATCCACCTATCAGATATTCCGGTTCTTCCATCATCTTCCTATAGTCAGAAGTAAGGTAGGGTTCGCATTCCGCACAGTTTACAATGACATACTGTATCTTGTCCGGGTCTTTTGGAGAAAGCTTTACCGCCGTCGGGAAGCCTGCACCACCCATACCCACAATCCCCGCTTCTCGGATCATCTCAATCTTTTCCTCCCTGGTAAGCTCAGAAAAGGGCTTTACCTCAGGCCACTCTACCTCTTCATATAAACCATCATTTTCAATGACAATGCTCATCACATTGTCACCCGTTACCACACGCCTTGGCTCTATTGCCTTTACCGTACCGGAAACTGTCGCATAAATAGGCGCTGAAACAAAACCGCCTGCCTGTGCAATCTTCTGCCCGGTAAGAACGTGGTCGCCCTTTTTTACAATGGGCTGCGCCGGTGCTCCGATATGTTGTGACAGTGGATATACCAGATCACCTTTAGGAAGAACCTCCCTTATTGGCTTGCTTTTTGAAAGTTCTTTCCCATCATACGGATGAATGCCGCCCGTAAATGTTAATCTCGCCATTGTCAACCCTTCTTTCTGTTAATATTCGCAACAGCCCCTATGCCACTGTTACATTCATTCTTATTAAATATACTATTTTTTTGTCGAAAATACTACTGTAATTTTCAAAAATATGCTACACTTATGTTACTGTGAACAGTAACTATCATTATATTGAAAAGGCATGGTCATCATCATGAAAACAGAAGAAATCATACTTGGAAATTTTAAACTGCAATATCCCTTAGAGCGGCTCGCCCCACTGGAGCGCATCTTATTTCTGGACATAGAAACTACCGGTTTTCTTGCGCCAAGCTCTGTCCTTTACCTGATCGGGTGTGCATTTTATTCCGAAGGCAACTGGGTCATCCGTCAGTGGTTTGCACAAACCCCTGATGAAGAGCCTGAGCTTTTGCGCACATTTTTAAATTTTGCATCCCGCTACAGCTATTTGATCCATTATAACGGTAATACCTTTGACCTTCCTTTTATCAAACACAAAGCAGACCAATACAACATCCCCTGTCGTTTTGAAAAGATGGAAGGCCTTGACATCTACCGCCGGATCATGCCCTACAAGAATTTTTTAAAGCTGCCGGACTGCAAATTAAAATCCGTGGAAGCATTCCTCGGCATTTCCCGGGAAGACGGATATACCGGCGGAGAGCTGATCCGGGTGTACCGTGATTATACCACCTCCCATGATTATAACCTCTACCGGACCTTACTGCTTCATAATTCGGACGATATGAAGGGCATGTTGGAAATCCTCCCGGTCTTATCCTACTATGACCTATTCAACAGCAGTTTAAAAGCCCGGAAGGTTCAGGCCAATTATTACAACGATATCCACGGCGTTCCTCGGAAGGAACTTATCATAAACTTAGTGTTTACCTCACCGCTTCCTGTATTTATCAGTTTTATGGGAAAAGGCTGCCACTTTAGGGGTGAAGGCCATGAAGGCGTTTTGATCGTTCCCATCTATGAGGAGGAACTAAAATATTTTTATGCCAATTATAAGAATTATTATTATCTCCCCACTGAGGATATGGCAATCCATAAGTCCATCGCTTCCTTTGTGGATAAGGATTACCGCCAGCAGGCAACAGCCGCAAACTGCTACACCCGGAAGCTGTCGCACTATCTCCCCCAGTGGACAACACTGGCAGAACCCTTTTTCAAACGGGAATACAAAAGCAAGGAATTGTTCTTTGAACTGACTGACGAAATCAAGAAAAACCGGGAATTATTTTCAAAATATGCTGCCCACGTGCTAAATGCCATGGCAGCGCAGGAATAAAAAGTGCCGCTTAAAGCGGCACTTTTTTCTTACCAGGACGTTCATAATAAAATGAACTCTTCCTTTCATATCCTATCTCTTTATGGTTGATGATCTGCTCCGTAGCGCCTGTGAAAAAAATTCCCCCAGGCACCAATGACTGATAAAATTTACGAAACACCGTATCTTTGGCTTCTTCGGTAAAATATATCAATACATTCCGGCAGACTATCATATGGAAATCCTTGGGATAATTCCCCTCAAGCAGATTGTGCGTCCGAAACTCAACCCTTTTTTTGATTTCATCCGAAATCTGGTAAGATAATCCAATCTTGGTAAAATACCTTTTCTTTAGGTCAGCCGGCACCGCCGCAATGCTCTTTTCAGAGTAGATACCTGTTTTAGCCTTGGCAATGACCTGCTTATCTATATCTGTTGCGATCACATGAATCATACCCAAAGGAATATACCTGGATAATGCCATCACCAAAGAGTACGGCTCATCCCCAGTGGAACATGCCGCACTCCAGATTTTTAAATTCTTTCCAAACTTGGTAACCAATTCAGGAATGATCTTCTGTTCCATCAACTGCCACTGCCCCGGATCCCTGTAGAACTCCGAAACATTGATGGTGAGATAGTTAACAAACTCCTCAAAACGGGCCAAATCTGTCTTAAGCACCTGTACATAAGCCGAATAGCCATCTATACCGCGCCTTGCAATTAATGTATCAATTCTTCGTTTCATTTGAAGCTCTTTATAAGCATTCAAATCAATTCGCGTGAGCTGAAAAACAGCACTCTTGAACCACTCATAATCATAAACCATATACGGTCCGCCTTGATCCTGATCTGATTTTATTCTACAACTGTCTGCGCTTCTTCTGCCGAAATCACTGCATCGACATCCACGGATACCGCATCCTCTTCCTTTTCAGCTTCCGGTTCCGGTGCAAGCATCGCCTTAATGCTTAAGCTGATCTTCTTATCCTCATTGTTAAAATCAACTACCTTAGCCGTAACCTCATCACCTGTCTTTAACACATCCGAAGGCTTCTCGATATGTTCTTTGGAAATCTGCGATACATGGAGCAGCGCATCCACACCCGGTTCTAATTCAATGAATGCACCAAAGTCTGTCATTCTTGCCACCCTGCCGGTAACTTCACTTCCTACGCTGTACTTGGATTCCGCATCTTTCCAGGGATTTGCATCTTCAAATTTAAGGCTTAAAGCAATCTTGGTTCCGGAGATCTCCTTGATGAAGGATTTCACCTCGTCACCAACCTTAAATACCTTTCTGGGGTTTTCTACCCTGCCCCATGACATTTCGGAAATATGAAGCAGTCCGTCAGCTCCGCCGATATCAATAAACGCACCGAAATCCGTTACGTTCTTAACAACACCTTCAACCACGTCACCTACATGGATGCTCTCTAAAAGCTTCTTCTGCATTTCTGCCTTCTCAGCAACCAAAAGCTGCTTGCGGTCACCGATATACCTTCTCCTTTTCGGATTATATTCGCTGATCACAAACTGAATCTCCTGGCCCGCATATTTGGTCAGATCCTTCTCATACGTATCAGAAACAAGGCTTGCGGGAATAAAGATCCGTACCTCATCCACGATTACGCTCAAACCGCCGTCAAGAACCTGTGTCACCTTGGCAGTAAGGACTTCTTTGCTGTTAAATGCTTCTTCAATTCTCTTGTTTCCACGGTCGGCAGCTAATCTCTTATAAGTCAAGATAACTTGTCCTTCACCGTCATTCACTTTAAGAACCTTAACTTCCATAGTGTCACCCAGTTTCACTACAGTAGTTAAATCTACATTCGGCTCGTTGGTATACTCGTTCTTCGTCAAAATGCCATCAGATTTATAGCCGATGTTAAGAATAATTTCTTCAGGCTTAACATCAATGACTGTACCCTCAACTACCTCTCCTGTATGTATTGTCTTTAATGATTCTTCCAACATTTGTTCAAAAGTTAACTCTGACATAATTTTGAACCTCCTCGATAATATTGTTTGGGGTGGAAGCCCCCGCAGTAATACCCACCAGAGCAGCGGTTTTAGGCAGTTCTAAATGCAAATCTTCCAGCGTCTGTATAAAGTATGTGGCTGCGCATTTCTCACGACAAATTCCGTAGAGTTTCTGCGTGTTAGAGCTATGCCTGCCACCTATTACTATCATCGCATCAACCTTTGCTGCAATTTCACCAGCTTCCTTCTGTCGTTCCTCTGTTGCATTACAGATAGTATTTACAACATTAACATTGTAACCTTTTTTTTGAAAAATTTCAACTAATTCTTGAAATTTGTTGTAGTTAAATGTCGTCTGGGAGACAATGCACAATGGTTTTGGGGAATCATTTACGAAATTTTCCGCTTCCGCTTTCGACTCAATGACTACCGCAGGCGTATGTGACCACCCCATGATGCCTTCCACCTCCGGATGCCCCGCATTTCCGATGATGATAATTTTCTGTCCGTTTGCACTTTCCTTTTCCACTATAGTATGGATCCTCTTTACAAATGGACAGGTCATATCAATACACTCTAAATTGTTTTCCCTGACCAGCTCATAAATCTTTTGAGGTACGCCATGGGAACGGATCACCAAAGTTCCTTCTTTTAAATCTGAAAGCTCCTTTTCCCCGTCGATCACCCTGACGCCCCGTTTTTCCAGGTCTTTCACCACTTCCTCATTATGGATGATAGGACCGTAAGTGAAAATTTCCCTTCCCTCTTTTAACCGCTCATAAACTTCTTCCACTGCACGCTTTACGCCAAAACAGAAACCGGCGCTTTTTGCCCGCAACACTTCCATATAAATCCTCCATGTTTTCAAAAGCCTGCAAATTTGGGCGCAAGCACAAATTTGTCTGTGAAAAATTTATTTTTCACAGTAATGTCTCCTCTCCCCTATTTCGGAAACCGCCTGACCTATATGTCTTTGCACAGATCCAGGATCTTATCTGACACTTCCTTGATCGTCATATAAGAAGAATCTACCATGATTGCATCCTCCGCCTGCTTGAGAGGAGCAATTTCCCGGTTCATATCCTGCTCATCCCTTTTGGCGATATCTTCGGCAATCTGCTCCAGATCGCATTCTATGCCCTTTTGCTTCTGTTCCTCATATCTTCTATTTGCCCTGACCTCCACACTGGCAGTCAGATATATCTTGACATCCGCATCCGGCAGCACACAAGTTCCAATGTCCCTGCCGTCCATTACCACATCACTGGTACCTGCCAGTTCCTTCTGAAGCTGAGTAAGGCGCTGCCGCACCTTGGGATGCTTACTGCTCATGGACGACATCTTGCTTACCTCTTCCGTCCTTATCACACCATTTACGTTTTCTCCGTTTAATAGGACAATCTGTTCCCCCTTCTCATAACGGATTGAGATCCTGGCCCCGGCGCACTCCCTTCCGATGGCATCTTCATCCTCCATGGCCACACCTTTGCACAAAAGGTAATAAGCCATAGCCCGGTACATGGCGCCGGTATCTACATAGATAAATCCTTTTTCCTTTGCCACCATTCTGGCAATGGTACTTTTTCCGGCCCCTGCCGGTCCGTCTATTGCAATTTGAAAACTCATTTGTTTCTTCTCCTTTCCTGCCGTTCCTTCCTGTTCTTTACGCTTCATTTGCCGCGCTTCTGCCGGCAAGTGCACCGGTAGACCATGCCACCTGCAGATTAAATCCTCCTGTCACCCCGTCCACATCAAGTACCTCGCCGGCAAAATAAAGTCCTTTCACCAGCTTTGACTCCATGGTAGAAGGATTGATCTCCTTCACGCTTACGCCCCCCTGGGTAATGATCGCTTCCGCAAACCCCCGGGTTCCTGTAACGGTCATGTTTAATCCCTTTAAAAGTTCCACAAGGTTACTTCTTTCTTTTTTGGTGACCTCATTGACCTTCTTTTCCGGCATAATACCGGAAAGCTCCACTATGACAGGAACCAGCTTCGCAGGCAGCAGCCTGCCTAAGGCATTGCCAAACTGTTTATTTTTATTTTCCTCAAAGTCCCTCAAGATCCGCCTGTCCAACTGCTCCTTGGACAAAGCCGGTTTCAGGTCAATAGAAAGCTTTGCCCTGCTTTGCCCGCATTTCTTTGCATAGTAACTGCTTGCGCTTAAAATAAGCGGTCCGCTGACCCCAAAATGGGTAAACAGCATTTCTCCGAACCCTTCATAAAGCTTTTTCTTCTCTTTTTGAAGGACGATCGACACATTTTTAAGAGACAGCCCCTGAAGGCGCTTGCACCACTCTTCTTCTATAGTAAAGGGAACCAGCGCCGGGCAGGTTTCCGTTACTTTATGCCCCATCCGGACCGCAAACCGGTAACCGTCACCGGTAGAGCCGGTTGCTTCATAAGATTTTCCTCCGGTAGCAACAATGACCGTATCCGCTAAAAGCTTCTCTCCATTTTCTAACTTAACGCCTGCAATCTTTTCCCCGCCGTCCTCATCTTTACAGGCAAACAACTCCTTTACCGCCGCATGGAGCCTCACTTTGACCATACACTTTTCCATCTGTCTGTTTAACGCGGCGATCACATCCGACGAGTGGTCTGATACCGGAAAAATCCGCTCCCCTCGTTCTTTCTTTAATTTAAGGCCAGCCGTTTCAAAAAAAGAAACCACATCCTGATTATCCATCTGCGAAAAAGCACTGTACAAAAACTTCCTGTTGCTGATGATATTTTGATAAAAATCTTCCGGCTCACATGCATTGGTCAGATTACACCTGCCCTTTCCGGTGATGTAAATCTTTTTTCCGGTCTTTTCATTTTTTTCAAGCAGCAAAACCTGCCCGCCGGCTTTTGCGGCATAGACAGCCGCCATCATCCCTGCGGCGCCTCCTCCGATCACAATGATTCTCCGGCCTGTTCCCCTCTGTCCTTTTGTTCCGTCATTCATCACTTTCCTCATTTCTCATCAGCGGATAATTCAGCATAGGCTCCTCATCAATAAAATTAATCTCATCATTTAAGTAAACCTGATAATTATTCCATACATCCTCTAACATTTCCAGGTTGTTCTTTACCTCTTCCGGCTGCTTTAAACACATCGCAACCACCAGCGCATTAATAAGGCTTAAGGGAGCCACAAGAGAATCCACAATAGACACCATGTCGCTCCTTGCCAGCAGATTGCAGGAAGAATATAAGTTCATCGGCGAATGGATGCTGTCCGTCACCGTGATCACCTTGGCATTCCTGTCATTGGCAAACTCCATCGCCTTCAAAGTCCTCATGGAATACCTTGGGAAACTGATCCCTATGATCGCATCTCTTTCGCTGATCCTGATCATCTGTTCAAACATCTCCGTAACGCTGGTGGTCTTTAAAAGCACGATATTCCCCCTGATCATATTCAGGTAAAAATGCAGAAAGTCCGCCAGCGGCTCACAGCTCCTTACCCCAACCAGGTAAACAGTCTCCGCCTCCAATATGATATCCACAGCCGCTTCAAAGGCCACGGCGTCAAGGCTCACCAGCGTGTCCTGTATCTTTTCAATATCCGCATGCAAAACAGAATTTAGTATTTCCGACTGAGTGCTCTTCCCATACTTGGTGCCAATCTTCTGCACCGTATTTAATTTGTTTTTCACCCAGCTTTCCAGTTCCTTTTGAAATTCCGGGTATCCCTCATAACCAAGCCCTGCCGCAAAACGGATCACCGTAGACTCGCTGACTCCTACCGTCTCACCAAGCTTTGCCGCCGTCATAAAGACCGCCTGCTCGTAGTGGTCGGAAATATAGGAAGCAACCGCCTTATGCCCTTTGCTCATTTTAATAAATTTTTCATTCATCCGGGTTATGATATCATATTCCTTATGTTCCATCCTGTTCTCCCTGCACTACTTAAGCGAATGATAAGAATCCTTTAAAAGCTCTACCGTCTCTTTTTCAGAAAGATCATAATCCCCTGTCAGTGACATGCACGCCGCCCCATGGATAAAAATCCACATTTTCATGAAAAGCTCACCGGCATTCCTGCAGCCCTGGCCGGATGCCGCCTGGATCTCCCTGCTCACATTCCCGTTACTGCCGTTTACAAGATCATACAAGCTCCTGCCAAAACGATTGGGAGACAAGAAAATAAACTGAAACAACTTTTTATGTTCACCGGCAAACTTTATGTACGCACAGCCTAAATTTACAAACGGAGTTACCGTCTGCCTGGGGATCCCCGCATAATAATTATTAAAAAAATCACATGCCTCCCCGAAAAGTTCACCGATCAATTCGTCCATATTTTTGTAAACACGAAATATCGGCTGCGTGGAACAATTTGCTTTTGCCGCCAATTTTCTTGCTGTTACCTGCTCGATCCCTTCTTCCTGCAAAATTTCAAAAGCCGCATTCATAATGTCCTGTTTGGTAATCGTTTCTTTCCTCGCCATGGCATCCATTCCTTTCTTAGTATAACAGTCGTTATTATTTTACAATAAAAAGAGAGGGGTGTCAATCCCCTCTCTGCGCTTCCTTTCCGGCTGACAGCAATTCACATACCTATAAAATCGGGAACCCGGCCCTATACTTTACCAAGTTAAATGATACCAACATCCTGGTCAGTTCTTCTTCCTGTTCCAAATACTCGGCTGTTAAATCGGCAAAACACTGCTTTAGCACATTTTGCCTGTAAAAAATGCTATCATCCACATCTATATCTTTAACCTGCTCCATATCTTCTTCCATACGCAATGCGCGCTCGTTCATTTCATCCAGCATACCGTCTAACCGTTCTAATTCATCATTCAGCCTTCTTTCGAATAACTCTTCCAGCGCTGCCAACATTTCATAGTCTACCATGTTATCGTCCTCCAGACAGTTCCTTTTATCCCTGTACCTCTTCCGGCCGCCCTTCGCGTTCCTTGATTGCATCGCTTATGCGCCAGATTTCTTTCGCCAGTCTGTCTATCCGTTCTTTCTGCTCCAGATATCTCGCTGATGTATCGGCATAACACTTTTCTATTGAATCCTGCCTATGCAATATACTGTTTCCTGCCTGTACAATTTTGACATAACGTGTGTCTGCTTCCAATTGCTGCGTCCGCTCATCCAGCTTGCCGATTTTCATTTCAAGCGGCTCCAGCCCCGCACGCAGTTTATTTCCAATCATTTGTTCCATTGCCGCTAACATTTCCTGGTCTACCATGTTTTCATCCTCCATTTCGTGCGGACAGGAAAATATCTCTTCCCGCCAATTATATTTAGTCCAGCTGCATAAAGTATTGGCGAAATGCCCAGATACCGGATAACCGGTCAGACACACAGAATCCCGGAATCAGTATGTGTTCGATTTGGTTTGTACACTTACTATATCACAATCACATTGCAATTTCAATTAATATATCGTAAATATTTTTATTGTTTTCCAACCCGTCATTCTCCCGTCAAAAGTAACATTAAGGCTAATATCGAAGGAGCCTGCCACGGCCAGGGAGGAACTTACCTGCAAACTTACAAGACCATGGCTGAACTTAGTATATAATCATTATAATTTATATCAGTTAACCTCGATACCTTTACTCTCTATAAAAATCTGCATCTGCACGCTGATAGATTACTTCTGCCGCTGTGTGCTTATGAGCCGCTCAGTACATTTCTCCAAAATACTTTTTCAGAAGAACGAATATCAAACAGCCCATATTCTAAACTGTGTTCCTCTCAGAAATTTTACCCGATAACTAACGGAAATAATAAAAACGAGAGTAGTATTTCTATTTCTTTTCTTGTAATAAACCCCCGTTGCTTTGTTAGAGCAATCACTTTTTCTTCTGGTGTGCATTTCTCTGGATTTACTTGCATTTTCCTTGCAGGTTCAGGCATTGCATTCAAATTAGGGAGAATATTTTTAAATGCATTATCAGATGTTTCTATCTGCGGTGTCATTCCAGTTCCCTCATACGCTCCCATGATTTTTATAATTCCGGTTCCATAGGCTTCTATCAGCTCCAAACGGTAAAATACATTTGCCAGTTTGGAATTCCGACAGACGGAAATACCCATTGTTATATCTTTTAAAGACACGCCGCTTACCAGACCGCCAATAGAGGTGAATTCAAGTCTGTCTGCGTAAAGGCTGATGAAAGTACTGGCGCAGAATGAATATTCACGATGCACAAGAAGATTCAAAAGAGCTTCTCTGACTGCCGTTTCCGGATAATCCCGTCTGTCAATTCGATATAACTTATCAAAGGTTGAGTGTGTCTGATTACGGAAATCAATAAAATCAT